>Ga0163162_10007261_pt1 | contig 10760 bp, 9 predicted proteins | sample S55metaG_FD_115310 | JGI IMG/M metagenome (GOLD analysis project Ga0163162, IMG submission 115310) | Switchgrass rhizosphere microbial communities from Kellogg Biological Station, Michigan, USA - S5-5 metaG | ecosystem: Host-associated > Plants > Roots > Rhizosphere > Soil | place: USA: Michigan...
AAACAACAGGTTACTCCTGCCGCCCTTGCTGATATCATCGACCATTTAACTTTACGCAAACCAGAAGTTAAAAACTCAGAAGTAAGCGATAAATTGGCTGAATTACGTAACCAGATCGACAAGATCGATGACCTGGTGATCCAGAAAATTGCCGAGCGTATGCAGATCGCTGAAAAAATCGGTCAGTACAAAAAAGATAACAACATTACCATTTTACAAGTTGGCCGTTGGGACGAGATCCTGCAAAAACGTACAACCTATGGTAAAGCATTAAAATTAAGCGCCGAGTTTACCGAAAAATTGCTTGAACTGGTTCACAACGAATCTATCCGCAGGCAAACAGAAGTAATGAACGCAGACGCAGCTCAAGGCCAAGCAGCAGAAAAACTTACACACGCCTAATTTTTTAATGATGCATAACATCATCCTTAAAAGAAACAACAAGCTCATTAACGGTACGGTTAACCTCACTGGTTCAAAAAGTGAGTGTAACCGTGCCCTCATCATCGAAGCGCTAAGCCAGGGCAAAGTAAAGGTAGAAAACGTATCTGATGCCGCTGATGCTGTTTTACTGGCAGGTATTTTGAGAGCGACTCAAGAGTCAGGAATCAAGAACCAGGAGGTTTTAGCAGGCGATGCTTCTTCTGATTCCGAGATCGAAAATTGTAAATCTCAAATCGTTGATATCGGTCCGGCGGGTACGGCTATGCGTTTTTTGACTGCTTATTATGCCATACAGGATGACGAAGTTATTTTAACCGGCAGCAAGCGCATGAAAGAAAGGCCGATAGGAATATTGGTTGACGCATTGCGGGTGCTGGGTGCCAATATTGATTATGAGGAGAATGATGGTTATCCTCCCATCAAACTAAAAGGTGGCTTTAAGCAGCAAACCGGTAAGATCAGTATCAAAGGCAATATTAGCAGCCAGTACATTACAGCTTTGTTGCTGATAGCAGCCCGACTTCCTTTAGGTCTCGAATTACATATTGAGGGTGAGTTAACTTCACGCCCTTATGTGGAAATGACTTTGGCCATGCTGGAAACTTCTGGTATCAAGCATACGTGGGTGGGTAATGTTATCGCAATTGCAAACCAGGAATTTACAACAACATCATTATATGTTGAACCGGACTGGAGCGCTGCTTCCTACTGGTACGCCATTGCCGCATTGGCTGATAAGGCCGAACTGTTTTTAACAGGCCTTACACCTTACAGCTTACAGGGCGATAGCGTGATCACCGAGATCATGGCCAACTTTGGTATTACTTCGCAGTTTAAGGATGGCGGTGTTCATTTGAAAAAAGAGAACAAACCAATTTCCCGCCGCGAGTTTGATCTGAAAGAATGCCCCGATCTGGCTCAAACTGTAATTGTTGTGTGCGCGGCACTTAACCACGAAGCATCATTTACCGGTTTGGAAACCTTAAAGATCAAGGAAACCGACCGTATCCTGGCCCTGCAAACCGAGCTTGGGAAAATGGGTGTTAAACTCATTGAAAAAGATGAAGTTTACACACTTGATTGCAGCGGCAAGTTTATTCCGGATAATATCTTCATCAATACTTACCATGATCACCGTATGGCTATGGCCTTTGCGCCGCTTGCCCTCACCCTTCCGCAAATGGAATTTGAGAACGGTCCGGTAGTTGAAAAATCATATCCCGCTTTCTGGAATGATCTGGAAAAGCAAGGATTTGAAGTGGAAGAGAAGGAAACTTAAAGCTGAGGGCTAAAAGCCTAAAGCAAAAAACATACAAAAACCACGTCATTGCGAGGCACGAAGCAATCCCCGATTAGCAGGTTCGCCCTGTATAGTTAGCGATTGCTTCGTGCCTCGCAATGACGGTTATAAATACTAACATCTCATATCTAAAACTATGGCAGGCAATTCATTCGGGCAATTATTCAGGATAACTACTTTTGGCGAATCACATGGCGAGGCCATTGGTGTAATTATTGACGGATGCCCGGCCGGCTTACAGGTTGATCTCGACTATATCCAGGGCGAACTAGATAAACGCAAACCAGGCCAGTCTAAGATCACCACTCAGCGTAAAGAGAGCGATACGGTAAAGATCCTTTCAGGTGTATTTGAAGATAAAACTACAGGTACGCCTATTGCAATGCTGATCCCTAATGAAGATCAGCGTTCAAAAGATTATAGTCATAACGTAGATGTATTTCGCCCTTCACATGCCGACTATACCTATCAAACTAAATACGGCATCCGCGACCATCGTGGTGGTGGCCGCTCATCAGCCCGCGAAACGGCTGCCCGTGTTGCGGCAGGTGCATTAGCCAAACTGCTATTAAAAACACAGGGCATCGAGATTGTTGCCCATGTGAGCAGCGTAGGTAAAATCAATGCACCTAATGTATTCATCAACGACCCTCTTGAATTTATTGAGGAACGCGAAAAGAACATCGTACGTTGTGCCGATCCGGCCACTGCCGAAGAGATGATCGAATTTATTGATAGCGTACGTAAAGATGGCGATACCGTAGGCGGTAAGATCAGCTGCTATGTAAAAAACTGCCCGGTTGGCCTTGGCGAACCTGTATTTGATAAGTTGCATGCCGACTTAGGCAAAGCCATGCTGAGTATCAACGCTGTACACGGCTTTGAGTTTGGCTCCGGTTTTGAAGGCAGCGAAATGCGTGGTTCGGAGCATAACGACATCTTTGTAAAATCACATTTAGGTGATATACAAACCATCACCAATTTTTCGGGCGGAATTCAAGGCGGGATCAGCAATGGCATGCCTATTGAGTTTAAGGTTGCCTTTAAACCGGTAGCCACCATTATGAAAAACCAGGCTACTATTGATAGCGAAGGTAACGCCGCTGAAATATCCGGAAAAGGTCGTCATGACCCTTGTGTGGTTCCGCGTGCGGTACCTATTGTTGAAGCTATGGCAGCTCTTGTTTTAGCCGATCACTGGCTTAGGAACAGAAACGCTAAGTTGAGCTAAAAGCACCCTTTTAGCTTAAAGCAAAAAGCCGAAAGCTTAAAGCGTTCTACTGAGAACCTTTGAGTTTTCGGCTTTTTATTTTCACCAAGTTTTTTTGCTTTTGGCTTTCCGCTTTAAGCTTTCAGCTCAAATAAACTACCTTTGCAAAGTCATGCTTACCTCAATTATCCGATTATACAAACAAGCCTATAGCGGACTTTCCAAAAACAGCTGGTACCTGAGCATCGTAATGCTTATTAACCGCAGTGGCACTATGGTTGTGCCTTTCATGACCATTTACACCATCAGGCAGCTGCATTTTACCATTGAGCAGTCGGGATATATCATGGCTATTTTTGGCGTAGGCGCTGTGTCCGGTGGCTTTATTGGCGGTAAGCTGATCAACAAAATTGGCTTTTATGATTTACAGGTTGGCGCGTTGCTAACCGGCGGCTTACTGTTTTTGATCCTTGGTTATCAAACCAATTTCATCAGCATGGCGATCTTTACCCTTGTGCTGAGCATCTGCAACGAATCATTCAGGCCGGCCAACTCAACGGCTATAGCACATTACAGTACCGAAGAAAACAAAACACGCTCCTATTCATTAAACAGGCTGGCTACAAATTTAGGCTGGGCCTTTGGCGGTGGTTTAGGGGGATTACTGGCCTCAATAAACTACCATTTACTCTTTTGGGTGGATGGTTGCACCAATATCGCTGCGGGTATATTACTCCTTACCTTAATGCCTCGTTCAAAAGTGGCCAAAACCATTAAGGAAGCTGTTGCCGGTTTTGAAGAAGTGGTTTCATCGGCTTATAAAGATGGCGTTTACCTGTTATTCATCTTATTAGCTACGCTGTTTGCAACCTGCTTTTTCCAGTTTTTTATTATGCAGCCTGTGTTTTATAAAATACAATGGCATTTTAACGAGCGCTTTATAGGCTTTTTGCTTGCGCTAAATGGAGTACTTATCGTGTTGATCGAAATGATACTGATCAATTGGCTTGAAGGCAAACGTCATCCATTAACCTATATTATTTCAGGGATCTTAGTTTCTGGTGGTGGCTTTGTGTTGCTTAATCTAATGCCACACATACCATCGGTAGCTATATTGATCGTATGTATGATAACTTTGGGCGAAATGCTTTGCATGCCCTTTATGAACACCTTTTGGATCGGCCGTTCAAACGCGCGCAACCGGGGCGAGTATGCTGCTCTGTACAGCATGTCATGGGCAGGTGCGCAAATTATTGCACCATTTTTGGGTAGCCAGGTTATTGCCTATGGCGGCTTTGAGCTTTTATGGTGGTTGCTGGGCGGTGTTTGCCTGGTTGTTGCCTGCGGATATTTTATCATGAGGAAGTCGATACATATCAATAAACGGGTTCCTGTTTTACCTTAAACTACTGTTATGAAAAAAGCGATCATATTAGATCTTGATAATACCATATACCCGGTTAGTTCCATCGCCGATCATTTGTTTAATGAACTGTTCAACTTTCTTGATCAGCATATTGCCGGCGAGGGTATCGATCATATCAACAAAGCAAAGGAGGATTTGAAACGGATCCCTTATCAAAAGGTAGCAGACAAATACCAGTTTAGCGAAACCGTTAAAAACAAAGGCCTCGAACTGTTGAACAACATTGAGTATAAATTACCAATGCAACCCTTTGATGACTATAAACATATCCGCGAAGCAAACATTACCAAATTCCTGGTTACCACGGGTTTTACCAAACTGCAATGGAGCAAGGTAAAAATGCTAAATATCGAAGCTGATTTTGAAGCTATCCACATCGTCGATCCGGAGCTTTCACCTCTAACTAAAAAAGATATTTTCGCATCAATATTGGAGAAATACAATTATCAACCAGAGGATGTGTTGATTATCGGCGATGACCCTGAATCAGAAATAAAGGCTGCGAGCGAATTAGGGATAGATACATTTCTGTATGATCCCGAAAATAAGCATCCAGATGCCAAAGTAAACCATCGCTCGCAAAATTTGAAAGATGCAGCGGTTATTGCAAATCAATAATCAGGAGGCACCTATGGAGCCCCAATATTGTTTTTATTTTGCTATAAACATGGTACTCCTACGGAGTTTTAATACCAATGCCCCCAACTCCGGAGGAGTACCATGTTTGTAGAACGAAAATCACAGCCTTTTAGGCTCCATAGGCGCCTCCTTTCTCAAAGCGATTTCTACCTACTATAACCCGTGTTTAAGCACCTTCACAGCAACCAAAAGCTGCCCCAAATGCCGCATCGTATGCTCTGTCGAATGGGTGTACAAACCGATAACAGTTGATGGTAATTGTGCCCGCCCCACTCCTCGCCAATGGGTTAAGGTAGATTCATCAGTAGTTTTAAGCTGTTGCAGAACAGCGTCGATCTTTTGGTTAAAAGCATTAACCAAAGACACAACACTTGTTTCTCCTTCACCCTGTTTTCCCTCTGCCGCCAGATAGGCTAATTGCTCATCGTTCAATGCTTCGCCTTTAGCATAAGTAAAAAGCCTGTCGAGCACGCCTGTTAAATGCTGCAAATGAAAACCCGGTGAAGCCATCCCGGCAAGCTTTTCCCACAACAGGGCTTCAGGAAAACCGGCCATCAATTCATTTAGCTCTTCTCGGGCTTGTAATAAAGCGTGGACGACTGGTTGTAATAACGCAGGTACGTCATTGAGCGGGCCACGGAGCCAAACCTCAGGTAATTTTGTTTCAGACATTAGTTTTTATTTAACGAGGCTTTTACTTGTTCATGATTAAGCGTTTGAGGAAGGCCATATATTGTCCTTACCCGCTCGTGCGTATTATCAGTCCAAAGCCAGCTTGTCCATACCATAAACCAGGCCCATTCGGGTTGTGCTGCCAGAATTTCGGGTTTTGGCAGTTCACCGGTCTCTGTTAGTGCAATGATCTTACCGTTGGCAACCTTAAGCAGATCATTATAATCCCGTTGTTCATAGTCAAAATGATAGATATCGGCACCTAAAATATCTACATAATCAGCGCCCGGATAAAAATCTTTATAATCATAAGCTTCGTCTAAGGGCAGGTCGCGTAAACCATTGGGGCCCCATACCCAAATCAGGTTGTTTAAATGATGATAATTGGTATAACGGTCGTACATCATCTTCCATAGCTTGATTATACCATCATTGCCTTTTTTATTTCCCCACCAAAACCACACGCCATTCATTTCATGATATGGTCGCCATAAAACAGGAACATGGGCATCCCTGAGCTGTTTCAGGTAACCGGCTATCACATCAATCTGGGCCAGCCACTTCTTGTTCAAATCGGTGTTGGGTGTTGTCAGCTCCTTCCATTGCGCATCGGTAAGTTTCCCCTGGATGCTTTGTTTCCAATCATATGGCGGGTTGTCTAACGGGCGGCCCTGGTGCCACATGAGTGTTACCAGATAGCCATCCTGCCATTTCTGCTTAGCTTCATTAACCAGGTCCTGCCCCAGGTCTTTATCTCCCCAAAGCATGAAATCTGAACCCCACACAGCTGGATAATGTCCTGTAATTGCTTTGGCACTGTCTGAAAAAACGTCACGGTCACTGTTATAGTTTTGCTGCCCTGATAAAATATGCTTACCTTTTATACTATAAAGGAAGTTGAGCAATTTATTTACTTCAGGCGATGCTTCTTTATTTACGGGTTTAAAACTCTGTGCTAATGCCATGAAAGGCAATGATATAATCAAGGCAAGAGATAGTAGTTTTTTCATTTTAATTAAAACAGATTATGCGGTTTAAAGGTTGCGTTTGGCTATGTTCAAAAATAAATAAAAAGCACAGTCCTTTATGGTATAGGTATTGCTATTGATATGCAATATTTAACTATCTTTCGTTTATATGATACCTATTTCTTTTAAGAAACACTTTATCCCAATTATACTTTCCTCGTGTTTTATCTTACTGCTTGCGCTTCAGAGCTGTAAAAAAAAGCATGAAATGATTGCTGAAGACATGTTCAGGATCACACAAAATGAGATTTTCAAAAAGGCCGACACAGAAGAATACATCCCCGTATTCAAAAGAGTATTCGCAAAATACAGATCCAAAACGGCCAACCCACTTGTTATCGAATCATTTTTTAAAAAGAACGAGTATCAGCCAATTTTAGTAATAAACCACCTAAACAATGGCGACCTTGAAGCTTTACCGGAATACCTTGATAAGATCAACGAACATGGCCTTGATCCAGCCATATATCCATCGGCAGAGATCAAAACGCTTGTTGCCAAACTCAAAGACAAAACGGCGATCACAAGCATTAATGAAGCATATGAGACTGTTGCCAAACTTGAAATTTTAAGTGCTGGAGCACTCGTAAAATATTCCAATGCTTTGCAATATGGGGTTATTAATCCTAAAAAGATCTATTCAAGATATTTTATGGCTACCCGCCGGCCCGACAGTACAACGATGCTTGCTACTTTAAATAGAAGCGATTACAAAACGTTTCTTGATAGTATCCAGCCTAAAAACCCGCAATATTTAGCCCTGCAAAAGGCATACAGGGACAGCACTACTATTGATGGCCTTTCAAAAGAAGAAAGCAAACGTTATTTTTTAGTTAGCCTTGAGCGCTTACGCTGGCGGAATAAGCCCTACGAACCCAAATATGTTATCGTAAATATCCCCGATTTCAGGCTTGATGTTATGGAGGATGGCAAATCGGTTTTAAACATGAAGGTTTGCGTTGGCCAGGGGCGTAACATGGAAAACCAAAACACATTGGAACATTTTGACGATACCGCCCGGGCGGATAAACCGTTCCCGCGTGAAACGCCGATATTAAACAGCGTGATCCATAGCGTTGAAGTAAACCCGGTTTGGAATATTCCGCGCAGTATCGCTACCAAAGAAATCATTGTTGAAGCTGCAGACGACCGTTTTTACCTGGCGAATAAAAACATCGATGTGTTTAAAGATGGTAAAAGGATAGCCGACCCGGAAACGATAGATTGGACACAGGTAACCCCTGATAACCTTGAATACGAATTTAAACAGCGCCCCGGCGAAGATAACTCGTTAGGTAAGATCAAATTCCTGTTCAAAAACCGCAGCAGCGTGTACCTGCACGATACGCCTAATAAAGCCGCATTCCATAAAACAATGAGAGCGGTGAGCCATGGCTGCGTGCGCCTGGGCGATCCCCTCGGCCTGGCAAAGAATCTATTTGGCGAAGGCGCTGATATCGACACCATCGCAAATGATATGATAGCGAATAAGCCGGAGCCAACCAATATCGGTCTGCCAAAGAAAACGCCTATTTATATAACGTATGTAACCTGCTGGGCCGATGAAAACGGAGCCATCCAATACCGCCCTGATGTTTACGGCTTGGATATTGTACTATACGCACACCTGCAAAACTTTTTGGCAAAATAACAAAACAGAAACCTTTACCAGGAAAAAAAGGAGGCATCTATGGAGCCAACGTTTTGTTTGATTTTTTCTATAATCATGTTACTCCTACGGAGTTTAACAAAGCATGTGAGCAGAACTCCGTAGGATTAACATGTTTGTAGCCGAAAGAATGTCATTTGAAGGCTCCGTAGGTGCCTCCTGTGTATCGTTTTACAATTATTGGATAACCCTGTAATAATAAAAAAAAATAGCCCGGCAAACTTTTAAGTAAGCCGGGCTTCATGACTTGGTTTATAGTTGGGGTTGGATTTAAAACTTAGCAAAACTGAATGAAGTGTCAGCACTCGCCATTAAGTTAAGCGGCCCTGCTTCATCCAGGTATTTTGAATAGTACGACTCATCGTTTCCACTAATAAAGAAAACGGTTTTGCCGGCAATAGTATTAATAACCTTATTAACCACCTTTGGTGATACCGCCGGGCAGCCAAAGCTTCTGCCTATGTATCCCTGTTCATTGATAGCCGCCGGACCAACATAATTGGCACCATGCACAACAATACTGCGCATGCGGGCATTTCCGTTAAAGCCTTCATCCATACCGTCAAGATATAACGAACGGCCGTGTTTACCATTATAAACCTTATCAGTTATGTAAAACCCAAGGCTGCTTTCATGCGAATCGTTAGCATCCGAAAAATGGTTGGCCATTTCGTCGCCACTTCCTGATCCGTGTGCTACCCAGGTATTAAGCACCAATTGTTTGCTTAGCAAATTAATGATCCACATACGCTTTTCACGGCTCGATTTGCTAAAATCAACCACGGTTAGCACGTTGCTGCTTTGCGGCACCGCATGTGAAAGCTTTAAATTGGTATAACCTGTTACTGCTTTTTCAAATACGTTAAAAGCTAAACCAGTCTCTCCAAGATGGGCTGCTTCGTATAAATTATTAACGTATTGCTCAAATAGTTCCTTTGTTGTAAACGCTGCATTTTTTTTCTTTGCACTCACTGATCTGTTTGCACCATCCGATCTCCAGCTTAAAATTGTTGCTGAAAGGAGAAAGATCGCCATAGTAACCCACAAAAAAAGTTTCCTCATACGCTTGCCTGAGTTTAATTTAATTTTAATTAATTAGGGTGTAGTAACAGGGTTTGGATAGAAGGTTAACCTGATGTTAACAGGTTAATACAAAAATATACTTTAAAACTTAAAATCCAAATGAGTTAAATAGTATTTTTTACTCAAATGAAAATAAATTTAAAACTAAGCAATATTTTCAACCGTTATACGGAGCGAAAAAAGGAAAGGTTATGGGTTGATTTTATTTAACCCATTTAATTTTATCTTCCAGCGGAACGGTGCGTTTCCCTTCGGGATACTGATCGGCATAACCAAGATATAATACGCCCATCACATTATCTTCCTCCCTTAAATTCAGAAACTCCTTAAATGCGGGTTTCAAGATAGCGCCACCAGTACTCCAAAATGAAGCCATATTTAAAGCAGTAGCACCCAATAGGATATTTTGAATAGCGCTTGATACAGCTGCAACCTCCTCAAAGGGCGGTATTTTCGGTAGATCGCCACGCTGCATAACAGTAATAATTACATGCGAAACTTTGTTGCCGAGCGATTTCAGATTGTTGTATGCAGCCTCGTTAAAATCTTCGGCAGATACGCTCTTTTTATAAACCTCCGCATGTTCGGCACAAAACTGCTCAGGGTTTTCGTAAACAATGAAACGCCAGGGCTCTGTGAAGCCATGGGTTGGCGCCCAGTCGGCAAGTTCAAGTAATGCAGCAATATGTCCGTTTGGTGCTTTATGACCATTCATCATGGCCGGCTTTACAGTACGGCGGGTTTTAATATTTTCGGCGACGGTTAAAAAAGTATTGTCCATAGATTTAAAAAACAATTGGTGAAATTATTGATTTATAGATCACTAATTTCACCAACCTGTAATTATAATTTATTAATAAATAGCGGGATATTTTAAAGGATTAGCCTCGTTCATCATAGCGTAAACCGTTTCAACAACATCATCGACAGATGGTTTGCTGAAGTAATCGCCGTCCGAACCATAAGGCGGCCTGTGCTCTTTAGCGGTAAGTGTTTTCGGCTGAGCATCAAGCGCATAATAGCCATTTTGTCCTTCTAATATTTTTTGCAGGATATAGGCAGAACCTGCGCCAGGCAGGTCTTCATCAACAACCAGTAGCTTGCTGGTTTTCTTTAACGAAACACCACAAACATTCTCTGTATCAAAAGGATATAATGTTTGAGGGTCTATCACTTCAATATTGATACCCATTGCAGCCAACTCCTCAGACGCCTCCTGAACTATACGTAGCGTTGAGCCGTAAGATACTACGGTAATATCATTACCTTCTTTTAAAACTTCGGCTTTA
>Ga0163162_10007263_pt1 | contig 10759 bp, 6 predicted proteins | sample S55metaG_FD_115310 | JGI IMG/M metagenome (GOLD analysis project Ga0163162, IMG submission 115310) | Switchgrass rhizosphere microbial communities from Kellogg Biological Station, Michigan, USA - S5-5 metaG | ecosystem: Host-associated > Plants > Roots > Rhizosphere > Soil | place: USA: Michigan...
CCGCGATCCCCAGACCGGAAAGCGGCACATGCTGTTTACGGCGAGCGCGGCATGGAGCGACAATCGCCACAATGGCGTGATCGGCTGCGCCACACGGGAGGGGGACGGCTGGGTCGTCGATGATCCTTTGATCGAGGCCATCGGGGTCAACAATGAACTGGAACGGCCCAATGCGCACTACCGCGACGGGCGGTACTATCTCTTCTGGTCCACCCAGCGCCACACCTTCGGACCTGAAGCTGTTGCCGGGCCGAACGGGCTGTACGGCATGGTGGCTGACGCCTTCGCCGGTCCGTGGCGACCGATCAACGGTTCCGGCCTTGTCGCCGCCAATCCTGCGGGTGAGCCCACGCAAACCTACAGCTGGTGGGTAACGGGTGAGGGCGAAGTGTGGAGCTTCGTCGATTACTGGGGCCTGCAGGGCCGCACACTGGCCGAGCATCCGGAACTCGTGCGGGCGCAGTTCGGCGGCACGGCGGCGCCAGTGTTCAAGCTGGCGTTCGATGGCGACCGTGTGACGATCGCCTGAACATCAGGCGCTGTCGCGCACCATCAGCGTGGGCGGCAGGACCGTGGACGGCGTCTCCCGGCCGGCGATGCGCTCCATCAGCGCAGCGACCATCGCCTTGGCACCGCCGGCGATATCCTGCCGAACTGTGGTCAGTTGCGGCATGGTTTGTGCGGCGATGGGCAGGTCGTCGAAACCGATGACCGCAACGTCGGCTGGCACGCTGATGCCGCGCTTATGCAGCGCGCTCAACGTGTTGATCGCGATCATGTCGGACGCGGCGACGATACCATCGGCCTCGCCGCCAAGGTCGGCTAGATGACCGGCCACTTCTTCGGCCATTTCGTCACTGGAAAGGTGAGTGGGGAAGGCGCGCAGCGTAACGCCCGGTGCCGCGCCCACGGCATCCTTAACACCGGCAAGGCGGTCGGCAATCTCGGGGCCGTGGGTGTCGCCGAAAAAGGCCAGCCGCGTTTTACCTTGCGTGATCAGGCGCTCGGCGGCCATTTTGCCCCCAGCGCGATTGTCCGTTCCCACGGTGCAATGGCGGTGTTCGGGGCGGTAGCTGCCCCATACCACGAGCGGCAGATAGCGACTGGCAACGGATTCGATCACATCGATCTGGTTGGACTGGCCGATCAGCAGCGCCCCGTCCAGCATGCCGGAATCGACGATCCGATCCAGCCATTCGCCATCGCCGGGAATCACGCGCGATAGCATCAGGTCGTGCCCGCTTTCGGTCAGTTCGTCCGCCAGATAGCCGAACAGCGTCATGAAGAACGGGTCGGAAATGTGCTGGCGGCGTTCATGGCCCAATGGGATCACCACACCGATCACCCCCGTCTGCTGAACGCGCAGCCGGCGTGCCATCTGGTTCGGGCGAAAGCCGTGTTCGCGCGCGATGGCCTGAATGCGATCGCGCGTTTCGGCGTTCACCAACGACTTGCCGGCAAGCGCGCGCGAAACGGTGCCGGCCGAAACGCCCGCCATCTTTGCCAGTTCGGCAATATTACGAATCCGGGCCCGCGGGGCGTCGGCGGGGGGAGGGTTATCCCTGATTGTGGTCATGGATATCGTTTGTATCGCTACGGATTCCGAATGCAAGCGGCGGATCCCGCCGGATGTGTGATGCAGTTTTGCAACAATAGGCAAAACTTGGGAATAGGTATGCAATCCATTGTAACCCTGGTTGCAAACGATTGCAGTGCGGCGTAGCAGAGAGTTGTGTTCGATTCTTGCAAATCATGCGAGAACGTAGAGGGGGAGTTTTCATGAAGCCGTCAGCATTCCGCGCCTGTGTGTCCGCCATCGCCATGGCAGGCGCCTTTCTCGCCGCGCCCGCCATCGCGCAGGAAGCTCCCGCAGATGGCGCCGCCGCATCGGGCGAGCCTTCCAGCCTCGATCAGATCGTCGTAACCGCTTCTGGCCGCGACAAGACGCAGCTGAACAGCTCGGTGTCGGTCACCAGCGTTTCCGCGCAGATGATCCAGGATTTCAAGCCCAGCTCGGAAGCAGAAATCTTCCGTATGATCCCGGGCATCCAGGTTGCCGGTACGTCCGGCCCCGGCGGTAACGCAAATATCGCTGTTCGCGGCCTTCCCGTCGCCACGGGCGGTTCGCCCTTCGTGCAGATCCAGGAAGATGGCCTGCCGGTGGTGCTGTTCGGCGATATCCAGTTCGGCAACAACGACTACTGGACCCACTTCGACGCCACCGTCGCCAATGTCGAAGGCGTGCGTGGCGGTGCCGCTGCCACCTTTGCCTCGCAGGCCCCCGGCGCGGTGATCAACTACATCAGCAAGACCGGCGCGGTCGAAGGCGGCTATGTCCAGCTGAGCAAGGGCATCAACTTCGACGAGAACAAGGTCGATTTCGACTATGGCAGCCGCATCAACGACACGATGTATTACAACATCGGCGGCTACTTCAAGGTGGGCCGCGGCCCCCTGCACGCCGGCTTCAACGTCAGTAACAGCATCCAGGTGAAGGGTAACATCACCAAGGAATTCAACGAAGGTCGCGGTTATTTCCGCCTGCTGTTCAAGTATGCCGATACCAAGGAACCGAACTACACCGGCGCGCCCGCGCTGGCGTCTGTCACGGGTGGCAAGGTCAGCAACATCCAGCCGTTCCCCGGTTTCGATGGCCGCGACGGTTCGAACTATTCGATCTACAATCAGGCCTACCAGATCGTGAACCGCAACGGCGACCTCGAAACCATCGAGATGGGTGGCATCCAGACCAAGGCCAAGTCGATTGGCGGCCAGTTCCACTACGAATTCTCGGACGCGATCACCGTCGATAATAACCTGCGCTGGACCGACATGAGCGGCAGCTTCACCTCGCCGTTCAGCAGCATCGGCCTTGCCAGCAATGTCATCGGCAACACGATGGACGTGGGCGGCACACCCACGCCTGTTGCTCAGATCCGTTATGCCAACGGCCCCAAGGCCGGACAGGTGTTCAATGGCAGATACGTCGATTCCGGCGTGAACATCCGCACCAACATGCGCGACATGGGCAGTTTCGTGAACGATCTTGCGATCACTGCGAAGCACGACGTTGGGATTGGCAAGCTGACCGCGCGCGCCGGCGTGTTCTACATGAACCAGAAGATCGCGACCGACTGGCACCTCGATAACTCGCTGCGCGAACTGACCGGCCACAACCCTGCGCAGCTCGACCTTTACGATGCGGCGGGCAACAAGCTCACGCAGGGCGGCATCTCGTCGTACAACGGCGCGTGGGGCAATCGCGATTACGACCTGTCCTACGCCGATACTGCGCCTTCGCTTTCGCTCGATCTCGACAGCGATCACTTCCAGGTCGATGGCAGCGTGCGGTTCGACAGCGTGAAGGCTTCCGGTTGGGCACGCGGAGCAGGTCCGGTGTTCTACACGAACAATGCCGGCGTCCTCATTCCCACCTCCACCGCCAATGGTCCGCAGGAAAACCTCGACTACTCGCGCAGCTACACGTCCTACACCGTGGGTGCGCTGTGGAAGGTGAACAAGGACACCTCGCTGTTCGTGCGCGGTTCGCGCGGCGGCCGCTTCAACGCCGATCGCCAGACGCTTAGCGGCAAGATCCGGTCTGACGGCAAGCTGTGCAACGCGTCCGACATCGGCGTTGCCGGCACCGGTTGCACTACCGATGGCGTCACCCCTTCGGTCGATTTCGTGAAGCAGTATGAAATCGGCGTGAAAAACCGGGGCGACCTCGCCGGCGGGCGGTATTCGGTGGCGGTCACGCTGCTCAGCGCCAACTTCAAGCAGAGCAACTTCGAGCCCACGCAGACCGCGCAGTGCCCGAAGGGCAACTGCATCATCGATTCCAAGTTCAAATCGAAGGGTGTGGAATTCTTCGGTACGTACCAGAACAGCGGGTTCTCGCTGGTTGCCAATGCGACCTACACCAAATCGAAGCAGGCGGGTGCCGGCAGCACGACATATGGCCGCGCGGCGAACCTTCCCGACCTGACCTACACCGTTTCCGCCAACTACGATTTCAACATCGTGGCGGTTGGTCTGAACCTGTCGGGGCAGACCAGCGCGTTCGACGGCGGCACGCTGGTGTATCCGGGTGGCGCTCTGGTTGGCGGCACCTTGCGCTTTACCCCGGTGAAGAACCTCGAACTGGGGGTGCAGGCATATAACCTGTTCGATCGGCTCGACCTGCGCGGTGCCGGCGGCCTTGGCGATGGCTCGGTCACCCCGGCGGTGATCAGCGGCGCTCCGGCGTTGGGTCGCACCTTCACCGGTTCAATCCGCTACACCTTCTGATGCGGCGATGAAGCATCGCTTCTGATCATGGGAAGGCGGGTCGGACCAGTTCCGGCCCGCTTTTTCGTATCGCGACCCCCGCCAACTCGATAATCGGAACAGCCATGGACCACTCCGATCGCAAGATCCGCTCGATCATCGTCGTAGGCGGGGGCACCGCCGGGTGGATGACCGCGGCCGCGCTGGCGCAGGCGCTGAAGCAGGGCTGCGCGATGACGCTGGTCGAATCCGAGGAAATCGGCACGGTCGGCGTGGGCGAGGCGACCATTCCGCCGATCCACATCTTCAACCAGACACTGGGCATCGACGAAGGCGCCTTCCTGAAGGCGACCAAGGGCACCTTCAAACTGGGCATCGAGTTCGTCGACTGGGCGAAGCTGGGCAATCGCTATTTCCACCCGTTCGGCCCGCACGGGCGCAACTTCGATATGGTAAGCCTGCACCAATACTGGTTGCGTGCGCGCGAAGCGGGCGAGACCGCACCGCTCGACGATCATTCGATGGCCTGGGCGATGGCGAAGGAAGGCCGCTTCGCGAAGCCGGTAGCCGACCAGCGCAATGTGATGTCGACGTTCGACTATGCCTATCACTTCGACGCCGGCCTCTACGCGCGGTTCCTGCGCGATTATTCCGAAAAGCGCGGCGTCACCCGCGTGGAAGGCAAAATCGCGAACGTTGTGCTGAATGCCGAAAGCGGCTTCGTTTCCGGCGTGAGGCTGGAGGACGGGCGCCAACTGGAAGCCGACCTGTTCATCGATTGCTCCGGCTTTCGCGGGCTGCTGATCGAAGGCGCGTTGAAAGCGGGGTACGAGGACTGGACGCACTGGTTGCCGTGCGACTGCGCGATGGCCATGCCCTGCGCCAATGTTTCGCCGCTGACGCCCTATACCCGCTCCACCGCGCGCGCGGCAGGCTGGCAATGGCGCATCCCGCTCCAGCACCGGATGGGCAACGGCTACGTCTATTCCAGCCAGTTCCTGTCGGATGACGACGCGGCACGCACCCTGGCGGACAACCTTGATGGTGAGGCTATGGGTGATCCGCGCCCGCTGCGGTTCGTCACCGGCCGGCGCAAGAGCTTCTGGACGAAGAACGTCGTCGTCATCGGGCTTTCGAGCGGGTTCATGGAGCCACTGGAATCCACGTCGATCCACCTGATTCAGGCGGGCATTTCCAAGCTTCTCGCGCTGTTCCCCGATCGTAGTTTCGACCCGCTGGTGATCGAGGAATACAACCGCATCGCGGTCAGCGAATTCGAGCGTATCCGCGACTTCCTGATCCTGCATTACAAGCTGACCGAACGCGACGATGCCCCCCTGTGGCGATATTGCGCGGCGATGGATATTCCGGATACTTTACAGACCAAGATCGAGCATTTCCGGCGGTATGGCCGGCTGGTTCAACGTGACGCAGACCTGTTCGGCCCGCCAAGCTGGTTGGCCGTCCACATCGGTCAGTTGAACATTCCCGAAGCGACCGACCCGCTGGCCGACTATCGCGGCGTCGATGGCCGCGAATGGCTTGCGAAGCTGCGCGGGGCCATGCACGCGGCAGCGGTCCGGTTGCCCCGGCACGAGGACGCGGTTGCCACCGCATGCGCTGGCCATGCCTGATACTGTGCGCGAGGCTGCGAGCTGGCTGCGCCGCGCCGTTCAAGCGCGCGAGGCGCAGCATATGGATGAAGCGCTGGCCGCGGTTCGCCGCGCCGCAAAGCTTGCGCCGAACGACCCTAACGTGGCGCTGGGGCTGGCGCAGGTGAGCTTCGAGGCCGGGCTGGATGCGGCGGACCTGTTTGCGGCGGCGGTGTCGCTGTCGCCAGACCGGCTGGATATTCAGCGCGGCCGCGCGATGGCCTTGGCAGCAGAGGGCCAAGCTGGCGAAGCTTGCGATCTGTTGGCCGGATTGTTGCGCAGCAATCCGGGGTGGATCGATGGTCACCGCGCCTTGTGCGGATTGCGAACCACCGCCGGCGAGGCAGATTTCGCGCGTGGTTTTGCGGAAGCCGTGGCCGCGCATCCGGATGAAGCGGGCCTGCGTCTGGCATGGTTCCATACGCTCGCCACCGCCCGGCAATGGGATGCGGCGCGGGCCGTGCTGGCGGACGCCGGCGAAACCAAAGCGGCCCGATTGGCCCGATTGTTCCTCGCGAGCGAAAGTGGGCAGGGGGCCCATGATCCCGCGCTTTTTGATGAGGTCGAGCATATCGACGACGTGGGGCTGGACCTCGCACGGGCACGCCATTTCCTGCGCGGTGGACAAGTCGAGCGCGCGCGCGACATCTGCCTGCGCCACCGGGGCAGGCCCACCATGCGGCCATTCTGGTCATACCTGTCGCTGGCGTTGCGCATGCTGGATGATCCGCAGGCAGACTGGCTCGACCGTGGCATGGCCAATGTCCGCACTTTCGATCTCGCTTTTACAGCGCACGAACTGACCGATCTCGCGGCGAAACTGCGCTCGCTGCACACGATGCAGGCTCCGTGGCACGAACAATCGGTGAGGGGCGGAACCCAGACCGATCGCCCCCTGCTGCTGCGGATCGACCCGATAATTGCCAAGGCGCGCGCAAAGATCGAGGTAGCCGTGCGGGAATACATTGCGCGCTTTGCGCCTCACGATCCGGCTCATCCCCTGCTGGCGCAACCCCGCGATGAATTCCGCTTTTCAGGCAGCTGGTCCGTCCGCCTGCGCCCCGGCGGCTTCCATTCAGTCCACACGCATCCGATGGGCTGGATCAGCTCCGCGCTCTATGCCGCGCTGCCCGACGCCGCCGATCTCGGACCGCCGCCCGCCGGGCATTTGCGCTTCGGCGCACCTCCGCCCGAACTGGGCCTTCCGCTTGAACCCTATGGCGCGGTTGAGCCCATACCGGGGCGTCTCGCGCTGTTTCCGTCCACGATGTGGCATGGCACGGCCCCATTCGACGACGGCGAGCGCCTGACCATAGCGTTCGACATCGTGCCCGTCCCTCCCGCTTCAGGTCGATCATGATGCGCCCCCGTTATCACTATGCCCCCGCCGCCAACTGGCTGAGCGACCCCAACGGCCTCGTCCATCACGCGGGCGAATGGCATATGGCCTACCAATACAATCCGCACGGTGAGGAATGGGGCCACATGGCGTGGGGCCACGCTGTCAGCCGCGATCTGGTGCATTGGGCGGAGCTGCCGCCCGCGCTGACCGAGGAAGACGGGACGATGATCTTCTCCGGCTCGGCGGTGATCGATCATGCGAACACTGCGAGCTTCGGCGCGGACGCGATGGTGGCGATCTACACCGGCGCGCGCAGCGATCCGGCGCACCAGTTCCAGTGCCTGGCCGCCAGCACCGATAACGGGCGCACATGGGCCAGGTATTCCGGCAATCCCGTGCTTGATCGCGGCATGGCGGACTTCCGCGATCCGAATGTGTTCTGGCACGCGGCCAGCAGCCGTTGGATCATGGCGGTCGCACTCTCGGCGGAAAACCGTGCGGTGATCTATGGCTCGCATGATCTGAAGGCATGGGAGGAACTGTCCGACATTCCCACGCTGGCCGCGCCGGGGCACTTGTGGGAATGCCCGCTGCTGATCGAACTGCCGGTGGAAGGCAGCGCGGAGCGGCGCTGGCTGTTCAAGGTGGACGTGCTTTCGGGCGCGCCGGGCTCGGGCGCGCTTTACCTCACTGGCAGCTTCGATGGCCGCACCTTTGCACCCGATGGCCCGTGGCAGGTGGCGGACATGGGTTCGGACTTCTACGCCGCCATCGCATGGCACGAACCGCGCGATGCCCAGGGCCGCCCGTGCTGGATCGGCTGGATGGGCAACCATGCCTATCAGGCGAAACTGCCCAGGCAGGGCTGGCGCGGCGCGATGAGCCTGCCGCGCCGCGTGGCGCTACGCGGTGATGGCGACCGCTTGCGGCTGGTGCAGGTGGTGGAGCCCGCGGTTGTGGCGCTGTTTGCGCCAACAGAATCGATAAGATGCGCGCTTGGGGCTGCCACGCTATCGCCATCATCACGCATCGTTCCTGATGCCCTCGCAGCATCGTGGGTCATCGAAATCGCCGGTACCTGCGGGCGCCGCCTGATGATCGTGCGCGATGCTTACACCATCCAAGTGCGCAGGCACGATCCGATCACGCCCGAACTCGATGCGGTGCGAGAGGCTCACATGCCGACGGGGGCAGACCTGACCATCTGGCTCGATCACGGCAGCGTCGAACTGCTGGGCGAGGGGGGAGCGATGGCGCTGACCATGCAGCACCGACTGGAAGGTTCGGAATGGACGGCCCGCGCGGATTGCCCACTGGCGGTGCAGGTGGCTACGCTCGTCTAAAGCGCCTGCTGCGCCAGTGCGATGGCCCCGGTGATGCCCGCGTCGTCGCCAAGGCCGGGGGTGACGATGTAGCTTTCCAGCCCCTCGTCCAGACGGGGATGGCGGACATAGCCGTTAAGTTTGGCGGCGGTTTGCTGGCGCACCGCTTCGATCAGGCCCGGTGCCTTCATCACGCCGCCGCCGAAAATCAGCCGGTCCGGCATGTGCAGCAGCACCAGTGACGACGCGAGGTGCGCGATATAGCCCGCGACCAGCGCCACCGCACCGGGTTCGCCCGCCAACTGGTCCAGACTGCGCCCCCAGCGCCGCTCGATGGCAGGGCCGGAGGCAAGTCCTTCGAGACAGTCGCCATGGTAGGGGCAGGTGCCGCCGAACGGATCGGCGGCATGGTTGTGCGGCGGCAGGATATGCCCGCTTTCATAATGCGAAAAGCCCATCAGCGAGCGCCCGTTGCGCGCAATGCCCGTGCCGATGCCGGTGCCGATGGTGGTATAGGCCAGTGTAACGCAGCCCTGGCCCGCGCCTTTGCGCCACTCGCCGATGGCCGCGCCATTCACGTCGGTATCCACCACAATCGGCGCGCCGAACTGGGCCAGCACATCGTGGAAACGCGCGCCGGACCAGCCCGGCTTGGGCGTGGTGGTGAAGGTGCCATATGCGGGCGAGGCAGGGTCGATGTCGATGGGGCCGAAGCTGGCGACGCCAAAGGCGGCGACCGCGCCGTGGGCGCGGATAGCCTCGCGGAAAAAGTCCTCGACTGCAGGGAAGCATTCCGCCGGCGTCTGCGTGGGCACACGCGTCCGGGCTAGTATCTCGCCTTCGCGGGTGGCCAGCGCGAGGATGAACTTGGTTCCGCCCGCTTCGATCGCGCCGATGAGGTTGCCTTGCACTGCCACGTTCCTCTCGCTTTCTTGCTGTGCGTCGCCGGGGGGACTGGCATGAAGGCGTGATTCCTGCAATCGATTTAATCCACCCGGTGCCGCTGCAGATACGCCTCGATGGCGTCGGCGGTTCCGGGTGCGACATGCAGGCCCATCTTGCTGCGGCGAAACAGGATGTCCTGCGCGGTGCAGGCCCATTCGTTGGCGACTAGGTACTCAACTTCCGCCTGCGTTAGACCGCCGCCAAAATTGATGCCGAGGTCCGCCTCGGTATTCGCCAGCCCCAGCACCGCGCTCGCCCGAGTTCCATAGGCCCGTGCCAGCCGCCGCAGGAGACGCGACGAAATGCCTGGCCTTTCGGCGACAAGCCCGGCCACGAAGCGTTCGAAGTCTTGCTCCGGAATGTCGCCACCCGGCAGCACCGCACCCGCCGTCCAGGCTTTGCCGGCTTGCGGAAACGTGGCCTCCAGCTTTTCAAGCGCATGTTCGGCCAGTTTGCGGAATGTGGTGATCTTGCCCCCGAAAACGCTGAGGAGAGGCGCCCCGGCCTTATCGCTGCCACTGTCCAGATCGAGGACGTAATCGCGCGTCACGGCCGAGGCGCTGGTGGCGTGATCGTCATAAAGCGGGCGAATACCGGCATAGCTCCACGCCACGTCCTCCGGATAGATCGGCGTCGTGAAAGTGGTGCGGATCGTGGCGCACAGATATTCGGTTTCGGCGCGCGATATCTCTACCTTGCCCGGCGCGCCGTGCCACGGCTCGTCGGTGGTGCCGACCAGCGTAAAGTCCCGCTCATAGGGAATGGCAAACACGATGCGGCGGTCGGGGTTCTGCAGCATGAACGCGTGATCGCCTTCATACAGCCGGGGCACGACGATATGGCTGCCCTTGATCAGCCGCACGCCTCGGTCGTTGTCCGATGGCGGCAGGTGCTGCAGCACGTCCTCCACCCATGGCCCTGCGGCATTGACCAGCGCTCGTGCATGCACAGTGCGTTCGCCGGCGGTATCGGCAATCGTGGCCACCCATGCATCGCCCTCACGACGCGCGCCCACAAAACGCGTGCGCGTGTGGATGGCGGCTCCCCGCGCCGCCGCGTCCATCGCGTTCAGCACCACGAGGCGACTGTCCTCGACCCAGCAATCCGAATAGACGAAGGCGGTGCGCGCGGCGGGCAGCAAGCCGTTGCCCAGTGGCGACTTGCGCAGATCGATGGTTTCGGTCGCCGGCAATTTCTTCCGCCCGCCGATATGATCGTAAAGAAACAGG
>Ga0163162_10007271_pt1 | contig 10756 bp, 6 predicted proteins | sample S55metaG_FD_115310 | JGI IMG/M metagenome (GOLD analysis project Ga0163162, IMG submission 115310) | Switchgrass rhizosphere microbial communities from Kellogg Biological Station, Michigan, USA - S5-5 metaG | ecosystem: Host-associated > Plants > Roots > Rhizosphere > Soil | place: USA: Michigan...
CGGGAGTACGTGGCCCACTACCAGATCGTGGCACTCGTTTCGCGGCCCAAACCTTCGCACCTCGCCCGCGCGTCATCCGGGAGAGGTTGCAGGCCTGGTGCTCGTCGAAGCCGACGTAACCAGCAGCCCCGAAGAGCGGCGCGGGCAAGCCAGATTGATCGCTTCATTGCGCGAATGCCGCGAGGCGATCGCTGCCGGCAAGCCCCTTCCAGCCTTGCCTGGCCGGCCCGCCAGAACCTGTGCACAACAGTTCTTTCGGGGCCTCCCTGAGGCAATGTGGTCGCCGGAACTCAATGCCAAGCTGTTGGAGCTCGCCCGGAGCAAGGTTGCCATGTATGACGCGTACATTTCCGAGATGGAGCAGATGCCGCAGGACGAGACCTACCTGGAGCAGCACAGCCGCCCGCTGGGCTCGGTTCCCATACGGGTGCTCTCAACTGGAAATCATGGCATCCACGCACTCGATCAGGCACACCCCCTGGACGCCGAACAACAAAGATACGAGCAAAACGTCGCCCGCGAGCAGGCCGGGTGGCTCGGGCTGTCCTCCAATGCCCGCCAGGTATTCACGGACAAGAGCTCAGAATACATTCCATTCGACCAGCCGAGCTTCGTTGTCGACGCGATTCACGAGGTGTTCGCACAAGGACAACTCAATCGATAGGTGCGAACCCGAAAGCGGCGGCCACCGCGATGGTCTCCTGAGGCTGCGTCGAGCCGTATTGGTTACCCGCCCTCAGTACACGGCTCCCTCTCCTGCCGGCGGTACGGGTGATCCGCCGTACTGGTGCCAAAAACCGGGCGGAGTGCCTCGACACCGGGGTCGCGCCGCTAGCGGACCAGTCGAATGTCGCTGTGGGAGCGGCCGCCGCAACTCGATACGGACAACCCTTACGCACGACTGTCAACATGGGGCTAGGGACACGCGGCAAATGAATACGGCGAAATGTGCATGCAGCAGCACCCAAGCTCATCCAATACAAGTACTTAGCATGTGGACCTCCGCGTAAATGGCCCGGTCGAGCACCCGACGACCGAAACCACGGCCATGTCGCCCCATGCCTTAAAGTGGCTCAGCCCGGTGGGTCGACCCTGCCTTGCGTATGGGACCCAGCGGGTCATAGTCGACGTGCCGCCGCGCGGTATGAAAAACACTCCGTCAAAGATGCTCCCCGGTAGCGAACCCCGACCGACCAGCAGATAATGCAGGCTTGAGCTCGGCTGCGTGACCAACTAAACATCCAACCGCAGCCGGCGGGATCGGCTGTCGGAGTATTAGGGGGAGTCCTCGCTTGGCTCAGGCTGCTAAGCGCTACGGGATCGGGCCGGCGAGCGTGGTCGCACAACGCGAGCGCCGATCGCTCTCTGGTGCCCATTGCACGTGTGCGCTGCGCCCGCCCGGCCACTCAGAAGTGCCCCCGCAAATGCAGGTACCCGAAACAGCCGCCGCCAACTCTACCTCTCTGTGGGGCTCAATACGCCCTGCGCCAGCCTGCGCTGCCGCCGATGGCGGACGATAACCAGGCGTGGGTCGGGCAGCTCTTCTGTGAGCACGGCAGTGCTCTGAAAGGGTACCTGTATCGGCAAACGGGAAACGAACAGGATGCCAAGGAACTCGTCCAAGAAACGTATTTGCGAATGTTGCAAATCAAGGACAGGGACGCCATTCGCGACCCCAAGCGCTATATGTTCACGATTGCGGGCAATCTCGCCAAGCAGCACGGACGCGAGCAGGGTCGTGAGCGGGGCACCTTCGACGTCAATGAGGCGAGCCTGGAGGGCGAACTTTCGTATCACCCGAGCTTCGGTGATCAGATCGACGAGGACGCGCATCTGAGGCGATTGCGCGAGGTATTCGCTGAGCTGCCTGTGAAGTGCCGGGCGGCCTACATACTGCAGACTGCCCACGGCCTGAGCTATGCCGAGATCGCACAACAGCTGGGCGTTTCCACGGACATGGTGAAGAAATACCTGAGTCAGGCGCTCCTCCATTGCCGGCGTCGCATGGGAGGGAAAAAAGGATGAACGTCAGCAAGGAGCGCGAACGCGAATTGGTTGCCGAGCAGGCCGCCGATTGGCTGGTAGCCAACCTCGAGTCCCCGGATGCCGGCCAGCGTGCCGCGTTCGCGGATTGGCTGAGTAGATCACCCCTGCATCAGGAGGAATACGCCGAGATCGAACGCCTGGCACGCGATCTGCGCAGGGCGGTAGCCGCCCCGGCGCCGTCAATCGAGGCGCTTGTGGCACTTGCACGCGCCGAGGACGGTTCGAATGTACGCCCGATCGGTGCGCGCGCCCGGTCCTCATCCCGACGACACTGGATATTCGTGGCGGCCGCCGCCGCCTCGCTCGCGATCGTCACCACGTCCGTGTGGCTCGGGGGGTCACGCCAGAGGGCCCCGACCGTGCCGGTGGCCGGCGAACGCTACTCCACGCAGCACGGCCAACAACTCGTCCAGCGCCTGGCCGATGGCTCGCTGTTGCATCTGAACACCGACACGTCGGTTACCGTACGTTTGCAGCCTAAGGGCCGCTGGGTCGAAATTGAGCGCGGTCAGGTGATCTTTGAAGTCGTACACGACCCGACGCGACCGTTCCGGGTCACCGCCGGATCTGCCGAGGTCATCGCGGTGGGGACCCAGTTCGACGTATACCTTCAGGGTGATTCGACTCTGGTAACCGTCGTCGAAGGTCGCGTTACGGTCGGTGCGGCGGACGGCCAGGCGAACACCGCCGCAGTCAAGACGCGGGCGCCGCTGCAGCTTGCCGCCGGACAACAGGTCCGCGTCGTGCACGGTCAATTGCCCTCGGGCCCTTCAGCGGTTGACGTCCACCGAACCACCGCGTGGCTGCATCGTCAGATTGCGTTCGAGCATGAGCCGCTGGCGGTCGTGGCGGCGGAATTCAATCGCTACGCCACGACACCGATCGATATTGAGAGTCCGGCGTTGCGCGGGCTCGCCGTCAGCGGCGTGTTCAATGTCGACGACAGCGAATCCCTGATCGCCTTCCTGCGCAGCCTGCATGGAGTCGGAGTCGAGGTCACCCCCACCCGTATACGGGTGTTCAAGATCTGAGTCGATGCCGCAGCGCGCGCCGAGTGCATGCCTGGCTCTCGCGCTGCTCTGCGTCCCAAGTGTAGACGTCGCAGCTGGGGTGCCGACCTCACCGACACTGAGCGCAGACATTCCCGCCCAGAGTCTGGCGGCGGCACTCAGCGCTTTCGGGGAAACGACCGGCCTATCTGTCTTCTGGCCTCCGGAGATGGACACCCGCCAATCGCCCGGCGCGCACTCCGGGCTTACGCCCGAGCGAGCGCTCTCAGAACTACTGCACTGCACGGGCCTTACCTTCGAGTTTCAGAATGCGCGGACGGTCAGGATTTACCCCGAGAGCCAGCCTGAGTCCGCCTGCACAGTGGAACCGCCGCCGCCTTCCGACGCGCCACCGATCCCGGAAGTCACCATCCAGGGCACCCGTTGGGAGCGACGGGTGAAGGAGATGCCGATCGACATCGAGGTTTGGCACCCCAATGAGATCGATGCCTCAGGCGTCAAGGGAATAGCGGATATTGGTGCCCTCACCCCGGGAGTCAGCTTCGACTTCTTTTCGAGTGTAGGCAGCGGCATCTTCACTAACATCATCATCCGCGGAATAACCGACCGGCACGGCAGCGCGACCGGCATATTCTTCGACGACATTCCGCTGCCAGCCGCCCGCAGCAATACCTTCGGTCGCGCGCTGCCGCCCTCCTTCGACCTCGCCAGTATCGGCCTGCTAAGAGGGCCTCAGGGGGTTCTGCTCGGCGCAGACACGCAGGGGGGAGCCGTACGCTTTGTTCCGAACCAGCCAAGCCTCACCACGTATTCCGGTTTTGCGCACGTTGAATGGGCCGCGACGGTGCGCGGCAACCCGAGCTACGAAGCAGGCGCCGCCACCGGCGGGCCGCTGGTGCCGGAACTCCTCGGCTTTCGCTTCAGCGCGTGGCAACGCTCGGACGGCGGCTACGTCAACCTCGTCAATCCGTTCACGGCCGCGGTGGTCGACTCCAATGCCAATCGCTTAACGACCCAGAGTGTGCGGGGTGTGCTCACATACGCACCCACCGCTTCCTTGGAAATCAGCCCCTCGATCAGCTACGTGTCTAGCAAGGCCCCGGACTCGCCATCCTTCTTTACCTATCTTTCCAACCCCGACAAAGGAGAGCTCAACAACGGCAGCCTGCTGCCGCAGCCATTCAATGACACCTACTACATCGGATCCGTAAGACTTACCGATGATATAGGACTGGGAGAGCTCGACAGTCGGACCTCGTATTACCACCGCAGCGGCGATCTCGTCGTCGACGATACCGAATCGGTGAAGTGGGGTGGCTGGGGAAATCCGCTCGGCGACGCGTATCCGGTCAGTTATGACAATGCGGTCACCACCTACACCGCCCTGCGGCAGAACGTATTCTCCCAGGAGCTGCGCTTGACCTCGCCTGAAGCAGATCATCCGACGAGCTGGACCGCCGGTCTCTCTTATTACACGACGCGCGATACCGAGACGTACCACGTGGTTGCCCAGAGCATTCCCCTTTTCCACGGTAGCCCGCTGGACAAGTACAACTCCACGACCGCCACAGAAACCCGGTTCGCGGGGTTCGGACTTGTTTCGTACCGTGTGGCGAGACGCTGGACACTCGGCGCGGGACTGCGGGTGGAACACGAACAATACGACGCGTCCCAGGCGGTACCGGAAACTCCGATAGCGCCGATAACGCCACCAGTCCTGACGGTGCCGGGGCCGCGCGCGAGCGCCGGGGAAACCGTTGTCGCGCCAAAATTCTCAATAACTTACGAGTCCGACAGGCACGACCAGTATTATCTGCTGGCGGCCAGGGGCTATGCGCCGGCGGGTGTCGATGCGGCGTTGCCGACCTGTTTTGAGGATATGTCACCTTACCCGACCGACACCGTCTGGAGCTACGAACTCGGCGCGCAGGTTGCCTTCCTCGACGGTCGCGCAAGGCTTGATGGCGCGGTATTCGAGGCCCACTGGAACAACGGCCAGGCACTCACCACCAATTGCCTCGTCACGCATATTCCGGGCAGCGCCGTCAGCAAGGGCTTCGATCTCAAAACGCAGTCGCCGCTCGGCAAGTTCCTGGCGAATCTTGAAGTTTCCTATATCGACGCGCGCTACACCGAAACCATCAGCGACAACGGTCGTGTCATCGTGAATGACGGCGATGCGCTCGGGACGCCGCCGCTGGTTGCGTCCCCATGGAACCTGCTCGCCTCACTTGAGCGCACGCTCACGCTGCGTGACAGCACGAGCGCCACCATCCGCATCGAGGACGCTTTTCACAGCCGCAACTCGGGGCCGTTCTACACCGGCATTCCCCAGCCCAGCAACTTCAAGCCTAACTTCTACGCGCCCGAGCTTCACTCCGATCCTGCGATCAACCTTGTAAACGTGCGAGCGACAGTCAACTTTCGGGGGCCAAGCCCCATGCCCGATTTGTGTCATTGCGCGGTCCACGAACAACAGGGCCTTGAGGTCTCGATCTTTCTCAACAACGCCCTGGATTCGCAGCCCGTTCTCCTGAAGCGCAACAAAGGCGCCGACCTCAGCAACCTGTACTACGCCACTACCTTCAGGCCGCGCACCCTGGGTCTAGCGGGTACCTGGCGCTTCTAGCGACGTCTTCCCCGAGTGTCGCGGGCTCACTTGGTAGAGCCTTCGACTTGCCCCCTCCTCGCACGCGCCGGTGGTGCCGGTGTCATCAAGCCCCTCGCGCCAGCATCCAGGCGCGTCGACCCGAGGAGACCCCACGTCGCAGCGCGACTGCCACGGGCGAATATCCACCGCCGGCGGCAGGCGCGGTCCACGACCGAGCGGGCTCATCCGTGCCAGCCCGCCATGCGCAGATGACCGAGGTCTGCTGCCATCTTGATGGGCTGCGCACAAACGGCGATTCCACACGAAGTGTGAGGCTCGGCGGGTGCCGGATGGCAACAGGTGGGGTGTCGAGGTTCCGCATGCGCTTCTCAGGGGCTTGGTGCCGCTATCTCTCGCAGAAAGAGCTGCGTGACTTGACGCTGCACTCGATCAGCTTCTGTGCCTCACCCTCCACGACTTCGTGACCGGCAGCCGTGGGATGGATGCCATCCCAGAACAGGTAACGCCGCGGTCGTGCGCAGACCGGGTGGTCGGTCGTAAAAAATGTAAGGCAAGCGTCAACCGCGTCGTCCAGACCGAACGCATTGGGGTCGGCGATCACTCGCTGCAGAAGGGCGTTGACGTCGAACTGCACAAAAGTGATCTGCGGCAGCACCTGCAGTTGCGACAGTGCCTGCTGCAGCCCGGCGTTGTAGAGACCGGTGAGTTGCGATGCGGCCGCCACCGCAGTGGCCCCCAGCGCGCGAACCGCCGGAGTCTCCCCGAGATCCGGGACGTTGGGAATCAGAAAGGTGCGCGCGCCCGCCGCCCACAGCGCCTGCACGTTTGCAGCGATCGTCTCGATCGCAGTCTGCGCGATCTGCGCGCTGGTTGCCCCCGTCGGGTCAGTAGCGAGCGCCTGCAGGGCGTCGTCGAGATCGTTAGCCCCGATCCAGATCACGTGGACCGAGCTGGGCAGTGCGTGACCATGGAAATCTGCCAGGTAAAGACTGACCTGAGTGCTCAGGTCATAGGGGGAAAACTCGGCAGCGTTGGCGCGTGCCCGCGCTCTGCCGACGGCGTAGTTCGTGAACTCGCCGGGACGCGCGAGTGCCGGCCTGCCGCTTTGCGGGCTGTCGAGCCGTTCAGCCAGACGCTCCACCCAGGTGCGTCCGTCACTGAAGTGATGGCCGGGCCCGATGTCGTAGGGAGCGACCGGGATGGGCGCGAACGGCGCGTGCGATACCTCGCCGAAGGCCACGAAGAAATTGCCGGGGTCTGACAGGCTGTCTCCGAACACGACGAGCCGATTCGGCTCATGGGCTGCCCGCACCGGGAAGGCCGGCAACGTCATGAACGCGGTGGCAAAGATCAACGAGAGCAGTCTCTGAGAAGCGGCATGCATGAAAATCTCCCAGCTGGATTTGGAATGGAGGCTGTCCCGACGGGCGGCTCTTGAACAACGGCTACGAACGTCCATCGGATATCGCTGAGCGAGTGGCAATCGGTCGAGTCTGTTAATGCACAAGAGTCGAACCCCGACCGCTCGGGTACTCACGCTCGTCGCGCTCAGCCACAACATGGAGCGAGCGACTCCGGCAAACGGCGGGGGTGCCGGTAGGCGGCGCGGCCGCCAGACGCGGCACGCAGGATCGGCTGCGGTGCCGGAACAGACATCGCGGACATCAATCCGCCACGACGAGCGGCCTGGTTAAGTCATATGAGGCCGCGCAAATGGAGTGCCGATGAAATAACACGTACCCGAAAGCGTCCCGGTACACTCCTACTGACATGGCGAGGAACGCTATCCCCGCGCACTTACATCATTCAGACACCAGGATCCCATGGGCATGATGAAGATCCTGAACGGCCTCACGCTGCCGGCACTCAATGTGACACTGGCGCTCCTGACCGGCTGCGGCGGGGGTGGGAGCAGCTCACCCCCACCGCCGCCCACAATCACCCAGCAGCCGCAGAGCCTCACCGCGAACGCCGGTGACGCGGCCACGTTCAGCGTCACAGCGAGCGGGGCCTCGACCTATCAGTGGCAAAAGAACGGGCAGAGCATCGCCGGCGCCACGAGTGCCTCCTACACGCTGCCGGCGACGACCTCTCAGGATAACGGGGAAGTCTTTACGGTCGCCGTCGCCAACGACGGCGGTACGGTTGTCAGTTCCGGCGCGACCTTACGGGTCACGGGCGTGTCCGTCATTGCGGGGCAGCTGGGCGGCATGGGCTATGCCGACGGTCCCGCGTCACAGGCGCGGTTCTGGGGGCCCATTGCTCTCGCGTTCGACAGCCAAGGCGACCTATTCGTCGCCGATTACAACGCGGTGCGTATGATCGCCCCCGATGGCACAGTGTCCACTGTCGCCGGATCAGCACGCGTTTGCGGTAGCACACCCGGTGCCGGGTCCGCAGCCCGGCTCTGCTACCCCTACAGCCTAGCAACCGACAGCGCGGGTAACGTCTACGCCGGGGACACCGCCGGCGTCGTGTGGAAAATCAGCGCAGGCGCGGCCAGCATTCTCACCGGCGGGTTCTCCTGTCCCTACGGCCTCGCGGCTTCCGACGCCACACTCTTTGTCGCCGACGAATGCCTCGGCTCGATCACCCAGATTCAAGGCGGGGCGGGCTCGCTCTATGCCTCAACCGGCTTCAATCCGGCGGGGCTCTCGTTGGATGGCCTGCAGAACATCTATGTGGCCAGCGATACCGTGGTCCAGGTCGTCGCTCCCGGGCCGCCCGTGGTGACGACTGACCTGGCCGGCACGCGCAACATGCCCGGCAGCGCGAGTGGCGTCGGCGCCGCGGCCCGCTTCGGATGCGCGAACTATCCGTACGCGCTCGACAGCGGGACAGATGCACCGTTCAACGGGGCCTTCGGGATCGTGACCACCGCGGCCGGGCTCAGTTACGTCTCTGACTACTGCAACAACGTCATCCGTACTGTCGACGCGGCCGGTACGGTGAGCGAGTTTGCAGGGGTCTCCGGGAGCGCGGGAACGACCAACGGGCCAGGCGCGGGCGCCAAGTTCTGGGGGCCGACAGGCCTCGCAATGGACGTCGCGGGGAACGTGTACGTGGCGGACTACGGCAATGCGCTGATACGCGAGATCAGCCCATCAGGGGTGGTATCGACCTACGCCGGCATGGAGCCCCATTTCGGGGGCGCCGACGGCACTGGTGCCGCCGCCAGTTTCCGCTACCCGCGCGGCGTGGCCACTGATGGCGGCGGAAATCTCTACGTCGCAGACGACAATCACACGATCCGCAGGATCACTCCGGCCGGCGTGGTGAGCACGCTGGCGGGCACGCCCGGTGTCATCGGCTCCGCGGACGGCGCGGGTTCCGCGGCCCTGTTCTTCAATCCCAAGGGGCTCGCCGCGGACACGGCCGGCAATCTATATGTGGCCGACGCGAGCAGCTACACGATCCGCAAGGTCACTCCTGCCGGTGTCGTCAGCACGTTTGCCGGGACGGCGGGTGTTCGCGGTCTCGTGGATGGGACTGGGGCCAACGCGCGCTTCACTTCGCCAGGAGCGATCGCCGTGGATGCCTCGGCCAACGTCTACGTTACCGACGGCTTGCATGTCCGCATGATCACTGCGGCGGGAGCGGTCACGACCATCTCGGTAATGCTCTCCGGGACGCCCGCGATCGCAGGCATCACCGTGGATTCCAGCGGGCTGCTCTACATCACCACGAGCGCTGCGGTGTACTCGCTGACTCAAGGCGGCACCTTGACACGCATCGCCGGCGGCAGCAGCACCGGTTCGGCAGACGGAACCGGGGCGGCGGCAGGCTTCAACCTGCCCACAGGCATTGTCATGGGTGGCGATGGCAACCTCTACGTTGCTGATCAGCAGAATTCCACCATCAGAAAAGTGACGCCCACGGGCGTCGTAACGACGCCGGTCGGCACGGCCGTCATGCCGATGGGGATTGTCCCCGGAGGTCTGCCCGCGCACCTTGGCTCCCCCTGGGGCCTGGCGGTGCTCTCCTCCGGGGCGCAGGTCTCGCTGGCGGTCACGGACGAGTGGGAAAGCGTGATTCTGCGCGTCGACCTACCTTAGGGCGGCGTGGCGGTACGCCTCGAGCACACGAGGCACTGTCCCATCAACCGCGGAATTTCCTTGGTCCATCGTCATGAGTTAACGAAGCTGCTCCACCCCGGCTGTATTGCCTAACCCCCAACAGACGACCATCAGAACGGCGAAAGTCTGTCGACGGCCTGTGCGGTCGTCCCTGCGCCTACACTGTCTACTTTCTCTCCTGGCGGTAGCTCAGCGCCTTTGCCCATGCGAATTGAAATGAGCCCGGTCGGGAACAGGATGACCTGGTTCTCGCCGAAGCCGGTCATTTCCGGGAGGAAGAACCTCTTGCCGGAACGACTCCCCACGTATGGAACAAAGTGGAATCCCATTTTATAGAGCTCTTCATCGGTGCTCGCATCATCGGGCGGTGGCCGACGGTCGACCGACATGTCGGTCTTGGTTCGCATCGCGTCCGTGCCTGCCAGCAGGTCGGCGGTGAGCTGCCGGTGGAGCAGCTGTTGTCCGCCATGCGCGCCAACATCCCGAAACAGCATCGCAATTTTCGCCAGCTCATCAAGCGTCGGGTAGTAGCCTGAACTGCTCCACGCGAAGCCATCCTGGCCAGCAGGTTCGCGGGTGCGTACGAGCGGAGCGTGGTGGACGCCTATGGGCAGAAGTACCTCAGTGCGAACCATTTCCCATCGGTCCGCCTGCGGGCCGCGGACCGATTTCAGAAAATTGTCGATGGCGATGCCGAGCAGGTAGAGATCTTGGTCGCGATAGCGATAGACAGTGCCCGGTTCCCATGGGTACGGGCGCAGGTTGGCGTTGATCGCCTTGATCTTCTCCGCGTGAGACGGCGCTGTAAACCAGGCATCGTAGTTGCCGTCGGCATTGCCGTCGAAACCGTCATTCGGGTTGGTCTTGAGTGATCCGACCCCGCCGAAGCCACTCGCCATGTTCATCGCGTCCAGGAACCGGACGCGCTTCCATTTGGGGTCAAGCCCCGTGACGTAATCGCCGACCTTGAGTGTCAACACCCACGGACCATAGGTCTGCGCCAACCGCAATAG
>Ga0163162_10007273_pt1 | contig 10755 bp, 12 predicted proteins | sample S55metaG_FD_115310 | JGI IMG/M metagenome (GOLD analysis project Ga0163162, IMG submission 115310) | Switchgrass rhizosphere microbial communities from Kellogg Biological Station, Michigan, USA - S5-5 metaG | ecosystem: Host-associated > Plants > Roots > Rhizosphere > Soil | place: USA...
GCGGCAAAAACCTCCGAACCAGCCATGTGCATAACCCTCGTGGACTTAATCAGTGTCCAGAGTAACGACGCGCATCCGCCTTGAGAATTATTCAATTCCCATATGGTTATGAGGCCGTACACCCTAAGCAATGCATGTTTTTATCGCGCAAAAAACACAAAAACACGTTGACTTCGTATCTTTAGATATATATCTTAAGATGTGTTTTACGATACTATGGAGTTTCACGATGAAACGTCATCACCTGCACGCACAAGATTCATCCGGTTTCGACGGCCGCTCGGCCCTTCATGCACTGTGGCACGCAATGAGCCGTCCCCATCATCACCGTCACCACGGCGAAGACCGTTTCGGCGGCCGTGGAGGACACGGCGGCCCCGGTGGCTTTGGCCGCGGCGGTCCTGATGGATTCGGCGGAGGCCGCGGCGGATTTGGTGGCGGTCCGGGCGGGTTTGGGGGCGGCGACGACGGCATGCCGCGCGGCCGTAAATTCACCTCCGACGACCTGCAGCTTCTCCTCCTAGCCCTGCTCGCGGAGCAAGCGCGCCACGGCTACGAGTTGATCAAGGCGCTCGAAGTCCGCTCGAACGGTTTCTACACGCCGAGTCCCGGCATGGTTTATCCGGCGCTGACCTACCTCGAAGAACTCGGTTACGCGACCGTCGAACTGGAAGGAAACCGCAAGCGTTATGCGCTCGCCGATCCGGGCCGCGAGCATCTGGCCGCCAACCGGGAACGCGTCGACGTCATGTTCGCGAAGCTCAGCCATTTTGCTCGCAAGATGGATTCAGTGCGCCGCGCGTTTGCTGGCGAAACGTCGGACGAAAACGGCGACGGCGACAATACGTGGTTGCCGGAATACATCCGCGCACGCCACGCGCTGAAGCACGCGCTGCTGATGCGCACCGAGGCCACTATTGAAGAACAACGCCGAATCGCAGCCATTCTCGCGCGCGCCACGGCTGAAATAGAAGGCAAGGCACCGAGCGATCCGGCTTGAGCCCAAATCCCGATCAAGGAAAGACAGCATGCAAAACAGACCCGATCTGGCGGTCGTCCGCGTTCGCCACACACTCAAATTCCGCCTGCTCCAGGTCAAGCGGGTTCATCTGGTAACGCCACATCTCGTTCGTGTCACGATGGGCGGCGAGGATCTTCACGACTTCGAATCCGCATCCTTCGATGATCACATCAAGGTGTTCTTTCCAGCACCCGGCGCCGATAAACCCGTGGTCCCCACGGCCGGCCCCAATGGACCCGTCTTTGCCGACGACCAGCCACGGCCGATCGCGCGCGATTTCACGCCGCGCCGTTTCGACCGTTCGGCTGGCGAGTTGGACATTGAATTCGCGCTGCACGAAGCAGGTCCGGCGGCGACCTGGGCCAAACAAGCCCAGGTTGGCCAGTACCTCGGTATTGGCGGCCCGCGCGGCTCGTTCACCATTCCCACGGGTTTCGACTGGCATCTTCTTATCGGCGATGAAACTGCGCTTCCCGCCATTGCACGCCGTCTGGAAGAGTTGCCAGCGGGAACGCGTGTTGCAGCGCTGATCGAAGTTGAAGACCCCTCGGCACGCATCGAATTCGATACCCAAGCCGACCTGTACGCTGAATGGCGTTACCGGAGCGAATCGGACTTCCCGGGCGGTGCGTTACTGCTCGCGTTGCGCGAAATGTATCTGCCTACTGGCGAAGGTTATGTCTGGGCGGCGGCCGAGTCGAGCGTGGTCCGTGCCGTGCGTCAGCATTTGTGCACGGAACGCGGTATCGATAAAACCCGTATCCGCGCCTCGAGCTACTGGAAGCGCGGGGCGGTTGCGGTTCATGAGTCTATCGACGACTAGTCGTTGAATTGCATGCGCCGCGTCCAAAAGAATAAATTTAATCAGGATGGCTATGTATAGTCTTGACACCAATCGCGAGCGGCGCCTGCTGTGGCTGCTTGCGCTGACGCAATTCACCATCATCATGGACTTCATGGTGATGATGCCGCTCGGCCCGCAAATCATGCGGAGCTTTCAGATTTCACCCGCTGCGTTCGCCACGGCGGTATCGGCGTACTCGTGGTGCTCGGGACTTTCCGGGCTGCTAGGCGCGACGTATATCGACCGGTTCGACCGGCGTCGTTTGTTGTTGGGCGTGTACGCGTTGTTTGCCTTGTCGAATCTTGCTTGCGCCTTCGCACCAAGTTTTTCTATCTTGCTGGTAGCACGGGCATTCGCAGGCATTACCGGCGGCATGCTGGGTTCGGTCGTGATGGCAATTGTCAGCGACGTCATTCCTATAGCAAGACGCGGCGCCGCGACGGGTACCATCATGACGGCGTTTTCGTTGGCGGCAGTGGCGGGTGTTCCGGCGGGCATCCTGCTTGGCGCCCACTTCGGGTGGTACACGCCGTTCATCTTGCTAACAGTGCTTTCGGTGCTGATCTGGCTCGGCTGCATGCGGGTTGTACCCGTGCTCGCAGAACATCTGGGAAGACAGCAGCCCGCATTGCGAAGCGTGTTGCCGTCGCTCTGGCGGCTGCTATCGAACCCTCGTTACATGAGTGCGTTCGCCATGACCTTCGTGGTCATGGGGTCGCAGATGCTGGTGATCCCGTTCATATCGCCTGTGCTGGTCGCCAATCACGGGGTGCAGCCAGCGCAACTCTCGTGGCTTTACATGGGCGGTGGCGCGGCGACGTTCTTCACTTCGCGTTTTATTGGCCGCCTGTCCGATCGATACGGCAGCCGCCACATGTTCCGCGTGATGGTCGCCGTGTCGCTTCTGCCGATCCTGTTCGTCACACACTTGCCTGCCCTGCCGTACATATTGCTGCTGCTGTTTTTCCCGGTGTTCATGGTGACAGTTTCGGGCCGGATGGTTCCCATGCAGGCATTGCTCACGACAGTTCCGGAGCCTGCAAACCGGGGCGCATTCCTCAGCACGAACAGCGCGCTGCAAGCGCTTGGCAGTGGCTGCGGTGCGTGGCTCGGGGGGTTGCTGCTATCGAATGGCGCTAACGGGACCATTCAAGGCTACGGCGTCAATGGATGGCTCGCGACCGTCTTAGTCGTGGCAGCGGCGATATGGGTCAGCCGTGTGAGGTCTTCTTCCGAGAAGCCGATGCAAGGCGCCGTTGCAGCCGAACCGCTGGGAGAGGCATAGAAGCAGCGCGGACCAGCTCGTTCAGTGGTCCGCCAGGCTACCCGAATATGCGTTGCACAACGCGCACAGAACCGGTAATCTGACCTCCACAACGCAACGAAACCCTGATTCAATTCAATGACGAAGCCCGCGCACATCTGCTCTGTTGATATCGAGTCCGACTCGATATTCAGCCGCGTGCGCGCCGCCCGTCCGTCTGCTTGTTCTGTTTCCCCACCTGTCGTTTCGCCCCCCGCATCTCCTCCGAACGCCGTGACCGCGGGCGCAGTAGCGCCTCCGAGTACGCACGTTCGCGGCTGATTTACAGCCACTGAATCCCGGCAACCGGCTCGACCGCTGCACCTTGCGTGCTTTAGCGGCTTGACCGTGTTTGCCCTGGTCATCTATTCCCTCGACAGGTGAATGAATCATGGTCTTTTTAAAAACCGCTTTCGCGGCCTGTGGCTCGACTGCGCTCTTCGTGTTGCTCTGGAGCAGCGGCGCGATCGTTTCAGAAACAGGGCTTCAGCACGCTCCCGCTTTGCCTTTTCTGGTCCTGCGTTTTGGGCTGGCTTCGGCGGTCCTCGCGTCCCTCGGCGCATGGCGCGGACGATGGTTGCCCGCGCCCGGAACGAGACTCCAAGTTGCGCTTACCGGCGGCTTGCTCACCGGCGGTTATTCCATCTCCTATCTGCTTGCACTTGACCATGGAATGACCCCCGGCATTCTCGCCACCATCCTCGGCGTTCAGCCTGTATTGACGCTTTTGCTTGTGGAACGATGCTTGACGATGCGGCGCGTGGGCGGCCTTTTTCTCGCCTTGATCGGCTTGTGTCTGGTCGTGCGGGGAGCGGGGGAAGCGGGAGACTTTCCGGCAATGGGATTGCTGTTCGCGTCCGCATCGCTCGTTTGCATGACGATCGGAGCCATTCTGCAGAAGCGCCTGAAGCAGGCGCCTATCGACGTATTGCCTTTGCAGAACGCAGTCAGCCTCGCGCTATGCGTGTTGTTCTTGCCGTTCCGGCCTTCGAGCATTGCCCTGGACACGGGCATGCTCTTGCCGCTGTTCTGGCTTGGCATCGTGATCTCGGTGTTTGCGCAGTTGTTGTTCTACCGCCTGGTGCGTGCAGGGAACCTCGTCAACGTGACGAGCCTGTTTTATCTCGTACCGATATGCACAGCGGTCATGGACTACGTGTTCCTCGGTAATCGCCTTGCCCCTGCCGGCGTTGCGGGCATGGCATTGATACTGGCCGGGCTGGTTCTCGTGTTTCGCGCGACGCCCGCAAACAGACGCTGATACTGCGCAGCTTGCTGGCGGCCGAAAACCATATCCCGGTCGCCAGCAATGATGAGGCTTACGACTTCACCGCGATCACATCGACCTCGACCAGCCATTCCGGTCGCGCGAGCGCCGTCACGGTAAGTCCCGTCGATACCGCGTGCACGCCTTTCAACCAGCGTCCGACCACCCGATACACCGCCTCGCGATAGCGCACATCAGTCAGGTAGATAGTCACCTTGCAGATGTCCTCAAGCTTGCTGCCTGCTTCTTCCAGCAGCATCTTCACATTGGCCATCGCCTTCTCGGCCTGCGCCGCGGCGTCGCCGATACCGACCGATTCGTAGGTATCGATGTCCTGACCAATCTGACCGCGCAGAAAGATCATGTTGCCGGCTACAACGGCTTGCGCAAGATCGTTATCGAGCGATTGTTCGGGGTAAGTGATTTTCGTGTTGAACGGACGAATGCGAGTGTGTTCCATGGTGTCTCGTAGAGAATAAAATTAATGCGTCAGGATGCGCGACAAGAACAGCCGTGCGCGTTCTGACTTCGCGCCTGCAAAAAATTCATCGGCTTTGGCGTCCTCCACGATCGCGCCGCTCTCCATGAAGACGACGCGATCCGCCACCTTTCGCGCAAAGCCCATCTCGTGCGTGACGACCATCATGGTCATGCCCTCGCGCGCGAGATCCACCATCACGTCGAGCACTTCGTTCACCATCTCGGGATCGAGGGCGGACGTGGGTTCATCGAAGAGCATGGCAGCCGGGTCCATCGATAACGCGCGGACGATCGCCACGCGTTGCTGTTGCCCGCCCGATAACTGCCCGGGAAACTTCCTGGCATGATCACGCAAACCGACGCGCGCGAGCAGCGTCAACGCCTTGGCTTCCGCTTCATCGCGACGCCGGCCCAGCACTTTGACCTGCGCAAGCGCCACGTTGTCGAGCACGCTCATATGCGGGAAAAGCTCAAAGTGCTGGAACACCATGCCCACGCGCGCACGCAAAGCGGACAGGCGTGTGGAAGGCGCACCGACCGATACGCCGTCCACAATGATCTCGCCCGACTGGAACGGTTCGAGTCCGTTCACGCATTTGATCAAGGTGCTTTTGCCCGACCCTGACGGACCGCATACAACGACGACTTCACCCTTGGCAACTTCGGTCGTGCATGTATCGAGCACCTTGAACGCGCCGTATTGCTTGCTGATCTGGTGGATGTGAATCATGCGAGCTCGATGATGCTTAGCGACGGTTATCGAAATAACCTGCGCGGATGGCGCTGCCAATCAGATTCAAAATCAGCCGCCCTGCCGTGACACACGAGATCTGGTTCACATCTTTCTCAGGCTGGATCTCGACAATATCCATCCCCACCACGCGACCCTTCTTGACCAGGCCGTGAATCAGTTTGCGGGCTTGCAGGAAAGTCACGCCACCAGGCGCCGGGCCAGCAACTGCGGGCATGACGGAAGGATCGAGGCCATCGGCGTCGATGGTCAGGTAGTAGTTGCCGCCATCCGGAATGCGCGCGAGCACTGCGTCCATACCGACATCGTGAAGCTCGTAAGCGGTGATCAGGTCCGAGCCATAAGCCTTGGCCGCGCGAAATTCCTCTGGGCGTCCGCTGCCCTGCGCACGCAGTCCGATCTGGACGATCTTCGCGACATGCTTCATTTCCGATGCACGGCGGATCGGGCTCGAAAGACCATCACGCACGCCGTTCACTTCGTCGCGCCAGTCGAGATGAGCATCGACGTGAACCAGCGTGATCGGGCCGAGACTGTCGAACGCGCGCAGCACCGGCGTGGTAATGCCGTGATCGCCACCCATCACAATAGGCAATGCACCCGCCGCCAGGATCTTGCGCACGACTTGCTCGACGCGTTCGTAATGACTGCCCGGCGCGGCGAGATCGGCGATCACATCGCCGCAATCGACAAAGCGGATATCCGTGCGCTCCTGCAGCAACGGACCATCGATATCGAAATCGTAGTGGCCCGGCGAACGCACCACACGGTCAGTAGCCTGGCGGATCGCGGTGGGTGCGTTGGTCTGGTCGTTGGTGAAATCGGCAGCGGAATAGGCCGATCCATAAGGCATGCCGAGCACGGCAATGTCCGCGTCGAGATTGTCGAGGTCCATCGCCAGATCGGAATAGAGCAGCGTCTTGTGGCCGGTCTTCGGAGGAACGGTGAGTGGTTTTGTCATAATCAGGAATCCTTTATTAAATGGGTTATCTACTGCAAGGGACGCGCGGCATCAGACGCGCCGGTATCGGGTTGCGTATCGCTCCGACCATTGCCCGGCTACGTCTAGCAGCACGCTGCACAGCCAGTAGATGAGCGCGGTAGTGCCGAGCACTTCGACGTACGCGAAGGTATCGGCGGTGAGCAGGTTGCTTTGATAAGTCAGCTCCGTCAGGCTCATCACCGAGAATATGGACGAGTCCTTGAACATCATGATCGTGAGACTGGTCGTGGCCGGCGCAAGAAAACCGAAGATCTGCGGCAACACCACGTGACGCTGCACCTGAAGCCCCGATAACCCGAGCGAGCGGGCGGCCTGCACTTGTCCGTGCGCAAGGCTGCCGAATGCGGCACGCAGGATTTCGCTGAAGTAACCGCCTGTGTAGAACGCTGTAGCCGCTACCCCGATGGCAAACGCAGGCATCGAGACGCCCAGCTTCGGCAAGCCGAAGAAGCTCAGATAGACGAGTATCAGAAACGGTACATTGCGCACGAACTCCACATACGAGAGCGCCACTGCCCGCAACACGCGCCATGTCGAAGCACGAAAGTATGCGGCAACGGTGCCCGCCACGATCCCGAGTGGAATGCCGAGTACGCAGACCTGGGCGGTGACCTTCAGTCCCTTTAGAAGTGGAAGAATCGACGATTGAACGATAGCCAGATCAATGGACATTAGGCAGTACCTTCGCAACACGGCGTTCAAGTCCACGCGATGCCGACGACGCAATGAACAGAATCGCGAAGTAGACGGCGGCCGTCGCGGAAAACACCTGCAGCGGCAAATTGGTCTGCAGCGTGGCGTCGCGTGCGACCGTTGCGAGATCGTGCACCGCGATGATCGACATGAGCGAAGACGCCTTCAGCAGCATCGTGAATTCGTTGGTCAGCGGCGGGATGGATCGATAAAAGAGCTGCGGAAACACGATGTATCGCCATGCTTGAAACGCAGGCATGCCGAGCGCACGCGCCGCCGGAATCTGCCCGCGGCCAAGCGAGTTCAATGCGCCACGCAAGATCTCCGAGACATACGCCGCAGTGTTCAACGCAAGCGCAAGAATGCCTGCCTGCAGTGGCGATATGTTCAGGTTGAGCACCGCGGGTAGCACGTAATACGCGACCAGCATCTGAATCAGCGCGGGTGTACCGCGTATCACGCTGACATAAAGAATGACGAGCCACGCGAGTGCGCGGCCGCCATGCTGTCGCACGAGCAGCAACACCGCGCCAATCCCGATACCAAGCACGAACGCCGCCACGCTCGATAGAATCGTCGTGATAGCGCCCGCAATGACATCGTGAAAAAACGGCGCGAGCACGGCGAGCTGACTGCTTAGGAAAGCGAACATGCAGCGCTCCGCCTCAGACCGCACCTTCAGGCAAATAGCCGCTGGTCGGCAAGTTCATGGTGTAGCCGAACCACTTTTTCTGCATCTGCGCGAGCTGCCCGCTCTTGGTCAGTTCCGCGAGCGACGTATTGATGAACGTCCGAATCTCAAGGTCCTGCGGGTTGGCGACCCACGCAAGCATCTTCGGCTCGCCAATCTTTCCGATGACGCGGAACTGTCCCGGCTCTTTCTTCATCAGCACGGCAACGACGTTCGACGGCATGATGCCGACGTCTAGCGTCTTGTTCGTCAGTGCGACCATCACGTCGGGATAAGCCTGGAACAGTTTGATATCTGCGTAACCGGCGCCTTTGGTTTTTAATTGTGTGTCGAAGGCTTGCGCGATGGGTTGCGATGACGAACCCATCTGCGTGCCGACCACACGGCCTGCAGCATCTTCGGCTTTTGAAATGGCGCTATCGTTTGAACGCACTACCAGGACTGTATCGACAACACCTACGGGCTCAGAGAACGCAAACCGTTTCGCGCGTTCCGGATTGATGCCGACGCTCGTTGCGACGAAGTCGAACTTGTGTGTCATCAGGCCGGGCAACAAGCCCTGGAACGGCAGGTTGACCTGGTTCAGCGTAACGCCCAGCTTGCTTGCCATGTATTCCAGAATATCGTGACCGTAGCCCACCACCTTGCCGTTTTCAACGAACTCGTAGGGCTCGTAAGCCGCCTCGGTGCCGACTGTAAGTTTGCCCCGCTTGCGGATGTCTGCAAGCGTTCCGCCTTCCGCGAACGCAAGGGAGGGCAAGGCCATCGCAAGCAAAACGCCGCCTGCGATGGTGATGAATTTGCGGCGGTTGAGCGTGCTCATATGATTTCCCCGGATCGTTAAAAGCTTTGATGAGGGAAATGTAGGCAGTCAAAAAAGTTTTGAAAAACCATTTTTTCGCGGTTATGGTTCCGGAAACCGAAACCTTTCGAAGCCCGCCCCGATGAAAAAAATGGATCTGACCGAGCGCGACCTGCGATCGCTTCGCGTGTTTTGCGCGGCAGCGCAGGCGAGCGGATTCGCGGCGGCGGAGCGGGCTTTATCGATGTCGAAGGCGTCGATCAGCAGGCATATCAACGAGGTCGAGGCGCATCTCGGACTGAAGCTGTGCGAGCGGGGCCCCGGCGGGTTTCAGTTGACGGAAGGCGGCGAAGTTGCGCTCAGGGTGGCGATGCAGGCGCTCGAAGCGCTGGAGCGCATCAAACCGGAAGTCGATGCCGTGCGCGGAATCTTGTCCGGGCCGCTGCTGCTCGGCACTTCCGAACATGTGCTTACGCACGAGGGATGCCGGATATCGGAAGCGCTTGGGGAGTTGCATCGAATTGCGCCGCTGGTCAGGCCGTCGTTGTCGGTCATGACATTCAGCGACCTTGGTGCCGCACTTACTGAGCGGCGTGTGCAAATAGCAATACGCGGCGCTTATAAAAGAATTCGCGCCTTTCGGCATTACCCGCTTTTCACGGAGACGCATCGCGTGTTTTACCGGCCGGCGGCGGCAGGCGAAATACGTGCAAATGAAAATACGCGCGTTTTACCGCTTGCGTACCGGCCTCATCCGTTCGTCGAGGACGCGCTCGCGACGCAAGGATTCACACAGGGACTCGAAGTCAGCGGGCTAGAAGCCGTTGCCATGATGGTCGCCACCGGCCGCCACGTTGGCTTGTTGCCCGAGCACTATGCGGCACAACTTTCGCCGCGTTATGAGTTCGCGGTCCTGCCTGAATCTCCCGTTTATTCGATGCCCTTTTGCGCCATCGTGGAAGAAGCGCGGCCCTTGACTCGCAGCGCGGAGGCGTTTTTAAATCTTCTACTGGAGGCGCATCGCTGAGATCAGGCGCTTCCCGCAGACAACTCGACGCTTGCAGGTTTTCCCCAGCGTACGGTTGCGAGCAGCGACGCCGCAACGATCAGACCGCCACCGACCCAGGCAGTTAGCGAAATTCTCTCACCCAGCCAAAGGCACGCAAACAACGCGCCGAACGCAGGCTCGCTGCCCATCAACAACGCGACGCGCGTGGGGCTGCTGCGTTTGATTGCGTAGTTCTGGGCGAAAAATGCAAACAGCGTGCACGCGAGCACCAGATAAAAGATGCTGGTCCAGAATGGCACATGTCCCGCGAAGGAAGGCACATGCTGCAACTGCTGCGGTGCGAACACGAGCGCCACGGCAGCGCTGCCGAACGCAACGACGCCCGATTGCACCGCCGTGACTGACAACGGCGGCAGCGCCGAATCGCGCATCACGCGCTTGGTCACGCAAACGTTGAGTGCACGCAAAAATGCAGCGACGAGTATTAGCGCATCGCCGGGATTGAAAACGAAGGTTCCGTCGTCCGCAAGCAACCATGCGCCCAAAAGCGAGAGCACGACCGCGCCCCATTCCATGCGGCCCGGCTTGCGCTTAAGCAGAAACCACTCGACCATCGGCGTCAGCACCACGCACAAGCTGATCAAAAATGCGGCGTTAGCTGCACGCGTGAGCAACACGCCAAATGTTTCGCATAGAAAAATACCGAGCAACAACATCCCCGCGATAAACACGCCGCGCAGCGTGCGTGCGTCGGCATGACGCAAATGGCGCAATGCGGGCGACAACACCAGGAACGTCATGCCGAACCGCAGCGTCAACAAGCCGAGCACGGGATAAACCACAAGTGCATTCTTGACGACGCCATAGCTCGTGCCCCATACCAAGGCGACC
>Ga0163162_10007274_pt1 | contig 10754 bp, 7 predicted proteins | sample S55metaG_FD_115310 | JGI IMG/M metagenome (GOLD analysis project Ga0163162, IMG submission 115310) | Switchgrass rhizosphere microbial communities from Kellogg Biological Station, Michigan, USA - S5-5 metaG | ecosystem: Host-associated > Plants > Roots > Rhizosphere > Soil | place: USA: Michigan...
AGTGAAGCGCGCGCTCGACAGCTTCGGCCCAAATCCGGGCCACGTGTTCAATCTCGGTCACGGCATCACGCCCGACGTGGATCCCAGCCACCTCGCCGTGCTGATCGACGCGGTGCATGAACTGTCGCAGCAACGCGCATAGGCAGCTGCCATTGGAACTGTTCTGCAGCCGAGAAATACTGAAATCTTTACAGGCATGTCCCCACCGTACTAACGTTGCGCATGGGACGCCACCACGTTCGTCGCTTGTAATTTGCGGAGAGCAAATGGACTTGAGCAACCCCGTTTTCAGCGTGACCTAACGTGATCTCGCGCAGTCGGATAGTCGCGGTTGTCCTGGTTGCAGTAGTCATGATTGTCGCGGCCACGTTTCTATTCTTGCGCGAGCCCGAGTTGGGCAAAAAACGCGCTGCGTCGGCTGCGTCACCGGGTTCTGGCGACGAGATCCCTGCCATTCCTCGATCGGAAACAGGCGAGCATCGACTGTCTCATTCGGCTGCAGCATTTTCGACCAAACCGAAGCTCGTGCACTCCAGGCCGGAGCAGGTGCTCGACGGCAACTACGCCGAATTGCTGCCTGGCCTGAAGCAGAAAGCCAGCGCGGGCGACGCGGTCGCTGCGTACCAGGTTGCGACGATGCTGGAGGACTGCAAGCGCATGTTCCGCGGCTATGACGACGACGCGACGAATCGAGAGCGGCTCGACAAGTGCAGCGGAGTGACCCAGCAAGACCTAGACGACGCCGTAAGATGGCTGCAGAAAGCTGCCGACGCAGGATCGGCGGAAGCGATGGGTGCATACCCCCTCTACGGCAGTCTGGACCTCACCATGACGGATGCGATCCGCGATCCGCAAGCCATCCAGGATTACAAGGACAGATCGAAACGCTACCTGGAGACCCTGGCCACGGCAGGTTCTCCGGCAGCCATGTACCACCTCGCTCGAGATTACTCCAACGGGACCGTGGGTCCTCCGAACTTCGAGCTTGCCTACGCCTACGATTTTGCGGCGATGCTGTTGATGGGCCACGGAACGAACGATGGCATGCTCCCGACCTATTCATCACGTCTGAACGAGGGTCAGATCGAAGCGGCGCAAGCTCTCGGTCGCCGGATGGTGGCGGCCTGCTGTCCGAACGGTCCTCCTCCCGAGTTCTGGCATCCAGGAGACGACTCCGAGTAGGCGCCATTTCCGGATCTGCGTGCGTCGGATGTCTCATCGAATCCGCTGAGATTCGATCGGCAGAACGGGCGGCGAGACATGCGCCGCAAAAAAAGGGCCCGCTCACGCGGGCCCTGTCTTCCCTGGAGCCGGTCGGATGCGTTTGGCATTCCGGCTCGGGGAAATTCGCGTCAATCGTCGGGGTCGTGATCGTTGCGATGGCCGTAGTGCGCGACCACGAATTCGTCGCGCTCATACGGTTTTGCCGTATCAAGTTCGATCTCGACGCCGCCACTGCGCACGAACGGTTCCAGTTCCGGCGGCACCGTGGTGCCCGACAGCCAGCGGCCATCGCTCAGCCAGTAGTACGTTCGCTTCTGTGGTGCGTAGTAGACGCCGCGATCGCTGTAATACAGGTAGCGATACCTGCCCTGCTCGGCATTCGAACGCGTACCGCCATTGCTCAGGGTTCGCCCGCCGACGTAGCGATCGGACGCATCCGGAGCGCGCGGCGCCGGTCCGTAATGCGCAATGACGTAGTCGTTGCGTTCGTAGGGCCGCTCGGTGTCGAGTTCGATGTCGATGCCATTTCCGCTCGCATAAGCCCGTTCGTCCTGCGGCAGGCTGGCCCCGGTTTGCCACTTGCCATGTTCGCGCCAGAAGTACGTGCTGGTATCCGGCGCGTAATAGATGCCGTGGTCGCGATAGTAGACATAATGGTGTCCGCCATTCGCGACCACGGCCGTGTCGTCAGCCAAGGCCGGCAACGCAACGGAAATCGCCACTGCCAGGGCGGCAATGTTGATGAGGCTGCGCAGCTTGGTCATGGCCTTTCTCCTCAACGACGGACTTCAGCCGTCGTGATTGAATCGTCCTGATTCAGTAATCCTGATTCCATCGTCCCAATCGCCCTGATTCAATCGTCGTCGTGGTCGCGGTCGTGGCGATGGCCGTAGTGGGCGATCACGTATTCGTTGCGCTCATACGGCCGGGCCGTATCGAGTTCGATATCGACACCACCACTGCGCACGAACGGTTCGATCTGTGCCGGCACCGTCGTGCCCGACTGCCAGCGGCCATTGTCGAGCCAGTAGTACGTGCGCGTGTCCGGCGCGAAGTACACGCCCTTGTCGGCATAGTACGTATAGCGGTGCTTGGTCGTCGTGGTCGTGGTCGTTGTCGAGCCATCCGGATTCATCGAACGCTCGGTGGTCGTGGTTTCGCTCGTCATCGGCGCGTTCGGATTGCGGTAGTGCGAGACAACGTAGTCGTTGCGCTCATACGGTCGATCGGTATCGAGGTCGATGTCGACGCCCTTGACCTTCACGAACGCCTGGCGATCTTCCGGCAGACTCTTACCCGATTGCCAGCGGCCGTTCTCGAGCCAGAAATAGGTTCTGCTCTCCGGCGCGTAGTAGATGTCGTGATCGCCGAAGTAGACGTAGTGATGCTTCCCGGTTGCGACCAACGTGTCGGCCATTGCGGGCAGCGCAGCGGACACTGCGATCGCCAGGGCGGCAATCTTGATGAGGTTGCGATGCTTCATGATGAATCTCCTCGTTCGCTAAAGCCGCGAGGTCGGAATAGACACTGCGGGCCGTTGCTGGGAGCAGCAGATGTGCGAAGCACTACTGCTGCCATGAGGGTTGCGACATCGGCCAGGCGTAGGAAGCTCTGTGCCATTGACGAGAGCGCTGCGGAAAGCCGACCGGATTTCCGTGCAGTTGGAGCGCGCATATGCCGCAACCTTGCTCCAAGCGTGCAAATTAGTGCCCGCTCGATGAACCTCATGCAAATACGCGCCGAACCTGAATCGGTCGGCGCTGCGTGTTCAGCGCTGCGTCAAATTGATGAACGAGGCAGGTCCACGCGACGCGAGAATTTTCTCGCGCAAGCAACACGGCGATATTCGCAAGATCAGTGTCGCACGGCAGCGCGCGGCGACTCGGGGATTTGCGGCGCATGCTCGCGCAGCGCACGCAGTTCATCGGGCCGGTACTTCGCCAGCAATGCAAACAGCGTCGCCACGGTATGCGCGTCGGCTTCCCCGCTGCGGCGATCGGGCAGAAAATGGCTCTGGAACGCCGACAGCACTTCACGCGTACGTAGATCGGCGATGCCGGTTGCCTCGACACCATAGCCGTAGGCGGCGAGCGCTTCCTGCACGATCTTCAGCGAGGGAACGCCCGGCGCGTAGTTGAGGACGTCGCGCTTTGTCGCCTCGGAGCGTGCGGCAAACTGCCCGCGGTACCAGGCCACGTCGGCATCGTCGTACCACGCGCCGATACCCGCGGCGGCGAGCTGCCGCCATGGAAAACGCGGGCCTGGGTCGGTCTTGTTCTCGGGCTGGATGTCGGAATGGCCGACGACGCGCGTCGGTTCGATCTCCGGATGCCGCGTCAGAATTCCGTGGGCCAGTTCGATGACCGTGTCGATCTGGTCGGGCGGATACGGCGGATAGGCACAAGTTGCATCGACATCCCAGGGCGACGCTCCCGGCGGCCGCGGCAGCTCGCGCGGACACAGGGATTCGTAAACGATTTCGACACCGATCGATTCGCCGTTCAGCGGCTCATGCCCTTGCCAGCGGCTCGGACCGGCGTGCCAGGCGCGCTGCGACTCATCGACCAGGCGCAGCACGGTCGGTGCGGACCGGCCGGCGTATTCTCCTGCACGGGTGACGAGGTAATGCGCGCTGACCGGATTGTCGTGCCGATTCGTCAGCAGGTCGAGTGAACGCTCGAAATTCTCGTCGGTGAAATGCAGCACCAGGTAGCGCACGCGGCCATCCTGGTTGGCGGAAGGATGTTCGACGATCGGTGGACCTTCGATGACCGGTGCCGGCGCACAGCCGACAAGGACAAGCGCCAGCCACGCGAGATTCGCTTTCAGCCTGCCCGGTCGTATTGCCTGCACTGCGACACCTGTCCGCGTAAGATGCGAAAAACCTTGTGGCCACGTGCAAGTCTGCTAGATTCCGCTTGCGACAACAACGACGCAACGCGCCGCAACACAAGGGGAGCGTCCCATGCTCAACGTCATCGCCACCATCCGCGCGCAGCCCGCGCACGCGGACCACGTCGCCGAGGCCATGAGAAAACTCGCCGCGGCGAGCCGTACCGAGTCAGGCTGCCATGGTTATCGCGTGTTTCGTTGCGCGGATGACGCGGCACTGTTCATGACGTTCGAGCAGTGGACCGACGTCGATGCCGAAGCCGCCCACATGGACTCGGCGCACATAGCGGCCGCTTTCGCCGCAGCCGGCCCGTTGCTGGCAGCACCGCCGGATATCCACCGCTTCGACGAGATCTGAAGGATCCGGTGTTTCTTCGCCGTGTGAAAGGCAGGTCTTGCGCAACTCACGGCAGCAGGAAGCCGGCAATCAGCGCACTCGCATTGTGCGCGCAGTGCACGGCCATGCAGGCAAACACGTTGCGCGTGCGCGCGTAGACCCAGCACAGCACCAGCGAGATCGCGAAGAACACGCTCAGTGCCGAGAAGAAATTCGTGCTGACCTGGAAGTGCGTCATGTGCGGCAAGGCAAAGTTCACACTGACCACGATGCTGCCGAAGACCGGCAGGCCTTCGCGCAGAAAGCCTTCGAGCAGCCAGCGGCGGAACAGCAGCTCCTCGAACACCGGTGCGGCGACGATCGCCACCACAGCGCCAAGCCACGGCACGGATTGCCACAGGCTGACGTCGCGGAAGCCGAGCACGTCGATCGAAAAAACCCAGACTGCGAACAGCGACGCCGCGCAGCTCGCAATACCGAGCGGCAGGCACCACCACGGGACCGAGCGCGGGCCTTGCCGGAATGACATGCCGGGCATCAGTGATTCGCGCCGTGCGCGCAGGCTCCAGGGAACCAGCAACGCGATGGCCAGGTACATCGGTGCGGTCACGATCAGTACGTCGATGGCAGGGGCCGCGTCGACAGGTTTTGAAGTCGACCGGTAGCCGCTGAGACTGCAGTTGCCGACAAACGCTTCGGGCAGCGGCGGTGCAGCGCGGAGCCTCAGCAGCGCCAGTCCTGCTGCGTCGTAGTGAATGTGATAGCGCGTCGCCTCAGGCGAGACGTCCACGCCGGGAAATGGCGACAGCGTGGCGGCGATGCCTGTCCTTCGCTCTTCTTCGACCCAGCGCTGCATCGCGGGACCGAGCGTGGGCTTGCAGGCATAAACCTCGGCATCGACGTCGACTTCACCGGCTTGCAGTGAAAGAAAAATCGAACCGGGAATCGAAATGGCAAGCGTGCACACGGCGATCGCCACGAGTTTTATTTCAGCCTTGGCGAATTGCTCGAAAGCCGGAGCCAGCCAATCGCTGCAAAAGGCGCAAATCTTCCGGATCAGTTGCGGCATGCACCCTCCGGTGTCTTGCGCGAATATGCCATGCGCATCAATCCGGCGTCGCCGCGCCGAGTGCCCGGGCCAGTACTGCGCCGGTCAGCGGCTTGCGCAGGAACGCATCCATTCCAGCAGCGAGGCACAGCGCTTCCTCGTTGCCGGCCGAGCGCGCGCTGATGCCGATCAGCGGCATTCGCACTTTTCCGCTTTGTGCCTCGCGTGTGCGCAGCATGCGCGCCAGCGCCAGTCCGTCGACACCGGGCAGGTCGAGGTCGATCAATGCCAGGTCGTGTTGTCCGGCTTCGAATTCGGTCAGCGCGGCCAGCCCCTGCGCGACATGTACCACGCGATGCCCTTGCATCTGCAGCAGGCCGGTGATGACTTCGGCGACCGTCGCATCGTCTTCGACGAGCAAAATGCGCCGCGGCGTACCGCCTTGATCCAATCGCCGGACCGACGCAACTTCCTCCGGCGCGGTCCGCGCCCGCGCGCGCATCTCCTCTTCGCTAGCTTCCGCCAGCGGAAGCTGCACGCGGAACGTGCTGCCGCGGCCGGTCTGGCTGTCCAATTCGATGCTGCCGCCCATGCGCGCGACCAGTTCGCGGCATATCGCCAGTCCCAGTCCGCTGCCGCCGTAGCGCTGTGCGCCGTCGGCTTGCTCGAAGCGCTGGAACAGGCGTGCGCGCGTCGATTCCGCGATGCCGGGGCCGGTGTCGCTGATCACGAACAGCACGCCGCCATCGGGCGCGCGCCGAGCGTCCAGCGTTACGCCGCCGTGTTCGGTGAACTTGATCGCGTTGTTGACGAGGTTCAGCAACACCTGCTTGATGCGCACGGCGTCGCCGCGCAGACAGGGCGCTATGTCGGTGCCAGTGTTGCAAACCCATTCCAGACTCTTGCTGCGCGCCATCGGCTGCGCAACCGATGAGATTTCCGCGAGCAGTGCGCGCAGGTCGAACGGCGCTTCTTCGAGTTCGAGCTTGCCCGCCTCGATGCGCGCAAGATCGAGCGAATCGTTGACCAGGCGCAGCATCATGCGGCCGGAATTGAGGATGGTCTGCGCGTAGCCGCTCTGCGTCGCGTCGAGGGGCGTGCGCAGCAGCAGCTCCGCCATGCCGAGCACGCCGGTCATCGGCGTGCGGATTTCGTGGCCCATCGTCGCGAGGAACTCGGTTTTCGCCGCGTTCGACTGTTCCGCAAACCGCCGCTGCTGTTCCGCCAGTGCAAAGGCGTAGCGGCGCTTGATGCGCAGGCGGTACGCGCGAAACGCCCAGCGCAGTGCCGCCAGCAACGCCAGCGCATAGACCGCAAACGCCAGCGGCGTCGCCCAGGGTGGCGCCGCGACGTGCAAACGCAGCGGCTGTATCGGCTTGCTCCAGACGGCGGCCAGTCCCGCCGCACGCAACTGCAGGTCATAGTCGCCGGCGGGCAACTGCGAAAACTCGCGTTCGCCGCGATTGCCCGTGTCGATCCAGCCGCTGTCGAATCCATCCAGCTGCCACTGGTAACGGTTCGCCGCCGGATTGGCGAAGCTCAACGCCCGCGCGCTGATGCGCAGGTCGCGGTCGTCCCAGCGCACGTCGAGTTCGCCTATGCCGGGATCGATCGTTTCGTCGCGATCGTGCCGGCGCACGACGATGGCATCCAGCACCACTGGCGGCGGTGTGGCATTTTCCACAATGCGCTGCGGCAGGAAGCCGACGATCCCGGCCAGGGTACCGGCAAACATTGCGCCGTCGGCTCTGCGCACCATCGGCAGGCGGTTGAACTCCGAACTTGCCAGCCCGTCGCGATGATCGAAGACCCGCACCGCGCGCGTGCGCGGATCGTAGCGCCACAGTCCGCGCGCGCTGCTGACCCAGACGGCGCCCGTAGAATCGACCTGCAAGCCGCCGACGGTCAGTGCCGGCCAGCCACGTTCGGCGTCGATGCGCTCGACCAGCACCAACGCGTCGCCATTCACGCGATAGTGTTCGAGGGCGCCCAGCACGTGCAGCCACAAGGTGCCGTCGTCGGCGAACGCGAACGCATAGACGCGCTGCGTCGGGGCGCCCGGCACCGGCGCGAAGCGACGCGCAGCCACCCCGAAGCGATCGAGTCCGGCGCCGCTGGCGACCAGCAACGCGCCGTTGGCGTCGAAGCCGAGCTGGTTGACTTCCGCATCGCGCAAGGCGGCGGTCTTCGCGTCGAAGCGCTCCAAGCGATGACTGACCTGATCGATGCGATGCACCGCGCCGGAACTGTCGAATGCCGACACCCAGATCGCGCCGGCCGGATCCTGCACGATGTGATTCATCAAACCGGGCGCCAGCGCATCGGCGCGCGTCGCGGCTACCGGAATGTCGATGAATTTTCCACTTTGCAATTCGTATACACGGAGGCCACGCGTGTAGCCGACCCAGAGCTGGCCGGAGCGGTCGGCGAGCACCGACCACAGCGCCTTGTCCGGCGCGGCGAGCCGGCCGCCGCCGAAGCGTTCGACGCGGCCGGTCGCCGGGTCGAGCCGGTCGATGCCGCCGTCGAGGTTTACCGACCAGATGCGTCCCGCGTCGTCCGCGGCCAGTCCCTGCGTGCGGTTCGCGCTCAGGCTCGCCGTATCGGTCGGGTCGTTGCGGAACAGCGCGAAGTTGTGCCAGGAAGCCGGCAGCTTGACCACGCCGGCTTCGAACGTCGCGAACCACAACGTCCCTTCGCGATCACGCATCGCGTCATAGGCGTTTTCGCCGGGAAATGCTCCCGCAACGGCCGCATTCTCCAGATATGCCGAGATCATCCCGCCGGGTGCCAGGTGGTCCAGGCCATGGCGTGTCGCAATCCACAAGTCGCCGGGCTCGCTGCCGGCGACCACGCTGTTGACGATCCGATCGCTCAAGCGATCGTCGGCGACGATGCTGGCGTGCAACTCGGCATCGATGCGCAGCAGGCCGAGCCGCGTGGCTGCGAGTACCGTCCCGTCGCCGGCATCGAGCATGCTGTTCGCGTTGATCCGGCGCGGGTCGGCCAGCGCCGACAGGTCGACATGGCGCAGCGAGCCGTTGACGTCGATCACGTCGATTCCGGCTTCGCTGCCGACCCACACACGGCCGTCCCGCGCCGTCATCAGGCCGAGTACGGTATCCGCGGCGATGCTGTGCGGATCGGCGGCATCGTGCCGGTAGTGCACGAATCCTGTCGCGCCCGGCACGAGCCGGTCGATGCCGGCGGAGTAGCCGCCGACCCAGATGGCGCCGCTCGCATCCTGCGTGATCGCCCAGACGTCGTTGCCGCCGAGGCTCGCCGGGTCGTGCTCGTCATGCGCATAGTGAATGAATTTTCCGCGCGTCGCGTCGAGCACACTGAGGCCGGATTCCTCGGTGCCGCACCAGACGCGATTGTCGCGGTCGACGAACAGCGTGCTGATGATGTCGCCGCCGAGCGTAGCGGCGTCGTTCGGGTCATGACGGAAGACGCGAAAGCCGACGCCGTCGTAGCGGGCCAGCCCGTCGTGCGTGCCGATCCACAGGTAGCCGTCGCGATCCTGCAAGGTCTTGTAGATGCGGCTCGACGGTAGTCCCGCGGCGATGCCAAGCGACTGGAAATACGGCGTTGTATACAATGGTGCATCGCCGGCGGGCGCGGCGGCGGCCAAGGCCGCGGCAAACGCTACGTCGATCAGCATCGTCCTCACCCTCCCTGTGTCGGGCAGATGATGCCAGAAACGCGTCGCGCGCGAACCGCCACGCACGGTGCGTCTGCCATAATCCGCAGGGCCAACTTGTCGCGACGATCCGTGCCGAACGCCAACCGCCCGCTGCGCCTGATCCTCTTCGCCGTGTTCGCGCTGCTCGCGGCGCTTCTGCTGTGGGTGCTGTTCGGCGCTTTGCGCGGCGCAATCGAGTTGTGGCAGCAGTGGCGCGGCCTGCCCGGCTGGGCCCAGGTCGTGGTTGCCGCGCTTGTCGCCGCTGCCGTCTTGGCAATCGCCTGGGCCGGCATCTGGCTGCTGCGCCCGCGCCGGCGCGAGCCGCACGTCATTGCGCCACCGACGCGTGCGCAAGTCGATGAGCGCATCGAGGCGTTGCAGCAACGCCACGCGGACACGGCGGAACTGCAGGCCGAACTGCACGAACTCGACCGGCGCGCGCGCGCCGAGGAGTTCTACGTCGCCGTTTTCGGCGAGATCAGTACCGGCAAGTCGAGCGTGATTCGCGCGCTTGCACCCGAAGCACAGGCGCAGGCGGACGTGCTCGGCGGCACGACGCGCGCGGTGACGCACTATCGCGCTGCGCTGGCCGGCGGCGTTGTGCTGACGCTGGCCGACGTGCCGGGCACGCATGAAGTCGCCGGCTCGATGCGCGAACAACTCGCGCGCGACGAAGCGCTGCGCGCGCATGTTGTCCTGTACGTCTGCGCCGGCGATCTGACACGCGAGCAGGACGCGGAGTTGCGCTGGTTGGGCGGCTTCGGCAAGCCGCTGGTGCTGGCGCTGAACAAGATCGACCAGTTCGACGCTAGCGAACGCGGCGCACTCGACCGTGTGCTGCGCGAACGTTATGCCGATGTGACCGACACGCGCGTCGTCGTCAGCGCCGGCGGCATCGAAGCGTTCGAGCGCCGCCTCGCTGACGGCCGCATCGAGCAGGTGCGCCGCGAGCGCAAGCCGGACATCGCCGCGCTGTCGACATTGCTGCGGGGTTACGCGGCGGCCGGCGCAGCGGCACTGGAGCCGGCACGCGAAGCCGCAGTGCTGACCGCGGTCGCTGGACGCGCCGACGCGCTGCAAGCGCAGTCGCGCGAAGTCGAGTCCAGGGCAATAACGGCGAAGTACACGCGCCGGGCCGTGGTCGGCGCGATGGCGGCCGTGATGCCGGGAACCGACCTCGTCATACAGGGCGTGCTTGCGACCGCGCTGATTCGCGAGCTGTCGAAGCTGTACGAGGTGCCGGTGCGCGACCTCGACATCGACGCGTTCCTCGGCCAGGTCAAGCTGACCGTGCGCACGAGCACATCGATCGTGCTGGCGATTGCCGGCAATGCCGCCAAGGCATTCCCCGGCCTCGGCACGCTCGGCGGCGGCGTCCTGCACGCGATCGCCTACGGACTGATTTTCGACAGCCTCGGCGAAGCCGTGGCGACGACGCTGCGCGATCAGCACAAACTCGATGCGGACGCTGCCGGCGGCGCGCTGGCGCGGCTGCTGGCCGAAGGCGGCGGCGATCGTCTGCGGCGTATCGCCGACCTGGTAGTCCGCGCAAGCGGACGCGAAGCAGA
>Ga0163162_10007278_pt1 | contig 10751 bp, 7 predicted proteins | sample S55metaG_FD_115310 | JGI IMG/M metagenome (GOLD analysis project Ga0163162, IMG submission 115310) | Switchgrass rhizosphere microbial communities from Kellogg Biological Station, Michigan, USA - S5-5 metaG | ecosystem: Host-associated > Plants > Roots > Rhizosphere > Soil | place: USA: Michigan...
AAGGGCGCGAGATAGAAATGACAGCTGCCGCAACTCTGCGCGCTGTCATCACTCTTCTCGATATAGCCGGCGAGTTTCTTGCTGGCTTTGGTGATCTTTGGTCCTTGCTTTGACGCCGGCGCTGCATGCGCGCCGCCCGCGGCCAAGACCGGCAAGGCCATCAAGCACCGGCGCGTGAATCGCCGCGCCGGTTTCTCACCGGTCATGTTTGCACGTTAAGGGCACTTGCCTTTCGCCGTTTTCATGGCGTCTGCGTCCTTGGCGGCGGTCACGACATTCATGATCTCATCGCCACTGGTGTCATGGATGCAGCTCATTTTGTACTCGAACTTGCCGTCCTTGGTCGCTTTCTTGGACTGGATGGTGCAGGTCGAACAGGCGGCCGAGGCCGCGCTGGGAATCAGGATGGCGGCGCCGATAAGCAAAGCGGCGGCAGAGGCGAACTTCATTGTCAAAACTCCTCAAGAGTCAAAAAAAGAGTCGGAAACCACAAGACTAAACCAGCCGCTATTGTGCCGCCAGACCTGGGCGATTTGCGGGCAACACGGATTGGGTATTTTGCCGGAAAAGTCCGCATCAGGAATTTTTCCCATGCCAAATAACGATTGTTTTTCAATGGATTACAAATAGACCCTGGCTCACCCTGTCCCGTTCTATGGGCTATAAGTGCGGTTCGGAAGGACCAAGATGCCGCTGAAATTCCGTGTCCTGGGCTCAATCGCCGCCCTTCTCATCCTGTCCTTGCTGGCGGGCGCGGCAGTGCTTTGGGTGCATGCCCATAGCCTGGTCGATCTGGAAGTCCGCACCGCCTTCAATGGCGCGGCGCAATCGGTGCGGGACACCTTGCGTTCGGACGTCGAGCATACCGTGACCTTGCGCGAAGTTGTGTCCAGCTTTCAGGGTCAGCGCCATGTGCGGGCCGCGCTGGTCAATGAAAATGGCAAGGTGATTGTGCAATCACAGATCGCCGCCCTGGCCGACCCGGCGCCGGAATGGTTTGCGCGCCTGATGACGCCCCAGCCGCTGACCACTCGCATTCCCATCGCCCTGCCCGCTTATCCTTGCGTGGTGGTGTTGACCAGCGACCCCAGAAGCGAGATCGCCGAGATCTGGGGACCGGTGCGTGACGCCTTTGTCATCATGCTGCTGTTCAGCATCGCCACCATGGCGGTGGCGTTCCTGGCAACAAGCGCGGCTCTGCGTTTTCTGGGCCGGTTCCAGGCAGGTCTGCAGGCGATCTCGGACAGCCGCTATGAGACGCGGCTGGATATCAAGGGCCCGCCGGAATTTGCCCGCCTGACGCGGGGCTTCAACCATATGGCATCGCAACTGGCGGCTTTTTCGCGCACCAACCGCCAGCTTTACGCCCAGCTGCAAACCGCCCAGGAGGAAGAGCGCACCGAAATCGCCCGCGATCTTCATGACGAAGTCGGCCCCTATCTGTTCGCGCTGCAGGTCGATGCCAAGGCGATCGGAAAAATCGATGCGCCCGAAGCGGTGCGCCTCAGCGCCTCGGTGCGCGAAGCGGTGATCCATATTCAAAGCCATGTCCGCAATATCCTGCGGCAGTTGCGCCCCGTCACCCAGCTGGAATTCGGCCTGGAAGGCGCCATCGGCGATCTGGCCGGTTTCTGGCGCCGCCGCAATCCGCAGATTAAGTTCGAACTGGATGTCCGCCTGCAAGCCGCGCTGGAACGCCGTCAGGAAGAAGCCGCCTATCGCATTGTGCAGGAAAGCATCAGCAACGCCATCCGGCACGGCCGTCCCGACCTGATCCGGATCGACATTAAGGCGGATGCGGAAAAGCTGACCGTGATCGTGGAAGACAATGGCGGCGGGCTTAAAGGCGATGCCCAGGACAGTATCAGCCTGGCTCAGGCGGGAATTGCCGGCATGCGCGAGCGCGTCCTGGCCTTGAAGGGCAAACTCGACATCGCCAATGTCGAAGGTCATGGCGTGCGGTTGTTCGCGGTCCTCCCCCTCGCCAAGAATCATGAACCGGAGCATGAACCGGCATGACGCGCCTTCTGGTCGTTGATGATCACGCCATCGTCCGCTCCGGCATCCGCCGCCTGCTGAGCGAACGGACCGATATCGACGTCCTGGAAGCGGTGAGTGGAGAAGAAGCCTTGCGCGCGGTCCAGGAGCAATCCCTCGATCTGATTGTGCTGGACCTCAATCTGCCCGGTCTTGGCGGGCTGGAATTGCTGCGGCGGCTGACGCGGGCGGCGCCAAAGGCCCCGATTTTGGTGTTTTCACAGCATGCCGAGGCGATCTACGCCACCAAGGCGCTGGAAGCCGGCGCCCGGGGCTTTGTCAGCAAAAACGCCATGCCGGAGGAATTTCTGGAAGCGGTGGATGCCGTCCTGGCCGGCGGCACGGCGATCGAAAAAAGCGTCCAGCGCGAGATGACGATGCGCGACCTGGCGGAAGACGCCTATCTGAAGCCGCTCACAGAGCGCGACATCGAAATCCTGCGGCTGCTGGCGGCGGGTAACAGCCTGTCCGAAATCGCGGCCAAATTGGGGGTGGCTTATAAGACCGTGGCCAACACATTGAGCCGCATCAAGGAAAAGCTTGGGGTCGGACAGACCTCGGAGCTGATCCGCATCGCCATCGGCCGCGGGCTCACGGATCTGGCGTAAGCTGCTACCCGCCTGTCACCGACATATGGCGGCGCACGGCCGGCTTGGCGCCCGGAACAGGAAGAAGGAAATCATGCGCCTTGGGCTTGAGCGCCATGGCGCGGTCGATTGCGACATTCAGCAAATCATCCTCGGCCGAAGCGCGTAAAGGCGCACGCAAATCCACCGAACTGTCCTGGCCCAGGCACATGTATAAGGTACCGGTACAGGTCACCCGCACCCGGCTGCAGGTGTCACAGAAATTGTGGGTCAAGGGCGTGATAAAGCCCAGCTTGCCGCCGGTCTCGGCCACCCGCACATAGCGCGCCGGCCCGCCGCTGCGGTCGGGCAGATCGGTGAGCGTCCAATAGGATTCCAAATCCTGGCGCACAGCCGTTAGCGACACGAACTGATCGGTGCGATCCTCGTCCACCGCACCCAAGGGCATGGTTTCGATCAAGGTAATTTCCAGGCCGCAATCATGCGCCCAGCGAATGATATCCGGCAGGTCGCGGGCATTGTCCTGCTTCAAGGCGACGGTGTTGATCTTGACCTTGAGCCCCGCTTCCTGGGCGGCGGCAATGCCGTCCAGAACCTGGGCCAGGCGATCGGAGCGCGTAACGCGGGCAAAGGTGGCGCGGTCCAAACTGTCGAGCGAAACATTGATCCGCTCCATTCCCGCTTCTTTCAGCGCCGGTGCGAATTCCCTGAGCCGCACGCCATTGGTGGTCATGGTCAGCTCGTCCAGCGCCCCGCTTTTGAGATGCCGGGACAAAGCGCGCACCAGATCCATGATGCCACGGCGCATAAGCGGTTCACCGCCGGTCAGCCGCAGATGGCGCACGCCGCGGCGAACAAAGGCGGTGCACATCCGGTCCAGTTCTTCCAAGGTCAACAATTCCGCCTTGGGCAGGAATTGCATCTTCTCACTCATGCAATAGGTGCAGCGCAGATTGCAGCGGTCGGTCACCGACACGCGGACATAGTCCACCGTCCGGCCAAACTGGTCCGTGAGACCGCGCAGCTGCTGGGACTCCGACATAAGCGAAGTATACGGGAGAAAGCCACCAGAGAAAAGCATATCTTATCAATAGCTTATTGGAATACCTTGATATATGTTACAATATCACGAGGCTTTTTGACCCTCGTCCTGCCGCATCAAATATCGCAAAGTGGTTCGGGTTTTTGTTGGGGTTTGAATGCCAGCCACCGAGTCTGATGTCCTGGCTGTTGCCGCTGACTGGCTGAAGCGCGGCCATGGCGTGGCGCTGGCCACGGTGGTCAAAACCACCGGCTCGGCGCCCCGTCAGGATGGCAGCCATATTGTAGTGCGCGACGACGGCGCCTTTGAGGGCTCGGTGTCGGCCGGCTGCGTGGAAAATGCCGTGATCGAATTGGCCCAGGCCACGATCCAGGACGGCCAGAACCGTACCGCCAGCTTCGGGGTTAGCGACGGCGTATTTGCCCCTGGGCTATTGTGCGGCGGTGAAATCGAAATTCTCGTCGAGCCCATTCTCTGATGCAGCGCGCGACTTTGGAAAAATTGCTGGCGGCACGGCGGGAAGGCCGCGCCTTGGTGCGGGCGGTGAATCTCAAAAGCGGCGAGGAAAAGCTGCTGGACCCGGCTGCCGACACCTCGCCGCTGGGTCAGGCCGCCGCGGCTGCCGCCCGCGAAGATTCCAGCCGCCGCGTCCTGGTCGAGGATCAGGACTGGTTTCTGTCGGTCTACAACACCCCTTTCGAAATCGTGATTGTCGGCGCGGTGCATATCGCCCAGGCCCTGGCGGCGCTGGCCATTCCCGCGGGCTATCGCGTGCGGGTGATCGATCCGCGCACGCCCTATGCCACCGAGGAAAGGTTTCCCGGCATCACTCTGGAAAAGGCCTGGCCCGATGAGGCTTTGGCACGCCGCCCGCTGACGGCGCGCAGCGCGCTGGTGGCGCTGGCCCATGATCCCAAACTGGACGACATGGCGCTGGCGGCGGCGCTGCGTTCGGGGGCTTTTTATGTCGGCGCGCTGGGTTCGGTGCGTACCCATGCCAGGCGCCTGGCGCGGCTGGCCGCCACGGGCTTTTCCCAAGACGAATTGGCGAAAATCCATGGTCCCGTCGGACTTAGCCTGGGCGCCCGCGCACCTGCGGAAATCGCCATCGCGGTGATGGCGGAATTGGTTCAACTGCGCCGCAAGCGCGCCGCACGGCGCATCGCGGGCATTGTGCTGGCGGCAGGCACCTCCAGCCGCATGGGCCGCAACAAGCTGGTGGAAATGGTGCGCGGCAAGCCCTTGGTTCGCCATGCCGTCGATGCGGCACTGTCCGGCGGGCTGGATCCGGTGCTGGTGGTGAGCGGACATGAAGCCGAGCGGATCGGCAAGGCCGTGAGCGGCGCGTCGGTCACCATCCTTCACAACCGCGATTTCGGCCATGGCTTGAGCAGCTCGCTGCGCACCGGTTTGGCCGCCGTTCCCCCCGATTGCGAGGGCGCCATGATCCTTTTGGGAGACATGCCGGGAATTTCGGGCGCCCTGGTGGATCGTCTCAAAAATGCTTTTGATCCACTGGCCGGCCGCGCCATCTGCGTGGCGGCCGCCCACGGCCATCAGGGGCATCCGGTGCTATGGGGCCGGTCTTTCTTTGCGGAAATGGCGAACCTCAAGGGAGACAAAGGCGCCCGAACCCTGCTCGACGCCCATGCCGCCTTGGTGACACAGATCGAAACCGGCGACGACACGCCTCTGACCGACATCGATACCTTGGAAGCGCTGGCGGCGTATCAGGGTTAGAAATATCAGGCGCTGGCGCGCGCTTTATCCTCAGCCGCCAAGCCGAACCGGCCATACAAAGCTTGCGCCAAGGCTTCCGACGTCACCGGCTTTTGCACCACCGGCACGCCGGAAAAACGCTCCTCGACTCCGCTGCGGGAATAGCCGGTGACGAAGACAAAGGGCACATCCTGCGCCTTCAGCAATTCGGCCAGGGGATAAACCGATTCACCCCTGAGATTCATGTCCAACACCGCGCCGTCATAACGTTCGCGCTCCGCCGCAGCGACCGCCTCGGCAAGATTGGTGATCGCACAAGTGGACTCAAAGCCCAATTCCCCCAACAGCTCCTCCATGAAGATGCCGACCATGGTCTCGTCCTCGACCAACAGCAGCCGCGCCTTTCCGGCCGGCGGCGACGTCACCACGCGCGCCTGTTCGACGCTGTCCACCAACTTTGGCACTGCCGATCCGGTGATCGCCTTGACATGGCATTTCAACTCCAGCCGGAACTGCAAACCATCGCAGTGCCAGTCAAACACGGCCCGGCCCTTGTCGCTGCCCGCCACGCTGGAAGTGATGATCTTGGTTCCAAACCCTTTCTTGCTGGGCGGCTGAACCGGTGGCCCGCCCATCTCCTGCCAGGTCAGCACCAGCCTGTCTTCCGCATGGTGCCAACCGATGTCCACGCGGCCGGTCTTGGCGGACAAAGCGCCATACTTGGCCGCATTGGTGGCAAGTTCGTGCAGGACCAGGGCGATGCTCTGGGCATCTTCCGGCATCAGCATCACGGCCGGGCCTATGGCCTTCACGCGCTCGGCGCCATCATTGTAGGGCGCCAGCTCGTCCAAGATCAGATGCAGAATATCGGCGCCTTCCCAGCGCGCCTTGGACAACAGCTCATGGGTCTGCGCCAGCGCGCCGATGCGCCCCTCCACCGCCGTGATATAGTCGTCGATACTATCGCGCTTGGCCAGCCGCACGATGGCCTGCACCACGGCAAGCGCGTTTTTGGCGCGGTGATCGACTTCACGGGCAAGCAGAGCCTGGCGGTTTTCCGATTCCTTGCGGAAGGTGATGTCGGTGGTGACGCCGCTGAGCCGCACCAAGATCCCTTCCGCATTGAAAGAGGCCGCTGCAGCGACCTGGCACCAGCGGATATCGCCGCCGGGCTGGACGATGCGCACTTCGATATCGAAGCTCTCATTACCGGGCTTGAGTTGTTTGACGGCAGCGCGAAGGCACGCCGTGTCGTCGGGATGAATAGCCTTTTCGATGGAATCCGCCGACGGCACAAAACTGGTGTGATCGACGCCGAAAATGCGGCTCTGGCCCTCGTCCCAGAACCATTCTCCGGACAGGATGCTGTAATCCCAGGAGCCCATATTGCCGGCGGCCAGGGCCAGGGTGCGCCCCTGCTCGCTGCTCCTCAGTTTGGCGGCGGAACGTTCCAGCGCTTCGGTGCGCTCGGCGACGCGGCTTTCAAGCTCCTGGTTGAGTTGCTGAAGCTGGCGCGTCTTGCGATAGAGTTCCGCGAATACCCGCACCTTGGCGCGCAGCAATTCCGGCACCACCGGCACCGAAAGATAATCCACCGCGCCGGCTTCATAGCCGCGCAAATAGTCGGATTCCGACATATGCACTGCCGAGACGAAGATCATCGCGGTCTTCTGGAACCGCGGATGCTCGCGGATCATCTTGGCCAGCTCAAAGCCGTCCAGTTCTGGCATGCAGACATCCACCAGGATGACGGCGACTTCGGACTTCAATAGATAGGCAAGCGCTTCCTGCGCCGAGGTGACAGCGACAAGATTTTCGCCCAACTCGGCCAGCATAACCTCATAGCTCAGCAGCTTGCCGGGCTGGTCATCGACGAGAAGAACATTGACGGGTTCTTTGTTTTCCATGGGCTATATCAGCGGTGCAACCACATGCGCAGCGCCGAAAGCAGCTGCTCGGTATTCACCGGCTTGGCAAGATAATCCGAAGCGCCGGCTTCCAGGCATTTTTCGCGGTCGCCCTTCATCGCCTTGGCGGTCAAAGCGATGATGGGCAGGCGGCGGAAGGCGGGATTTTCCCGGATGCGGCCGATGGTCTGGTAACCGTCCATTTCCGGCATCATGATGTCCATCAACACAATGGCGACTTCCGGCGTGTCATTGACGATACCGATCGCTTCCATGCCGGTTGTGGCGGTCAACACCCGCATGCCGCGGCGTTCCAGGGCGCTGGAAAGCGCGAAGATGTTGCGGGCGTCGTCGTCCACCAGCAGCACGGTGCGGCCCACCAGATCCTCGTCGGAACTGGTGAGGCGTTCCAGCATCTTCTGCTTGTCGGCGGGAAGCTCGCTGACCACGCGGTGCAGGAAGATGGCGGTTTCGTCCAGCAAGCGCTCCGGCGATTCCGCGCCCTTGACCACGATGCTGCGGGCGACGGAATGCAGATGCCCCTCTTCTTCCGCCGTCAGCTCGCGGCCGGTGAACACCACCACCGGAACGTCGGCGAGCTTGGAGTCGGCGCTCAGCTGATCCAGCAGATCGAAGCCGGAAATATCCGGCAGGCGCAAATCCAGCACCACGCAATCGACGGGGCGCTGACGCAGCACCGCCAGCGCCGCGGCGCCGGTGTCCACGGTTTCGATCAGCACGTCATCATGCTCCAACAGAGCCGTGATGCTGAGCTGTTCGGCCGGGTTGTCCTCCACCACCAGCAGCACTTTCTGGCGCGGCTGGATATAGGACTTGATCTTGGCCAGGGCGTTTTGGACGCCCTTGGCCGAAGTCGGCTTGGTGACAAAGGAGAAGGCGCCGCGGGTCAGCGCATGCTGGCGGTCCTCGTCCAAGGTAATGATCTGAACCGGAATGTGCCGCGTCTTGGGGTTCTGCTTGAGCTGGGAGAGCACCGTCCAGCCCAGCATGTCGGGCAGGAAGATATCCAGCGAAACCGCCGAGATATTGTACTCGCTGGCGAATTCCAGCGCGTCGTCGCCACGCTGCGCCACCACCGCCTTGAAGCCCTCATCATGGGCCAGGTCCAACAGGATCTGGGCATAGTGCGGATCGTCCTCCACAATCAGAAGCACCGTATCGTCGGGGGTCAGCAAATTGCGGTCATCGATCAGCTGTTCCACCGGCCGCTCAGGCAGGCTGGCCACCACCGCAGCCTTGGAGGCGATAGTGCGCGCCGGAACCGCGGCGCCGCCGTAACGCAGCGGCAGATAAAGCCGGAAGGTGCTGCCCACGCCGGGCGAACTGCGCAGCTGAATTTCACCACCGAGCAGATTGGACAATTCGCGGCTGATTGCCAGGCCCAGGCCGGTGCCGCCATATTTGCGGCTGGTCGAAGCGTCGGCCTGTTGGAATGCCTCGAAAATCAGCTTTTGTTTTTCCGCCGGAATGCCGATGCCGGTATCCGAGACCTCGAACACCACCACCGACGCAGTCTGGTTGAGGATGGGGTGCGTCGGACTCCAGCCTTCGGAAGCCGCAGCAACCGACAGCTTCACCTGCCCCTGGGAGGTGAACTTGAAGGCGTTCGACAGAAGGTTCTTGAGCACCTGCTGCAGACGTTTGGAGTCGGTCAGCATGGTGCGTTCCAGGCCCGGATCCAGCTTGACGGCAAAGTCGAGCAGGCGGCCTTCGGCGATATGACGGAACGGCCACGCCACCGCATCCAGCACATTGACGAAGCTGACTTCCTCGGCGTCCACCGTCACCGTACCGGATTCGATCTTGGACAGGTCCAGGATGTCGCTGATCAGGTTGAGCAGGTCGGTGCCGGCGCCATGGATGGTGCGGGCGAAATCCACCTGTTTGGGGGTCAGGTTGGTGTCGGGGTTTTCCGCCAACTGCTGGCCCAGGATCAGGATGGAGTTCAAGGGGGTGCGCAGTTCGTGACTCATATTGGCCAGGAATTCCGACTTGTATTTGGAGGTCAGGGCCAATTCCGTGGCCTTTTCTTCCAAGGCGCGGCGGGCCTGTTCGATTTCCTGGTTCTTGCGCTCGACTTCGACATTCTGTTCGGCCAGTTCGCGCGCTTTTTGCTCCAACTGTTCGTTGGTCTGCTGCAGTTCCTTTTGCTGGGTCTGCAACTCGCCTGCCAAGGTTTGCGATTGCTTGAGCAGGCTTTCGGTCTGCATCGAGGCCTCGATACTGTTAAGCACGATGCCCATGTTGGAGGTGAGCTGTTCCAGGAAGGCCACTTCCAGCGGCGTGAACTCACTCAAGGATGACAATTCGATCACCGCCTTGACCTGGCTTTCGAACAGCACCGGCAACACGATGATGTTGCGCGGCGTCACCTGCATCAGAGCAGACGTGATCGGCACCGCCTGCTCCACCTGGGTGACCAGAACGGGACGGCGGTCGGCGGCGCATTGGCCGATCAAGCCGCTGCCGACGCGGAACGCCTTGGGATAGCCGTCCACCGGATGATCGGCATAGGCCGACAGCAGTTTCAGCATCGTGGGATCGGCGGAATCCATCTGATAGATCACGCCCATCTGCGCATTCACCAGCGGCGTCAACTCGCTGAGCAAGGTGCGGCCCACCGTCTCCAGGTCGCGCTGGCCCTGCAGCATGTTGGTGAACTTGGCCAGGTTGGTCTTCAGCCAGTCCTGCTCGGTGTTCTGCTCGGTGGTGAGGCGCAGATTGCCGATCATGGTGTTGATATTGTCTTTGAGCTCGGCCACCTCGCCGCGCGCATCCACCTGAATGGATCGCGTCAAGTCGCCCTTGGTCACGGCGGTGGCCACTTCGGCGATGGCGCGCACCTGGGTGGTCAGGTTGGCCGCCAGCAGATTGACGTTGCCGGTCAAGTCCTTCCAGGTGCCCGACGCGCCGGGCACGTTGGCCTGGCCGCCCAAGCGGCCTTCCACGCCCACTTCGCGCGCCACGCTGGTCACCTGATCGGCGAAGGTCGCCAAAGTCGCGGTCATGTTGTTGATGGTTTCGGCCAGGGCCGCCACTTCGCCCTTGGACTTCACCGTCAGATTCTGCTTGAGCTCACCATCGGCCACCGCGGTCACCACCTTCACGATGCCGCGTACCTGTTCGGTGAGGTTGGCCGCCATCACGTTGACGGTATCGGTCAAGTCTTTCCAGGTACCGGCCACGCCGGGCACCTGGGCCTGGCCGCCCAGCTTGCCTTCGGTGCCCACTTCGCGGGCCACGCGCGTCACTTCCGAGGCAAAAGCGTTGAGCTGGTCCACCATGGTGTTGATGGTGTTTTTCAGCTCCAGGATTTCACCCTTCACGTCCACCGTGATCTTGCGCGACAGGTCGCCGCGCGCCACGGCAGTGGTCACTTCCGCGATGTTGCGCACCTGACCGGTCAGGTTGCCGGCCATGGAGTTCACGGAGTCGGTC
>Ga0163162_10007279_pt1 | contig 10750 bp, 9 predicted proteins | sample S55metaG_FD_115310 | JGI IMG/M metagenome (GOLD analysis project Ga0163162, IMG submission 115310) | Switchgrass rhizosphere microbial communities from Kellogg Biological Station, Michigan, USA - S5-5 metaG | ecosystem: Host-associated > Plants > Roots > Rhizosphere > Soil | place: USA: Michigan...
CGCCCAGCACCACGGTGCTGTCGGTGGCGGCGCCATCGCCGCCCAGCTGCAGGCGCACCCGCGCGGCCTCGGCCAGCATCCGGCGCGCCGACTCGTAGAGGGTGGCGCCGCCCTGCGTGAGCCGCACGCCGCGGGCCCCGCGCTGCAGCAGCTGCACGCCCAGTTCGGCTTCCAGGTCGCGCACCTGGCGCGTCAGCGCGGGCTGCGCCACCGACAGCGCCGCCGCGGCCGCGGTGAAGCTGCCGGCATCGGCGATGGCGACGAAATAGTGCAGGGTACGCAGGTTCACGAGGGGTCGGCAGCACGGACGGCCGCAGGCTTTTGCATATCAATATGATATGGCTCGCGACCGAATCGGCATTGGACCGGCGGCGCCTTGCTTCCTAGACTGCCCTGCATCCGAAACACGGGAGACATTCGGCGCGCCGGCGACGGCGGGCCGACCGCCGCATGCCGAGCACTGGACACAGCACCCTCCGGGCGCAGGGCGAGAGCCTGCGCCGCTTCATCGCCGCCGCGCTGCGCCGCGTCGGCCTGCCGGACGAAGACGCCGCCACCGTCGCGGGCCTTATGGCCGATGCCGATCTGCAGGGCTCCGACGGCCATGGCGTGATCCGGCTGCCGCAGTACGTGCAGCGCATCGAGGCGGGCGGCATCAACGTCCGGCCCGACATCCGGGTGGTCGAAGAGCGCGCCGCCATGGCGGTGGTCGACGGCGACAACGGCATGGGCCACCTGGTGGTGTCGCGGGCGGTGCAGATCGCGATCGAGAAGGCGCGCGGCGCGGGCGTCGCATGGGTCGGCACGCGGGCCAGCAACCATGCCGGTCCGGCATCGCTCTACGCGCGCATGCCGCTGGCGCACGACATGATCGGGCTCTACTTCGCGGTCGGCAACGCCAATCACATGACGCCCTGGGGCGGCATGGAGATGCTGCTGTCGACCAATCCGATCGCCGCCGGCATCCCGGCCGGGGACGAGCCCGCGGTGGTGCTCGACATGGCCACCACGGTGGCCGCCTACGGCAAGGTCAAGGCCAAGGCCAAGCGCGGCGAGCCGATGCCCGAAGGCTGGATGATCGACCGCGAGGGCCGGCCGCTGACCGACCCGAAGCGCGCCGGCGAAGGCTTCCTGCTGCCGATCGGCGGCCACAAGGGCTATGGCCTGGCGCTGATCGTGGGGCTGCTGGCCGGCACGCTGAACGGGGCGGCCATGGGCCGCGAGCTGGTGGATTTCAACGCCGACGACCGCACGCCGACCAATACCGGCCAGGCGATCCTGGTGATCGACCTCGCCGCCTTCGGCGGCGCGGCGCCGTTCAAGGCGGCCGTCGACACGCTGGTGCGCGACATCCGCACCAGCGAGCGCCTGCCGGGCGTGGATCGCATCTGGCTGCCGGGTGAGCAGAGCCATGGCAAGCGCGAAGCCTATGGGCGCGGCGGCGTCCCGTTGCCGGCCGCGCTGGCCGAAGACCTCGACCGGCTGGCCGAGCGGCTGGGCATCGAGCCGATCGAGCGGCTGCCGGAACCGCCGGGCCCGGCCTGACTGACAAGAACCAGAAGGAGACCCCGCCATGAAAGCCTTCCTCCAGCGCCTGCTCCTCGCGGCCGGTCTGGCCGCCGCGGTCTCCGCGGCGGCCCAGACCGCCTACCCCGCCAAGGGCATCCACATGATCATCCCTCTGGCCGCGGGCAGCGCCGTCGACAACGGGGCGCGCGTGCTGACCCAGCGCATGGGCAGCGAACTGGGCAAGTCGTTCTACCTGGAGAACATTCCGGGGTCGGCAGGGCTGATCGGCGCCGAGCGCGTGGCCAGGGCCGCGCCCGACGGCTACACCGTCGGCGGCTTCAACGACAGCGTGCTGACGATGGTGCCCAACATCTACAAGACCAGCTGGGATCCGCTGGTGGACTTCACGCCGGTCTCGCTGGTCGGCACGATCGAGTGGGGCCTGGTCGTCAAGGCCGATTCGCCCTACCAGAAGGTGGCCGATTTCATCGCCGCGGCGAAGGCGCGTCCGGCCGGGCTCAACTACGGCTCCGGCGGCAGCGGCAGCCCACAGCACCTGGCGATGGCCCTGTTCGCCGGCCGTGCGGGCATCGACGTCACGCACGTGCCCTACAAGGGCGCCACGCCGGCCGCCATCGCGGTCGCCGGCGGCGAGGTCGACGCCGCCTTCCAGGGCCTGGGCACGGTGACCTCGCTGATCGCCGCCGGCAAGCTGCGCCTGCTGGCGGTGTCGACGCCGCAGCGGCTGGCGCAATACCCCGACGTGCCGACCGTCAGCGAATCAGGCCTGCCCGATTTCTTCTTCAATTCTTGGTTCGCGATCGTGGCGCCCAAGGGCACGCCCAAGCCGATCGTCGACCGGCTCCACGACGCGATGAAGGTAGCGCTCGCCGACCCCGACACCCGCAAGCAGCTGGTGGCCCAGGGCATGACCCTGCGCGGCAGCACGCCGGCCGAGTTCGCCGCGGCGCTGAAGGACCAGCACGCCCTGTACCGCAAGGTGATCCAGAGCAACAACATCAAGGCGGACTGAATGGCCCCCACGCTCCCCCACTTCGTGTGGGTCGCTGCCCCCCGAGGGGGCCGCAGGCCGCCTTGGGGCGGCCCGGCCGGCCCTACTGCAGGAAGCCCGGCTTCGCGTAGCCCGGAAACTTGCCGTCGACCACCGCGCGGAAGTCCTTCGAGTGGTAGGCCTCGACGATGTCCTTGGCCCACGGCGTGTCCTTGTCGGCACGCTTCACGGCAACCACATTGAGGTAGTGGTCCGGCGTCTTCTCGAGCACCACGGCTTCGGTCAGCTTCAGGCCCGAGGACATCGCGAAATTGCCGTTGATGATCGCGTACTCGGTGTCACCCAGCGAGCGCGGCAGCTGGGCTGCCTCGAGCGGGATGAACTTCAGCTTGCGCGGGTTGTCGGCGATGTCCTTCTCGGTGGCGCGCAGCGCGTCGATGCCGGGCTTCAGCGTGACCAGCTTGTTCTGCTCCAGCAGCACCAGCGCGCGCGCCAGGTTGCTCGGGTCGTTGGGGATCGTGAAGCGGTCGCCGTCCTTGACTTCGGCCAGCGTCTTGCGCTTGGTCGAGTAGACGCCCAGCGGCGCGATCGGGCCTTGCACCAGTTCGACGATGTCGAGCTTCTGGTCGGCTGCGAACTTCTGCAGATACACACGGTGCTGGAAGAAGTTGGCGTCGAGCGAGCCCTGCGCCAGCGCGAGATTCGGCTGCACGTAGTCGTTGAACTCGACCAGCTTGACCTTGTAGCCCTTCTTCTCGAGCAGGGGCACGATGCCGGCCTTGAGCTGGTCGATGTTGGAGCCGGCGGTGCCGCCGATCACCAGGTCCTTCTTGGCAGCGCCCTGGGCCTGGGCTTCGAGCGAGAGGCCGCCGAGCGACAGTGCGAGCACCGAAAGAGCGAGGACGGAACGGCGGACTAGAGATGTTTTCATGGGAACAAATACAGAAGTGAAAAAGGGGCGAGCAACACGACTAGCGCTTATCCAGGCGACGGGCGGCGGTGTTGCCGACGAACTGGATGATCTGCACCAGCGCCACCAGCAGCGCCACGGTGAGCACCATCACGTCGGTCTGGAAGCGGTAGTAGCCGTAGCGGATCGCCAGGTCGCCGATGCCGCCGCCGCCCACCACGCCGGCGATCGCCGAGTACGACAGGAAGCTCACCGCGAGCACGGTGAAGGCCAGCACCAGGCCCGAGCGGGCCTCGACGACCAGCACGCGCCAGATGATCTGCAACTCGGAGGCGCCCATCGCGTGGGCGGCCTCGATGACGCCGCGGGGCACTTCGCGCAGGCACTGGTCGACCAGCCGCGCGAGGTAGGGGATGGCCGCCACCGACAACGGCACGGCGGCCGCCAGCGGCCCGATCGAGGTGCCCGCGATCACACGCGTGAAGGGCACCAGCGCCACCAGCAGGATGATGAACGGGAAGGAGCGCACCGTGTTCACGATCCAGTTGAGGATCAGGAAGCTCGGCTTGTTCTCGAGCGACTGGCCGGGGCCGAGCAGGAACAGCAGCACGCCCAGCGGGCCGCCGATCAGGAGCGCTGCCGTGAGGCCGATGCCCAGCATCATGAAGGTCTGGGCGATGGCGACGCCGAGCTCGGGCAGGATGGCAGCGATGTTCTCAGGCATGGGCCACCTCCTGCGTGCCTGCTGGCTGGCGTTGGAGGGATGAAGCCGCCTGGGCCGCGAGCGCCTCGCGCGCGTCGCGCTCGCGGCGGCGTACCAGCGCATCGATCTCGCGGCCGAGCGCGGTGGCGCGTTCCGCGGCCGGCGAATCGACCTCGAACTGCTCGACCAGGCGGCCCTGCTCGAGAATCGCCACCTGGCGGCACAGCACCTCGACCACCGACAACTCGTGGGTGACGATGACGATGGTCACGCCGAGCTTCAGGTTGATGTCGCGCAGCGTTTCGAGCAGCGCGCGCGTGGTCTCGCTGTCGAGCGCCGAGGTGGGCTCGTCGCACAGCAGCACCTGCGGCCGCGGCGCCAGCGCACGCGCGATCGCCACCCGCTGCTTCTGGCCGCCCGAGAGCTGGGCCGGATAGCTGTGGATCTTCTCCCCCAGGCCGACCAGCGCGAGGCACTCGCGCACGCGCGCCTCGATCTCCGCGCGCGAATGGCGGCCGTGGATCTTCAGCGGGAAGGCGACGTTGTCGAAGACGGTCGCGTTCTGGATCAGGTTGAACTGCTGGAAGATCATGCCGATGTTCTGCCGCGTGTCGCGCAACTCGCGGCGCGACAGGGTGGTCAGGTCGCGGCCGCCGACCAGCACCTTGCCGGCATCGGGGCGTTCGAGCAGGTTGATCAGCCGCAGCAAGGTCGACTTGCCGGCGCCGCTCTTGCCGATCAGGCCGAAGACGTCGCCTTCATGGATGTCGAGCGACAGCGATCGCACGGCATCGAAGACCGCGCCGCCGGGCAAGGTGAATGATTTCTGCACCGACTCGAGTCGGATCAGGGGGAGCCGGGGCTGGACCTCGGCCGGGGAAGAAGAAGTCATGGACGGGATCGGCCGGCACGGCCTGCGCAGCAGGCGGATGCAGCGGCGCCGCAAAGTCCGCAAGTATCGCGGCTCGCGGCGCCGGGGGGAACGACGCATTGGAAGGCTGCTTATATGTCCTGGGCATAAGCAGCCCGCGGGGAGGGACGGCCTACTGCACCGCGTCGAACAATTGCCGGTCGACCTTCCAGTCCGGCCCGTAGGTGGCGTCGGCATAGGCGTACACCACGGCCGAACCCAGCAAGCCGTGCAGGACGTCGCCCTGAGCCGCGCGCCGGCTGATCACAGCGTTCAGCGCCCCCTTGCGCGCCAGGTCCTGCAGCGCCTGGTCGACCCAGCGCTTGAGCTGCGCCGGCTCGAGCGCCGCGACCTCCTTCTTCATCGCCTCGATCTGCTCGCGCAGCCAGTTCGCGCCTTCGAGGCTGGGCGCCGGCGCGGGGGTTTCCGGCACCGGCTGCAGCACCACCGGCGGGACGGCAGCGCGGGTGTCGGCGGCGCCTTCACTGGCGGGCTCGTTGCGCAGCAGCGAGCGCAGGTACGAGAAGGCGTTCTCGATGGTGCGCAGCGACTTGTTGGCGGCGCGCCGCTCGAGCACCTCGATCTGGGCGCGCACGCGCTCGTCGCCGAATTCCTTCAGCAGCCCTTCCAGCTTGATCTCGCGGATGCCCAGCGTTTCGGCCCGCAGCACCAGCGTGGCGTCGACCGGCTCGCCGGTGAGCGGCCGCGCAAGCGGCGCCTGCCGCTTCTTGCGCACCGCGAACTGGACCTCGGTAATCACCCTGCCCTGCTTGTGCTCGATCAGGTCGATCTCGAGATCGGTCTCGGCGTTGATCTCGATCACCGCGTCCTTGACCCGCTCGTTCTTGAACTTGCGCCATTCGCGCCGCTCGGGGCCGGGCCCGTTGCTCAGGGCGTCGACCCACCAGGTCACCGGCTTGCGGCTGGTGACGCCGCTCGGGTTCTCGCGGTAGCGGGCGCAGATCTCGTAGAGGGCCACGGCGGTGTAGGAGCCCAGCTTGGCCAGCACGTCGAGATCGATGCGGGCCCAGCGCTGCGGGTCCCGAAGCGCCGCCATGATGGTGGGCGGATACGACCAGCTGACCCAGTTCTCGCCGCGCCGGAGCTCCAGCGCGACTTCGGACAGCATCGAGAAGCCGCGCCACTTGACGCCGTCGCCCGGCGCGGTCGACTCCCAGTCCACCTCCAGGCTGCGCATCTCGATCAGGTACTTCTTGGCGGCGGTGCGCTCGCTGCCGCTGGAGCCGGTGGTGCGCAGGATGGCCGCCAGCGGCGCCTCGAACATGAAGTCGGCCGCGGGCATGCCGGGCAAGGCGACCAGCCGCGTCTGCGCCACCTGCAGCAGCGCGCTGTAGATGCGCCGCCCGGTCAGGGTCACGCGGGCCGAGCGCGGCATCATCACGATCATCTCGTGCGGCTTCCTGAGCTCCAGCACGTCGTCGACGGCGTGGCTCATGAGGGGCTTGTCGCCCGGATTTCCCGCGATCTGTTGGCTCATTGCGGCGTTGATGTTATGTCCAACGGCGTTTGGACACAAGCCCACGCTGACGTCGGCGCAGGAACCCGAGCAAAACCTGGACATTTGGGATCGAGACAGGCGCCGGAGATTCGATTAAAAGCTGGACGCTTGGCCGGATCGGGCTGTCATCGCCCTCTTCGCGCCCCGATTAAAAGCCGGACATTGGCGCCTCCAGTGCCTCCGAGGGCGCCGGAATCCGCCTCAAAGTGGCGCTTAAAACCTGGACATTGGCCTCAAGCTGGTGCAGAACCGCCCGAATCGCCCTGTGGACAAGGTGCATGGAGGCACCGATGGCGACCCGGACAGTTGGCGATGGAAGGCGGGACGGGTCCGATCAGAAGCCGGACGCAAGCGATTAAAGGCTGGACATCTGGTCGATCAGGAGACGCGTAAGTCATTGATTTAATTGAAGAAAATCGTGTTTTCGCCGGTCTTAATCTCTTGAATTCATTGAAGTTCCTTTCTTAATCTCCCGAGAGGGCTGGGAAAAAAGGCAAAAACCGCCGAAGAAGCCGGTCGCTTCGGGTGAAGGATCAACGTTTCTTCGTTTTTTCGCATGTGCCCTGCATAATCGCAAGACACTCCAACTTTCAAGGCAGATCCCGTGGACATCAAGCAAACCATTCGACGTCAAAACCTGGAGGATATCGAGCAGCAAGCGCACAAGATCGCCGGCATGATGGACCGGATCCGGTCGGCGATGCTGGCGCCTACCGCCGTCAAGTCTGCGCCCACGCTGAAGGCCGTGCAACTGGCCGACCTGTGCGGCGTCGACAAGTCGAAGATCTCCTACCGACTGACCCGCGGTGACCTGCCCGCCGGCGAGATCCACGGCAACAGCCGCGAATGGTCGATGGCAGAGGCCCAGAGCTGGGCCCGCGAACTGCGCGCCGAGCACCTGCGCCCGGAAGGCGCGGCCGGCATCACCATCACCGTGGCCAACTTCAAGGGCGGCGTTGCCAAGACCACCTCGGCGGTGACGCTGGCCCAGGGCCTGTCGATGCGCGGCCACCGGGTGCTGCTGGTCGACCTCGATCCCCAGGGTTCGGCCACGACCTTGTTCGGGGTGCTGCCTGACGCGGAGGTCGAGACCGAGCATACGGCGATGTCGCTTTTCACCGGCGACCAGGAAAACCTCCAATATGCGGTGCGCTCCACCTACTGGCCCAACATCGACCTGGTGTGCGCCGCGCCCCTCCTCTACGGTGCGGAATTCCATCTGCCGGCACGCCAGGCGCGAGACCCGGGCTTCGAGTTCTGGCGCGTGCTCGACCGCGGTCTGGATCTGCCGCGCGAGGAATACGACGTCATCGTGATCGACACCCCGCCTTCGCTGAGCTACGTGACCATCAATGCGCTGATGGCGGCCGACGGCGTGATCATGCCGCTGCCACCTTCGGCACTGGACTTCGCCAGTTCGGCGCAGTTCTGGGATCTGTTCTCCGACCTGTGCAACCAGCTGGTGCGCAGCCGCGGCAAGGACAAGAGCTTCGAGTTCATCGATGTGCTGCTGTCGCGGGTGGAAGCCTCCGATACGGCGAGCTCGGTGGTGCGGCAGTGGGTGCTCGAGGGCTACGGCGACAAGGTGCTGCCGATCGAGATCCCCAAGACTGCGGTGGCCGCGACGGCCAGCGCCGAATTCGGCACCGTCTACGACCTGCCGCGTGGCTCGGTGAATTCCAAGACCTTTTCACGGGCGCGGGTGGCCTACGACAGGATGTGCGAGCTGATCGAGCAGCAGATCGAAGCGGTCTGGGCCCGCCAGGTGGCGGAGCGTCAAGTACTGGAAACGGCGGTTTGACATGGGATTGAAAGACAAAGCCTCCAAGATCGACTTCGCATCGATCATGCCGAGTTCGCAGCCTAACCCGGAGCTCGCGAAACCCAAGACGGCGCCCGGCGCCATGATGGCCTTTGCCAACGACCAGCGCTCGGATCTGCTGCGCCAGAACGACGAGCTGCGGGCGCGGGCGGCGCAGGTGGATGAGCTGGAAGGGCGGCTGAGCGAAGTCCGCGACGAACTGCGCAGCTGGGACGGCGCCTTGCCGGCGCGCCTGATCGACACCGCCGACATCGCGCGCAGCGAGTTCGCCAACCGGCATGCGTCCGCGTTCGAGGGAAAGTTGTTCGAGGACCTCAAGGGCGAGATCCAGGAAGCGGGCCGCAACTCGCAGCCCATCAAGGTTCGCGCGATCGCCAACCCGGGCGACGGTCCGCACTATGAGCTGGTGTTCGGACATCGGCGCTATGAGGCCTGCCGCCAGATCGGCTTGCCGGTCTGGGCGGTGGTGGAGAACCTGGACGACCGGGCCTTGATCGAGGAGATGGACCGCGAGAACCGGGGCAGGGCGGATCCGTCGCCCTGGGAACAGGGAATGACCTACCTGCGGGCGCTCGAAAAGGGCATCTATCCGTCGAACCGCCAGATGGCGGCTGCGCTTGGGGTAGATATCAGCAACCTGGGCAAGGCGATTGCGTTGGCCAGGTTGCCCACCGCGGTGATCGCGGCCTTTCCCACGCCGCAATCGATCCAGCTGGCATGGGCAACGGATCTCGGCAAGGCCATGACCGAGGACGAATCGGGCGTCCTGGCGCGGGCGCAGGCGCTGGCCGCAGAGAAGACGGCCTTGCCGGCAAAGAGCGTGTTTGCGCGCCTGGTTTCGCCGCCGTCCGTGGTGCCGGAGGCCGCCGCGCTGCCGGCCCAGGCCAGCCATGCGCTGAAGCTTGGCGGCCAGAAAGTGGGCTCGCTGCGGTTCGATGCCATCGGGCGTCCCTCGTTCAGGCTGTCGATCAAGCTGTCCGATCTGCAGCAGAAGGCGCTGATCAAGGCGATGCAAGGGTTCGTCGATTCGATCTGAATGCCTGAAAGCGGGCACGGCCGACAAGGGGGTGGTTTGAAACCACCCCTTTTTTTATTTGCTGCCGCAGCGGAGGGTGACAGGGGTAGTTTGAAACTACCCCCTTTTTTTGCCCGGTCGGTAGGGCGACTGTTCGACAGGGGGTGGTTTGAAACCACCCCTCTCGCGACGGCTCAGCCCCGGCCGCCCTCGATGCGCTCGAGCGTGGCGAGAATTTCGGACAAGGTCGATTTCATGAGGCCCATGTCGCGGTCGCGGCGTGCTTCGGCGAGCGGATCGAAGCCGGCCGCCGACGACTGGGCGCCGCCGGCGAACGCATCCTTGGCGCGCGCCACCACGTCGTCGAGCTTGGTGATGAGGTTGTTGCGCAATGCCGAGAATTGGGCCAGCTCTCGCCGCACCGCAGCCATCTCGCGCATCAGCGCCGCGAGCTGATCCTGGACTTCTTGAAGTGCCGGGCCGGGTTCCGCGGCCGGGAGCTCGGCTGCGGCCTTTTGCAGGGCCGGTGAAGGACCGACGGGGCCGAGCGCGGCGCGGAAGTGGTCGGCGGTCCGGGCGACCGCCAGTTCGAGGATGGCGTGGGAATCGGACTCCGCCAGGAACGGCCACAGTTCGTAGACCCTGCCGATGGCTGCCGCGGTGCGCAAGCTCAGGCCGGGCCGGCCGCCGCGCCGGGGACGCTGCAGCACTTCATGGGTGAGGGAGGAGGGGACTTCGCTGGCCTCGATGTCTTCCTTGGTGGCCATGCAAGACCGGAACAGGCCCGCTGCGCTCCATTTCTTGAGGGACGAGTCTGCAGGCGCGCGAACGCCATGGATCAGCGTGAGGATCCTGCCCAGCTCGGCCAGGGTGCAGATGGCGGGCCAGCCTTGACTGGCGGTTGCCGAGGGGCTCGGCGGGCCGGACGCCTCCAGGGCCTCTTCTGTCATTTCAGGCGTCGAACCTGGATTCACGAGGAATGACGGCATGGATTGGGTCCGTAATGGTTACGCAATAACCGAATTATGACCGAGGAGCGACATTCCTTGACCGAAAGCCGTGTGGCGGCCACTGTTTCGTGAAACATCCTCCTCTTCGAGTCGAGAAATGAGAGATAACTCGTTGTCCTCAAACAAAAAAACAAGATGCTTCAAAATGTCGTGAAACATCGGCCGAGCCGTGGCCGCAGTGCGATTAGAACCTGGACACTGCGGCGCGTCGGCAGGCGCTGCGGCCTGGTGCGCGCCGCTGGGCAAGACGGTCCGACGAGTGCGAGCTCAGCGCTGAAACCGCGGGATTGACCTGGCTCGAACCCTGTCGTTTCGCTTCGTTTCGTCCCGCCCCTGGCTC
>Ga0163162_10007280_pt1 | contig 10750 bp, 9 predicted proteins | sample S55metaG_FD_115310 | JGI IMG/M metagenome (GOLD analysis project Ga0163162, IMG submission 115310) | Switchgrass rhizosphere microbial communities from Kellogg Biological Station, Michigan, USA - S5-5 metaG | ecosystem: Host-associated > Plants > Roots > Rhizosphere > Soil | place: USA: Michigan...
CACCATCTTTCCGATCGCGCCATCCGCGTATGCAATGGCCGCAGCGACTTGTGGTCCGGGGGTGAACTGCGCATCGGTGTACCCTCCTCCGTCGGCGTTCGGCGCCTTTTGAGCCACGCTCAGGGTCTGGAAGTTGGTGCCGAACACGGTCGGCACGCCGACGCTCGTCTTGCCCGTGGAGTCCTTCCCGTCGATCTGGTTGAGGATCGCCTGCACGTGGAAGTTGTCAAACGTTTCCGTGTGCGTGTAGACATCGGTGTAGTCGGTATTGGTCGCGGGGTCGATGGAGTTGATCTCGGTTCGCGCCAGATCATCGACACCCTTGCCTGATGGACCATTGACCCAGTCGTAGCCCCACGCGTGCTTGTCGGCCCATGCGGTCCGCGCGTTGGCCATTTGCTGCTTCACGACCTCGAACACCGTGTTCGTCTTCAGATAGTTGTGCGGGAACACCGGTGTGCACACGCCGTTCACTTTCGCATTGGGGATCGCTTGCGGATTGAAGGCGCCTCCGCCGTCCAGATGCGTGAGATCGCCACCGTTCATCGCGTCGATGCCCGTGGTCTCGTCGAAGACCACATTCCAGCCCTGCGCGCCCGTGCATTGCGTATCGGCTGGCGCGAACAGCGTGCGATCGTAGGAAACGTCATAGAAAAGGCCCGCCGACTTCGGCGAGCCGCCCGTCAGGAGCGCGGCAAGCCCCGGAAACGAATCAGACAGCCCGGGTGTGAATGCGTTGGAATACGTGACACCGTTGTTCGCGAGCGCTGCGATGCTGGGACACGTCTTCGCCGCGATGCAGTTGGCGAGATCCTGCTGATGCAAGCCGTCGATACTCACGAGCAGCACGTGCTGAGCGCCTGCGATTGCGTTGGGTGGTGGAGAGCCGTTGTCAGATCCTCCGCACGCGACGAGCGCGAACGAGGTGCAAAGAGCCGCGACTATTCCAGCCTTCAGGCGAAGGTTCACTATCGATCTCCAGACTATTGAGGGTGTACGAACGAACCGCGATGAGAGACGGTCGCGGCGCTCGGCCTAGTCTGGGTCACATCCGAGTCATGAACGTTACGTGGAGATTTCGCGGGCTTTCGCGGCCGTTACACGGCATTTACGTACACTCAATGACGTAAGGCTGTGCTGTCTATCGTCGTTCAGTGTCAGCCATCGGGGCCGTCGTACTTCTGGAAAGCGTTCACCGATACTGCAAGCCCATGGCTCTCAGCACGGTTCGTCAGCACGAGCGACGCACGGTGCCGCTTCGCGACCCGCGATGCGATCGCCAGTCCGAGACCGCTGCCCGGCCCCTGGACATCCGCGCCACGATAGAAGCGGTCGCACACGCGGTCGATCTCGTCGGCGGCGATGCCCGGGCCGTCGTCGAGTACAGAGAGGCACACGCTGTCCCTCCGGCGGCTCAATGTCACGTCCACACGGCCACCCTCGGGCGAGTGGCGGATCGCATTGTCCAGCAGGTTGTTGAGCAGGACCGCCAGTGCAGACGGGTCGCCGAGGATCATATAGGCGTCGCCGGGCCCGGTCGCGTGCTCCAGTTCGAGCCCGAGATCGATCGACTTTGCCTCGGACAGCATCGAAAAATCGCCGACGCATACTTCTCCGAGACGGCGCAGGCTCATCGGCGCCATCGGGGTCTCACGCTGTGCATCCTCGCGTGCCAGTGCGAGCAACTGATGCGCGAGGTGAATGATGCGATTGAGCCTGCCTTCGAGCCGCGCGAGCGTATCGTGGCTGCCGTGAAGCGAGCCGTCGCGCACGGCGGCCTGTATCTGCAGCTTCAAGGCGGCGAGCGGCGTGCGCAACTCGTGCGCAGCGTCGGCGACGAACGTGCGCTGTGCCTGCGTCGCGGCGTTCAGGCGAACCAGGAGGCCGTTGAGGGCGTCGACGAGCGGCCTGATCTCGGCCGGCACCGCCTGCTCGACATGCACGATGTCGAGCGATTCGGCGGACCGGCTCGCGAGCGCCCGCGACAGCCAGCCGATCGGCGCGAGTCCGCGCGCCACCACGAACCACACGAGTGCAAGCGTCACGGGAAAGAGCAGCGCGAGCGGCCACAGCGTACGCAGCGCGAGCTGCAGTGCCAGTTCGTCACGAACGATGAACGGCTGTGCAACCTGCACGAAACGATCGGGTTGCTCCACGCCGAACACGCGCCAGTGAAGGCCCTCGCGCTCGATCGAGCGAAACCCGTCCCCGGCGCGCGGCAGCGCAGGCTCCCTCAACGAGTGATAGATGAGCCTTCCGGTCTTGTCCCAGATGTCGATGACGATGCGGTCATCGGCGATGTCGTGGAAGTCGTGATCCTGATGTTCCACCGCGTTGGCGGCGGTAATGTTCATCGGCAGCGACAGGGCGACGGTGCGCAGTTCATAGTCGAAGAGTTCGCCTGCTTCCCGCCGCGCGGTGTGGAAAATGCCGTAGGCAGCCACCACGCACGCCACAGCGAGCCCGAAGACCAGCCACGCAAGCAGCCAGCGCCGGATCGATGTCATCCGGTCCTCTTGAGCCGATAGCCGACTCCGCGAACGGTCACGATCTGCTCCGCGCCGATCTTGCGGCGCAGGCTATGCACATGAACCTCGATGGTGTTGCTGCCCACCTCCTCGCCCCAGCCATACAACTTCTCCTCCAGTTCGGCGCGCCGGAACACACGCGCAGGTTCCTCGATCAGCGCCTGCAGCAGCGCAAATTCCCGCGGCACCAGATTCAGCGTGACGCCACCTTTCGTTGCCTCATGCGCCGCAGGGTCCAGCGCCAGGTCTGAGTGCGTATACACGGGATGCTTCTGCCCGGTCCGGCGCCTGAGCAGCGCGCGCACGCGTGCGGCGAGTTCGTCGAGGTCGAATGGTTTCAACAGGTAGTCGTCCGCGCCGGCGTCGAGGCCGCGCACGCGGTCGTCGATCGCGTCTCGCGCGGTCAGGATCATCACGGGCGCAGAGCCGCCAGCGCGCCGATACGTGTCGAGCACCTCGATGCCATCTCGTCTTGGCAGACCCAGATCCAGCAGCACCAGGTCATAGACGCCATTGCTCAACGAGAGATCGGCGGCGCGGCCGTCCTCTGCCCAGTCGACGGCATAGCCCGCTCGCCGCAGCGATTCGAGCACAGTCTCGGCGATCATGCTGTCGTCCTCCACGAGTAGCAGCCGCATGCGGTTCTCCGTCGTTTCGAATTGTCCCTGCACTCATTGTCCGGCGTGGACGCTTAAGACTCACTTAAGCGTTCCTTAAGCTCGCGATGCATGGACTGAGTCGCTCCTTACAGACGTGCAAGCTTGCGCGCCGCCGCTTCAGTGCCCAAAGTGCCCGGCTTGCCCGCTTTCGCTCTCGCAGACGCGGCGCGTGCTTTGAAGCGCGTGCGCCGCGCGAATCATCGCAGAAAGTACGACGATCGCGGATGCAAGAGTCTTCACGATACGTCCTCCGTAAAAAGGATGTGCAGCGAATGTGCGCCCTTCCGGGGCTTAAGGCTCTCATAAGGAACGGCGCCGCACTATCGTGACTCGCGCATGCGGCCATGCGGTCCAGGAGAAAGTCATGCAGATACCGACCCTCGTTTCAATGCGCGCGAACTTCGTGCTGTTCGGCATCTGCGTGGCGCTGTCGGATGCGGCATCACTCATCGCCACCGCACTTGTCGGCAAGCCCCAGTTGGTGGGAGCGCCCGTCGTGCGGGCTGCCACGCTCGCCGCGGCTGTCGCCATTGCGATGATCGTGAGATGGTTGGCCAGGCGCGCCTTCGAGGCCGCCGATTCGGCGAGGCATCTCGCGTCGGCCACAAGGGTACCCGGCTTGCCTGTGATAGCCGAAGGATGTTCTCGTGACTGGCTCGTGCAGTTGCATCTCGAACTTCACGCCACGCGCGCGCAGCGCGGCACCTCCCAATCCTCGGGCGCGCGGGACGTGCCTTAGAACACAGCCACCCGGATCCACGTGGACGGACGCGACCTCGGAAATCATGTCCGTCCTTTGGCCCGGCATGATGCCGGGCTTTTTTTCATCCACGGATCGATTCGCGTGAGAGTGCCGGGATGTCTAAGCCCGCGCTAAGTCCCTGCAGACATAGTGAATCTCAGCACGAGCCCATGAACCACCACGTCGAGGACGACTGGATGCATGGCATTCGTCTGACCAGCCAGGGAGACGGAAATTGATCAAGCCTTCACGCAGCCTTACGGTGCACACCCTCAACAAGGTGCCAGAAGTCACACTGGCCTTCTGGGCCATCAAGATCATGTCGACGACAGTCGGCGAGACCGGAGCGGACTATCTCGCGGTGAATGCGGGCCTCGGCGCCGCATTCACGGACGCACTCGTGGGGACGCTGCTCGCCGCCGCGCTGTTCGGCCAGTTGCGGGCCCGACGATATTTGCCGTGGATCTACTGGCTGACGGTGGTGCTCGTGAGCGTCGTCGGCACGCAAATCACCGATGCGCTCACCGACGGCCTCGGCGTCAGCCTCTACGCGAGCACGGCATGCTTCGGTTTCGCTCTGATCGTCATCTTCTTCATCTGGTTCCGAACCGAACATACGCTGTCCATTCGCGCCATCGACACACGGCGCCGCGAACTCTTCTACTGGGCCGCGATCCTCGTCACCTTTGCCCTCGGCACCGCCGCCGGAGACCTCGCGACAGAAGCGCTGGGGCTCGGGTTCCAGCTCGGTGTCATCGTGTTCGGCGCGCTGATCGCCGTGACGGCGGTTGCGGCAGCGCTCGGCGCAAATCGCGTCCTGACCTTCTGGATCGCTTACATCCTTACGCGGCCTCTGGGCGCCTCGCTTGGCGACCTTCTCTCGCAGGCGCGCCCGTATGGCGGCCTTGGACTGGGAAACGTCATCACGAGCGCCGTGTTTCTCGCAATCATCGTCACGCTCGTCGCCATCGTGAGTGTCGCGCAGGCGCGCGTGGACGGATCACGCACTGCCTGAACGTTCGGCTTATTACCCACTCACGTAGATGGAGGAAACAATGAACGTAGCCAAGCTGTTCCCCGCCCTGCTGATGGCCGCTGCCGGCGTCATGGCCGCCGGCGCCTCACGCGATGCGCCGACGGTCTATCTGATCTCATCCGCGCACGCCGCGAGCACAACGAAACTCGGCGATCTGTCGGCGTTTCGGAAGATCGTCGTTGATACCACCACGCTCGTGAACGCCGGCAATCTTGCAGGCGCCAAAGCCCGCATCAAGGATCTCGAGACCTCCTGGGACGAAGCGGAGCCGGCGTTGAAGCCACGATCGGCTGCGGACTGGCACTCGGTTGACAAGGCGATCGACCGTGCGCTCGATGCATTGCGTGCAAGCACGCCCAATCCGGCTGCGTGCAAGAAATCACTGGCCGACGTGCTGACCTCGATCGATCACGCAAGCGGGCAGGCATGAACGTCTCGATTCCGGTCCAAAGGATGTTGAGTGAGCGCAATTCGATCGCGTCAAGCGCGAAGCCGCATGCCGCCCGTGCAATGGCCGGTGCGTGCGTGCACGCTTAAGCATTCCTTAAGCATCGCCAAGGCAGCCTCTTGAATCTTGCAGCACGGCCTGTACAAGGCCGCGGATCATACAGACGAAGGACCTGCCAGGGAGGCTCGCGTGACCGACAGCAATCCGACAGTAACGCTCACCATCGACTGCACGCACGCCGTGACATGGAGGCGCGGATAATGGCGCCGGTGCTTCCCTTCACGGAGTGGGTGTTCATCGGGCTTTGCTGTCTTGCGACATGCTATGCGGCCGTTGCCGCGCTCGTGCGCTCGGGATCGCGCGACGCGGCGGATGCACTTGAAACAGGCCATCGACAGGCGGCATCGCACCCTTCGCCTGTGAGCGTGCTCAAGCCGCTCTGCGGCGCGGAGCCGCGTCTGTTCGAGAATCTCCAGACCTTCTGCACACAGACACATCCCGCGTTTCAGCTGCTGTTCGGCGTGTCGTCGGCAAGCGATCCGGCAGTCGCGGTGGTCAAAAAACTTCGGGATGCGTATCCTCATCTCGACATCGGGATTGTGATCGACAGCACCGCGCACGGCAGCAATCTCAAGGTCGGCAACCTCATCAATCTGGCCGCTCGCGCGCGGCACGACCACCTCGTGCTGGCCGACAGCGACATCGCGGTTGACCCCGACTATCTGACCCGCGTCACGGCACCCCTCTTCGACCGCAACGTGGGTCTCGTGACGTGCCTCTACCGTGCGCGGAGTATCGGCGACTTCTGGACGCGAATGGGCGCGCTCTTCATCGACGAATGGTTCGTGCCCTCGGTGCATGTCGCGCACGCCGCGGGTTCGCGGCGCTTCGGCTTTGGCGCGACCCTCGCGCTGCGGCGTGACACGCTCGCTGCAAGCGGGGGGCTGGAGGCGCTGCGCGACAGCCTCGCGGACGACTACTGGCTCGCCGAACATGTGCGTGCCCTCGGCCTTGCTACGGTGCTGTCCGACGTCGTCGTCACGACCGATGTCGTCGAGCGCGACTTCGCCTCGCTGTGGCGCCGCGAAACACGCTGGCTGCGCACGATTCGATCGGTGAACCCGCTCGGCTTCGCGTTCCTGTTCATCACGTTCACGTCACCATGGCTCATCGCGAGTGCGTTGCTCGGCGTCGGCATCGACGCAAGCGGTGGAAACATCGCTCATTCGAATGCCGACACGCTCGTCGATCTGAGCACGTCGCTCGGACTGAGCGCGCGCATCCTGCTGCACTGGCGCACTGCGCGCAACTGGCGCCGATTCTGGCGCGACCTGCCGCTCGTGCCCTTGCGCGACGCTCTGCTCTCGCTGCAATGGCTCGCATCCGCATTCGGCACGCACGTGTCGTGGCGTGGCGCACGCATTCCGGTCCGCGGCTCCGGGATTGTCACCGGACGAAGCCTGAGCGATGTGCCCGACACGTCCGACTTGTCGGACAGTTGATGAATCAGTTCAACATGGAGAGGCGTTCAACATGAAGACGCTATTTCTGCAGGTCCCGTCGTTCGACGGCTTCGACGGCGGTGCCGGTTCACGCTATCAGGCGAAGCGCGAAATACGCTCTTTCTGGTATCCGACGTGGCTCGCTCAACCTGCCGCGCTCGTGCCGGGAAGCCGCGTGCTCGACGCGCCCGCCGACGGACTCACCGCCGACGAGACACTCGACATCGCGGCGCAATACGAACTCGTCGTGATCCACACGAGCACGCCGTCGTTTCCGGCCGACGCGTATTTTGCCGAGCGGCTGAAAGCGCTCAACCCGTCCGTGCTGGTCGGCATGGTGGGCGCGAAGGTGGCGACCGACCCGCACAATTCGCTCGAGGCGAGCACGGCGCTCGACTTCGTATGCCGCGAGGAGTTCGATTTCACCTGCAAGGAGATCGCCGAAGGCCGAGCGTTCGCGGATATCCGCGGGCTCAGCTATCGGGCGCCGGGCGGCTCGATCGAGCACAACCAGGCACGCGCCGTCCTCGAGGACATGGATGTGCTGCCGTTCGTCGCGCCGGTGTACAAGCGCGACCTGAACATCGAGAACTATTTCATCGGCTACCTGAAACATCCCTACGTGTCGATCTACACAGGTCGCGGTTGCCGCTCGCGCTGCACGTTCTGCCTGTGGCCGCAGACGGTCGGCGGTCATCGCTATCGCGTTCGCTCGGTGGCGAACGTGCTCGCGGAAGTCAAATGGATTCGCGACAACATGCCCGAAGTCAAGGAGATCATGTTCGACGACGATACCTTCACCGACTTCCGGCCGCGCGTGGAGGAGATTGCGCGCGGCATGGGCGAACTCGGCGTGACGTGGTCGTGCAATGCCAAGGCCAACGTGCCCTACTCCACGCTCAGGATCATGAAGGAGAACGGGCTGAGGCTCCTGCTGGTCGGCTACGAATCGGGCGACGACCAGATTCTCCTCAACATCAGGAAGGGGCTTCGCACGGACATTGCGCGGCGCTTCAGCGACGACTGCCGCAAGCTCAGCATCAGGATTCACGGCACCTTCATTCTTGGACTTCCCGGCGAGACGCGCGAGACGATGGAGAACACGATCCGCTACGCGAAGGAAATCAACCCACATACCATTCAGGTTTCGCTCGCGGCACCCTATCCCGGCACGACGCTTTATCGTCAGGCAGTGGACAACGGATGGCTCGAAGAGAACAAGGTGATCAACCTCGTGAGCGCGCAGGGCGTGCAACTCGCGGCGATCGGCTATCCGCATCTCTCGCGCGAGGAAATCCATCAAGGGCTCGAAACGTTCTACAAGCGATTCTATTTCAGGCCCTCGAAGATCTGGGACATCGTGCGCGAAATGCTCGTGAGCTGGGAGATGACCAGGCGCCGCCTGCGCGAAGGCGTCGAGTTCTTTCGCTTTTTGCACACGCGCGAGCTCTAAGCATGCGTGGAATCATCGTCAATGCCGACGATTTCGGCCTGCACGAGCGAGTGAATGACGCTGTCGCGCTCGCATACCGGCACGGCGTGCTCACGTCCGCGAGCCTGATGGTCGGCGCGCCGGCGGCGCCGGGCGCGATTGCCTATGCGCGGCAACTGCCGGGGCTGCGTGTCGGCCTGCACATCGTGCTCGCGGACGGATACGCGACGCTCTGCCCTGCGTCGATTCCGGATCTGGTTGACCGGCAAGGCCGTTTCAACGACGCGATGGCCCGCGACGGTGTGCGCTTCTTCTGCCTGCCGCATGTGCGCGCGCAACTCGCCGCCGAGATTCGCGCCCAGTTCGAGGCATTCGCGGCAACCGGTCTCGTCCTCGACCATGTGAACACGCACAAGCATTTTCATCTGCATCCCACCGTGCTCGCGTTGATCCTGAAGATCGGCCGGGACTTCCGCCTGCGCGCGGTACGCCTGCCCCGCGAATTGCATGGTTCGATATTGCTGCGCCCCTGGATCGCGCTTGCGCATGCGAAGCTCAGGCGTGCCGGCATCGATCACAATGACCACGTCGCCGGGCTCGCGCAGACCGGCCGGATGAATGAAGCGGCGTTCCTGAGCGTGCTCGCCCGTCGGCCTCCTGGTGTGCTGGAAATCTACTGTCACCCGGCGAATGCAGGCGCGCACGCGCTCACGCCATCGATGCGCGGATATCGCCACGCCGACGAACTCGCGGCCCTGCGCTCGCCGGCGGTCGCCGCCGCGATTGAAGCGAGCGGTGCGATGCATGGGGGCTTCGCGGATGTCTTCGGTCACGAGCAATATCGTGAAGTGAGGGTTCGGGCGTAAAGCGCGCGCTCCGTTGGCTGTCATTCATTCGACAGACTTGCTGATCGCCGGAACATTGAACGCAAAGGTGGCGCCCCAACGGGCATTGTTTGTAGCCCACACGGTTCCTCCATGAGCCTCGATAATCGAACGGCAGATCGACAGGCCCACCCCCATACCCTCAGTCTTCGTGGTGAAAAACCGCTCGAACAGCCTGTCAGCGTTTTGCGCATCGATTCCCGTTCCCGAATCCCGCACCGCGACGATCAGATCATTTGCGATGCCGCGGCGTGACTCGATCATCAGTTCGCGGGGCCGATCCCGAACCTCGTCCATCGCCTGAATGCCATTCACAAGCAGGTTGATCATCACTTGTGCCAGTTCAGTCCGATCGCCCAGGATCGCAGGCAACTCGGGTGCCAGCGTCGCCCTCAACGTAACGTCGTGATTCAAGACCTCGCGCTGCACGAGCGCGATGACATCGTTGATGACATCGTTTATGGCCAAAGATGTCATCTGCGAGGGTGTCCGCCTGGTGAGCATCCGCACGCGCCGCAAGATTTCTCCCGCGTGCAGGCCTTCCTTAATGATGCGTTTCAAGCTCGCTAGCGCTTCGCCCACCTCGGGGGTGTCCCGATCGAGCCATCGCAGAGCGGCTCCACCGTCGGCAACGATCGCGCCGAGCGGCTGTCCGAGTTCATGAGCCACCGATGCGCCCAATTCCCCGACGGTGGTCACTCGCGCGAAGCGTTGCAGTTCTTCTTCGATCCGCTTGCGCTCGGTGATATCGGTGCTCGTCTCAAGCATGGCGATCGGCCGGCCCTTCTCATCACGCAGCAGTGCCCAGCGACTCGCCACTGCGGCTTGTGAACCGTCCCGCCTCGCGTTGATGAGTTCCCCCTCCCAGCGTCCTGCCACGAGCAAGGTTTCGTTGATATCACCGAGAGCCGCGGGAAAACGCGTGTGCAAGAGTGAGTGCGCGACTCTACCGATCGCCTCGTCCTTCTTCCATCCGTAGATCGTCTCAGCGCCACTATTCCAGTAGGTGATGACGTCGTCCATATCCCGAACCATCACGCTGTCGCGGGTAAGTTCAAGAAGCTTTGCCTGCTCCCGATGAACTTTTCCGAAGCGGCGAAGGCGTTGCACCAGTGAGGTCACGACCAGCGACGCCGTGAGAAACGCAATCAGCGCTACGACGTCGTTCACCGGATCTATCCTGAAGCTGAACAACGGCCGAACGAAGAAATAGTTAAGGCAACCGACAGCGATCACGGAAAATACGGCCGATGCAACGAGGCTGTCCAGCAGAGACAGCAACACGACTTCAATCAGGTAGACAAGCGCAACGACCGTCAAGTCGCTTCCGAGCCGGAAACACACCCAGGTCGGGACCGCCAGGCCAACAGCGCCGACGGCCAGGATTGCGCTAATCGAGCGCAGCCCGGCGATTCGACTCGACCTCGACTCCGGGAAGACCGTTTGGTACGCATGGAACGCAAAGCGACGATTCATTCAGTCTCCAATTCGAATTGGAACTCGAATCCGCGGCGCGCCG
>Ga0163162_10007282_pt1 | contig 10749 bp, 9 predicted proteins | sample S55metaG_FD_115310 | JGI IMG/M metagenome (GOLD analysis project Ga0163162, IMG submission 115310) | Switchgrass rhizosphere microbial communities from Kellogg Biological Station, Michigan, USA - S5-5 metaG | ecosystem: Host-associated > Plants > Roots > Rhizosphere > Soil | place: USA: Michigan...
CCGCGTTCGCCCCGATTACACGTCGCAGCCCCGACGACAGAGTGGGGATATACGCGCGGCTCGGTCGGCCGTGCGGGAGGAGATGGTCGAAATGACAGCAACGCTCTCTGTCGAGGCCGCCGTCGAGCGCACCATCCGCGAGCCGCTGATCGAGCTCGAGGGAGTGGTGAAGATCTACCGCACCGGGAAGCTCGAGTACCCGGCGCTCCGCGGCGTCGACCTCACCATCGATGGGGGCCAGATGGTCGCAGTGGTCGGCCCGTCCGGCAGCGGCAAGACGACGATTATGAACATGATCACCGGCATCGACCGTCCCACTGCGGGATCGGTCGTCGTGGATGGTCAGCAGATCGACGAGCTCAGCGAGGAGCAGCTGGCCGTTTGGCGCGGCGGCAACGTCGGCATCGTCTTCCAGTTCTTTCAGCTGCTGCCGACGCTGACCGCGGTCGAGAACGCGATGCTCCCGCTCGACTTCGCCCGCAAGGGCTCCAAGCGGGCCCGTTTCGAGACCGCTCGGCACAACCTCGAGCTCGTCGGGCTCGGAGACAAGCTTCATCATCTCCCGGCCGAGCTCTCGGGCGGGGAGCAGCAGCGCGTCGCGATCGCACGCGCGCTCGCACCCGATCCCAAGCTGATCATCGGCGACGAGCCGACCGGCAACCTCGACACACAGACGGCAGCCGACATGTTCGAGCTGCTGGAACGCCTGAACGACGAGGGCAAGACCGTCGTCTACGTGACCCACGACCTCGAGCTGGCCGCACGCGCCGGTCGCGTCGTGACGATCCGCGACGGCCTCGTCGTCGGAGAGTGAGAAGGCAACGATGGCATCCACACTCGTCAAGAAATCGGTCACAGACCTCACCCGGCGTAGGGCTCGGGCCGTGTTCGCGATCCTGACGCTTGCGATCGCGGTCGCGAGCATCGGCATCTTCGCGGCCGCACCGCTCATGGACCGGGCGATGCAGGACGAGGTGCGCGCGAGCCGGCTCGCTGACCTCACGCTGCAGACGAAGCCGCTGGTCGTCTCGAAGGAGCAGCTCGAGGCTCTCCGCCGGCTCCCGAACGTGACGGGCATGCAGGCGCTGAGCGTCGTGCAGACCCGGGTCTGGATCGGCGAGCGCAGGCAGAAGGCGATAGTCGTCGGCGTTCCCGACTACGCACGTCAGCAGGTCGACCGCGTCGCGATCACATCGGGGACGGCACCACGAGCGGGAACGGTCCTGACCGACGTTCAGAACGGGCGCCGCTACGACGGCGGCGTCGGTGACCGCATCCGCGTTCTCGGCGTCGGTGACCGCAGTTACGCCCTGCGCGTAAGCGGCGTCGGACGCAATCTCGAATGGAGCCAGACGGGCGTGAACGGCGACTTCGTCGTCCTCTACTCCACGCCCGAGACAGCGGCCCGCGTCGCAGGCGAGCCGGGCTACAGCCTGTTCGCGTTCCGTCTCTCGAACACGTCGACGCCGGCTGCGAACCGCACGGCGGCCGACATCCGCGGCTACCTGCGCGCCAATACGTCGTTCACACGGTTCTCCGACCTGCCGACGATCCGTGAGCCCGGCTCGTACCCAGGCAAGGAGTTCTTCGACCAGCTTGCCTCGCTCATGAACGTGTTCACCGTCCTCGCCCTGCTCGCAGCGTGCGTGCTCGTCGCCAACACGATGGGGACGCTGATCGGAGAGCAGCGACGCGAAATCGGAATGATGAAGGCGATCGGCGGGCGACGAAGGCAGATCCGCCGCCTGTACCTGCGAACGGCGCTGCTGCTCGGAGGCCTGGGCTCGGTGCTCGGCATCGTGCTCGGGATCGCGATCGCAAACATGATCGTTCGCTTCTTCGGCTCGACCTTCTTCGCCATCACGCCGGGCTGGTCGATCAGCGTCCCCGTCATCGTCGCGAGCCTCGTGATCGGGATCCTCGGGCCGCCACTTGCCGCGCTGCCGGCAATCCGACGCGGGACCCGCGTCCCGGTGCGGGAGGCACTCGACGAAGTGCCGCCGCTCGAGGGCGGCGTGCGCGCCGTCGATCGGCTGCTCCGGCGGCTCACGTTCCTGCCCCGAACGGCGCAAATCGGCGTGCGAAGCGTCACGCGACGCACACGGCGCACGATCGCGACCGTGATCCAGATCGCGCTCGCAGTCGGAACGCTCGTCGGCGTCCTGGCGCTCATGAACAGCGTCACCGCAACCACCGAGGCCGCCTGGAACGAGCTGCACTACGACGTCGACTTGAACACCGTCGTCGGCAAGCAACTCGACGCGAAGGCCGCCCGCCTCATCCGAACGACGCCCGGCGTCGCGGTCGCCCAGCCTGTGCTGATGAACACGGTCAAGGCGGCCGGCAAGGACGCCGCCGCCTGGGGGCTCTCGCCACAGCCGATGTTCGAGCAGAAGGTCGTCTCGGGACGGTGGTTCAGCGCCAGTGAAGAGACTGCTGCGGCTCGGGTCACCGTCATCGCGACGAATATCGCCAAAGAGCTCGGCGCGGACGTGGGAGACACCGTCTCCATCCGCACCGCCTCCGGGCCGCGGAGGCTCCGCGTCGTCGGGATGACGGGGACGCAGATGGAAAACGGCCTCCTCTTCCTGACGCCACTCTCGACCATGCGGGCGCTGCTCGACAGCCCCGACACCGTCAACGCGTACTGGGTGCGTACGACCACACCCGACCACGCGCTCATCGACCGGACGACGACGGCGCTCGAGGACCGCCTGGCCGCGGCCGGGTACTCGATCGGAACGAACATCCGCTACGTCGACCAGGCCCGCAACGTCGACACGAACCGTCAGATCAGCATGGCGATCGGAATCCTCGGATTCCTGATCGTCGCGATCAGCATGGTCGGGCTCGTCAACGCGATCACGATGAACGTGCTCGAGCGAACGCGGGAGATCGGCGTTCTCCGCTGCATCGGTGCGCGAGCACGAGATATCCGGCGCATCTTCGCCGCTGAAGGCCTCGCCGTCTCACTCGCCGGCTGGCTGCTCGGCATCCCCGTCGGCTACGCCTTCGCGCGGCTGCTGAACTGGCTGCTCGTCGAGCTCGTGAAGATCGAGTTCACGTTCACATTCCCGCCGCTGAACCTGCTGATTGCGCTCGTGGGAACGGTGGTGCTCGCCCTGCTGATCATGCGGCTGCCGCTCCGCCGCGCCGTCCGCCTCAAGCCGGGAAAGGCACTCCGGAATGCGTGACCACGTAGTCGGTATGCCTCGCGGGGGGCTGGAGCCTGAGGCTCCGGCCCGCCGTGATGCTGTCAGCAGTTCGCGTCGACATGCTTCTGTTCTCGGTCGCGATCATGGTCATCGCGGCGCACGCCGCAGTCGACTCGTTCATCGCGCCTGAGCCCGGCACCGGCTGGGGCGACCACCTCCTGCGCGGGTTCACCACCTTCGCCGTGCTCATCCTCGCGGCGGTCGCCTACCCCGCGCCCGCGCCGAACGCCCACCGTTCTTATCGCGCGCACGCGAGAACGCCCCGCTCGCGAACGCCCACCACTCTCTATCGCGCGCACGCGCGCGCGCGCGAGGCCCCCACAAGGTCGCACTCCGGCTCCAGTGAAGCGTCGGGGAACGACGAGCGAAATCTGACACAGGTCTGACTCGACACCTGAAGGCGAGTATGCATGGGCCTTTCGGCGCGACCCCGACTCGGCGAGTCGGTGCCACCTCGGTACGGACCCTCCCCCTCGCGGCGATGATGACCGGTGGGGCCTGGTTGCACGCACCCTCCTCGCATTCCACCGCTCGGCAACGGCGCGAGACTACAGCGGCGGTTATCAGGTCGTCACACGCGCGCCGACGCCCTACAGAACCACGCTCAGCGGCCAAATCGCTGGCAGCGGCGTCATGCCCACCTGGCGTCAACGAATTGCCCGCGATCAGATGGACGGCTTGCGCGTCCAGGTGCGAAAACCGCCCGAAATGGTCATCTGATTGCAGTCGGCGATAACGACCTCCCATGCATGATTCGCGAAGAGCTCCTCGACAACGGCACGCGCCGCTACCTCGTGTCGAGCGGCCCGGGCATCCCGGAGCAAGAGGTTTCGGAGGAGTGCTACCTGGGATGGGTCATGTTCCGCGCCCGTCGCCTGGAGGCGGTCGCCGATCCGTCTCTCCGCGCACGCTGCGCACGGCACCAGGCCGCTCTCGGACGATCGACCACAACGCCCCAACGCCTGACGACAGGTCGAAGCACCGGACGGGGGTCGCGTCCAGGCGAGCGGTACGCCCGCGGACAGGGACCTATGGCTCGGCTGGTCAGAGCGGTCGGCCGCTACGCCTTCCGGCGCATCAACCAGGCGTGGGGTCTTCCCGTTGGCGCGCGCCCGAGCCCGGCGCGGCCGGTCGCGGGTACTGCCCGTTTCGCGGTCACGAGCGCGCAACCGGTCGCCGGGGGTACCTCCACCCAGTCTCGGTGATCATTGCGACAGGCCTGGCAGCGGGGGGCGTGTCGAGAAGGCCCGCTAGCGCCGCGGCGCTCGCTCGAGTTCCACCCAGCCGCCTCGGAAGACGTCCTCGAGCGTCGAGATCGCGTCGGGATCGGCCTCGATCTCCCGGAAACGCGTAACAACGCCGAAGGTTCGCTGCTTGGCGAGCACGCGCAGCATCAACGCCCACTCGTTCTCGCGCGCCGGGTCGTCGTCCGGGTTGTTGTAGACGGAAACCTCGAGCACGGACCCGTCCGGCCTTCGCCCGTGCGCCTGCCAACCCCAGTCCTCGTCGAGAAACGAGGCGTCGAGTCCGCGCTCCGCGAGCCCGTTGCTGACGAACTCCGCGACATCGCGCCCGTAGATCACGTCGACCGACAGACACCAACGTCGACGACATCACGCGCGGTAGTCGGCTTGGTTTCTCGGCGCCGACCGCCACTGACCATTCGAGACCAGCGTGTAGGAGAATTTGCAAGCTGGGGGTCGCCGGTTCGAGCCCGGCACGCTCCATCCCGCAAACGGCTTGAACATGCGGTTTGCGGGCCGCGATTAGGAGCGTCGGGGGTTCACGGCCTCCTGGTCGGCGAACGTCGCGTCGTGCGGGGCCTGGTCGCGGGGCGGCCCTTCCTGCACGCCTACCTCTGTTCCTCGCGCGCACGCCCACGCACGCGAGGACTGACCGTGTACCCCACCCCCGCCGACCTGCTGTTCGGGTCGGGGCCTGGACTCGTGGCGACCGGGATGGAAGCTGGTCGCAGCGCTTGCCGGACGTGGACGCCCAGATGGACGGGAAGTCCGGTCGACAGGAGCCCCTGCTAGAGCTCCGACGACCGGCGGCGAGCTCGCTCCGCCGCGACCCGGTTGCCCTTCGCTTCCGCGACCTCGGCCGCCCGCTCGAGCGCCTGGCGCTCACCGTCCGTGCGGCCGGCGGACCGCTCGATGTCCGCTCGGGCGAATGCGAGGTCGAGGTGCAGGATCAAGTAGTCCGTCGCCTCGACGGTCGCCGCCGCCTCGCGGATCAGGTCGTCGGCTGCGGCGAGGTCTCCACGCCGGGCCAGCGCGCGTGCTCGGACCATGCCCGCGCGCGCGTGCGGCTCGAAGTCGTCGCGCTGCGCCAGCCGCCTCGCCTCGTCCGCCAGCTCGAGGGCCTCGTCGAGCCGGCCGAGCTCGAGCGCCGCCTGCGCCCGATAGCCGACCATGGTCGAGAGATAGCCCGTCTCGCTGTACTGGGCGAGCCCGGCGTGCCCTTCGGAGAAGAGCTCGTATGCGCGCTCGGGCGCGCCCGCATTGAGCTCGAGGTCGCCGAGGACCATGGCCGTCCCTGCCCATCGGAGCACGTCGCCGAGCTCTCCGAGGATCTGGCGGCCGGCGGCTGCCTCGAGGCGTCCTTCGTCCACCGCGCCCGACGCTGCCTTCAGATTCCCTCCCATCACCATCGCGTGCGCTTCGACTTCCTTCGACGTCGCGTGCCGCTTGATCTCCTCACACCGGCGAATTCCCTCGTCGACGTGGGTCGGGCCCCACCAGATCGCCCAGACCAACCACATGCGGATCTCGTTCGCGCGGCGCGGGCTGACCCTCTCCGCACGCTCGAGTGCTCGCAGCCACAGGCGCTCTCCCTCGGCGCTGTTCCCGAGCCAGATCTCGAAGTTGCCCACGAGCCTCAGCGCCCAGAGGGCTCCCTCCTCGTCGCCGACGCGCTCGAGCTCGGCAAGCGCCTGTTCCGCGGTCGCGAGCGCGCCACGCAACGTCTGGTCCTGCGCCCGCATGACCTCCCCTTCGACATCGGCGAGCACCAGACGAGCCAGCACGCGGTCGTCCCCGGCCGCCCGGGAAGCGGCCTCCGCTTCCTCGCGTGCAGCCGCCGCGCCCGCGAAGTCACCGCGCCACGTCAGGAGGACTGCCAGCTCGACCTGCGCCGCGCGCCGCTCGGGGCTGTCGGCCGGAAGCAGCTCGACGGCCTTGCCGAGCAGGGCGATGACCGCTTCGTTGTCGCCGCGGGCGCCGGCGCGCTCGCTGCTGACGAGCAGATGCCCGGCCGCGCGCACGGCGAGCCGCTGCGCGTCGGCGTCGGGCGGGCCGAGCGCGACCCGGTAGCGGTAGGCCTGATCGAGGTGGTAGCCGACGAGCTCGTCCGACTCGACGAGCTCGTCCGCGTGTGCGACGAGCCAGGCTGCGAAGCGCTCGTGCAGCTCGGCGCGGACCGCCTTCGGCAACCCGTCGTAGGCGGTGTCCCTGATCAGGAGATGGCGAAAGCGGAACGCCTCGTCGTAGGCGACGACGGGCCGCTCGGGACGGACGAGGTCCTTGCGGATGAGAGAGACGAGCCGCCCGTCGACGGGTGTCTCCTCCGGCGCTAGTGCAACCACAGCGCCCCGATGGAAGACCTGGCCCTCTACCGACCCACGTTCCAAGACGCTGCGCTCGGCCGTGTCGAGCTGGTCGAGCCTGGCGGCCAGCAGAGCATGGATCGTCGGCGGCACCGTGACGTCCGGCCGATCGTGCTCCGCGATCATCGCGACCATCTCCTCGACGAAGAGCGGGTTCCCGGCGGCGGACTCGAGGATCCGGTCGCGAAGCCCGGCGTCGATCTCCTCGGCCTCGACGAGCGCCTCGATCAGCTCGCGCGACTCGTCGGGCGCGAGCGGCTCGAGCAGGACGTTCGTCGCGTTCAACTTGCCGCCGCCCCAGGCAGCTCGACGCTCGAGCAGCTCGGGCCGCGCCAGACAGAGCAGCAGGATCGGCGCGTCGCGGCTCAGGTCCGCGACGTGCTCGATCAGGTCGAGGAACGCGGGCTCGCCCCAGTGGATGTCGTCGAACACGACCACCAGCGGCTGCTCGGCCGCGTGTGCCTCCAGGAGCTTACGAACACCCCAGGCGATCTCGTCCGGAGAGCCGGCAGCGGACTCGTCGCCGAGGATCGCCCCGAGCGACACGGTCGCGCCGTCGCCGTCGCGGAGAAGCTGCTTCACCACCTCCGTGACCGGCCAGTAGCCGACCCCCTCGCCGTAGGACAGGCAGCGGCCGCGTACGACGGAGGCATCCTCGAGGGCCTCGAGGAACTCGGCGACGAGGCGCGACTTGCCGACGCCCGCGGTGCCCAGCACGGTGAAGAGCTGGCAGGAGCGCCCGCCGACGACGTTCGCGAACGCGTCCTCGAGCAGCTTCCGCTGGCGCTCCCGCCCGACCATCGGGGTTCCGGCCCGCCTCGGCCTCGTCGCCGCTCTGACGGCGACGAGCCGGTACGCCGTGAGCGGGTCAGCCTTGCCCTTGGCAGCCACCGGCTCTGCGGGCTCGACCTCGACGGCGCCGCGGACGAGCCGGAGTGTCTCCTCGCCGACGAGCACCTCCCCCGGCGGGGCAGCCTGCTCCAGCCGGGCGGCGACGTTCACCGCGTCGCCGGTCGCGATCCGCTCCTCGGTGCCGGTGACGACCTCGCCCGTGTTGACGCCGATGCGCAGCTCGAGGCGGGCGCCGTAGCTGCGCTCGAGCTCGTCGTTCAGCGGGCCGAGACCCTCGCGGAGCTCCTCCGCCGCTCGCAGCGCCCGCAGCGCGTCGTCCTCGTGCACCGCAGGCACGCCGAAGACGGCCATGACCGCGTCGCCGATGAACTTCTCGACCGTGCCGCCGTGCCGTTCGAGGGTCGTCTTCGCCAGGTCGAAGTACCGCGCCATGACGGCGCGCAGGCTCTCGGGGTCGATGCGCTCGCCGAGCGCGGTCGAGCCCGAGACGTCGCAGAAGAAGACGGTGACCGTCTTCCTGACCTCGCGCCGAGGGACGACGTCGGTGAGCGGAGCCGCGCAGGAGTCACAGAAGCGGGCGCCGTCCCGGTTCGTGGCTCCGCAGCTCGAGCAGACGACCACCGCGCGAGCTTACGACAATGACGACCCCAACCGGCAGAGTCGGGCCGCGTCTCTCGCAAACCCGGGTCGCGCGCCCGCCCTCGAGGGTACCCTCCCCCTCGCGATGGTCCTGACCGTGGGGCCTGGTTGCGGGGGACAAACGCCTACTTCTCCTCTCGCGCGCGCACGCGAGACAGCGTGGCCGACAGCACCGCCAGCCCCCCTCGCTGGTCATGACGGTTGGGAGTGGTCGGCGGGAGAAGGCTGATCGCTCCTTCGTTATCAGAGCCGTGATCAGCTTCGCCCGCAAAGATTCTGCGCCCCTATCTGTCATCCGTGCTTTCTGCGTCGCGTGCAATTCGTCGCATCCAGCCCGGAGAAACAAAGAACACGATGTCGTCGATCTCACCGTCCGCGTCGAGCATCCACTCGCCGCTTGCATCGCCATGGACGGTCTCGCTGTCCTCCCTTTGGTACCGGTATGCCCCATGCGGAGTGGGCGGTGCTTCAAAGAAAATCTCGAATCTGTCTTTTTCGCCGCCAGGCGAGTCCTGTTCGGTCACGAACCTTCCTTCATTTCGCCTTGCCCCATCAGGGCCGCATCACTCTTGCGCCACCGTGGGCGAACCCGGTTGGCGGCGAGCCAAGCTCGCTCTCTTGATGCCGAAATGAACCCTACCGACCTGGAACCGAGGCAGCCGAAGAGCGCTCCGGCATCTGACATCCGTCTGACACCGGTCCGCCAACCGTCTATCCATCGGCGATTCGCCGCGACCCCCGACTATGCGAGTCGGTCGTAAGAGCGCTCCCCACCCCTCTCACGATGATCGACGTCATGGGGCCTGGCTCGGGTCGTGTCTGGGTGGTGTCTGGGTTCGGAGAGTCCTCCGACATCAGCGCCTCGTCGAGCTCCGCTCCGTCGTGTCGCCGGTCGGCACGTGCTCGTCCCAGCGGCGGTACGGCCCGCTCAGCGGCACGACCAGCCACAGGATCAGGAACGTCGCGGCGGTCGCGACGGTCATCACGATCGCCCAGGTTTGGTTCACGACCGCGTCGACGACGAGGAAGACGCCCGAGGTCATCGCGACCGCGAGCATCGACATGCCGAGGATCGTCGAGAGGTTCGCCGCCCGCAGCATCCGCTCCTTGTTGCGCTCCCGCCAGCGGAGGCGGTGGTACACGGTGGGCGCCATGAGCGACACGACCGCCAGCATCGTCGTCAGGAAGGAGACGACGTAGGCCGTCCGCATCGCGCGGGTCGTGTCGTCCCAGGCGGCGCTGAACGGGACGATCAGGAGGAAGCCGAAGAGGACGCTCGCGCCCGAGAGGCCGACACGGATCTCGTTGAGGAGCTCGATGAGCTCCTGGTCCTCCTTCTCGCGAAGCTCCTCGCGGTCCACGCCGCGACGATAGCCCTTGCGACCGTCAGCAGCCGCGGCACACGGTCTCGGCAACCGCGAGCTTCACCCACGGGAGCGGAGCTTCACCCACGGGAGCGGCACGCCGAGCACGTCGCGCCCGGCTGGTCGACGCCGCGCGTGGCGACGCTACGCGACTGCTGTCGTGGTCTTGAAGACGGATCTCGCGAGGATCACGAGGCCGATTCCGGTGAGGAGCAGCGCGATGCCGACGATGACGCTGAAGATCGACAGCATCTCGGACATGAAACCCATGTCGAGTGACGTCGCCAGGGCCGTCTCGGTAACCCAGATGTTGCGCGCGCCGTTGGAGATCGGTTGGCCGCTCTCGTCCTTCGCCGCCTCCGCCTCGTCGTTTGTCCCCTTCGGGTCGTCCGGGTTCTCTGCGGACTGGAACCGCCCCATATCCGCGTAGGCCAGTCCACCGGTACTTGACAATGTGTGCTCGCGCATAATCTCCGCCATCGCGAGCGCCTTTCTTCCCGTATCAACCGGTTCGCCAGCCCACTGCTCGGCATGTTCTTGGACGGCCGGATCAGTCGCAGGGCCAAAGGTGATGTTTTCCCGCTGGATGTGGTCACGGGTGAAGCTGAAACCCCAGACCCCAAGGACGATGACGATGATGCCGAGAACGATCAGCACCCCTCCCGAGATGTAGCCGCCGATCCGTAGGCCCCTGCCTTCCCTCATGACTTCGCCTCCCTGGCTCGTGGGGTCGTGGCCGGAAAACTGTCAGGCACGGGCGAAAACTAAATGGATCTCGACAGGCTCGCGTTGATCGGTCGACGCTCGCGGATCTGCCGGACTTCCGATCCTCTCCGCCAGTAGCTCGGGTTCTTGATCTTCGTCCATCCGCGGTGGCCGGGCCGGTACACGCGGTCGCGGCGCTTTGCGCCGACGCGCCCCACGCCCGCGAACGCCTACCTCTCGCTACCGCGCGCACGCGAGATAGTGAACGATCGAGAGGGTACCCACCCCCTCGCGACGGTCACGAGGGTCGGGCCTGGTGCCGCAGCCGAGTCAGGCCTCGTCTTGCATCCAGTTGGCCACGTGCTCG
>Ga0163162_10007283_pt1 | contig 10747 bp, 9 predicted proteins | sample S55metaG_FD_115310 | JGI IMG/M metagenome (GOLD analysis project Ga0163162, IMG submission 115310) | Switchgrass rhizosphere microbial communities from Kellogg Biological Station, Michigan, USA - S5-5 metaG | ecosystem: Host-associated > Plants > Roots > Rhizosphere > Soil | place: USA: Michigan...
ACACTCGATAACTTCGCGGCCACCATGAACTTCGTGAACTTCCCCGTGTTCTTCTTCAGCGGCTCACTGTATCCCGTGCAGACGCTGCCGGCGGTGCTGAAGCAGGTCGCACTTGTGAACCCGTATACGTATGGGGTGGACTTTCTGAAACATGCGGTCCTGCCAGGTTCGGCCACGACGGATTTCAGTCTTGGGCTCGACGTGGCCGTGCTGGCTGGATTTTCCATCCTTGCTCTGGCGATCGCCAGCTGGCGCTTTTCACGGGAAACGGCCTACGAACCAATGATCCGCGTGCTGGCGGGAAAACGGAATTAGTCGGGGATGAGGGATTTGCACATCCCGAAGATCCCGCACCCGTCGCTTCGCGACACCCTCTCCCGGGGGGAGAGGGGGCCACTCGAATAGAGGTTCCCTTCTTCGATCGTCTGACTTCATCGCCCTTTGAAAACCATTCGCCCGCGTCTACACTGTGCGAGCAAAGCTTTCTTTCGAATTGGGGGGTTGAATCGGGATGAGAATGATTCTTGCTCTGGCTCTTTTTTTACAAGCCGCCGGAGGACGGCAGGTCGATATCACGATCACCGACACGCAGGGACTGGCGATCGAAGGAGCTCGCGTCACGGTCTCCGAAGAAAAAGGGACTTTTGGGAAAACAGCCGTCAGCACCAGCGAAGGAGTGCGGTTTGAGAATCTTCCTGCGGCAACCTATGACGTCAAAATCGATGCAAACGGCTTCGCAACCAAGACTGCCAAAGTGGACGTGCGCAACGAGAACAGCGCGTCGCTGAAGGTTGAACTCGAACTGGCGAAAATCACAGAGGAGCGCGTCAACGTTATCACCAGAACCGAGCAGGTGATCGGCGAAATGCCGGCCAGCGCGAATGTATTGAGGGCCGAGGAGATCGAACAATCCCCTGCAGTCGCGGCCGATGACGTTCTCCGGTCGGTTCCGACGTTCAGTCTGTTCCGTCGGACCAGCAGCCTTGCTGCGCATCCCACGACGCAGGGCGTATCCCTGCGGGGTGTCGGGCCTAGCGGGGTCAGCCGAACCCTGGTGTTGATCGACGATGTTCCCTTCAATGATCCGTTTGGCGGCTGGGTTTATTGGAGTCGAGTTCCCATGGCCAGTGTGGACCGCGTCGAGATGATTGAAGGCGCGAACTCCAGCGTCTATGGGAACTATGCGTTGGGCGGCGTTATCAACATCGTGACCAAACCCCCGGAAGGACGCATGATCAAGGTGCGGACATCCATCGCTGGGCGAACCACACACAAGATCGATTACTTCGGCTCCAACGCCTGGGACAAGTTCAGTGTCGCCGTTGAGGGAACAACCTTCGGGACGAATGGCTACTTTGTTGTCCCTGAACTGGAAGGCGGTGTGCCTCTCCGCGGATCGATCGATGCGAAGGCGACGCTGGACTACGACAACGTCAACCTCAAACTCGACTTCACACCGACCGATCGAATCAGTGGATTCGTGCGCGGTGGCTACTTCTCAGAGGATCGAATTAATGCCAAAGGACCGACTACGGTCGGGATCATCGTTCCGTCGGAGTTGAACAACACGTACTGGAAGTCCATCAATGGCGGCGTAAAGATTCGAATGGCCGATGATAGCGACCTTCAGTTGCGCGCCTGGGGCAACTTTGAAACCTTCCACAGCAACAACCATGCACTCGTTCCGGCGGGATCCAGAAACGGGAGCCGTTTGACGCTGATGCAGCGGGTACCCACAAATGATACGGGCGGCATGGCGCAATGGTCGAAGGCTCTCGGCAGCAAGCACTTCTTCTCGATCGGCACGGACTGGCGCTGGGTTGATGGAGACAGTCTCGAGCAGGTAATGAACGCCACCTCAACGGCCGTCGCCAACAACCGCACCTCCGGCGGCACGCAGGTAAGCACAGGTGTGTTTATACAGGATCTGTTTACTGTCACGAGCCGCCTTCAGCTGACATTGAGTGCGCGTCTCGATTACTGGAAGAACTATGACGCCCACAACCTCAACGTCAATCCCACGACCGGCGCGCCACTACCAACAAACCGCCCTTCGTGCAACGACGACAGCACAGTGGCATGCCTTGCAGACAAGGACAATACGATTGGCAGTCCCCGCATCGGCGCACTCTATCACCTCACCGATACCGTTTCAGTCTGGGGCAGCGGGAGCTGGGGCTTCCGGGCGCCGACGTTGAATGAACTCTACCGGCAATTCGCCGTCGGGCAAACAACGACGCTGGCCAATGACCAGCTTGGGCCAGAACGCCTGACTGCCGGAGAAGGCGGCGTGACCGTTTCCCCGATACGGAGCGTGACGTGGCGTTCCAGTTTCTTCGTGAACAGATTCACAAATCCCGTCTCCAACGTGACGATCAGCAGCGTGGGGGGTGTAGTCACGCGCCAGCGGCAAAATCTTGGCAAGACCCGTATTTGGGGCCTCCAGAGCGACATTGAGTACCGGCCCCAAAACTATTGGCGTCTCTCGCTCTCGTATCTCTATGACGTCGCGAAAGTCCAGGAGTCTCCGGTCGACGCCGCCGGGAATTCTCTAGTCGGCAAGTTCCTCGCCGAGGTGCCTATGCACCGAGGAACCGCCGAACTTTCGTACGCAAATCCAAGGTTCATCAATGCCTCCGCCGCGTTCTACCTCACGGGTGGTCAATACGATGATGATCTGAATACCCCGGCATTCTGGCTTCCGTACTACAACACCTTTGACTTTAACGTCAGCCGCAAGGTGTATCGCGGTCTGGAAGCCTTTTTCGGAATTCAGAACGTGTTGAATCGCGAGTTCTATGTCCAACGCAACCCGACAACGGTCGGCGGCCCGAGGCTCGTCACCGGAGGACTCGAATATACCTGGAACGGAAAGTGAAGTCTTATCGCGAAGAACTGACTTTCGAAACGAAGACCCGACGCGCCTATATCAACATCACGCCGCAGGTTGAAGATGCGCTGAGGAAGAGTGGCGTAAAAGAGGGGCTTTGCCTGGTTAACCCCATGCACATCAGCGCCAGTGTCTATATCAACGACGATGAGGCAGGCCTCCTGAAGGACTACGACGATTTTCTCGAGAGACTGGTCCCTCACGCGCCCACCAGCCAGTATCGCCACAATGACACCGGAGAAGACAACGCCGACGCGCACATCAAGCGGCAGGTGATGGGGCGTGAAGTTGTGGTCGCCATCACGAATGGAAAGCTGGATTTCGGCCCATGGGAACAAATCTTCTATGGCGAGTTTGATGGACGTCGGAAGAAGCGGGTTCTCGTAAAGATTATTGGGGAGTGAGGACCGTGCTAAGATCTCCGACAATCCACCATCTATAAGGAGTTCCACGTGAAGCGACGATACCTGATTGCTTTATCCCTGTTGGCAAGCCTTCCGCTCGCCGCACAAAACTGGCCCCAGTGGCGTGGACCGGCCCGCGATGGCGCGATCACCGGCTTCAACGAACCCGCGACATGGCCCGATAAACTCAAGCAACAGTGGAAAGTGGAGGTCGGATCCGGCTACGCAACGCCCCTTCTCGTTGGCGACCGCATTTACATGTTTTCGCGACAGGCCGAGGAAGAAGTCATGCAGGCCCTGGATCCCGCCACCGGCAAGGCAATCTGGCGCACGGCCTACCCCGCCCCCTTCGAGATGTTCGCCGCAACGGCCAAACACGGACCCGGCCCCAAATCGACGCCCGCTTTTGCAAATGGCCGCCTGTTCTCGTTCGGGATGAGCAGCATTGTCACAGCTTACGACGCGGCGACGGGAAGACAGCTCTGGCAAAAACCAGCAACGAAGCAGCAGCCGATGTATCACACAGGAATGTCCCCGGTAGTTGAAGGAAACAACGTCATCATTCACGTCGGTGGCGCCAGCGAAACTGCACTGACTGCTTATGACGTCGCCACGGGCACCGTTCGTTGGGAGTGGAAGGGCGACAGTCCCGCTTATGGATCGCCAATCGTGGTGGATCTCGGCGGAACACGACAGGTTGTGGTCTTTACGAATCAGAATCTCGTCGGGGTTTCCGTTGCAAACGGCACATTGCTGTGGAGCCGACCATTCACGACTCCGTCGAATACGACCGCACAAACTCCGATTTTCTATAAGGACTCCATCATCCAGGCTGGACGCGAGCAGGGCATCACGAGATTCCGCGCTTTCCAGCGCAATGATCAGTGGGTGACCGAAAATGTCTGGGCGACCAAAGATGTCTCGCTCCAGATGAGCAATGCCGTCGAAATCAATGGCGTGCTTTACGGGCTGTCCCACCTGAACAGCGGACAATACTTCGCTCTCGATCTCGAGACCGGACAAACATTGTGGAAAAGCGAGCCGCGTCAGGCGGAGAACGCTGCAGTCTTGCACGCGGGCGATACGATCTTTTCACTGGAAAACGACGCAGAACTGGTCGTCATGAAGGCCAACAAAACGGGCTTCAATCCACTGAAACGATACGAAGTCGCAATGGGCGAAACCTGGACGCAACCGGCAATCTCGGGCAATCGCTTTTTTGTGAAAGACGTGTCCAACCTGACCCTCTGGACTCTGAATTAATCGAGGGTCCGCAGTGGCGATGCGACAGCTCATCACATCCATTGAAGGCGAGTTCCACCGATACAAGAAACTCGGCGATCAAACGATGGCGCAGTTGCGCGATGCCGAACTCACAGAAAGCAGTCCCGGTGGAGGGAATTCCATCGCTATCCTCGTCGCGCATCTCGCCGGAAACCTGAAATCGCGCTTTACCGACTTCCTGACTTCCGACGGCGAAAAGGTATGGCGGCGCCGGGATGAGGAGTTTCGATCGCAGACGGAAATCAGTCGGCAAGAGCTACTCGCAAAGTGGGAAGAGGGATGGACGATACTTTTCGAAACGCTCGCTTCGCTCACGGATGACGATCTGTTCAAGACGGTCATCATTCGTGGCGAACAGTTTAGAGCGCATGAAGCGCTACACCGCCTTATGGCGCACGCCAGCTATCATGTGGGGCAGATGGTCTATCTCGGCAAGATGTTCCGCTCGAGCGATTGGAAATGCCTGAGCATTCCCCTCGGTAAATCGGACGAATTCAACCTCAATCCAAGGGGCCAGCGGCCCGACAGCCCAAAAACGAAGCCGTAACTTTTCGAGGTAGGTAATGTGATCCTTAAGCAGTCCGTCGCCTTATTCCCGCCGCAAAGGTCTGGAAGTTCAGATCTGTAGCTTTACGTTGTGCGGCATCGAACCGCTGGTTCAAAGCGCGCTTTTGCTCTAAACCTGCGATGACACTCGAGCGGCGCGCTTCGGGAACAAACAAAGTTCCGCTCTGCACTCTTGCGATGATGTTGGCATATGCCGTGTCGAATTGCCCCGCGGAGTTCTGTGCATGGCACATCGATCCGGTCAGGACACGATAATCCATCAGTGATTCCGGAGTCGCCCAAATCGGGCCGTTGGAAGAAATGAGAAGCAGGTTGCTGACCACGTCTTCGAGGTGTTCGATACCGGCAGTCCGAGGGAACGTCACATCCCGGCGAGTAAGGGGAAAAACCGGACAGGTCAGACGCAACAACTCCGCGTGATCCAGCATAAAGGGCTGGACGTGCCCGTCGAAAGCTGAGTACAGGGCTGAGTTGTCGCTGGCGTCAATCACACGAGGGCCGTCCACGCTTGCTCCGTGACGCATAGCCTGAGGAGCCAGCACTTCAAGACGTCGAGGCAACCACACGTCGTCGGCATCGAGCGCGCAGACAATCTCACCACGACACTCTGTTAATCCCTGATTACGTGCTGCGTGGCAGCCGGATGCGACGCGCCCCGTCGATACGTGACGAAATCGAGAATCGTCAAGACCCTGCGCTTTGAGCACGGCCTCATAGTCCACGCCATCATCCGAAACGACAATACATTCCCAGTCGGAGGTGGTCTGAGCATGTACGGAACGAACTGCGTCGGCCAGCGTCGCTTCAGCGCGGTATGTTGGAATGACTATCGAAATCACGGAAGACTCTCGCGATAACGCGACATACAAGAGACGTGCTGGAACCGCGCCGTGATTGGCATCCGATGACCCTGGAAGAAATGCATTCGTCAGGATAGTACTTCACAAATATCGATTAAAAATGAATGAATCGCCAGAGAAGATCCCTCACAGCCTATCGAACTCTTTCGGATAGCGCGACTGCAGGGCCATTTGTACCCCGCTCGCCGGATGCCGGAACTCCAGCTGCACACCGTGCAAGGCGAGGCGGCGAATCGGATTCACCGTGCTGCCATAGGCCTTATCCCCGACAATCGGATATCCGCGTTCGGCCAGATGCACGCGAATCTGGTGCTTTCTTCCCGTCTCCAACCGTACTTCGACGAGTGTCGCCTTCGAATTTCTCTTCAGCACCTTCACGTGGGTGACGGCAGGCTTGCCGAGTTTCCTGTTAGGAGTCGAATAAACGCGGTACGCCGCATTCTCGGCGAGGTTCGTTCGCATCGTGAAGGTGTCCTCCTTGACGCGACCCTCAACCACAGCCAGATATCGCCGCCCTGCGCTGTGATCCTTGAACTGCGCCTGAAGCCGTTCCTTGCTTTCCGGATTCTTGGCAAACACCACCAGCCCAGACGCCTCCCGGTCGAGACGATGCACGATGAAGAGCTTCTCCGGTGGTTTCTTGTGATTCAAGTACGCGCGCAAAATGGCATAGGCCGTTCTCGTCCTCTCTGTTTCGGTGGCCATCGTGAGCAGGCCTGCCGGTTTGTTAATGACGATGATGCTGTCGTCTTCCGCAATTACCTCGAGTTTGTCGATCCACACGGGAGCGATCGTACCCCATTTGACACTTTCCTTCGCTAGCGTAGGTTAGGCATGTCATTACCCCGGAACTCCATGGTCTCTTCCCGTCCGAATGCGGTCGCCGGTTCGTTATCCGCGGTAATTCGGATCTCTACCCGGCGCAGCATTTTTGGAGTAGAGATAAGAATCAAGAGCGCCTTCTGAAAGGAAAGTTCGGCCCGGCGGGTCGAAGGACATGATGATGCTGACTCGCTCTACTGCTCCTTCCACCCGGCGAACGCTGTGCAGGCATCGATCTCCACGCATGAGAACCATCCGACCAGGCGACGGTTCGACGACAAGGGGGCGCGCAAACCGTGTCAGGCGCCGAAGAGCGCTGTCGCACAACCGTTGAGATACGGTGTCCTTCCATCTGCGAAGGTACATTCGGTAGTGCGGATACATCTCAATCTCGCCACCTTTTACAGAATTGAGAAACAGTACCGCTGTTACGGAGTTCCGATCGTAGTGCCAACGGTACTCGCCCCCGGGAGGCGTGAAATTCACATTCAGACCAGCCGTATGGTTCGAGAGCGGCTCGAGCTTTGGCTCGAGCTGTCGCACCAAGTTCAACACTTCACGATAAAGCGTTACAACACGGGGCAGCGCACGGAGGATCCGATCACCGTCAATGACGCGGTAACGCAACGAGCGGCCGGCTTCGAACCGTTCGATTAACGGCAGTTGGTATGACGCCTTGTAATTCTCGAGGTCTTCCAGCAGCACTTCACACTGCGAAGGCGACAGATAGTTCTCCCGGATCTCAGCACCATTCTGCAGAAGTGAAGGCATGGAATAACCCCCGGTACAGCCATCAACAACCTCTATGATAGTTCTCGTGGTCTGAAAGGAAGAAAACTACAGCAGCGACATCGGATCGACATCCACCCATACCCGCGTGCCGCCGAGCTTCTTTGCATCGAGATGTTCGCGCAGCGCAACCAGCAGCGCATGCAGTGTTGAACGGGATCCGGCTTTGATCAGCAGCTGGTAACGGTGAAGGCGCTTCACACGTTCGAGAGGCGCCGGGGCCGGGCCGAGAATTCTCACCGAATCGCCCCGGACACTATCGAGAAAGTCACCGACGGCGCGCGATTCGTGCGCAGCCCGGTCCTTGTCCCGATCCGTGACGACGATTCCGGCAAGCGCCGTGAACGGCGGATAGAACATCGCTTTGCGATAGCGGGATTCTCTGGCGTAAAACTCCTCGAACTTTTGCGTGCAGGCGAGCTGAAACGTGTAGTGATCGGGATAGAAGCTTTGAATGATCACCTCACCGGGACGATCGCCACGTCCCGAGCGGCCGGCCACCTGCGTCAGCAACTGAAACGTTCTCTCCGCGGCACGAAAATCCGGCAGGGATAGCGCTGCATCGGCCGCCAGAACGCCGACGAGCGTTACAAGGGGAAAGTCGTGGCCCTTGGCAATCATCTGGGTTCCCACAAGAATGTCGATCTCGCCTTTTCGAAAACCTCCAAATACACGTTCGAAATCGCGCACATGCTTCATCGTGTCGCGGTCAATGCGGCCAATGCGCGCGTCCGCGAACAACTCCCGCAGATCAGCCTCGATGCGCTCGGTCCCTTCCCCCACGTAGTAGATGTACTCGCTTTTGCACTCGGGGCACTGCGCCGGCGGGCGCTTCGCCAGCCCGCAATAGTGACAAAGCAGGCGATTGACTGATTTGTGATACGTCATCGATACGCTGCATGAGGTGCACTGGAAGCTGAAACCGCAGTGACGGCACAGCAGAAAAGCGGCAAACCCTCGACGGTTCAAGAGAACCATTGTCTGTTCCCGCCGCTCGAGCCGCTCTCCGATGGCTTGCAGCAGGCGACGCGAAAAGATAGCCTGCTTCCCTTCTGCCGCATACTCTTCGCGCATGTTGACGATTTCCACATCCGGCAAAGGACGATCTTCAACCCGGCCCGTCAAGTGTATGTACTGAAACTTCTTCCGCTCGGCATTTCGAAAAGATTCCATCGAAGGAGTCGCGGATCCCAGAACGACCGTGGCGCCCAGGCGCTGCGCCCGCACGATCGCCGTGTCGCGCGCGTGATAGCGCGGCGTTTCTTCCTGCTTGTAGGTTGTCTCGTGTTCCTCATCGACGATAATGAGTTTTAGATTTTGCAGTGGCGCAAATACCGCGGAGCGCGTCCCTACGGCGACAGGAGCGCGCCCATGCAGAATCCTCAGCCACTCCTCAATCCGTTGCTTGCGCGTGAGCGAACTGTGAAGAACAGCGACACGACCTGGAAAGCGCCCTGCGAATCGTTCGGTAAGCTGCGGTGTCAGGCCGATTTCAGGAACGAGAATGAGGCAGGAATTGCCTCGGGAAAGCGCAATCTCTGCGGCCTGAATGTAGATCTCTGTTTTTCCGCTGCCGGTCACTCCATGGAGAAGCAAGGTTGAGAATCCCTCCGCTTTCTCGATGGCATATAGAGCCGTCAGCTGCTCCGTCGTGAGTTTGAATGGCGCCGCCGGCTTTTCATGCTGCACCTCAGGGCCAGGATCGAAACGAGCGAGGTGCTTGCCCGTAATGCCTGGAGGCAAGGCGGACTTAAGCACTTCCCCTATGGGGGCAAGGTAGTAATCCGCGATCCATCGACAGAGATCAAGAACGTCTGCCCGCAAGAGTGAGGATCGATCGAGCAACTCGACAACGGTTTGAATCTCAATCCCGGGAGGAGGACTTATCGGGAAGCCAACAATGAAGCCTTCAACTTCACTCGAACGGAAGCGAACGCGTACGCGGCAACCGATCTCCGCAGGCTCCGTCAGTTCATAAACGAACGTGCGCGATAACGGAAGGCAGACCGCGATCTCCGCGAGCATGAATTAAAAACGCAGGCGAAAGAGTTCGGCGCGGATCTGTTTCATGTCTTCCCAGACTTCGCGTTTCTTTTCAGGCGAACGAAGGAGATATGCGGGATGGAACGTTGCAATCACCCGGATGCCGTCAATATCGTGGAACTCTCCTCGCAGCCTGGAGATCGGCGCACCACTTTGCAGCATCGTCTGGGCAGCAAACTTGCCGAGGCAACAGACGATTTTCGGACGGATCGCCGCAATTTGCCGCTTCAGAAATGGGCTGCAGGCGATCACTTCATCAGGCTCAGGGTTTCTGTTGTCGGGTGGCCGGCATTTAAGGATGTTGCAGATGTAGGTGTCTTCCCTCTTGATCCCGGTGGACTCGATGATCTTGGTGAGAAGGCGACCGGCCTCGCCGACAAACGGCAGTCCCTGTTGGTCCTCTTCATAGCCCGGCGCTTCACCCACGAAGATGATCTCTGCATTGGGATTGCCGGAACCGAAAACGATTGTGGTACGTGTGGGCGCGAGTTTGCACCGCTGGCAGTCTCCGATGTCGGAGCGGATGGCGTCCAGGGTATCTGGAGCGGGGATGTGAGCTACTGCACTCGGAACTTCCGGCGCGGCAACAGGAACACTGGCGGGCAGGCGAGGAATCACGCGCTCGCCGGCACCGAGGTGAATGGATTCAATCCCGATGTCGCGGAAGAACTCCAACTGTTGGATGATGTCGTGAAGAGCCATAGCGATTTATTTGATCCTGAGGATCCCTCACCCGGCGCTTCGCGCCACCCTCTCCCGGCGGGAGAGGGAATGACCTGGGAATTGATCTACAGGAAGAACCCCTTATTTCAACAGCGCTGCCACCCGGTCCAGAATCAGGTCGGCCATCTGGGTTTTGCTCATCAGCGGAATTTCCTGAACCTGTCCGGCAGCATCAATGATTGAAGCTCGATTTGTATCACTGTTGAATCCCGAATCAGGACCACCAACAGGATTCACGACAATCAAATCGAGATTCTTGGCTTTCAGCTTTGTGCGGGCGTTCTTTGAGAAGTCCTCGGTCTCAGCGGCAAAGCCGACCAGCACCTTGCCATTCTTCTGTGCACCGAGTTCCTGCAGAATATCGG
>Ga0163162_10007288_pt1 | contig 10746 bp, 13 predicted proteins | sample S55metaG_FD_115310 | JGI IMG/M metagenome (GOLD analysis project Ga0163162, IMG submission 115310) | Switchgrass rhizosphere microbial communities from Kellogg Biological Station, Michigan, USA - S5-5 metaG | ecosystem: Host-associated > Plants > Roots > Rhizosphere > Soil | place: USA...
GTTTGGTCGCTTGCCTGATGGTGTTCACGGGTACACGGACGGGGAGCGGATTTTTGTTGATGATCGTCTGACGGCGGCGCAGTTGCTGTGCACCCTGGTTCATGAGGGCATCCATATTGAGCGAGGTCATACTGGTCGGCAGCTTGAGTCGGTGGAGATGTCCGTCAGGTACGAGACTGCACGCCGGCTGCTCCCGGTGGAGCGCATCGGCTCCTGTAAGGGTTCGAAGCTGTCAGAGGTCGCTAAGGGGCTCGGGGTGACGAAAAGGGTTCTCATGGACCGTGCCGCGATTGCCACCGATGCTGAGGCGACCGCGGCAGGGTGCTGGGACTGCCAGCTATGCCCAGCCATTCAGATGCGGGCCAGGCAGATGGTCGCCGCATAGCACGCACAAAAGCGCCCCCACTCGATGAAGAGTGAGGGCGCTTTTTGGTGGGCTAGGATTCGAGCCGACGCAGCTTTTCTAGGTAGCGGTACATCTCGTCGCTGTAGAACGCGGCCTTTTGCTTCCAGACGCCGCACTCCTCACGAGCCAGGTCGCGCTCGGCGGTCAGGTGGGCGATCATCTCTTTGTCGTTCATCGCGTCGCCCGCTTGGCTGCGCGGCACGGCTCGCAGCGGCACCCCCGATTGTATGCCGCTGCGGTACCACATGGCAGCCTGCGCTTCGCCGCCGCAATCGCCCGATTCTTAGTGGCTTCGGGGCCGTGGAGCGCTGCGAGGACCTTCTCCTTCGTCTCTGCGGTCATTGGGCTTTCCTTATGGCGTGCCGCGAGTGAAGCCGCCTGCTTCGCGCGGGATTCCGCCGACTGACTCCGGGCAAGCATCGACTGCCGCGCCGACCTCTCTTCCGGCGTCAGCCTTTCGTTCGAGGCCCGCACCGTCGCGGCGATCTTCGCCGACCCTGCGACAGTCATCTTCATCGTTCGGGACTTCCCGCGGATGGACTCAACATAGCCCGCCGCGCTGGCGATGCTGTTGTTCTCTTTTGCAATGGACCGCATCTTGGCGCTGTACTCCGGCGCGGCAAGACTTTCGTTTGTTGTCATCCCTGCCAGCTCCCTGAGCTGGTGCCTGTCGATGTTGTGCACCGCCTGGACATGCTTGGCTGTTGACTTGAATGGCCCACGCCCGCAGAACGGGCAGACGCAATTCTCGATGGCTGCGCGGATCTTTTCCATGCTCGGAGGATTCGGGTATTCCTGCGCCAAGTAAATCGGCTGCTCGCTCATGCGCCTACCACCCTGCACTCGGCCTTGAGCTGGATATCGTGGAATAGCAGGTGCTCGACGCTGAAGCCGAGGATCTTGGCGATGACAGCGAGGTCTTGCGCGTCTACGCGGCGCTCAAGACCCACGATGCGCCGGAACGCGAGAGGCGGGATGTGCCGACCCTCCGCGGCTGCCATTTCGGAGAGTTCCTTGTATTGGAGGCGCTTGGCTCCCTGGATGGTCTGGATGTTCTTTGCGAGCTGTTCGCCCACCGGTCCAACGTCGATCTTCAAGCCTGCCATGCCATCTCCTTGATTATCATTATGATTGCTTGTGAGATCAAACCTACTATCTTTCACTGTCTAAGTACAGTGGTTCGCAGTGACTAGATTGCCTAATTTCCTGTTGACGGCGTCAACAACAGGAGTGGACTCACTGTGATTCACTGTGTCAGAACAGTGAAAGACAGTGACTTGAATCCGCGTGTTCTAGGGAAATCCGCTAGATGTAGGCAGTTTTCGATCCGTCTTGAGGGGCTTCAATTCCCCCCATCTCCACTGATTTAGCCCCGGATTTCCGGGGCTTTTTCTTTGCCCGTTGACGGGGAGGCCCTTTATGTTGACGGGGATCCATGAGAAAATGGGAGTGATGAATACTTTAGGCGCCGACTAGTGGCAAGCATCCGGGCGCGTAAGAGGGCCAATGGCAGCGAGTACCACACCCTCATGTGGCGTGAAGACAATAAGCAGCGGTCCATCAGCTTCGATGACTTGCATGAGGCCGAGCGGTGGAAGCGTCTGCTGGATGCTAACGGGCAGTCGATGACGATGGCCGCGGCGGTGCATGATGACGGACTGCTTGCCGGCCCCACCCTCAATGAGCTGTTCGCGGAGCACATCGAGCAGTTGACGGGTGTTGGCCCGTACATGATCAAGCGGTACAAGGCTGACGTGGAGAACCACTTCGTAGACCTTGGGGCCAGGCGAGTGACCGGGATCAAGCACGAAGACATTGTCCGGTGGATCAAGGGCATGCAGGCGAAGTCCTGGCAGGGCAAGCCGATGTCCGCTAAGACGATTGCCAACAAGCACGGGCTGCTGTCAGCGACGTTCTCCACGGGTGTCCGCATGGGGATCCGCCCCGACAACCCTTGCAAGGGTGTGAAGCTTCCGAAGTCCACGGAGCATCAGGACATCATTCGGTTCATTGAGAAGACTGAGTGGAGCCGGATCATTGCCCATATGGATCCGCACTTTGTTCCGTTCTTCCAGTTGCTGGTTGGCACTGGGCTTAGGTTCAGCGAGGCTACAGCTCTCACGCCGAAGGACTTTGACCTCGACGGGCCCACGCCGACTGTCCGCGTTACAAAGGCTTGGAAGGAAGACGGCTCGGGAGGCTACTACATTGGCCCGCCCAAGACCCGCAGGAGCGTCCGCACCGTCTCGTTGGCACCGTCCACGGTAGCGGCTATACGAGGCCCTATAGCGGCTGCTGGTGACGGCTTCGTGTTCACGCTCAAGCGCGGGGGAGTGATGCGCTCGGGGTCCACGTACAACCGGGCATGGGAGCCAGCGCTGAAAGCTGTTGGTATCCCCAAGGAAGATCGGCCCCGCATTCACGACGCCAGGCACACCCATGCTTCCTGGATGATCGCCGCCGGGATGGAGATTTTCGCCCTATCCCGGCGGCTCGGTCACGAGTCAATCACAACGACGATGGATCGGTATTCTCATTTGATGCCTGACGCCCTGTTCATCGGGGCGAACATTGCGCAGAAGGCGCTAGAGGCTTAGGCTGCCCGGTCCATGTCGCTATGCGTGAATAGTTCGGCGCGGAGTGCGATCACTGCGGCTTCAGCATCCGCGGAGTTGGTGAACGTGCCGACTGTGATCAGCTTGCCGTTGTGGCGTACCTGCGCGCGCCAACTGTTCCCTCGCTTGGTTACGCCGCGGATGCCGGTCTGGCTGTTCTTGTACGCGCCGGTGACGTTCTCGCTGTTTTGCTTGCGGGTTGCGAGCCGGAGGTGTTCGGGCCGAACGCATGCGCGGTTGTGGCAGATGTGGTCGATGTCCATTCCAGCAGGGATGACTTCGCCTGACATCTCGTAGGAGACTCTGTGCGCGACGGACTGCTTGCCGCCGTAGGTGATCCTCCCGTAGCCGCCCGTGATTAGCGATCCGGTCCATTCCCAACACGTCTCGGTCTTGTTTACTCTGGCCCAGAATCGAGTGGTAAAGTTTTCCATGTAGCCATTCCTATTCAGTGGTTACCGTGACCCCGGCAGCTCCAACTGCGCGGGGTTGTTTTGCACCTTCAATCATATCACTGTGTTTCACTGCATGGATACAGTGACTATGATCTGAACAGAAAGCAGAGGCTTAGATCCGCTTGACCTGCCAGTTGTCTTCCCATCTGATGTGGTATTCGCCGTAAGACGTCCACTCAACGAGGACCTGAGCGGCGGTGTAGGCGACGGCATGCCCGGTGATTACTCGGACGGTTACGGGTGTGGGCTGGATCCTGGTTACGCCTTCACGTGACCGTAGCGCGTGGTCGAATGCTGCACGCCTCCGCATTGATTCCAGCGACTCCATAGTTCATCTTAAACAAAAAAGGCCCCCACCATTCCGCTAGGGAACGATGGGGGTCTTTTCAATACCGCGCGGTCGCGTTCAAGGCGTTGGGTTCCTGAACGCTCGGTGACGATACTACACGGTTGCCTCGGGCAATGTGTTTCGCCGCGCCCTAGAGCGCGGCCTCACTCTCGTGTGTGAAGCTGGGGATCTCGTCCTCCAGTTCGGCCAGGTTCCAGAACTCGGACTTCTCGACGGTCGACGCGTCAGGCTTGTAGTACGGCTTGACCGAGGACAGGTGCGGGCGCTCCCAGGCGATGTCCTTCCGGACAACCCTTGCCGGGGCACCAGCAGCGACACAGTTGTTGGGGATTGAACCCTTCACGATGGCGCGGGCGCCGATCACTGAGCCGTCGCCGATTGTGGATCCGCCAAAGATAATTGCGTCATAGCCAATCCAGACGTGATCACCGATAACTACCGATTTGGACGGGTTTATCCGCAGGCCGGTACGCACGTCGAATATGGGGTGTGCGTCGTCGGAGCGTACCTGGCACCCGATGGCGAACATGGCGTCGTTGCCGATGGTCACGGACTGGCCTTCAAACGCGGTCACGGTTATGGTCCGGGTAGTCGTCACGTTATCGCCGAGAAGAATGCTCGAGTCCTGGCCGACGCGGAGGTATCCCGAGAACTGCAAGAGCGTGTGCCCGCCCACGCGTATTGTTCCGTTGTCGCAGTCGAAGTCGAAGGTAACTTGGCCGAGGTTTGCGTTGTCGGCGACTACTAGCGTGTTGTTGGACCCCCTGAAGTTGACCTTCACCTTTTCTCGGGCGGGGCCGGAATACGTGATGGTGTTGCCGCGGTCGTCTTTGTATGTTGCCAGGCCGGTAGTTGTCATTGTCGAATCTTACCGATTTGGGGACCCGAGTCGAAACAGAAAGAAGCCCCCACCATCCGGAGATGATGGGGGCTTCTTTGTCTAGTCTTCAACGTGCGGATCGCGGCCTAGCAGCGTGTCAGCTTCTTCTTTGGTGACCTTGATAGCCACCGTGTTTTCGTACGGGTGGACGGTGCCGTACCAGTCGAGCGCGTCTTGCGCTGAGGGGAAGTCAACAGCGTAGTCTTCGCCGTCAGCGTGGAAGGTCAGGGTAACTTGGCTCATCCGGTCAGGCTACACGACCCTGCCGACTCCCGACCTGTCAGGCTTCGTGTGCGCCGGGCTCGTTGCTTGCCGGGGTGAGGTAGCCCGCGGTGAAAACGAGGATTGACGTGATTGCGCCTTGCACCTCGTTAGGGAGCTGGATGCCTGCGAGGGTGAGCAGCCAAGCAATGATCGTGGTCACGGCGGCTGCGAGGACCGCGGCGGTAACCTTCGGGTTGATGCTCATTACGGCTTCACCTTCACTGCGTCGAGGTTGGAGTCCAGGTAGGCGATGGTGTTGCCCAATGTGGTGTCGCCGGAGCGGGTGCCACCCTTGCGAGTGACAGGCGCTTCAAGGAGGGCCTTGACCACCTTCTGCGGGATGGAGCCGGTGGGGGCGTCGAGGTAGCGGTTGATGAGTCGGGCGGCGGCGAGAATTTCGGCGCGCTCTTTGTCTGTGTAGGCCATGAAGGGGTCCTCTTCTACTGGTGAGCTTTGTGGGGCGATTGCGGCGGCGCCTGCGAGTCGGTCGATGCGGGGCAGGTCCCAGACGCCGGGGCATGCGGTCGCGTTCCATTGCCGGTGCGGGCTGAGAGGCAGTGAGCCGTACTCGCTGCGGAGGAAGCTGACGAGCTCGGCCACGGTTGCGTAGTCCTCATCTGTCGCTTCGGGGTGGCATTCGATGCCGATGGTCGTTGCATTGCCTACCGCGTTGCCCGAGTGCCATGCGGCGTCCAGAGGGCTCACAAGGCAGTCGATGCGTCCGGCGCTGACAACGAAGTGCGCCGAGGTTGTGCCGGGCCCGCTCACGAAGAACTTCACAACATCGTCATGCTTCTGCCCTCGAACGCCCCAGTGGTGGATCACGATGCCGTCGAGGGTCCGCTTGCGCCCGAAGGCTGCGGGGACGAGTGCGGCGGGCGTGTAGCCTTTCGCTGTCTGCGATTCGTTGATGGTTGTCATGCGCCTTCTCGTTCCTGTTGCTCGGCGTGCTGGTCGATGAGTGACGGGTCCAGGTGGGCTTTCAACGATTCGGGGATGCCGGGGATGGGCGGCTTGGATCCTCCCTTGGCCCAGAAGACCATTCGTTCGATGAAGTTGATGGCCGTCGAGAAGTTGCGGGAAACGAGGTTGAGGTCTTTGCGGAGTGCGGCAACGTCGTCTTCGAGGGATTCGAGGCGGTCCATCAGGTTCTTTGAGAACGTGACCGCGTTCGTTTCCTTGGCTGTCTTCGAGGAGGTGCGGCCCGCGTATGTGGCGCCGTATGCTGAGGCGCCGGCAACGATGAGGATCCCGGCTAGTGTGAGTATTTGGTCAGGGCTCATGCGTGATCCTTGTGTCTCTGTCGCGTTCACCCTGCATGCCTGAGACGATCATGGAGAGGGCCGCGAACAGCCAGTAGACGGCGGCTGAGGTGATGGCCGCGGGGTTGCCGGTGAAGGCGCCGATGAAGAACAGGGCGCCCCAAACTCCGGGGGCGAACACGAGGGCTGCGAATCCGAACCAGTCACGCGGCCTGCACTGGAACGCGGACACGATGCCGAGGAGTCCGGCGAGGACCCAGAGCGCGGCGAACGGTTCGAGCGGAACGTACTCGGTGAGCCAGCGGAGAGAGGCTTGCCGTACGCCCGAACCCGGTGTGAGTAGGAAGCTTGCGCCAACGATGAGGTAAACCCCTGCGGACACAAGCTGGAAGGCGCCTCTGCGCCCGTTGATTTTATTGCGCATAGTGTGCCTCCCGGCGTGTTGTGACCTGCCGGGTTGGCGGTCGTATAGGGTTGGTGCCGTGTGGCCCTGGAGCGCAAGTCCGGGGCCACACGTTTGCGTCATTTTGCTATTTGGCGATCCAGCCGGTGTTGCCGGTGCCGGACTGCTTGACGTAGAGCGTGGTTGATGCGCCGCCGTCCGTGCGAGTGACCATCGACCCGACAGCGCCGGTTATGACAGCTTCGGGCGTTCCCGTGACCAGGACGCCGGTAAGTGTGGTTGTCGGTGACGCGTTGTTGATAGCTCGCGTGGTGCCGAACGCGTTGTTCGCCCCGATGCGGTAATTCAGTGCCGACACTGAGATGTTGACGCCGTACAGCGGCTTGATGGCAGCGCCGCCGTCGAGGATCGAGTTGCCTTCGATGATGCCGCCGTTAGCTGCCGAGTCCACGCCGATGCCTTCACGGGTGTTCGCGGCGGTGGACACGTTGACCAGGGTGTTGCCAACGATGGTGGTGAACTTCGCGGCACAGTTGACGTGTACCCCGCGGAACCCGATGTTTGACGCCGTGTTGCCTGTAATTGCCGTGATCTGAGTCAGGCCAGTATTGGCGAGGGTGGCGTCGAACGATTCGGTAACCCATGCGAAGTTGCCGGACATCGTGTCAGCCGTGTTACCGACGATGGAAGTGCCGCTCGTGTAGCCGAGCTTGATGGCGTTCCCTACGTTCGTGAACGTGTTGCCGGAGACGGTCAGCCCGGAGATGAACGGCAGAGTCAGCGCGTCACCGCCGCCGTCGATGGTGTTGCTGCCGATGGTGACGTTCTTGAACTTGGAGTACGTATTGCCAGGTCCCAGTGTGGGCACAGCAAAATAGACAGATGCTGTGCAGCCGGAGAAGTCGTTGCCGTTGATCACATAGCTGCTGCCGGACTCTGGAGTGATGCCACTACCGGACAGCGGGGTGACGTGCACCCCACGTAGGCAGTTGATAAAGGTGTTGCCCTTGATCTTGACCTTGTCCCAGCGGTACGGACGAACCCCGGCGAAACCGCACCCGTCGAAGGTGTTGTTAATGACCTTGATGTCACTGTCAGAACGTCCCGTGACGGAGGCGTGGTTGCCGACGCCTACGCCGGGGGACCCGAACCCTGGCGTGGTGGACGGTCCGAAGTAGCAGTCCCTGACCAGTAGTCGAATGTTGTTAGCGCCCGCGCCACCGCCCATGACGTTAGGGTCGACCTGGATCGACTCGGAGAATGGCCGGTCCCCAACGATGTCCTTGAAGCCGAGGAAGTTGCAGCGGAGAACCCTCACGCCGTCAATGCCGTTGATATCCAGGGAGTGGTCACCAACCACGTCCTTGAAAGTAACGCCTTCAAAGAGGGCCTTCTTGAGGCTGTTGCCGCCGCAGATATTGAAGCCCTCGGCGCCGGCCACGCCGGGGTAGTTTGCCCCGTTGCCGTCCAAGGTGCCGTTGCGGATCGTCAGGTTGCTGGTGTTGTCCGCCCATTGCAGGAGGGATACGCCGCCGGTGCCGGTGTTGAAGTCGCGCCTGATGGTGGAGCCGGACAGGTCAAGGTCTGAGTTGCTGTAGACGTAGAGCTTTTGCCGGGCGCTGTAGGTGCCTCCGCCGGGGAATACGTAGCGGTAGCTGTTGGCGGGGTTGTCGCGTGCGAGGTTGAACGCGGACTGGAGCGCGGCTGTGTCGTCGGTTGTTCCGTCGCCCTTGGCGCCGTAGTCCTTGACGTTGATAACCTGATCGCCCTTGGCAACGAACAGCGTCCGCATGAACGCGGTGAACGTAGCCCACCATGAGGATGCCGGGTTGCTTGCCTGCGCCTGGAAGTCGGCGGATGTTGCTGCCGCTGCGCTTGCGTAGCTTGCTGCGGAGTCAACACCGGCCGACACGGCAGACGCCGCGGAGGCCGCAGAGGATGCGGAGGAGGTTGCAAATTCCCCTGCGGACACCGCCGAAGCGTCAGCGTCTGCCGCTGCCTGCAAAGCCTCGGCCCGGATGATCGTCACCTGATCGAGCCCGACGCCCGTGGAACTGGGCACCTTGACCGCGGAGGTAAGGTCCACGGTCCCGCCCGACGGGACGAGGATGTTGTGATCGGGGATCTTCGGGAGCGCGACCTTGTTTAGCGGGTCGAAAGCGTAGCTAACCTTCCACGTCCAGCCTGTCACCGAAAGGTCCGGGTCATCCGTGGCGATGAGCTGAATGCCACGCCGCCCCGCAACCTTCGGCTGGTCCGGGTCAGGGGTGCAGAGGTAGCCGTCCTCGTCGAAAATGCCGGTGATCGCCGCGGCAAGGATCGTCACGCCGCCGGACGGGTCAGGCAGGTACGGGACAGAAGGTGTGAACGTGACCGTGCCCGCAACCGGGTAAGTGTCCGGGTCGTAGTCGGCATCCGAGCCGTCAGCGACCGCGACAATGAACTGGCCCGTTACGGTGCCGGTGGAGACATTGCTAGGCAGTGCCATAATGGGCCTCTCGGTTGGGGGTTAGAGTGATCGGACGCGAACGTTGCTGATCCGGCCAGAGGACGAGTTCGTGCCACGGAGCGCGAAGGTGAGCGGCTTGGTGGTGGTGAGCCCGTGCGTTGAGGTGGCGGAAAAGTTGAACGCCGGCACTTCGACGGTCAAGGACGTTCCGGTGAACCTGAACATCACATCGAGCCGTGCGGGCTTGAAGTCCGGGGCGAAGTCAACGCCGGGGAACTGAGGCGCGATTGCCTGGGTGAAGAACTTCACCGCGGCGCCACCATCCGTGTACGTCCACGCCTCAGCCAAGCCGTTACGCCGGACGATTGCGGTGAACGCGTTCTGCCCGGACTTGACGCCGTCCACAAAATCCCCGTCATCATCCGTGAGGTTGCTGAAAAGGACGAGCCCGAACCCGTGCGTCGAGTTGTCAGTGTCAGTCCCGTACTCGATGGTCATACTGATTTCGACGGGCAGGGTCAGCCTGCCCGCCCAACCCTGATGAACAATCTGAAGTTCGTTCGATGTCGAGTTGACGGGCTCGAACTGCAACGCATTACCTGCAACACGTGTCTTGGTCGGGTAGATGTTCCCGCCGACTTCGTACCGGGCGCGCACCCCGGGCCAGCCGAAGCCCTGCCCGAACGGGTCACTGGTGCGGGTTTCGTACCGGCCCGAGACATACCAAGGATCGTTCGAGAACACTCCGTCAGCGCCATTGGTGCGCAGCGCCTCCCAGACGCTCGGGGTGTTGACCGTGTAAACCCAGACCGTCAAGTCTGCGGCCTTCATGTTCCCGATGGTCGTAGCTGAGACGCCGCTACCGGGGCCGACGAAGTTGATGCCGGCGGCTTTGATTTCTGCCGGGCTATAGCCAGTGGAGGAGCCGAACAGGAACAGCGCCTCAATACCAGCGGCGGCGAGGGTGCGGCACGTCTCGAACTGGAACGACTGGACAACGATGGAACGTTCGAGCCCGCGGTCCTTGATCGCCGCGATGACGGCGTTGACGACAGTGGTGGTGTTCTCTTTGATTTCGGGGACGAGTACGATGCGCCCGCCGAACTCGTCAAGCCAGTCCTCGAACAGGAACGTCTGCCCGGACCTGCCGCCCTCGATCGCGGGCCTGAGGCGCATCGACAGCCACTGGTCACGGGTCAGGTTGGAGGGGAGGCCCGTCTGCCCAGTCATGGTCCGGTCAACCGTGTCATCGTGCAAGCACACGAGCGTGCCATCAGACAAGGACAGGACATCGACTTCGGGGAGGAACTGGGACGCCGCAGCAGCCCGCATCCCCTCCAAGCCTTCCTCGGGGTAGAGGTAGTACCCGCCGCGGTGCGCAATGAACGTCGGCGACTGCAAGCGTTCGATCAGGTCCGGCTTGTGCACGAACGACTTCTGCAAAGCCGTCTTCGTAGCCGACGTGCCGAGCGTGTCAATGTACGCAGCAACAGCGGAATCGGCAGGCAGTGACGCCGCGCCGGGGAGTCCCTGGATGCCGCGCAAACCCCTCAGCCCAGCGAAGCCGCGGGGCCCCCGGATGTTCGCAATAAGGTCCCACGCCATCAGTTACTCCATTCGTAAAGGTTCCCGGTGCCGGCGGTGCCGTCAGGGTTCGTGTCCA
>Ga0163162_10007290_pt1 | contig 10744 bp, 9 predicted proteins | sample S55metaG_FD_115310 | JGI IMG/M metagenome (GOLD analysis project Ga0163162, IMG submission 115310) | Switchgrass rhizosphere microbial communities from Kellogg Biological Station, Michigan, USA - S5-5 metaG | ecosystem: Host-associated > Plants > Roots > Rhizosphere > Soil | place: USA: Michigan...
CACAAACGAGCCCAACGGAATGGCTCGAACGCTGAATCGAATGGTTCCGATTTTGAATTCGAACAGTTTTGGTCCAAGACCAAGTCCGAGTTCTGAACAGGGGACTTTACAACTTCTGGCAGCCGTGAGGTGACCCAGCTCGTGGATTACAAGCGCGAGACAAGTTAGCGACAATAAAGATATAACGACCATTTCACCTAACAGCTAATCAAAGGTTCAAAACGAGCAATGAGCCATGCAGGCTCAACAAGACATTATTCAACCGCTGTTCCGCGAGAGAAAACGCAATTTTATTGGGGTTTCTTGAGAGATATCTTTCAGAATGACGAAATTTGTTATCGATTTCCGGACAAAAATTGTCCGCGATTGATGCGCTTTACTGAAAGCGAGCCTCGATCACTGGGCCATTTGCTTTGCCATGCTTCCTGGCCAGTTGAGGATAAGTCTGAGTCTCAGCGCGAACACCGTTCAACGGAAGATCCTTTTCAAGCTTTCGGATCTCGGCAGCTGAACCCTCGATTTCCATAAACACCCCAAAGGGAAGTTCATCTATGACGAGTTCAACCTGGCCTATTCGCCACGTCTCACGTCGCTTTTCATAAACCACGGAAGGACTTAGACCAAGATGTTTGAGAATTGCCTGGATCGCCTGACTGTTTGAAACTTCAGTCTCCTCTTCGAGTTGTCGTTTAATCGTGGACGATGAAAGGAATCTTTGTTTGTAAGTAAGGATCGTGCGGTTGCCAATTTTTCTAACCCGCACTACAGCGGTACGAACATCGAGATTTGGTCCGGTGTATAGCGTGTTTTCTTCAAACTCTTTCTTGAGTTTTCTAATTCCGAGCTCGCGCAGTCGAGAGATGATTTTCTTCTTCTGGTCCGGAGTGAGGCGATACTTCTTTTCGATTTCGATCGGCATTTGTTTCTGGAATCTATTCTCTTAGCCATCTGACGATTTCTGGAATCGTAGCTCTTTTCCCGTACATCAACATGCCAATGCGGTAGATTTTCGATGCCAGCCAGGTAAGCAGCAAGATAGTCGAAAATCCAATCCCGAGTGATAGCGCTATCTGCCAGAAAGGCGGGGTCTGAGTAATGATCCGCATCAGCATCGTGATCGGCGCGAAGAAAGGGAACAGCGACACCCAGAACGCGAATGTCGAATCAGGATTGCGACTGACCGGCAGGAACAGATAGAAGCCAACTGCCAACAACAAGATGATCGGCATCGCCAACTGCCCACCTTCTTGAGCGGTCGTCACTATTGAGCCAACCAGCGCATAGAGTGTCGAGTAGACATAGTAGCCAAGCAAAAAGAACAGAACGAAATAGATATAAAAGACAAACGGCAGTCGTGGAATACTCGCGGGTATTCCCCTCGAGGCCAGCACCGAGATTCCGTAAGCACCGAGAGATACAACCGCGATGCCCCAGATTGCGAGCTGCGTCAGCGCCACAAACGATACGCCGACCAATTTTCCAATCATCAGCGTAAACGGCTTGACTGAGGAGAAGAGAATCTCAGCGATACGCGTTTCTTTCTCTTCGATTACAGCTCCCAACACAACCTGACCATAAAGCAGAACCGATATGTACATGATCAAACCGATCCCAAAAACAAAGGCGAAACCAGCTGCCGAGTCGCGCACCTCACCAGTTGTACTAACCCTGGTAGCCACCAGATCGACCGGCTTATCGAGCTCTCTTACCGTGGCGGGATCTACATGAGCGTCAATCAGTCGCTGCTCGCGAACTGTTCTGGTTAAAGCATTTCGGAGTCTTCTGGAAATGAAAAAGTCACTCGAGTTGCCGCGAAAAAACCGGGCTTTTCCAACTGCAATGAAATCCGCCGGAATCAGCACGTAGCCGTCGATCTCCTTCTTCCGCAATTGTTGGTCCAATTCGTTTTTTAGCTCGTCGACAGTTCGTGAAGGGTCGCTCACGTTTCGTAGCGTGACATCGTTGGGCGAGTCGATCCGCGGTGGAGTAGCAGCAGGAAGATTTCTCACCGTGTTCGGCATACTTGAGGGAGTTTCAATTCCCTCCTCCTCGGCCACGGCACTCTGAAATCTTGAGAAGAGCTTTCCGGTTTGATCGACAACGGCAATGCGAGACGCGCCACCAGCATTTATCGATAAGACGAGCGCGGGTACAATTCCAAAGAGAGCCATCATCAACGGCAGGAGAATCGTCGTCACAATAAACATACGACTTCGCACTCGCTGCAGATACTCACGCTTGACCACGGCCACAAACTTTCTCATTGGGCCTCGCTAACCTTCTCGATGAAAATGTTGTGCAGGCTGGGCTCAATCATCTCAAACTTTGTCACCACCGCTCCCGAGGCGATTAATTGCTTCAGCAATTCCTGTGGATCTGCGTTCTCATTTAAGAGCACTTCAGTTTCATCGCTGTGATGTTCCACCTTGCTTATCAAGTTTGACTGATTCAACAGACCATTTTCCCCTACAACTCTAAGCGCGACGGTGTTTAGTCCGAAACTGCTCTTTACCTGACGCAGACTACCCTCGAGGACCTTTTTAGATCTATTGAGCAAGCAGATGTCGTCGCAGAGTTTCTCGGCCGTCTCCATCAGGTGAGTCGAAAAGATGATCGTCTTCCCTGCTCGTTTTAGATCTGCCACTGCTTCTTTTAGCAGCGAAACATTTAACGGATCGAGACCAGAAAATGGCTCGTCGAGAATCAGTAAATCAGGGTCGTGAAGTACTGAACCGATGAATTGAACCTTTTGCTGCATCCCCTTTGATAACTCTCTGGACCGTTTGTGCTTCCATTCAGTCAGCTTTAGACGCTCCAACCATTCATCGATCCGTTTTTCACTTACCGATCCAGGTACATTTTTTAGTTCAGCAAAAAATTTCAGTTGGTCTACGATCTTCATGCGCTTGTACAAGCCACGCTCTTCAGGCAAATAGCCGACGCGATCCTGCAGTTCACGATCGATCTTCTTTCCAAAGAGCTCGATGGTGCCTTCGTCGGGAGCAGTGATATTGACAATCATGCGAATCGTGGTGCTCTTTCCGGCGCCGTTTGGTCCCAACAGACCAAACACCCGACCAGCACGCACTTCGAGGCTAAGATCGTCGACGGCTGTAAAGTCGCCAAATCTTTTGCTCACGCGATCGAGCCGTACAGTTATTTCGTTTTCCACCATTTACTTAAACCCGCGCAAGACAATACCAAAAATATTCGAGAGGCGGGCGATAATTCAAAACAAAAGGTCAGAAGCATTTTTCATTGGTCATTTCCATTTTCCATTTCTCATTTTTTCCAACCTATGCGCCGTCAGACAGTGCCGCGAGTGAAGCCTCCTCATGCATCAGTCAATTCCGTTGTAACGCAATCGCTTGTTTTCTTGCAGATTCTGCCGGCGTTGACTCCCGATTCTGACGGCATAGAGTCTCTTCACTCCGGAGGAGTGGCATATTTATAGTTCTGTGCACCCTGGAGTTTTATCGCTCCGGTAGGAGCGAGATGTTCGCGATCTGTCGCCACGGCACATTGCACTCCTAAAGGAGTGCCTCACATTTCCAGCTTGACCTATAAACATTTCACTCCTCCGAAGTGAGGAACGAATCCGATTATCGTTAGGGCGCTTTCGCTACTTAGGTTGCGGCTGTGTCGCACTGTGATTCTCGCGATCGTTTTTTTGAGTGTGGCATCCGGTCGCTTCGCTCGCGGTACTGTACTGATCGAATGTTTCCCATTGCAACAATCCCCTCACCTGATACATAGTTAGCACACGTCACCCCACAAATTTTAGAAACCGGGCTGGAACCTCTATTCTCCTGTCGTCGCACAACCAGGAATCGGCTATGTCCGCACAAGTGAGCACATCACGGCTATCCGTCTTTAAGCTCATCGGTTGCCTGTTGACGTGTGCCTCCCTGATCTGTGCGCAAACACCTCAGACCCAAAAACCGCAGGACGAAGTAGTTCGAGTTTTTACTGAATTGGTCCAGACCGACGTAATGGTTTTCGACAAGCAGGGACGCTTCGTCAACGGACTCACGAAAGAAAATTTCGAATTAAAAATTGACGGCAAACCCAGACCGATTGAAGCCTTCGATCTCGTCAAGGCTGGCAGTGACGAAGAAACTCAACTAGCAGCCGCTCGCGGTGGCAACATCTTAGCGGGAAAGCAAGTAGTTCCTCTAGATCGCGGCAGAACAGTCTTTTTCTACATCGACGACTTTCATATGGACTTGAGCGGCCTAAAAGCTACCCGAGATGTTATTTCCACTTTCGTCGACAAAGAGATGGGCCAAAACGATGAGGCGGCGATCGCGTCAGCTACCGGTCAAATCGGCTTTCTCCAACAGCTAACTGAAAATCACCAGGTGCTTCACGCCGCATTAAAACGATTGACTGTCAGGGGTTATAACGCTCGCGACGCGGATCGCCCACCCATGTCCGAATATCAAGCCGTCCAGATCGATCGGATGGACAGAGACGTTCTTGCATTCTTTGTCGCAGAGACAATAAGACTCAACCCCGGTATTAACGCGGAAATGGCTGCCGGGATGGTGCAAGGCCGAGCGCGAACCCTGCTCGCTCAGTCTGGCAGCTATAACATGAATATGCTGATCGGACTTGAGGCCTTAATTCGATCTGCGAAGGTACTTCCGGGTCGTAAAGTAATCTTCTTCCTTTCGAATGGTTTCTATCTCGAAAGTCGACGGTCAGACGCGATGACAAAGTTGCGCGAGATAACCTCCGCGGCTGCGAAGAGCGGTGTAGTCATCTATTCGATGGACACTCGAGGTTTGGTAGCCACTCTTCATGACGCAAGTGAAGCCTCTACCTTTGATGTAACCGGACGGATGACACTCTCGAATATGGGCGAGTTGACCGCCAGTCAGGATGGGTTGAATGCTCTCGCCCGTGATACTGGCGGGAGACCAATTTTTAATACAAACGATCTGAAACAAGGCCTTAAGCCAGCTCTAAAGGAAACATCGACTTATTATCTGATCGCCTGGAAACCCGAAGCCGACTCGCAGAAGTCGAAGCGATTCAGAAATATAGAAGTGAACGTCGTTGGTCGCCCGGATCTCTCTGTCAGAGTGCGCAAGGGTTTCTTCGATGTCGAACCAACTCCCACAACTGCAAGCAAGGCTGCTCCGACTCCGGAAGACAATAAGACGGTGGCCGGCAAACTACGCGAATCGATCAAGGCCCCGTATCCGCAACGAGATCTGCCGGTGTTGCTTGGGATGAATTATCTCGACATCGCCGGCAAAGGACTCATTCTCTCAACTGCTGTGCAGCTACCTGGAGAATTTTTGTCTTTTGGACCACAGCCTGACGGAAAGATTCAAGCTATCCTGGATCTCGCCGGAGTCTTCTTTGATGAGAAAGGTCAACCTCGCGCGTCATTCGGGGAACGCCTCGTCACGACCGCAGCTAGTCTTGAAGCCAGTAAGGAATATCGCAACGATATCACCTACACTTATCCCGTTGTCCTGCCCGCCGGCCTGTATCAGGTTCGAGTGGCAGCACGAGATGAAAAGAGTGGTCGTACCGGCGGCGCTCATGGATGGATCGAAATTCCCGACCTCACTAAAAAGCAGTTAGAAGCCAGCAGCCTACTACTCGGCGAAAAGATACCTGAAACCATTTCCAACGTTTCCAGTCCGCCAACTATTGGACCATTGGCCCTTAGTGCTAACCATCGCTTCAGGCACGATGCCAATCTCCGCTTTTTGCTTTTCGTCTACAACACTCTGGCGGCGTCGGACCAAAAACCGGATGTCGCCGTACAGGTCCAGGTTGTAAGAGACGACCAGCCGGTGATTACAACTGCTCTCAGAAAAATCGGCACTGAAGGTGTAGTGGATTTAACCAGACTACCTTACGCCGCCGAAATATCGCTCAGTGATTTGCAAACGGGACGTTATGTTTTGCATGTTACAGTGATTGATCGAGTCGCAAAGCAAAGCATCTCAAAAGAGACGCAGTTTGAGATCTACTAGCTCTTCTTAAAGCGATAGTTCTACTCTGAAAATAATCTGGAAAACTCTCTTTGCCTAAACCCTGGAAGCCCACTAAGGAGCAACTGCTCGCTGCCACGGATAAAACGGTTCGAGATGTGATCGCACCCAATCTCAAGGTTCTCTTCTGCGGTATTAACCCTGGTCTCTATACGGCCGCCGTCGGTCATCACTTTGCGCGACCCGGCAACCGATTTTGGCCGGCGCTCTACGCAGGCGGTTTCACTGAGTCGCTGTTATCACCCTTCGATGAACAAGAATTACTAAAAAGTGGCTACGGCATCACGAATGTAGTTCGCAGAACAACTGCGAGCGCGGACCTGTTGACGCGGGACGAAATTGTGGCTGGCGGAAAACGCTTAGCAGCAAAGATCAAGCGTTATCAACCTCAAGTTTTGGCGGTGCTTGGTGTAGGTGCCTATCGCGTTGCGTTTGCCCGACCGAAAGCGGTTGTGGGCCGGCAGGACGAGAAGATCGGCGAGACGTTGCTCTGGGTATTGCCCAATCCCAGCGGTCTGAACGCTAATTATCAGGCGGCAGATCTAGCAAAGATGTTTAGAGAGTTGAGAGAAGCGATTTGATGGCGGAAGGATTGTTTTCCATTTGTCATTGCTCATTTTCCATTTTCCATTTGTCATTTTCCATTTTTCATTTTTACCTGTGTCTAGACCACTCGTACAACTTGTTTGCCGATATTCTCACCCGAAAATAATCCTATAAACGCGCGCGGCGTATTCTCAAAACCGTCCACGATTGTTTCTCGATGCTTTAATTGCCCTGTCATAAACCATTGAGCCAGCTGAGTAATGCCCTCTGCAAAGCGCGGCATATAGCCAGTGATAATAAATCCTTTCATCATGGCGCTCTTCACCAGGAGTAACGGCTGCGGCCGTAAACCAATATCAGGTTGGTCAGAGCAGTACATCGAGATCTGACCGCATAAAGGAATTCGCGCACCATTGTTGAGGAGCCGAAGAGCCGCGTCGGAAACTGGACCACCCACATTATCAAAGTAAACGTCGATCCCTTTTGGACACGAACGCTTGAGCGCTTCAAAGACATCTTCCGATTTGTAGTTGACTGTCGCGTCTACGCCCAGTTCATCCCGCAAATAAAGATTTTTTTCATCACTTCCGGCAATGCCCACCACTCGACAACCTTTGATTTTGGCGATCTGACAAACGCTCATGCCAACCGCACCCGCGGCGCCTGAAACGACAACGGTCTCGCCTGATTTCGGCTGTCCGATATCAAGTAGTCCAAAATAAGCAGTGAGACCAGTGATACCTAATACACCGAGCGCGGCACTGGGAGGCAAGCCAGGCACCACCTTTCGCAATTGGTTTGCAGCAGCGACATTGTAGAGCTTCCAACCAAGCATCCCCATCACCACATCTCCCGGCTTAAAGTCAGGAGATTTTGATTCAACGACTTCACCAACTACACCGCTTTCAATCACCTGACCGATGACAAATGGAGGTACGTAGGATTTGCCTTCGCGCATCCGTCCTCGCAGGTATGGATCGACCGAAATGAAGATTGTTTTGATCAATACTTCACCTTCATCCGGCTGCGGCGCGTCGGTATCGACAAATTCAAAATTTTCAGGAGTCGGTAAACCTGTTGGCCTGCTCGCAAATCTGATTTCTTTGTTATTCATGGTCATTCACTCAAACTTAACTTTCTGACATTTCAGATTTTTCCTTCCGTTGCGTTCTCTTCGTGATCTCTGCGTTCTACGTCAGTGCTCTACCTGGCCGTAATCTGCGTAACAAACCAACAACTTCTTGTTGTCTTTACACGGTTCTGGCTCTTTGAGTCTCTTCACTCCGTAGGAGTGGAATATTTAAAGCACTGTCCACCCCAAAGGTTTTCGCTCCGTAGGAGTGACATGTACACGATTTCCCGCGACGTCACATCGCACTCCTAAAGGAGTGCTTTACGTTCCAGGTTGCGCGAACTATAAACATTTCACTCCTCCGGAGTGAGGAAAGAATCCGATTATTGCTTCTCACCCTTTCGGTTGTTTTGGGCACGATCTACAATGATTCTCGTTGGGGCTTTGCCACGCTGTGCAACCTTTATGGACTCAGCGACTCTGTGGCAGCAAAGCTAAGAAAACCGTCACCACCAATCACTGAGATCTTTGAGGCAGTTTGGTTTGAACTGCGAGATCTCAAAGGTACGACAACCACCAGTCGCGCCTGCGCGCTTTCACCCCTGCAAACCATTTACAAAGTGGATACAAAATTGCAATTCCGGCGAACCAGGATAAATAGACAACTACAAGATTAAATCCAACACCTGGAGGCGGCGCGCCCGGTCCCTGATTCTGAAACAACCAACCCACCGGTTTTCCAAAAGCGAAATGAAGTATGACTGAAATCAAATGCGCAGTTGGCCATTGAAGTAAGTAAAAGAACAAGGGAACCCGCCCAAAGGTAATGAAGAACTTGCCAATGCGGCCTCGTTGCGCCGAAGTTGTTTCGAATACTGCCAACGACACCAACATTGGACCAAGCGTCATCAACAAGAACGCCAGTGAAGGTGGATACTTAGTCGTGTTTATGAACGACAGGACGGTAAACAAATGATCCTTGTGCGGTGACCACGGGGTTGGATCACCATAGATATTGATGGCTCTGATTACAATGAAAAGAATAATGGCGCCGGCACCGATGCTGACCAGCAGCAAACGCCTGCGCCGGGCCGTAAGTTCATAGATGGCTCCAAAGCAATATCCCGCAGCCATCACTCCAACCCACGGTATCAATGGATAAATGACCACGACAACGGGGCTCGGGAAGAACCACAGGATCGGAAAGGCCTCAAACTGCTGATGAAGAATCATCCATAGCTTTGCGCGAAAGGAAGGTACAGGAGTGGCTGGACCACGCCAACCGTCAACTCGGAACACGTCAAGGAGATTGTGAAGCGCAATCATCGAAACGCCGAACGCGCCCACTACTATGGTTGGCAAATAAATTAGTCCTGCCAGGGTGATCATTGATACTCCAATCACCCAAATAACCTGCATCACACCGAAAAAGCTGTAATCGAGATTGAAGGTAAAACCAAGTCGCACCACTGTGAACTCAAGCACGATTAGCCACAGGCCTCGCGTTACGAGGAAACGCGATAGCTCACGATTGCTTTTGCCTCGAGCCTTCTGCAAAAAAGCGCCGGTGCCGGCGAGAAAGACGAATGTGGGCGCGCAAAAATGAGTAATCCAGCGCGTGAAAAAGAGAGCGACGTTGGTGCGAGCTAGATCCTCTGGAGCGAATTGAAAAGTGGCATTGTGAGTGAAATCACGCGTATGGTCCAACATCATGATGACCATAACAATGCCGCGGAGCAGATCGATAGAATCGATTCGCTGGAAGCTACGGACGAATTGGGCGTCCCCACCGTTTGGCTGCATCCTGGAATCTCTCGAGACAAGTAGTGATCAGAGAGAATAACAGATAGTGAGGAAAGGCAACGCCCGAAAAAGTATATGAGTAGAGGTTCGCACCGTTACGCGGTACCCGTGTCCTGGATAAGCTTAGAGTGATTTTAGTGCATCGTTTCCGGCAGTTTCACAAGGGATGACGCCGTCAGGACAACTACGAGCAGGAGAACAACAAATAATCCCATGAATGTTTGCTGAGCCCGCGGGTACTTCTCTCCGGTGGCCCACGCTGCCAGTAATGCAACGCCAGCTGCTACGCTTAGCACCATCTCTAAGGTCATAAACCCTCCTCAAATGAGCTGAGCTAACCCTGAAGCCTCCATGGTTTACCGTCATTAACAGAACGAACTGGGAGACAGCCTCGGAAGGATTCCTCGACCGGTGTGGTTGGCCTTAGGAGTGTTAAACCTGATGAGGTCGGACAAAATGCACCCTAAGGGAGAATTCCTTCGCGAGTGTCCGTCGCTCGAACGAGTTGCAATTGTCTGGCCACTCATTTTCTGGCGTATTTTCCAAGTTTCTTCATTTTAAGGGTGTTCGCTGGTGAGCAGTTGTGACACCTGCAATCACTGTTACAACACCACTGAAATTCTGGTGAGCTCCTTCAACAGGTAGGGGTGAACTCTTCGACAATTGGCGCGTAAGGTTTCGTCACAAAAAAAACAATTTGACTACTCAACCGAAAATCTTTCTGGCATGTTGGGCGTGTGTCCGAAACATTGGAGAAACTTCGTCACGCTTGGAAGCATTTGAAAGCGGCCAAAGAGGCGGCTGCACAGGCGCGGACGTATCAAACGGACCCGGCATTGGTATCAGGGTGTGCCGGGTTTGCGTTGGAACACATTGAGAAGGCTCGCAAATTGATTGAAGAGGTGGGAGAGGAGTTAACCAGGAAGAGTCGCGTCAATACCGGCTCGCGTTAGCGCGGCTCATGACAGCGCCGGATCGCATTAGCGCCGACTCTGTTGTCATGCACAACGACCAAACTCAGGAAACGATTTAGTTACGAGGGGGAAAAGCTGGGTGCAATTTGCTTTCCTCGGCGGTCTCTGCGTGATCTCTTGCGTTTCTCTGCGTCTGCCATATTCCTTACGAACGAGTCCCGTTGCTACGACGCAGAGATCACGCAGAGACCGCCGAGAAGACGAAACTGAACCACGCTAATCGCGTACGGGTTACTGACTTGAGTGTCGAGGTCATCAGTACCGTGCGGTACTCGCTAACAACCAATGAGCCATGACCAATGATCAATAACCAGTGACTACGGACAACGGACAAC
>Ga0163162_10007292_pt1 | contig 10742 bp, 7 predicted proteins | sample S55metaG_FD_115310 | JGI IMG/M metagenome (GOLD analysis project Ga0163162, IMG submission 115310) | Switchgrass rhizosphere microbial communities from Kellogg Biological Station, Michigan, USA - S5-5 metaG | ecosystem: Host-associated > Plants > Roots > Rhizosphere > Soil | place: USA: Michigan...
CCCGGTCAAGTTCGCCGCGTCATTGCAAGCCGCAGGCACGCCCAACCCGGTGCTGCTGCTCATCGATGAAGAAGCAGGTCACGGCATCGGCTCGACGCGCGCACAGGGCGACGCGCTGACCGCCGACTGGATCGCGTTCATCCAGTGGCGTGCGGGGAAGAAGGGCTGGCGGCCGGGCGGGGCGCGTTAGGACGGAGGCCTTGGTTGCCCGAGAAGGCGATCTGCCCCCCCTTTTTCGCAATCCGGCGAAATGAAAGATAATCGTCAGCTATCGTCGATTACCATTTGACGTCGACCGTCACTTCGCGAGGAAGCGATTCATGCGATCCATGTTGTTTGCGGGACTTGCCTTGTTTGCATCCTGTGCCTTCGCTTCAACGTTTGGCGACAGCATTTATGCCGCAAGTGCACCGATCAACAATTGCGACGACACCAAGTTGCTCAGCCTGCCCGTGAACGTATCCGTTCCATCGCGCATCAACGTCAGTGCGCAGGGGACCTACAATCGACAGAGCACCGATCTGACCCTGGTCAGGCTCTACGCGTATTTGCTGGATGGCACGGACACGACGATCCTGGCGGCATCCCAGTTTGGTTACGTCGTCGCGACCGGATCGACTGACAGCCCGTTTGTCAGCACCGCCGGCCTGCTTCACTCCGGCCAGTCGAACCATGATCCGACAGCGGACATATTCATGGCCGCTCCGGGAAGCTACGTGCTCGAAATGCATGCCTTGGCCTTGAACGGTGCATGCACCGGCAATCCGGTACTGTTCGATCCGACGCTGACTTACATCCTTTTGTCTTCCGCGTTCGATCGCATTTTTGCCGACGGCTTTCAAGCAATGCTGAACACCGGCGGTGATGTAGCAACGGTCGCTTGACTCGCTAGACTGGCCGTAAAGACTGACGGCTCCACAGTCACACGTGCAGTGGGCGAACGGAGTCAGTGCCTTCCGCCCAGAAAGGGGACGGAGCAACTGTCTTGTGACTACGCTGGCTGCTCTTTGCTTCTGGCATCGCGCATTCGGGCGTTGAGGATCACCAAGAGCTTGCGCATGGTAGCCACGATGGCGACCTTTGCCGCTTTGCCACGCGCGCGAAGTGCTTGGTAGAAGTCCCGGAGCCTGGGTTCGTACCGTATGACTGTGAGGCTGGCCATATAGAGTACCGCGCGAATCTGGCGACGACCGCCCCAGACGTGGCGTTGACCACGCATCAAGCCGCTGTCGCGCGCTAAAGGAGCGACGCCGACGAGTTTAGCGATCGCCTTACTGTCGAGTCGTCCCAACTCCGGAAGCTGTGAAGCCAAGGTGGCCTGCAACACCGGGCCGACGCCCTTGAGCGAACGCAAGGGATCGAGTTCGGGTTGCGTGGCGACTTGGTGTTTGATCTCGGCGTCGAGGCTCCGCAATTCGCGCTGCAGCATCGCGATGTGCCGTCGTGCCCAAGTGAGCAACGCAGGGTCAACTAAACGCTCCAATCGCTGACGTTCGCTGCCGAGCATCTGTACGATGTGGCCGCGGCGCTGGTGCCACTGGGCCAGGCGTCGCTGCCAATCGCAGGCAGGCTGATATGGCGTGAGCGAGATCGTGGCTGCCAATTGCGCCAACACCCGCGCATCCAACCGATCGGTCTTTGCCAACTGCCCAAGCGCCTTGGCGAAGTCACGCACTTGGCGTGGATTGGCTCGAACCATTGGCAGGCCGGCGGCAAACAGCGCATCCAGAGCGGCCTGCTCGTAACCACCCGTGGCTTCGAGCACAACCTGGCGTGGACGTTGCGGCAGCAGCCACGCGGCGAGTCGACGAAAGCCGGCGGGGCTGTTGGCAAACGCGCGCACTTCAGACGAGCCGTACACGGCCACGTCCAACGTGGCTTTGCTGACGTCGATTCCGACACACGCATGCATGGGCAAACTCCGGTAGTCTTTAGGGGTCGAGAGACTCCCTGCTAGCCCGGCCTTATCATGCGAGTGCCACACTCGAGCAACTGTTCGGGCGTCTCAGGGAGACCCGGTGTGGGGACCCACGCTCCGTCACGATCGTGCGATCTGGTAATTATCGATCGCCCACACCGGCTCTCGACACTACGATCTCAAATCGCGAAGAGATAAGGTAATTAACTGCTTTTAACTGCCTCCGTCCCCGCGAGCCATCCGATCAGGCGAGAACGTCTCGGAACAACTGATTCGTGATCGTCGGGCGCCAGTACGGCGGAAACCTGCGCCGATTCGAATGCGGCGGGCTGGGATTCGCCGCTGCAAACGAATGGAAATGTGCGGCTCAAGGCCAGCCTCTCACCGGCGAGTGACGTCGGAACGCCTTCGATGGCCGCACAACAAGGCGGTGGTTTTGCCCTGGTCGCAAATCTCGCCGCGTCGTCCCTGGCTTGTTACAACGACACGATCTTTCGCGAAGATTTCGACGGAGACGGCGTGTAGAGAACATCGCAAGCGGCGCCGATCGCTTCGATACGAGAAATATTGATCCGTAGGCACTTAAGACGACGACATGCCGAACGATGTACGTCGACGACGAGATTTCCACGACGGCATTATCTGGGCAACGACATCGATGCAGATTCGCCCTAACCATCGAAAGACAGGCAAACCCTCCAAAGCGCTGTTGATTGCGAGTCTTGGAGCGGCGTGCTGTTTCGTCACCCCAGTGGCAATGGCGGTCAACTATGTCACGAACTGCGCCGACCAAGGCGGCAGTCTGCGTGAAGCCGTCCTGGAAGCGCCCGAGAATGGCGTGGTGGATGCGACGGGACTGGCCAACGTGTGCAGCGTGATCACGGTCAAGACCGGCGACATCCAGGTCGCAGTCAATGATTTGACGATCCTCGGCCCGGGCGCCGAGGCGCCACCCTCACCCTGCCCTCTCCCGCCAGCGGGAGAGGGAATAGGATCGGCCCTCGGTTTTGCGGCGATCGATCTTGCTGCATCGGTCTAGTATCACGCGCTCGGACTGATCCGGGCCGCCCCTCGCGTCACCGGTCACGGTTCAAGCGCCATCCAGCGATGCGGGTCAGGTTCATTTTTGACGCTGAAAAATGAAACCTGAAGGCTCATGTCGCCTCCTCGCGGCGCGTGGCGTGAGATCTATTGGCTTTAGAGCGCTGCAAGCTCGGCGGCCTCGAAGTGCGCGAGTCTCGGTTAGAACGCTTCAAAATCGGCGCTAAACAGTTCGTCCGATTTCGTCGCGTTTGCCTGGATCGCACCCGCGTCGCAAGGCAGAGATCGAACGAAATCACGCTGATCGACTGCCGCGCACTCTGTCCCAGCGACCCCGATTGCATAGCTGGTCGGCTGCAGCATCAGCGTTTGCGTCGGGCCTCCATTGTCGGCAAGTGCGGCCAGGCTAAGCTGTCCGACCGAAACGTTGACGAGACTGTTCGCCCCGGACAGGTTGCAGGTATTACTTGGGCTTTCGACCGAATAACTGCCGAAGGTGCCCGAGCATGTTCCGGCGATGACGGAGCGGATGACGCTGACTGAAGACCCGAGTATTGCGGAGTTGAGTCCCGAGCCATTGTTGGCGATTGTGCTATCGCTGATGTAGTTTCCCACATTGCCGGACAACGTTAACCCGCCGCCAGCATTGTTAGTGATCGTCGAATTGGTGAAGCTGCCAAATACGGCTCCGGAGCCGTTAACGCCTCTCCCGGTGTTACCGGCAATCAGACTCCGGTTAACGGCGATCCGTCCGGAACTGATACCGCTGTTGATCACGATACCGCTGCCATTTCCGACGATGGCAGATTCGAGAAGAGATATCGAGTACGAGGGTGAATAGGCAGTCGAAATGCCTGCGGCTGGCGAGTTGGCGATTACCGTTCGATCCAAACTGATGTTGGCGCCCGGTCCGAAGCAAACCGGGCTGGATGTAGACGCCGATCCGTCGATGGTCATTGCGGAAAACGAGACATAGACCTGGTCGACAGTCGGCGTATTGGCGAAATAGAAACCGCACGACGACCCGGACAATCCGGTCGGCTTCACCGTCGTTGTCGTGGACCCGGATCCGACGAAGCTCACCGAAAAGGTCGCGGTCAGCGTGGTCGTGGGCGTGTATAGCCCCGGCGCCAGCGATATCCGATCGCCGGTCCCCGCGATGCTCAGGGTATAGGTCAAGTCACAGGGCGTCGTTGCGAGATGACAGGTTCCGCTTGTTATGCCACCCGGTGCTGAGTAGTAATCGGTGGCAGAGGCTGCCGCGGAAAAAAACAGTGCCGCAAGGATCAGAACAAGCAGACGGAAAATGGACCTCATAGTGAAACGGTTGCTGGAAACCGCAGCCGCACGAGCGTGGCCGATGCACCTGCTGAGGATTGCGAATCCGGTGAGTATGCGAGGTTTTAGGCTTTTCAAGGTGATCCGACCCGTTGCCTAAGATATGGTCCCACGTAATACAACGAATTCGCCTGCGAAGCCTTCCCGAACGATTGGGATGCTGCGAGCAAAAGCTTAGGGAAGCTTAGGTGCGGGCTAACCTGCTGTCCGAGAAACTAGGGCTGCTCCACTCCGGCCCCTTTTTCTTTTTAGTTTGCGACGCCCAATGATTTTTGTTCGTCGTCGCGATACAGGTGCGCGCAAAAAGGCGCTCGGATAGCAATGCGTCAAAGCAACGCATCGCCTCCGTTGGCAAAAATATAATCGTTGTCGAATTCGTAGGCGCCGATGTCGCAAAGCGTACCTTGCGGCCGTACTGCGCCGCGTTCATCGACTTCGAGCGTTCCAGAGGGGGTGAGCGAGCAGTTCGTCGTCTTATCGGTCGCCGGACTATTGGCGCCGATCGGCAATACCGGCAGCGATGCGCTCGGCAAGTAGCCGCTCAATGCGCCCAGTAGCGGATCGGCGGTATTCGGTGAACTGCCACTTTGCGTGATTCCGCTGACTGTGTACGAATGCTGGACCAGATTCTTGCCCGCGTAATGAAGGCTCGATGTATTGATCGCGGCCGTGTTGCCGGGGACGAGATTGGCGACTACGTCGGCGTTCGTCGCGCCTTGCGTACCATGGACGATGCTGTTGTTGATCGTCAGCGCTGCGACGGAAGCGCCGCCGCTGGAAATGTTGTAGCCATAGGCCAGCGAATAGACCGAGCCGTCCGCCGGTCCGTTCGCATCGGACAATGTGTTGTTGCCGCCGAGCATGTTGCCGGCGAGGGTCGAGAAATCGATCGTCACTTGGCCATTGAGGTTGAACAGCACAGCGCCGAGGCCGCTGCCGGACGAACCCGCGCCGCTGATGCCACCGATAGCGCGATTGCCGGTTGCCGTGACGTTGATCAGCGCGACCGTGCCGGCATGATTGAATATTGCGCCGCCCATGCCGGCGCCGCCGGTTGCGTGTCCGGTCAAGTCGTAGCCGCCGCCGAAGCCGGTGGGCGAGAAGCCTGTATGTGTGAAACTGCTGCCGGCGCCGCCGCCGAAGCCGCCCATTCCGCCCCTGTCGGTGTTGTTGCTGTAACCACCGCCGGCTGCAAAGCCGCCGCCGCCGCCGGCATATCCCGCGCCGCCGCCGCCGGCGACACCGCCGCCGCCGCCGCCGGCGGGTGAGGCCGTACCACCGCCGCCGCTGCCGAACGAGCCGCCGGAGCCGCCGGCCGGCGGGCCCGCATTGCCCGCGCCACCGCCACCGCCGTCGCCGCCCGGTGCACCCGGGCTGCCATACGCTCCTCCGGCCCCGCCCAAGCCTCCCTTGCCGCCGCCCGTCGCACCGAAAGGATCCGATCCGGGGGTGCTGCCGCTGACAAACCCGCCGCCACCGCCGCCGCCGTAAGACGGTAGCGCGACGGCTGCTGAACCACTGCCGCCGTAAGCAACGTTGCCCAGTGATCCGCCTACGGCGCCGCCGTTCAACGCAAGTCCATCTTGACCGATTCCACCGCCGCCCTGGTTGCCGGACGCGTCGATGCTGCCGCCGCGTGCGCTGTTGTCGAGCAGCGAGACGTTGGTCAGCTGCAGCGCGCCCTGGTTGAAGATCGCGCCACCCATGCCGGCGCCACCGCCGCCCAGCGAAGAATCGCCACCTTTGGCAACACCGCCGCGCAAGACCGCATTGACCAGCAACAACGATCCCGCTGGCAGCTCGAAGCCACCCGACACATAGAAGAAACGGAACGCGTTGGCGGTCGACGGCGCCGGATCGCCAACATGCGATGCGATCAAGGTGATGCCGGCGCCCGTCGGGCCGATAATCTGGATTCCGCTCGCGATCGGCGGCAGCGCGTTGGCGCCGTACCAGTGATTGTCAGCGCCCGTCAGCGTGATCGTTTTCACGGCCGGGTCGAAAAGGATCAAATTTGATCCAAGCGATGCGCCGGCACAGTTTCCGACCGGAGCATTCGATCCATCGGCAGCAGCCGTCACGCTGTTCGCCGCGTTGGCCGCATTGATGGCTTGCGCCAGCGTGCACGTCGTATCGGTCGACTGTCCTGAATCTTTTACCGTGATCACCTGCGCGCCGGCACTCACGCTGCAGGCGATGCCAAATGCGGCGAGCGCCACCTTCATCCAGCGCCACAGCGCCATGCCATGAACGCAACGCGGACCAACCCTGTTTGCTTTCGTGTGCATTCAGCCCCCTGAGCGCAGTACACAGCGACGACTTCAAGAATGCCCGCGAATCTGCCAGATTTTTGCGGCGAAGACAATTTGCCGCGTTGGAACGGTGCAGGCAGCGCCATTCAGACCTGCTGCGGCCGAGCATCGACAATCACTCAAACTCGCTGACGAAGATGTAGTCCGTTTCGATCGCACCGAGATCGCACGCGGACCCTTGGGGCCCGAAAAAAGGGGCCGGGGCAAATTAAGTATCATGTTTTGCTGCACTTAATTTGCTCCGGCCCCTTTTTTTCTCGAAGAATGGCTCCGTTCATCGCAGCGGGCTAGCTGACCCTGCATCGACATCAATCCGGTGTTGGGATGAGCTCCACTTGATTAGCGTTGAAGAGCGTTACCGCGACGGTTCGGTTGTCGGGCAAGAAACTGACCTCGCGAGGAAAACCTTTCGCGGGTGCGGACAGAAGCTTGGCGGGCGAATCCTGTGTTGTATCTTCAAGCCCTACGAGTTGCCCGGCCTCGTCGTCGCCGAAGCGGTTTGACAACGCGACCCACACCTGCCTGCCGTCGGGGCGCACGGCGATGCCGACGGGGCTCACACCGATATCGAAGGATGTCGATACGATGTGGTCGGCTTGAGCGGGCCACTCGTCCATCTGGAACCGCAGAAGTTTGTTGCTGCCTCGCGCTGTCACCCAGACCCATTTGCCATCGGGCGACGCAGCTACCCGAACAGGGTTGCACCCGGCGACCAGCGCGCCGGCCAAGGCATGTTCCGGATCCGTCGCGGCCTTCCGAGCGTCGACGATGACCAACACACCCGGCGCATGCTCGTAACCGCGATGCGATTCGTCAGGGCACGTGTGTCCCTTTTTCGCCGGCCCTACTTCGTTGGTTGCATACAACCAGCGACCATCGGGCGAGAACGCCAGGCCGACCGGCGCGTAAGCCGTCTTGATGTGGCCGATCGGCTCCCCTTCGCGGAAGCGACTTGCGCGCGCCCTGACGAGGTCGAACACGCTGATGCGCCGTTTGTCCTCATCGGTTACAAACAGGGTCTTGTCGTCCGGGCTCACAGCCGCATAGATCGCGCCTCCGCCGCGCCCATTGCGCAACAACCCCAACAGCGCTCCGGCATCGCCTCGCTCGAGCATCGCAACATCCAGCACGGCCGTATCGGCACCGGCGGCAACGAACAGTGTTGCACCGTCGCGCGCCAGCGACTCGCCGAAGGCATTGCGCGGAATATCCACGGTACGTACAAGAGTGAATTGCCCGGCCTGATTGTGTAGTACGCCGACAGCTCCCCGCTCGTTGCCCGTTTCGAGCGAGACGAACAGCCAGCAGTTGTCAGCGGAGGGCACGACTGCAAACGGGTGCCCAGGCACCTTGATCGTCTGGCTGTTGGCCACCCCGTTACACGTTGCGGCCCGAGCCTGCACAATGCAAAGCAGGGCAAGAATCCCAAGCGCCGAGAGCGATGGCTTCATTCGCAGACTCCCATCGAGCACCATGTGCAAGGAGAACATCATTGCTCTCCTGCATTGTGCCCAAGCTGCCACCCAATGCTTCACTTCTGACGAGCGCGGCAACAAATCTTTACAGTTACGTTGTCAGATCGACGACCAGCCCTCGCAAAACCGGAGCGCGTCCAAAATAGTGGCGTGCGCCTCCGGTGAAAGCGCGGAAAAAAGGGGCCGGGGCAAATTAAGTATCATGTTTTGCTGCACTTAATTTGCTCCGGCCCCTTTTTCTAAGGTCCTTCCGGGATTAGCTGGGGTATAAATCGAGTCCGCCGCAGTAGAAGTACGCCGCGATCTTGAAGTGTTCGGGGTTGCGGTAACCAAGCTTGCTGTTGATGCCCTCGGCGACTGCGTTGGTGATGCGTAGGCGGCAGTAGGTGACGATGTTGTCCAGTCGGCGCTTGAGCATGTGAGCCACCTTGCGAATCGGCTGCAGACGACTGTGCGTGGCCCAGTAAAACCAGCGCGCAAAGTAGCGACGAGCCCAACCTTCGCGCCGGTAATTCCACAGGCGCCGCAGGGCTTCCTTGATCGCCCAGGCACGAGCGACTTTCAGGTTCTGGTCCAGAAGGAGGGACAACTGCTCACGACGTGAGTCAGTGAGGTTTTCCTGGCTGTGCAGCCACAGATATTTGGTTCCGGCCAGAGTCTCATCGCCCAAAGCGCGCAGTGCGCGATGTTCGGCTTTGCGAACTGTATCCACGGCCTGGCCGATGTGCTGCATGATGTGAAAGCGATCGAAAACGATCTTGCGCGAGGCCTCGGGCAGCTGCGCCTTCGTCGCCATGATGTAGGGCTCCCACATATCCAGAGCCACGGCTTCAATGCCGTCGCGCTGAGGCGCCGTCAGCGAGCGATAGAACTCCTCCAGCGACTGCCGGGTGCGCTCGTTCGCCAGATGCTCGATGGTGGAACGCTCGATGTCGCTGACGATCGTCGTATAGGAGTGGCCCTTGCGGAAGGCCTTCTCGTCGACGCCAATCTGACGCAGGATCCGCGGCTGCTTGCGCATCTGCCCACGGCGCACCGCTCGCTCCATCACGCCGAATACCTCGTCCCACGATAGCCGCAGGAGGCGGCATGCGCCGCTGACCGTCGCGCACTGCTGCAGCTCATCGATGATCCAGCGCTCCATCAGTGCAGTAAACCGGCCACGAGCCTCCGCCCAAGGCGCCTTGACCTGAAGCACTCCATGCTCGGGGCAATTCACGCGCGGCACGCGAGCTTGCAGCACCGTCTGCAACTGGCAAGTGTCAAGATGTCGCCACGAACGCTCCGGCGCGTGGTCGTGCACCGCCAACTCGTTACCGCACTGGGGACACGCCCATCGCAAGCCCTCCGGGTGGGACACCCGTACCTCAACTCGCCCTGCCTGCAAGTCGAGGTTCACTCCTGTCACCGACCGCGGCTCGGGCAGACCCAGGATCTGCCGGTAAAGGTCCACATCGCGCATTGAGGGGCTCCACGTCGGTCCCCCTACATCGTCTTACTGTTCCGACCCCCTGAAAAGCCGGAAGGACCTTTTCTAAAGGCCCTCTGACTCCGTTATAGCTCGCCTTTCACGGCGGCAAGCCGAGCTTCTTCACCATCGCCGCGAAGCGCGGATCGCCACGTACGGACCTGAGCAGCGGGTCGCCCTTGATGACGGAGATGCCGCCGTCGTGCTGCGCATAGGCGCGATCGAGCCACTCGAACGTCTTGTCGGTCTCGCCGCGCCAGCCATAAACATCTGCGATTTGGTACGCCGCATCGTGAGCGAATTTTGCGGTCAACTCATCCAGCACCTGCTGTGATTCCTGCGCATGGCCGAGCGTGTGCTCGGCCATCGCGATGCCGACCTGGCTGAAAGGCTCGCCGGCGCGGTGGAACGGTGTGAGCGCCTCCTGCACATGGCCTTCCAGCAGTTCGACCAAACCGGAGTAGTAGTTCCCCAAATTGGATTCCGGATTGATCGCGATAGCCCGGTTCAAAGCCTCGCGGGCCTCAGGAAACTGGCCATTGTAGATGTGGATCGCTCCGAGATTGCCCCACGCACCGGACGACAGCGGATCCAGTTCGATCGCCTTGCGCGTCGCCGCGATCGCTTCCGGCGCGCGACCGACACACCAGAGCAGGTTGCCGTAACGCCGCTGCGCCGTGCTGTTGCCCGGGTCGAGCGCCAGCGCTCTCTCGAAATCTGTTTGCGCTCCGGCCCATCCCCATGTGATGGACGCCCGGAGAGTTCCGCGCGCCGCGTAGCCATCGGCCAGGTCCGGCGCCAGGGCAATCGCCTTGTCTGCGGCGGCCAGCGCGCGCTGCTGGCCCGCGGCGATCTCGGCCGTCGTGTTCGCGGAGTCGGCCGCGTAGGCCTCGGCATACGCCAGACCGGCAAACGCAGCAGCGAATCCGGGATCGAGCGTAGTCGCCTGCCGGTAGGCCGTCACGGCGCGGTGATAGCCGTCCGCCGTGCCGCGGTTGTAGAACTGGTTGCCGAGCAGGTACTGGTTGTGAGCTTCGGTGTTGGCCGTGCGACGAGCGTTCGTGACTTGCTGGTTCGGCAGCAGCTTGATCTTCAACTGCTCGACCACCGCAGCGGCGATCTCGTCCTGCACCTTGAACACGTCGGTGAGCTTGCGATCGTAGTCCTCCGACCACAGGTGCGAACTGTCG
>Ga0163162_10007295_pt1 | contig 10742 bp, 10 predicted proteins | sample S55metaG_FD_115310 | JGI IMG/M metagenome (GOLD analysis project Ga0163162, IMG submission 115310) | Switchgrass rhizosphere microbial communities from Kellogg Biological Station, Michigan, USA - S5-5 metaG | ecosystem: Host-associated > Plants > Roots > Rhizosphere > Soil | place: USA...
AATCCGCTGATAATATCGCGGACCGCGCCACCAGTCAGGTAAATATTCATACCCGCGGCGCGCGCAATGTCTTGTACCAGGGTGACGCCGCGCTGCTGGTCCGGCGTCAGCCGGATTTCCATAGTGTAGATGTAATCGGCCATCTTGCTTAGAGACGCGGCTCCGCGACCCGGTTCGCCACAGCAAAGTCCAAGTTTTCCACAGGCCTTACCCCGAGAAAACCGACTACTCCGGTGGCTTTTTCGTAAGTCACTCTATCCAATAGGCTTAGAGTACACGAGATGGGACGCCGCAAGCTATTGAAAATACCACAAGGTTAACGCTTTGGCTACAACGAACGTACCGGGTATGCGCTTTTTAGTGGAAAGGTGCGAGAATCGGGGGGATAGTCGTCAGTCATTGGTCGTCGGTCTTCGGTCTTCGGACCTCAGCCGTGGGGCTAGCGTGGGTCGTCGATGGGGAGTTGTCGCCCGCCGATCCATAGGCAGCAAAAACATGCCTGCCCGTGGAAACGAATTAGCGTTCGATGGTGATCGCGAACTGGAATCACGACTTGAAAGACTGGACCTTCGCGACCCGCTGAAGACTGAAGACCGACGACTGACGACTGCCCCCATGCCTTCAACCCATAAAAAAGTTGTGGTTCGAAAGATGGACCGGGATTCGATTAACGGACACGTTGCCCCATCCAACTTCGTCCGTGAGGGCAAACTTGAGCTGCTGAACACTTCCGGCAATGTAGTGGCAATTGACCTTAAGGACATCAAGGCGGTGTACTTTGTTCGCGAGTTCGGCGATTCCGAGGCCTTGAGCCGTAAGACCTTCACCAGCCGGCCGCGCACCGAGGGATTGTGGATCCGGCTGAAGTTCAAGGACAACGAAACCCTCGAAGGCATGATGCCGAACGACCTCAGCCTGACCACGGCCGAGGGTTTCCTGATTAATCCCCCGGACATGCGTTCGAATATTCAGCGGATTTTCGTACCCCGTACGGCCCTGGAATCACTGACGGTGCTGGCCGTGATCGGAGCAACTCATCGGCGCCGCAAAGGTGAACTTACGGATACGCGGCAAGTGCCGATGTTCGGAGAATAAAGCGGGCGTCAGGCCTGGGTCGTCGGACCTCAAGCCAAAACCAGGCGCCGGTCTGACGGCTGAGGTCCGGGGCCCGATGGCTGAGGTCCGACGCCCGAAGTCCGACGTCAGTTCTTAACTACCTGCAGGTTATTCGTCACGCCGAAAACCCCTGAAACGCTCTTGGCACGGATAGTGGCGATATTCTTGTCGGTCTCGTTATCGACCACGCCTTCCAGGAAAACGTTCCCGTTCTTCACGATAATCCGGATGGGTTGCTGCACGCCCATAGCGTACTTTTGCAACGGCCCGTATCCATAAATGGAACGATAAAGCTGGCGACGCAGCCGGTCATCCATCGGGGACACGGGTAGAACTTCAATCTGATTGTCTACGTGTTCGACGCCTTCAATTCTCTTGACCACGTTTTCGGCGTCGGACTTCAAAGTGGGACGCGTCACTTGCCCCATCAGAGTGACGTTGTAGCCCTCTACCTTGTAGGCCAGACTGTCAAAGACCCCGAGATAAGGAAGCATGAGCAGTTCGTGTCTCACTTCCTTCGTGATGCGCTCGGTGGCGCGTCCCGAGGTGTTAGCCGCTTGCTGGGCGAGAGCAACTGATGCCAGAGCCAGCAGGACGCAAATTACCAGTGAAGATCGCAGTTTCATTTTGACTCTCCTTCGGTATACCGATGTCTTCGGAACGACCCGTTACAGTTCCGGGAGCACATAGTAGCAAATCAGATCGCCAATCGCCCGCCGGACTCCCGGCAGTGCGGTGGCGAACCCAAGGCACTCTTCGTAAGGCACGTCATCCTGAGGATCTTTAGGCCCCAAAGGATCTGGCGCGCAGCGGCTCAAGCGCTGCCCTTTCTTGATCTCCGCTCCACTCTAGATGCTTCGCAAGGCTAGAATGACGCCTGTTGGAGAGAAGAAAGCCACAGAATTAGCGACTAAGGGCATTTCACTCGACACCGCAAGGGATGCCTAAAAGATGTAAAATTAAAACAGAAGTATGGAAGGCCCCGAAGACAACAAAGAGCTGAATCTCCTGCTCCCGGCGACCGTTACCGGTCCGCTGTGGAAGTCTCTGGCTCGCAATCTGCGCGATCGCCTTTTTCCTGAAAAACTCCCACCCCTGCACCTGACTTCGCGGCCGGTGAATACTGGCATGTTAATCGGGGATTCGGTAAGCCTGCCCTGGTTTCGTACAGTTTTCACCAACCTGGGCAACGTCATCAATCCCGAAGTTCTGCCGCCTTTGGAGCTGGAATCGCAGCCCGTAGACGTTGGCGAGCTGGTAAGCGATCAAATGGGGCACATGTGGTGGACTTCCCTGCTGCGCAATCTGGCGGACCGCGTCGCGCCGGAACGCCTACCTCCTCTGCAGGTGACTTCCAAACCGGTGGATGCCGACCTCAATTCTGGCTCGATGCAATTGGCTCGCTGGTCTTCGCTGATCACGTTGCCGAAGGTTCCGCTGGAAGAGCGCAAGTACTTTACTGGGCCGGCGCCGTCACGGCCCAGCGCACCTCGGATCGGTCCGGCGCCACAATTCGCCGGCTTTGCGGGAATGCCCGGCGCAGGATTCGAAGGAACACCAGGACACCTCCATCATGGCAAGCTGCAAACCAAACTCTCCCGCTCCCGCCTGCGCGAAGCCCTCCTGATCGGACTGGCTGCTCTGGAAGCGGGGTACCTGCTGGCATCCCTCTTCGGGTTCGTCTGATTTTCTTCGCGTACTTTGCGATTCCTTTGCGACCTTTGCGGTTAGGTTCTCGCTTGTATCGCCACAAAATCAAAAAGCACAACCGCAAAGTGCGCAAGGGACTCCGCAACGATCGCGAAGAATTCTGAAGCGCCGCGTGCCTTTTCGCTCCGAGCGCTGAGTCCGTTACAATCACGATTCTTCGAGAAAATGCCTATGAAACTTGCTCAGCTTGCTTCCGCTCTCCACGCACGCCTGGAAAACGGTTCACCCGACACACAAATTACCGGGGTAGCCGGCATCAAGGACGCCGGGCCCGGACAGCTTACCTTCGTGGCCAATCCCAAATATGCCGGGGCGGCCAGAACGACCAAAGCGTCCGTGGTGATCGTGGCCGAAGAGTTCCCCGCCATTTCGACGGCCGTGCTTCGTAGCAAGAACCCTTATCTGGCCTTCGCTCACGCTCTCGAACTGTTTTCCGAACCTCAACGGTATGAACCCGGCGTACATCCCACGGCCGTAGTCGATTCCTCAGCGCGGATCGGCGAGGGAGCACACATTGGTCCGTATGTGGTAATTGGCCCTAGAGCTGAAATTGGACGCAATGCAGTGTTGCTGGCGCACGTAGTGATCTATCGCGACGTCAAGATCGGCGACAACTTCTTTGCACACGCGCATGCCGTTGTCCGCGAAGGCTGCCAATTGGGTAATCGCGTTCTGCTGCAAAACGGCGCAATCATCGGCGCCGATGGCTTTGGCTTTGCCAAGGACGACTCCGGACACTGGTACAAGATCGTGCAGCCCGAACCTGTCGTACTCGAAGATGATGTCGAAATACAGGCCAACTCCTGCATCGATCGCGCCAGCGTAGAGAAAACGCGCATCGGTCGCGGCACCAAGATCGACAATCTGGTGCAGGTCGGTCACGGCGCACGCATTGGAGAGCACTCGTTGCTCGCGTCCCAGGTAGGCCTCGCCGGCTCCACCGAGATCGGCAACAACGTGATTCTCACTGGACAGGTGGGCGTGGTTGGTCATTGCAAGGTAGGAGATGGAGCGATCGTAACCCCGCAGAGCGGCGTCGCAGGCGACATCGACGCTGGAGCAATCGTCAGCGGCGCGCCGGCGGTGGATCACAGGTTGTGGCTGAAGTATTCGGCACTTCTGAGCAAGCTGCCCGAAATCGCTCGAGCGGTGCGGGCTAAGGCGTCGAAGGAGTAGCCACCGGAGACGCCGCAGAAACCGCAGAAGTCCTTCCCTCCTGCATCTCCTCCGGCAAAGCACTATCGATGGCTTGCCTCACCTTCCTCATCAGATCTTCGCGGCTGCCGAAGTCTTCCGGTTCGATAGGAGGATGAAAGGTCATGGTGACGATACCGGGCTTGATCGCGAACCGTCCCTTGGGCATAACATAATGCGATCCCGAAATCGTCACCGGCACTACCGGCACACCGCATTCCATGGCGAGGTAGAACGGTCCTTTTTTGAAAGGCAGCAATTTGCCATCAAACGAGCGATGGCCTTCGACATAGATTGTCATATTGATGCCCTGCCGCAGCACGGCTGCGGCGGCCCGCACTGCTGAAATTCCTGCGTCTCGATTGCCGCGATCTACAGGCACCAGCGACCCCAGCCTCATCGTTTTGCCCAGCAATGGGTAGTCAAACAATTCCTTCTTCGCCATGACCGAGGTGCGCCGTGGAATTAGCGGCAGCATGACCGGCGGATCGATATTCGAAACATGGTTCGACATGAAAACATATGTCCGCTTGGGATCGAGACGGTCGAGCCCAACAGTTCGTGGGCGTATTCCAGCCAGGCGAGTTCCCCAGTATGCGGCGCCCATACCCACGAAATACAGAAAACGAATGTCGCCGGTGAGGAACGTCCAAGGAAAGCAAACGATGGCAGCGAATGGAAGCGCGACTCCCCAGAACGCCAGCATTGCGATGGTGCGGATCACGGTTGTGTCGCTCCCGCCGGCTGGTCTTCGCCCTTCAGCCATGCGGCTCGTCGGGCTTGCTGCTCTGGCGTGATTTTGTCCAGGTTAATCAGCTCGAAATCCAGTTCCTGCCTGCTCGCCATCTTCCACCGCAACTCTCGCTCGCCCCCCGAATTGCGGACACGCAACCGGATCGTCTCACCCGGACGCACTTCCGCCGAATGGCGCGGGAGGCCGTTCGCACTCTGACCATTAATTTCCAGAATAGAGTCTCCCACCGACAGTCCGGCCAGGTCGGCCCCACTTCCGGGCGTGACTGACGATACTACCAGTGCGGCGTCGAAGTTTCGCGTGGCAACGAACCCAAGGTCGGCGATCAGGCTGGCCCGCTTCTCCAAACGTAATCCCACGGTCCTGAAGAAATCATCCCACGGAATTTCATCGGTACCGGCAACGTACTTCTGAAAGAACCATCCCAAATCAGAATGGCTCACCGCCTCGGCAGACTGGCGCACTCCGTCCGTGTCCGGGAAAAACTTGCCCTTACGCGCATAGTGTTCATTCATCCAAAGAAGGATATCTCTCAGCGAAGCGGTTCCATTACTGGACTCCCGGACTTGGAGATCGAGCAGGACGCCGAGAAGATTTCCCTTGTTGTAGTAAGAAATGCTGCGCGTGGGCAGACGGTAGTAATCGTATTTCTCCAGCCACGCATCCAGACTGGACTCTTCGACCGACTGCGTGCGATGCGCCGGACGCCGCTCCAGTTCGGCGATTTCGGCCGCAATGCTCTTGAGATAGCGATTCTCGTCGAGCAATCCGGCCCGCAATAAAATGATGTTTGCTGCCGTGGTGGTTGTGCCCTCGCTGAACCAGAGCGCGCGAGTGTAATTTTCTCGCGTGTAGTCAACCGGCTCGAGCGACTGCGGGCGGATCCGTTTAACGTTCCACAAATGAAAGAATTCGTGACCAGTAAGGCTGGCTAGGGCGTCTGGATTAGCCGAGAGTGTCTGAGCACTGAGATCGATGGCGGTGCCATTGGCGTGTTCCATCCCGTTTCCGGGCGCGTTTCTCGGGAAGTGATAAAAAAACACATAGGTCTGAAAGGGACGATCTTCCATCCAGATCGTTGCTGAGGAAACGAGTCGCCGCAGCATGGCGACGATCTTGTGCATATCGTAGTCCGAGGGATCGGCATCAACCACCACACGATAGTGCCCACCGCCTTCGTCAAAATCAGATTCCTGGAATGCGCCAATCTCGACTGGAGAATCCACCAGGCGATCGTAACTCTCAGCCGTAAAAGCTCCGCCGGAAGCCGCGAGCACGGTGGCAATGTGCCAACCAGTGGGCATGTCGGTGAATGAAATCTCGGAAGGAAAAAAGCGGCCATCGACGGGATACACTAGAAGCTCAGCCAGATTGAAGAATGCGTGCTGCGTATTCAGCTGTGCTCCAAACGGGCCGGACTGGTCAGCCAGTATTTCGTATTCCACTGCTGCGCCTTGTGCCGTGCCGCTGAGATGCCAGGTTGCTTTGTCCAATTTCCGGACTGAGAGCGATTGCCCATTCGCAGTTTTAGCCGTGACCCAGTTCACATAATCAGAGAAGTCGCGGATCTGGTAGAGAGCGTTCCACACCGGCAGTTGCAGATCCCGCTCAGGAGCACCAGGCCCGAGAAGAATTTTCACTTTGACCAGATGTTCCGTGCGATTAGCTAGCGAGACGAGGTAGCGAATGGGAACCGATTGCGAAACGGGCTGGGAACCCTGCGCTCTCGCTGGATTTGTCGCAAGTACAGCGCAGAGGAAGCACGTCAGTGCTATCGCAAGCCCCGCTCTCGACGAGCGCGTCACGCCTTGGCGGACGCCTTCATCGCGTGGTTGCCCGAAGCGCCTCCAGACAAGGCTTTCAGCCGCTGCGGCAGCTTTTCGTAGATTCCGCCGAAGCCGCCATTGGAGAGGATTGCGACTACGTCTCCCGATCGCATTTCGGGTGCGACCGTCTGCACGATTGCATCGGCGTCAGCGGCCAGGCGCGCGCGCCTTCCCTGCTTCTGCAGGTCAGTCACCAGCGCCGCCACATCCATGCGCTCGTGTTCGGGGATTGATTCCGATTTAAACACGTTGGCCACGACAATCTCATCGGCAACCGCAAGGCTGCGGGCCAATTCATTCTGGAAAACATTCCGGCGCAGCGTGTTAGACCGCGGCTCCAGAATGGCCCATAGCCGGGCTCCCGGATAACGCTCATGCAGCGCCTTCAGCGTGCCTGCGATCGCCGTGGGATGATGCGCGAAGTCATCAATGATGGTGATGCCGTTTACTTGTGCCCGCACTTCCAGACGGCGTTTCACGCTCTTGAAGGTCTTCAGCGCAGCTACGATCTGCTCCTTCGGAATTCCGCAGTCAGACGCCAATGCAGCGGCCGCGGTGGCGTTCATCACGTTGTATTCGCCGGCCAGCGCGAATTCAAGGTCGGCCCAGGGCTTGCCGTTGTGCACAACTGTCCATGTGGTGCGCGCAGGATCGAACCGCAAGTTGCTCACTCGCCAGGTTGCGGACTCGCTATTTCCGTAGCGTTCCACCGGACAGAACGCCTTGGCCAGACAGCGCCCGATACTTTCTCCAGTGTCCAGAGCGACGATGCGGCCCCGTCCCGGGACCAGGTTGACCAGGCGCTTGAATGCAGTTTCAACGGCGTCGAGGTCTTTGTAGATATCCGCGTGATCGAACTCCACCGAAGTCAGGATGACAGCATCCGGAAAGTAATGCAGGAACTTCGGACCCTTGTCGAAAAACGCAGTGTCGTACTCGTCGCCTTCGAGAATGAAATGCTTTCCCTCTCCCAACTGGAAACTGCTGCCGAAATTCTCCGCGATTCCGCCGATCAAAAAAGATGGCTGCACTTCGGCGCTGTGGAAGATCCAGGACAGCATCGATGTGGTCGTAGTCTTGCCGTGCGTTCCGGCCACGACTAGAACTTCCTTGCCGCGCAGGAATTCGTCATGCAGAATCTGCGGCAGTGAGCAAAACGGAAGACGCTGGTCAAGAATGTATTCAAGTTCAGGATTGCCCCGGGAGATGGCGTTCCCGACGACCACCATGTCGGGCCGAGGCTCGAGGTTAGCAGCGGCGAAAGGCTGGGCCACGGGGATGTCGAGCGACGCCAGAAAATCCGACATCGGCGGATACGCCGCGGCGTCGGAACCAGTGACACGATGACCGCTCTCCTTCAGCATCCCCGCCAGCGAGGCCATGGCTGTACCGCAGATTCCGATCAGATGAATGTGTTTGCTGTCGCTCATAAAGTATTGGTCGTCAATTCGTTACGCCGCTCGTAAATCGCCCTGTGTCCTCAGTGTCCTCTGTGGCTAATCTTGTTTCTCACCCTGCCGATCGCGAAGAAGCCGCCAGTACTGTAGCTGCTTCTTTTATTTCGAGACTCACCGTATTCACCGTGACTTTCAAAGCCGCACGCACCCCGAAAGGCAGCGTGATGTTGCGGCGAGAAACGTGCCCGGAACGTAAGCCGAAAGCCACCGGGACACCGAGATCTCCGACTACCCGCAGGATTACATCCTGCAAACTGTAACTTTGATCCTTGTTCTGTGTGCAATCTACCATCTCGCCGAAAACAATGCCGCGAACCTCGTCCAATTTTCCCGCCAGTTTTAACTGCATGAGCATGCGGTCGATCTGATAAGGCTTGGCGGCGATGTCCTCGATAAAAAGGATAGTTCCAGCGGTTTGAATTTCGTAAGGCGTGCCAAGAGATGCCACAAGAATGGATAGACATCCGCCATAGAGAATTCCTTCGGCAGATCCTGGCACCAGCGGCTTCACGTCCGAATCCAACTCCAGCGGCCATTCTGACGATCCGTTCAAGGCATGCTCCCACGAATCCAGATCAATGCCATTCGGATCGGCAAAATCTTTGGCTACCATGGGACCGTGAAATGTGACCAGGCCGGCGGCATCCGTGAAATAGGTGAGCAGGCTGGTGAGATCGCTGTATCCAACGAAAATCTTGGGATTGGATTGAATCTTTTTCAGGTCGAGGGCCTTCAGCAGGTAGTTCGAACCATATCCGCCACGCGCGCAAATAATCGCGCGCACTTCGTCGCGGACAAACATTTCTTCCAATTCCCTCGTCCGGCGCTCCACGGACCCGGCGAAGTAAAGATCGCGCTCAAGAATGGAATCGAAATAGAAGGGCTCGTATCCCAGGTCGCGCAAGGCACGGCAGCCCGCGTCCAGCATTGCGGGTTTGACGTTGCTTGCCGGAGCGACGATTCCAACGGTATCTCCCGGTTGAAGCGCCGGCGGCTTGATGCGAACGTTTTTAGGAACCGAAGCCATTTGTAATCGTGAACTACCTGCCAGGCCCGCAAAAGCTCAAAAGAAAAACTCGCCGCGGCAGACCAGTTGCGCCGGACCGCGCAGAAAAACCTCGTTCTCCCAACGGACGGTTTGCACTCCACCGGGGGCATGAACCCGCACTGGAGACTGCACTTGTTTTGTCGCAATCGCCGCGACGGCCGACGCGCACGAACCCGTCCCCGAAGACTGGGTCTCGCCTACTCCACGCTCGAAGAATCTCACTTCGACGTTACTCTTATCTTTGACAATCACCAATTCAACGTTCACTCCATGTTCGAACGCAGAATGACGACCGATCTCGGCGGCCTGGGTCTGCCAGTCAGAAGTGAAATCCTTCACGAAAGCGACGTAGTGAGGATTTCCCATGGAGACCGGAACACCCGTCACTGGGCCCGCTCCTAATTGGAGCGCAAATGCGCTGCCAACATCTGGCTCGCCCATTACAGTTTCGAACTCATAGATCGACTCGTTTCGACTCGTCAGCGTGCAGCACTTGACCCCCGCACCCGTACCAATCAGGAACGTTTCCTGGGCGCGGTCTGAGCCAGATTGCTCTGCAAGAAGATACGCCGCTACACAGCGCGTACCGTTACCGGAAATTTCAGCTTCCGAACCATCAGCATTGATCAGGCGCGCCTGAGTGTCCGCATCCGTTGCCGAAAACAGCCACTCCACCCCGTCAGCTCCTACGCCGCGGTGGCGATCGCAAATTCGTCTGCTGAACTCCGCAATATCGGAGGGGACGTACAATCCGTCGATGATCAGGAAGTCATTGCCGCACGCACTGGCCTTCACGAAAGGAATGGTTGGCCCAGACGACGTCATTCCGGATGCACCAACCCCAGCGGAATAACACTCTCGAGAACGGCAGACTTCCTCAACGCCTCCAGAACCTCTCGATGTTCCCTGTGCGTTCCTTCCAGGTCAAACTGCAGCCGCACATGCTGCCGGGTCTCGGCAACGTGTATGTTTTCCATCATGCCGTGGATACACTCCAACGCGCTGTTGATTTCAGCCCTGATGTCTTCCGCGCTGCGCCCGGTCACTTCGTAGCTGTGAACGGCCAGCTTGAGATTGAGTTTCTGCTCGGCATTTCCCAGCAAGAAGAGGCAAAGCAGAATAAGACCGGTGCCGAAAATTGCCGTCAGATAAAGTCCGCCGCCCACGGCCATGCCGACCGACGCCACCACGAAAAGCGTGGCGGCCGATGTGATTCCCGTAATCAGGTTGTTCCGATTGTGCAGGATCGAGCCTGCACCGATGAACCCGATGCCTGGAATAATCTGCGCTGCGATCCGAGTGTGGTCGCCGAGATGCTCAACCGCGAGCGAGTCGGAAAGCAACGTATACATCGCAGCGCCGAGACAGATGAAGAGATTTGTACGCAGGCCGGCGGGACGATGCTTGAGCTCGCGCTCCAGTCCGATGGCGCCTCCCAGCAGTGCAGCCAGCATCAGGCGCACTAGAGATATCCCAGCTGCGGACAACTCGCTCTGTATGACCACGTAGATGTGTTGCATCACCGGCATGGGAACCTGAGTGGCTGGATTTTATCACCGGAAAACTGCGGCGCTGACGGCTTCCGGCGTTGGCAAGTTAACGCAGATGATTACCTCGACGGAGCTCGAGTCCGGTAG
>Ga0163162_10007296_pt1 | contig 10741 bp, 8 predicted proteins | sample S55metaG_FD_115310 | JGI IMG/M metagenome (GOLD analysis project Ga0163162, IMG submission 115310) | Switchgrass rhizosphere microbial communities from Kellogg Biological Station, Michigan, USA - S5-5 metaG | ecosystem: Host-associated > Plants > Roots > Rhizosphere > Soil | place: USA: Michigan...
GAAAGGCACCGCCTGGTAGGCCTTGATACATGGGGAATAATAGCCGAGATATGGCAGCACACGGATAAAGAGAATCCAAGTAATGAAGAGGATATAGTTAGAGTAGAAGACGATTTCGGAAGATGATTTATCACCCCCTTGCAATCTCTCCTATAGCTTTTATCATCTTGTCGAGGTCCTTAAGTTTTGTATAAACATGAGGTGTAACCCTTACAAGGCTTATGTTTTCCCAGCTAATACCAACTGTATGGATTTTGTATTTCTCCATTAGCTTATCAGCTAACTCGGAAGGCTTTAGTCCTTCTATGCTTACACCACAGATGGCACATGAGTATTTAGGATTGAGAGATGTATTGATAGTTACCTTAGGAATCTTCTTTACTTCAGCGGCCCAATAATTCTTTAGGTAATGAATTCTTTGCTGCTTTCTCTGAGAGCCTATTGCATTATGGAAGTTGATAGCTTCTCCAATTGCCTGCTCTATGGGAAAGCTGCGCGTGCCAAGGGTTTCAAACTTTCTTATATCTTCTCCATTGGGCTTGTCGTTACTTAGGAGAGGCCATATCTTACTTATCTTTTCTTTCTTTATCCAAAGCATACCACTGCCAATAGGAGCACTAAGAAACTTGTGAAGGCTGGACCCAAAATAATCTCCTCCAAGTTCAGGAACCTTAAAATCTAAAAGACCAAATGAATGTGCACCATCCACTAAGACCTCGACACCATGCTTGTGAGCCATGTCTGCTATCTTCCTTACGGGAGTTATTTGTCCTATCCAATTAATGATATGAGTGACATGAATAAGCTTTGTATTAGGAGTGATGGCTTTCTCATAAGCGCTGACAATTGCATCATCATTCTCTGAAGGCAGTTCTAAATTAATTTGCTTGTAAACAATACCTTCTCTTGTTTGCCTTTGTTTCCAGGCATTGATCATATTAGGGTAATCCTGCTTAGTAGCTATCACCTCGTCTCCTCTTTGAAGAGGTAAACCAAAGATGACAGTATTCAGAGCTTCGGTAGAATTACGGTTAATAGCGATCTTATCCGGAGATGCACCAGCAAGGTCCGCAAGCTTTTCCCTGAGAGGCTCTCTGCCTTTATCCAATATCTGCCACATAAAGAAGGAAGGACCTTCATTGCAAAGCTTATTATATCTGTCAAGAGCATCTTGGACGATTCTGGGTGCAGGACTTACGCCGCCGTTATTTAGGTTGATTATATTAGGGTTAACCGAATAAGCCTGCTGGATAATGCTCCAATAGTCTTCATCCTCAGCTATTTCCTTATCGGAAAGACTTTTTACTCTTTTATTAGCTGCTTCGAAGTCTGCAGCATGAAGCTGGTTGAAGAGGCTGTTTACTGAAAAAGTTCCGGCGAGGAGCCCGGCCTTTTGCAGAAAGTGGCGGCGGCTGTCAGTCATGATAGATTATTATAACAGAAAGATATATAATTAAATTTACAATCCTATGTACCTTTGGGCTTCCAATATGAGGAGATTTCTATTAATACTATTCTTTATAAGTCTGATTTCCTTATCAGGCTATACGGCAGATGCCCAATGCTCAATCTGCGCCAAGAGTGTACAGCAGATGGGAGATAAGCCTGCCAAAGGCTTTAACTCAGGAATAATATACCTGATGCTTGCACCCTTTGGGATCATAGGATTTGTAGGGTATAGGTGGTGGAAGAGCAGAGAAGAATAACTTCTAATTACACATTTGCTTTTATACAAATCACCGAATTTCAATACATTCCGAATACCATCACTGAATCATTACTGGATCTTCACAGAACGATTACTGAACCATTACGGGGAGAACTGCACACCAACAGCACACTAACCTCACACTAACTACACACCAAAGGGGCACGTCAAGCTAGGATAAGGGTAATATAAAAAGTAGGAGAGATTGCTTTCATCCATGCAACAACATAATAAAATAAAAAAAGCGACAGGGTTCCCTATCGCTCTCTTTCAAATATTATTATTGTTCTACCAGGATTTTTTAGCTACGCCGTCTTTTACGGCCTGAAGCGCATTTGCTTCGCTAAGCATAGTAGTCATTTTATTTCCTTTTCCATCATCGCCCTGCGCCATGTAGCCGCCGCGAGCTGTTTTGGTGATCACCGCGTTCTGCATTGGAACATTCTTTTCTTTTGTTTTCATGCAATAAGCCGTTAACATTTTTGACATGGTGTATTAGTTTATAGTTTTAAAATAAGGGTTAATAATCAAATTGTTCAGCATAAACATACGGATTAATTTGAAAATAACACAATTTGAACTCTTCGAATTAGTTACACATCAATATTAGCGTACTTGGCATGGGTCTCTATGAACTCCCTTCTTGGAGGAACTTCATCACCCATCAGCATGCTGAATACCCTGTCTGCTTCTGCTGCGCTATCAATGCCTACCTGCTTCAATGTCCTTGTCTCAGGGTTCATTGTTGTTTCCCAAAGCTGCTCACTGTTCATCTCTCCAAGACCCTTGTATCGCTGAACAGCTACTGCATCTTCTTTTCCGTTTGCCATCTTTTCTACCCATGCTTTTCTTTCCTCATCATTCCATGCATAGGTTTGATCTTTTCCTTTCTTAAGGAGATATAATGGCGGCTGAGCAATGTAGATATATCCTTGCTCTACCAGTTCTTTCATATAACGGAAAATAAATGTCAATATCAAAGTAGCGATGTGACTACCATCCACGTCAGCATCGGTCATGATGATGAGCTTGTGATAGCGAAGCTTTGTGATGTCTAGAGCTTTTGGGTCTTCGGGCGTACCGATCTTAACGCCAAGAGCTGTGAACATATTTCTTATCTCTTCATTGTCGTAGATACGATGCTCCATAGCTTTTTCTACGTTAAGGATCTTACCCCTTAATGGCAGAATAGCCTGGTAGCTCCTATCTCTTCCCTGCTTTGCTGTTCCACCTGCCGAATCTCCCTCGACAAGGAACAACTCACACTTCCATGGATCCTTCTCACTACAATCTGCCAGTTTACCAGGAAGACCTCCTCCGGTCAAACCACTTTTTCGTTGAACCATATCCCTTGCCTTCTTAGCTGCAGCACGGGCCTGGGCAGCAAGGATAACCTTCTGGATGATCATTCTGGCATCCTTAGGATTCTCTTCAAGGTAGTTGTTCAAAACAGCACTTAGGGTGCTGTCTACAATACCCATTACTTCGTTATTTCCAAGCTTGGTCTTTGTCTGACCTTCGAATTGAGGCTCAGGAACTTTTACTGATATGATAGCACTAAGGCCTTCGCGGAAGTCATCTCCTTCGATCTCTACCTTAGCCTTTTCAAACATGCCTTCCTTTTCTCCGTAGCTCTTAAACACCCTTGTTATTGATCTGCGGAAACCGGCAACGTGAGTACCACCTTCAATAGTATTAATATTATTTACATAGCTGAAAAGGTGCTCCTGGTAGCCGGAGTTGTATATCATCGCTACTTCTACAGCAACGTTGGTATTTTTATCATGTCCATCGCAATAGATAACTGTAGGAAGCAAAGCCTGGCGATTTGCATTCTTGTCAAGCATCTCTACAAACTCAATTATACCGCCTTCGCTATAAAATGTCTTTGTATAAGTTTTTCCTTCTTCATCCTTTTCTCTAAGGTCGTTAAGGATGATCGTTATTCTCCTGTTTAGGAAAGACAATTCCCTCAATCTTCCCTCGAGGATTTCCCTGTTGTAAACAGAAACGATGAAGATTGAAGTGTCGGGCCAAAACTGAACAGTAGTACCTGTCCTGTCAGACTTGCCAATTTCTCTTACAGAATATTGAGGGATACCTTTTTGATATTCCTGCTCGAACTTCTTTCCTTCTCTTTCTACCTGCACATGAAGCCTGCTGCTCAATGCATTTACGCAGCTGACACCAACACCATGCAAACCGCCACTCACTTTATAGGAGTCCTTGTCGAACTTACCACCTGCGTGGAGAACTGTCATTACCACCTCAAGGGCACTGCGGTTCTCTTTGGTGTGCATTCCTGTAGGGATACCACGGCCATCATCCTGAACGGTGATAGAGTTGTCTTCGTTAATGGTAACGGTGATATTTTTACAATAGCCTGCAAGCGCCTCATCTATCGAGTTATCAACTACCTCGTAAACAAGATGATGAAGACCCTTGTTTCCGATGTCCCCGATATACATCGCCGGACGTTTTCTTACTGCCTCAAGACCTTCGAGTACCTGGATACTATCCGCCTCATAAGACCTCATAATTGGGGGTATTACTTCTGCTGCTTCTGTGCTCATAATTACGTTTAAAAATATAGGAATTTATTACCAGTTAGGGTATACTGCAAATTTAGGAAAGTTAGGGGGTTGCACCTAATTTTCACGCCCGTTTTAGCATATTATTTTACACATCTTTCTAACCAGCTAAATGACGCATAATCTTTGCTTTAAGAGGGGTATGGGAGCAAGCAGATTTTGGAAAGGAGCGGGGGCAATTTCTACAGAAATGGTACTGTCTATGACCTTGTTTTCAAGTGCTCTAACTGTACTGGTATTTCTTATCAGGCCGAGGGTAAGACAGTATAAAAAAAGTGACCTGAAGGTGTTTGACGTCATAAAAGGGCTTACTAATGAAAGGAATACAAGAATAATGTCCTTTGTGACCCAATTTGGGTCGCATAGATTCCTGGTCCCTGCCAACCTATCCCTTATCAGCTATTTTCTATTTTTTAGACGAAAAAGCTGGTTTTCCATCAGGGTGGCAAGCATTGGATTGAGTAGCCTGGGACTAATGTTCCTATTCAAATGGATATTCAAAAGAAAAAGGCCTATTGAAGGATTAATTAAAGCCAAAGGCTTAAGTTTTCCGAGCGGACATGCGTTAATGAGCACTACCTTCTATGGCTTACTGATATATATAATTAGCCAAACAATTTCTGATAAAACCAACAGGACAATTCTTATCATATTGCTATTAATGCTTATACAATCAATAGGATTTAGCAGGGTATATCTCCGTGTACATTATGCAAGTGACGTTCTAGTAGGCTATATAGCAGGAGTGATATGGCTACTGGTATTACTAAAAGTATTAAATGGAATAGAAGAATTCAATAAACAAAAGAACTTGCCTGTAGTAGCTATCTGACCTCTATTTGCCCTTCAGCAAGTTTCTTGGTGTAACCTTTTCATATTCCTTACTTTTACTTCCCAAAATATTTAAACATGACCAAGTTAAGATTCCTTGTTGTTTCAATTACACTATTAAGCGTTATTACATCATGTAATAATTCGAACACAACTTCTACAGGGACGACCTCAGGCACAGACACCACTAAAAAAACTGCTAAAGGAGATAGTTATGATCCTAATTTTAAAGTAGAGGCCGAATCTTTTGCTGACCTGCAATTGCTCAGGTATGAGATCCCGGGCTTTAACGAGTTAACTCTTCAGCAAAAAAAGCTTTCGTATTATTTATATGAAGCGGCATTGTGTGGAAGAGATATTATCTATGATCAGAAAAGCAAGTATGGCATTATGCTCCGCAAAACACTTGACGCCGCGCATAGCACTTATGCAGGAGACAAGAATACAGATGAATGGAGAAAGTTCCAGGAATATTGCGGAAGAGTATGGTTCAGCAATGGCAACCATCATCACTACAGTAATGAAAAGTTTATACCTGATTGTTCATTTGAATATTTCTCTACTGTTGTGAAAGGCTGTGATACAGTAATGCTGCCAAGAGAAGGAAATGAGAGTGTAGCGGCATTCCTGAACAGGATCAAACCTATTGTTTATGATATGAAGTTTGAACCAAAGGTTGTTGACCAGCGCCCTAACATTGATAATGTTGTTAACTCTTCTATGAATTTTTATGAAGGGGTTACACAAAAAGAAGTAGAAGCATTTTATTCAAGATTCGACAGTAAGGGTAATGCGCCTTCATGGGGACTGAACAGCAAGCTTATGAAAGAGAACGGGCAAATAGTTGAAAAAGTATGGAAGGTTGGCGGAATGTATTCTGCCGCTATTGAGAATATTGTTAGCTGGTTGGAAAAGGCTGTAACGGTTGCGGAGAATGAGCAGCAAAAGAGAGCGCTGCAACTACTCGTAGAATATTACAAGACAGGAGACCTTAAAACTTTTGATGAGTATAGTATTGCATGGGTAAAAGATACAGCCAGCAGAATAGACGTAGTTAATGGATTTATAGAAGTTTATCTTGACCCGATCGGAAAGAAAGGCAGCTATGAAAGCACCGTTTCTATGAAAGATATGGAAGCGACCAAGAGAATAAATGCGATAGCAAGCAATGCACAATGGTTTGAGGACAATTCGCCACTAATGCCTCAGCACAAAAAGAAGGTTGTAAAAGGGATAACTGCAAAAGCCATCACTGTAATCGTAGAAAGCGGAGACGCAGCACCAAGCACACCTATTGGTATCAATCTTCCGAATGCAGACTGGATTAGAAAAGATTCAGGATCAAAATCTGTTTCACTTAGCAATATTATTCATTCATATAATGTTGCGGGAGCAAAGAGTGGAGTACTTGACGAGTTTGCAATTAACGATACGGTGAAGCAAAGACTAAAGAAATGGGGCAACCTGGCTGCAGATCTTCATACAGATATGCATGAGTGTATTGGACATGCATCAGGCCAAATAAATGAAGGAGTTGGAACAACAGACAAAACATTAAAGAACTATGCTTCCACATTAGAAGAAGCACGTGCGGATCTGGTAGGTCTTTATTACATAATGGATCAGAAGCTTATTGATATTGGCGTGATGCCTTCTATGGAAGTGGGAATGGCAGGGTATGATAATTACATGATGAATGGTCTTATGACACAGCTTACAAGGCTGAAGCCGGGAGAAAAACTTGAAGAAGCTCATATGCGTAACAGGCAAACCATAGCAAGATGGGCTTATGAGAAAGGGAAGAAAGACAGTGTGGTAGAATTTGTAAAGCAGAATGGCAAAACGTATATACGTATTAATGACTATAAAAAACTGCGTGATCTGTTTGGACAATTACTTCGTGAAATGCAAAGGATTAAGTCCGAGGGAGATTATAAGGCAGGGATGAACCTGGTTGAGACTTATGGAGTAAAAGTAGATCCTGTTCTTCATAAGGAAATACTTGAGCGCTATTCAAAGCTTAATGTTAAGCCGTACAGGGGCTTTATACAGCCTCGCCTTGTTCCGGTTATGGATAAGGATAATAAGATCACTGATATTAAAGTAGAATATCCTGAAAGCTTCTACCAGCAGATGATGGAATATGCAAAGAAGTATTCTTTTTTGCCGGTAAAGAACTAAGAATGTAGAAGTTATATAAATTGGCCCTGTAAGGTTTGAAGCCCTTACAGGGTTTTTATTTTGTACATATTAGAGGCTAAATTGGTTAATTAACACGATATCTGCCAACAAATTCCTACTTTTACTATCCCAACAAGCTCATTATGTATCATCACGTCTGGAAAAAATACTTGCCCTTCATCAACATTCAACTTAAGAAATCACAATCTGGAGAGCAGATAATGACCCTTAATCGTGTAGATTTTGAGAAAGCCGGATCAGGAAGAAAGGCTGGATATAAGTTCACTATTGAGTTCACTAACGGAAGGGTTAGCAATGTAATCAGCAATAGTCCATTGGCTGTAGACCTCGCTTTTGTAATGCTTGAGAACGAGCCTACTAAGAAGATTTTAGCTAATAATAAGATATACCAGATCAGCTTAAACACTAAGTTTCAACTTCTTACAAAAGACCTTAGTCCAGCAAAAGAAGAAGTTAGCGAAGAGAAGGCTGTAGAGTCAGAGTAATTACCCGTTACTTACCTTTTCTATTTCCCGGCTTACTTACCTGGTCGTCTTTATATCCCCTTTCTTTATTTTGACGGCTATCCAGGTCATCTCTAACTTCCGGAACAGGTTTATTAGAGTTCCACTGTTGTTTGCTCTGATGAGTAGCTTCGTTCCTTGCTCGTTTCATAATATTCTTTATCATTGAAGATTCAAAAACTGTACCCTGTTACACAGAGAGAAAAAATATAAATGGCATAAACTTGCGGACTCTGCACAGGAGATTCAATTCAATTCCTCAGGCCTATGTGAGATAGAGATTAAAGGAAAAAGGATATGTATTGCAAAAGGAAGCCAAGGCTTATATGCATGCAGTGCCAAGTGCCCTCATGCAGGCGGAGTAATGGCCACTGGAGAGATTGATATCCAGGATAATATTGTTTGCCCTTTGCATAGATATAAATTTAGCCTTATGAATGGAAGAAATGTTAGCGGAGAAGGATATTATTTAAAAACATATCCTGTCGAGGTTAGAGAGGATGGAGTATTTGTAGGAATAGAAGACTCTGCTGTTTTTAATTGGCTGAAATAATTCTTTAGCTTCCTCCCAGCTTGAAATGGATAGCAGGTGGAACTGTAATGGTAGCATTAGTATTAATAGTAAGGTTTCTGCAACCAAGCCCGGTGATATTTACAATAGGATAGAAGTTTGTAACAGGAACTTGGGGAATAATTACATCCTGCCTTGAAGTGGGAACAGCATTGGGACTCCAGTTCAGAGGATTGTTCCAGTCAGTAGAAATTCCTCCTACCCATGTGATCAAACTTGGAACTGGAACGGCAAGATCCGATTCCCACAAAGCCCTTCCATTGGTAGCTGCTCTTATCTTTCCGATTCCATATGCGATCTCAAGCTCTTCTACATCCACATTAGGTAAGCCCGTAAAGAATGGCTGCCACGATGCAAGAGATTTGTCTATAAAATAAACTCCTACATCTGTGCCTACATACAACCCATCATAGGAAGCATTTTGATATGTTATACAATTTACGGGAAGGTTGGGTAAACCTGTTGAATAGTTACTCCAGTTAAGTCCTGCATCAGCTGAGTACCAAACCTTAGCCGTAGACACATAGCCTGAAAACGTTACCCATACTTTATTTGGATTTGTATTGCAAACAACAACGGAAGTAATAAGAGCAGAAGCAACAGGTAGAGTGCCTGTACGATCTGTGAACGTACTACCATTTGTGGACACGAATAACTTGTTTGATTTCGCAGCATATATAACATTCGAATCCGAAGGAGCATATGCCAGAGCAACAAGGTTCGTAGACCCTCCTGTAACATCCCCCAGTTGCGAAAAGGTAGCGCCTGCATCAATAGTTTTCCAAACTTGTGCCTTACCAATCAATAAAGTGTTTTCATTATCGGGATTCATTACAATGGGAGTAATCCAACTGGCGCTTGCATTAACCCCAGAGCCTGTAGTTGTGCAAACCACATTGTACAAAGGGTAATTATTATAAGTTTTGATAACCCTTCCGTTATAAGATTCAAGATACCTGATGCTGTCCTGGGTGTAGCCATAAATACACTCCATGCCATCGCCGGTATTAGGAGTGAACATATTCCATATGCCACTCTTAAGAGTTTGTGTCCCCATATCCTGGTGGCCTGTCAATATCGTATAAGGGTCCAGGGGAGATGTACCCAGTTTATACATCTGTGCTATCTGCAATCCTTCATTAAAAGTATTCCAGCTAACACCATAATCCGTACTCTTCCATACACCACCATCATTGCCTGAAAAATATACAGAATCAGTACCCGGAAGAAATTCTATAGAGTGTTGGTCGGGGTGAATAAAAGGAACAAATCCGCCATTTTCACTTGTTATTTTAACCCAATTCACACCGCCGTCTACAGTTCTGTAAAGTACAGTTCCGCCAACAAGAACGGTGTCCCTATGGAGAGGCGATGCGTTCATACAAAGGTTGTATGTAGCCTGGGAAGCAGGTACGCCTGCAAGAATATTAGGAGTGTTTGCTCTCAGTGTAAAGTTATCCCCGCCATCTACAGAGCGATAAAAGCCATAAAAGTCAAATGTAAATTTCTTTACTCCTACGACATATACATAATTGGTGTCTGCCGGAGTGACTGAAATTTCAAGCCTGGCTACATTAGCAGGCAAAGGAAGGCCTGATGATATAATAGAAAAGGTTGCTCCGCCATCCGTTGATTTATAAAAGGTGCCATTAGACTGTACCCCCGATACTGCATAAATTATGTTAGGATTGCCGGGCTTGAACTCAACATCAGTGAACAATCCACCTCCTTGCACTACTACCCAGTTAGTCCCGCCATTAATTGTTCTGTATAGCCCAACGCTTGTAGCTGCAAAAAGAGTGTCAGGGTGAACAGGATTTATGATCAACTTATAAATACTTCTTCCCAAACTTGCTGTCCAACCCATTGTATTGCTTCCCCATGTGGCTCCACCATTAATGGATTTGAGAACTCCTATAGATGCAATCGACAATTGTGATCCTGCACCATTTGCATCGCCCGTTGCCAGGTACATTATCTGTGTGTTCAATGGATTGATAGCTATATCTGAACAGCCAATAACAGGCAGCTGATCTGTGTTACCTGTTGTCCAGTTTAATCCTCCATCTGTTGTTTTCCATAATCCTCCAAGTGGAGCAGAGGTCCACATGTTGTTTCTGTTCGTTGGGTCAAAGCGAATAAAGTTTACTCTTGCTGCCCCACCCCAGTCTCCATTTGTTACTGTCCCTGTAGGTCCCAAGGGTGTCCAGTTACCTGTGCTGGTAATGGTTGATGGGCTATTTGCCCTATAATAAGATGACTGCAGATAATTGTTGAACCTCTCAGCAGTAGTAGAAGGTAATGTAATATCGCCTGAAGGATATACCCTTGGCTC
>Ga0163162_10007297_pt1 | contig 10740 bp, 9 predicted proteins | sample S55metaG_FD_115310 | JGI IMG/M metagenome (GOLD analysis project Ga0163162, IMG submission 115310) | Switchgrass rhizosphere microbial communities from Kellogg Biological Station, Michigan, USA - S5-5 metaG | ecosystem: Host-associated > Plants > Roots > Rhizosphere > Soil | place: USA: Michigan...
CGAGGAAGGCCTGATCGTGACCGACATCCTGACGTTGCACGATCGCGAATCGCGCAACAATTTCCTCAAGCGCGAGCTGACCTGGAACGAGAACGGCGTGCTCAAGGGTGCCCGCCACGTGGCCGTTGCCGGCAATACGTTCTACGTCTCTGCCGATGCCGGCGTCGTCGTGCTCGACATGCACGATCCATTGAAGCCGCAGTATGTCGCAACCGTACCGATCGCCAACGCACAAGCGGCGCAGGCGCAATTCCGCTACCTGTTCGTCAGCGCGAAGGACGGCCTGCACGTCGTCGACATCACGCATCCGGAAAAGGCACACGAAGTGCAAAGCGGCTTCGTGCCACTGCGCGATGGCCACAAGCTGCACGTTGCGCGCACCTATGCGTACGTCGCCGACGGCGCCGACGGCATTGCGATCATCGACGTGACCAATCCGGAGAAGCCGTTCGTCTATCAGATGTTCAATGCCGGCGGAAAGATCGGTGATGCGCGTGATGTCGTGGTCGCCACGACCAACGCATCGCTGTTTGCCTACATCGCCGACGGCAAGAACGGCCTTCAGGTAGTGCAGTTGACGAGTCCGGAGTCGCAGCCGAAGTTCTACGGATTCAGCCCGGACCCGAAACCGCAGCTGATTGCCTGGTATCCGACAAAGAACCCTGCCCTGTCGTTGTCGCGCGGCCTGGAACGCGACCGCGGCGTGGACGAAAGCGGCAACCAGATCGCGGTCTTCGGCCGCATCGGTTCACGTCCGTTCCATCTCGACGAAATGCAACGCCTGTACCTCAACAAGGATGGAATCCCGTGGTATGTGTCCGACTCGGTCGAAGGCAGTCCGCAGCCGCGAGTCATCGGCGCGCAGGAACCGCCGTCGAAGGACAGCACGCAAAGTTCAGGCGCAGGGGCGCTGCACTAATCGACGGCAGTTGCACGGATTGACATGACGAAGGGTGGCAGCCGCGGATCGCCTGATCGACGGCCGGCGCAAGTACGAGCGGCTCAGGGGGTAAGCGATGAAAAGGTTGCTGTTCGCTGGAATCCTGGCCGTCTTCGGCGCTCAGCCAGCGATTACACAGGTCCCGCGAACGCAGGGTGACGGACCGTCACTCGAGACCGGGACGGTTCCCCTGACCTACACCGGTGGCGACAGCCGCGTTTCGGTCGGTATCGACCAGGACGGCAACTCGCAAGGCGAGTTGATGCAGGTGTTCGGCAACAACGGCGAACACGCCGTCGTCGCCCAATTGTGGTGGGGAAACGGCGGCGCCGGAGGCATCCAGGCCGACTACAACTGGTTGTTCGGGACGACGCTCGAACAGGCGCGCCAGGATCCGGACTCGATCACGGTCGCCAAGCTTTCGTTTGCCATTGACCAGAACGCCGAAAAGGACCGGCAGGCCAACGTCGGGCTTTCGATCGAGCGCAAGGAATTCTTCCTGAATTTCTTCCTGTCCGGCAAGGCCAGCGGCGCGCGCAACGCCGGTGCCGTCAACGTGCAGCAAGAACAGATCGTCAATGGTACCGATGACGCCGGCATCTACACGCAAACCAAGACCGACATCGCGACCACGCTGCTTCTTGCCCAGCCCTACTCGACCATTGTCGGCGTCCACGGCGGTCACTTCTCCGATGGGCTGGCCGCGCGCTTCAATGGCGGCCTCGACTACGCCAAGGGCGACCAAGGCGCGAACCAGAAGCGCGTCTCGCTCGGTGTCGACAAATATCTCGGCACACACGGCTGGAGTCTTTCCGGCATCGTCGAACACGCGGAGAACACGCCGGTCGTCGGCAACGATACGAGCGACACGCGCTGGTGGCTGTTCCTGCGCTACGAATTCGGCGGCGGCGGCGCGTTCCGGCCGTTCGACGATTCCGCTGCGGCCAATGCCGCATGGATCGATCGCGCGCTGCACGAACCGGTAACCGGTCATGCGCGCACCGTCGATACCTACGTCACCAAGGGCAAGACCACGACGACGACGACACTCGGGCCCAAGCAATACACCGCGCGCGTTCCGATCGCGCGCGACGACAGCGTCAGCGTAGCCGAAGACTCCAGTGCCACAGGGATCGACGTGCTCGGCAACGACACCGACCCCGACAACAATGTCCTTGCCATCAGCTCGGCAGGCCCGGCCGGACACGGCACAGTCCAGATAGCCGCAGGCCAGGCGCAGTACACACCGGCGCCCGGATATACCGGGTCTGATGCGTTTCCGTACACGATTACCAACAGTAAGGGCCTTTCGGCGAGCGCGACGGTGCATATCACGGTCACGGCAGGCAACCCGCCACCCAACGCCGGCGCACCGGTTGCGCGCGACGACACGACCACGACCCCATATGCGCAGCCGGTAACCGTCGTTGTTCTCGGCAACGACAGCGACCCGAACAGCTACCCGCTGACGGTGACTGCGGCGACGGCACCCGCGCACGGCTCATCGCGAGTCAACGGCGACGGCACGATCACCTACACACCGAACACGACATTCACGGGTAGCGACCGTTTCACGTATTCGATCGACAATGCGCACGGCGGAACCGCGAGCGCCAACGTCACGATCATCGTGCAGCCACCGTCACCGCCGCTGGCACGCGACGACAGCGCGACCACCGCGTATGCAAATCCCGTCGACATCGACGTGCTCGCGAATGACACCGACCCGGCCGGCTACCCGTTGGCCGTCAGTTCGGTGACGAGTCCGTCGAATGGCACCGCGACGATACTTACCAATGGGTCGGTTCGCTACAGGCCGTCCATTGGATTCGTCGGCAACGACACGTTCGGCTACACGGCAAGTGACGGCCATGGCGGAGTCGCCAGCGCCAACGTTTCGGTCACCGTACTGCCGCAGTCCGGAACATTCCGGGCGCGCGACGACAGCGCGACGACCGCCTACGCGACACCGATCACGATCGACGTGCTCGCGAATGATTCCGCGCCGACCGACGCCAAGCTGACGGTCACGAACGTCACGACGCCCCAGCATGGTACCGCCGCGCGCACGCCGGCCGGCGTGGTCTACACGCCATCGGCGGCCTTCAACGGCGGCAACGACACGTTCGACTACACAGTCAGTGACGGCATCGAAACTGCGACCGCCACAGTCACGATCAAGGTACTTCCACCCGGCAACCCGGTCGCCCAGGATGACCAAGCGACAACCGCGTCCGCCACGCCTGTCGTCGTCACCGTGCTCGCCAATGACAGCGACCCAAACCATTTTGCCCTGACTGTCACATCGATAGCGGCCGCACCGGCTCACGGCACGGCACAGATCAATGGCGACAACACGATCACCTACACGCCGACGCCGACGTATTCAGGAGGCGATCTGTTCTCGTATGTGATTTCTAACGGCCACGGTGGCACGGCAAGCGCAAAGGTCACGGTCTCTGTCGTGGCGTCGCCACCGCCCGTGGCACAGAACGACAGCGCGGCGACGCCGTTCCAGACGCCGGTCACGATCGCCGTGCTCGCCAACGATAGCGACCCGAGCGGATTCCCGCTTTCGGTCACACAGACGACGGTTCCAAGCAGCGGCACCGTTACGATCAACGCAAACAATACGATCAAGTACACGCCCGCCCCCGGATTCGAGGGCAACGCGACGTTCAATTACACGATCAGCAACGGCCATGGCGGCACGGCAAACGCCACGGTCACCGTCACGGTCCTGCCGCCGCCACCGCCCATCGCGCAGGACGACACCGCGACGACGCCGTTCCAGAAACCGGTGACGATCATCGTGCTCACCAACGATAGCGATCCGAGCGGACTCCCGCTTTCGGTCACACAAGTGACTGGTCTGACCAACGGGAGCGGCACCCTGACCATCAACGCAAACAATACGGTTACCTTCACGCCCGACATCGAGTTCGACGGCACTGCGACGTTCAATTACACGATCAGCAACACTCATGGCGGCACGGCCACAGCCAAAGTCAGCGTGGACGTCCAGGCCCCTGTGCCGCCGATCGCAGGACCCGATTCGGCAACCGCGTCGTTCAATACGTCGGTGACGATCAACGTGCTGGCAAACGACAGCGATCCGAACTCGCTGTCACTGTCGATCCAGCAACCGGGATTCCCGTCGCACGGTCACGTCGTAGCCAACGCGGACAACACGATCACGTACACGCCGGATACCGACTACGAGGGCCCGGACAGTTTCATCTACGTCGTGGCGAACTCGCAGGGAGCCACCGCTCAAGCCCTTGTGACGGTCACGGTCCTGGGTCCCTAGCAGCGGCGGCAGTCAACCAGGAGATGCCCAACGGTAGAAGTGACTGTCACGATCGTCTGTCCGTGATTTGCCGGTCGAAATCCATCCGGCCCCTTCAACACGCGCTTCATTGCTCGCCTTGCAGCGTCTGCGCCCGCGGTCCAGAATTCGCGCATGCTCAAAGCCTCGCTTGCCGACTTGCTGCGCCGCCTGCCCGGGCCCCGAACGCCGAAGTGGCCCGACGGCGAACGTTTCGTTGAAGCGTTCGCGCACGGCTCGCTGGTCGTCGAACTGTACGCACCGGCCGGAAGCGATCCGCAGAAGCCGCACACGCGCGACGAGGTCTACTTCGTCGTTTCCGGCACTGGCGAGTTCGTAGTCGCCGGTGAACGCACGCATTTTGGCGCCGGCGACGCGTTGTTCGCTGCCGCCGGCGTCGCGCATCGTTTCGAGAATTTCTCCACCGACTTCGTTACCTGGGTCGCCTTCTATGGCCCCGAAGGCGGCGAGAAGGCCGGGGCGACATGATCTTCGTTCAGAGCACTCTTCGGCTGATGCTCGCTCTCGCTTGCCTTGCGCTCTCCTGTGCCGCCTCGTCGCTCGCCGCTGCCCCGGAGACGCCGGCCTCAGCAGACGCACAACGCCAGCAAGACGTGCGCGAGAAAGGCTCGAAGGTCATGCCGTTCTCACTCGAACAGACCCATCACACGTTCGAGAAGAACGATACGGGCGGCGTGCAACGAGTCCGCGCGAGCAACGCCGACGCTGACCAGGTCGCGATGATCCGGTCGCATCTGCATTCGATCGAGAAGGCGTTCAGCGCGCGCGACTTCAGCGCGCCAGCGCATATCCACGGCGCGGCCATGCCCGGCATGGCGGAAATGAAGGCCGCCGCTCCTGGCGAACTGACTGTGAGCTATCACGATTTGGACGATGGCGCCGAACTCGATTATGTCAGTCGCGCCCCAGCGATAATCGCCGCCATTCATCAGTGGTTCGACGCGCAACTCGCCGATCACGGCCGCGATGCGACCTCCAGGTAGCCCAAGAGGGTGACCACGATCGTCACGCAAGCAAGCATCCTCCGGCCGATCGCGGAAGTGTTCGACTACGTGACGACACCGGCGCACTGGCTCGTCTGGCACCCTTCGTCGCTGGGCCTGCACGGGGCAACCGATCATTCGCTCCGGGTCGGTGAGGAAGTCACCGAAGAATTCCGCGTGGCTGGCCGCAGGGGTTCGGTTACGTGGAAGGTCGTTGCGCGCGACGCGCCAAACCGTTGGACCATCACCGGTATCGTTGCCGCAGGCGGCAAGGGAACGATTACCTATACGCTGACCGCCATAGCGGACGGCACCGCGTTTCGACGCGAATTCGACTACGCCATGCCGAACCGGTTCGCTGTATTGCTCGATCGTTTGTTCATCCGGCGCCGGATCGAAGCCGAATCGATATTGGCGGTCAGCCGCCTCAAACAGGCGCTGGAGGCATGAGGCGGGTAATCGCCACGATTCTATTGCCGTTACTGATCACCGGTTGCGCGGTGACGCAGGTCGGCAACGTCATGCATCCCACGGTCTCCGGCGGCATCGTCGTGCGTCGGGCTGATGGAACCGAACTGCACTGGACGCCCGACCGCTGTTCATCCGGTGATGTTGCCCTCTTTGTCGGTTTCGATTTCTTGTCGACGCACGACGATGGCCACCTGCGCGTCGTGGTCCAGCCGATCGACGGACCGGCAGTCCGATGGAGTTTCGGTCCTGCAGGCGCACAAACCCAGGTCGTGCTGCATCGCTCCGACTGTGCAAGACTCGATGTCGACGTGCATGCGACCGACTGGCATGTCAACGACGTGCGTGATTTTTCCGGCTACGTCGACCTGCAATGCGCGCTGGCCGACGGCCTGCACGTCGAAGGACGCATAGGCGTCGACCACTGCCATTGACCGGACCGCAATCCATGAACGCTGAAAACGCGACACTCGAAAACCGCGGGATGATCGAACGCTTCTACCGCGCATTCCAACAGCGCGACGGCGCCGCAATGGCTGCCTGCTACCACGCCAACGCAAGCTTCCGCGATCCGGTATTCGACCTCGAAGGCGCGCGCGTCGGCGCAATGTGGCGAATGCTGACTTCGCGCGGTGCCGACCTGCGCGTGGAATTCGGCAACGTCTCAGCCGATGCGGCTGGTGGCAGTGCCGATTGGCAGGCGTGGTACAAGTTCAGCGCGACGGGTCGGCCGGTGCACAACATCATCAAAGCGCGCTTCCGTTTTGCCGAAGGACTGATCATCGAGCATGTCGACACGTTCGACTTCTGGCGCTGGTCGCGCCAGGCGCTCGGCCCGGTCGGAATGTTGCTGGGCTGGTCGCCGCTGGTGCGCAACAAGGTGCGCGCTCAAGCTGCCCGTGCGCTGGACCACTACACCTCGACGCGGTGAGTGCAACAACGCCGCGCCGCCAATCGTCGCTATTGGCCAGAATGCCGCGCGCGGAGTAACCTCCTGCGACGATGAATTCCCTGCTGGACAATTCCGCCGGGCCGCCTGGCGGCCGTCTCGTGCTGTCGCCGAGCGAGCTCGTGCGCATGGCGCGCGACCTGCTCGAGGACGCTTTTTCACTGATCTGGATCGAGGCGGAGATTTCCAACTTCTCGCGCCCGGCGTCCGGGCATCTGTACTTCAACCTCAAGGATGCGCAGGCGCAGGTGCGTTGCGCGATGTTCCGTCCGAAAAGCCAGTATCTGCGCTTCAAGCCCGCCGACGGCGTGCGCGTACTCGTGCGCGCGCGCGTCAGTCTGTACGAGGCGCGTGGTGAGTTCCAGCTTATCGTCGAGCACATGGAAGTGGCCGGCGAAGGCGCGTTGCTTCGCGCTTTCGAACAACTCAAGGCACGGCTCGCCGCGGAAGGACTGTTCGACGCCGCGCGCAAGCGGTTGCTGCCCGCGTTACCGCAGCGCATCGGGGTCGTCACGTCGCCGAGCGGCGCGGCGATCCGCGATGTGCTCAGCGTGATCTCGCGACGCTTCCCGCTCGCCGAAATCGACGTCATGCCCGTGCCGGTGCAGGGCAAAGATGCGCCGCCGGCAATCGCCCGGATGATTGCGGCCGCGTCGCGGGCACAACGCCACGACGTCCTGCTCCTGACGCGCGGCGGCGGATCGATCGAGGATCTGTGGGCCTTCAACGACGAAGCCGTGGCGCGCGCGATCCATGCCTGCAGGATTCCGGTCGTTTCGGCGGTCGGCCACGAAATCGACTTCACGATCGCCGATTTCGCCGCCGACCTGCGTGCACCGACGCCGTCGGCCGCAGCCGAGCTGCTGGTTCCCGACGCCGCCGAATTTCTCCGCCGGATCGAGCGCGACCGCTCGCAGCTGACCTCTTGCATGCGCCGCGCACTACGATCGTTGTCGCAGCGCACCGATCGCGCGCAAGCGCGACTGCGCTCGCTGCATCCGCGCGTGCGCCTGCGCGTCGGGCGCGAGCGCCTCGGCGGTTTGCGCACGCGCCTGCGCATGCTTCATCCACGCACGCAACTGCGTCTGAAGGCCGAGCGCCTGCGAGCGCTGTCGGATCGAATGGGGCGCGCCGCACATTCGCGCCTGCGTGAATCGCGCCTGCGCGTCAACGAATTGGCGCGCGCACTCAACGCGGTCAGCCCTCTGGCAACGCTGGAGCGCGGCTACACGATCCTCAGCGATCCTGCAAGCTCGGCTGTGATCCGATCCGTGCAGCAAGCGAATCCGGGTACGCGTCTGCTCGCGCGCGTCGCTGACGGACAATTCATCGTGCGCGTCGAACCTGATCCGTAAATGCAGGAACCAGATTTGCCGTTCAAACACACGCGCCCTGAAAAACGAACAAGCAGAGAAAATCACACATGCCAAGACGCCACCACGAAGGCCACCTGACTCACCGCATCGGCTGGCTGCGCGCTGCAGTGCTGGGCGCCAACGACGGTGTCGTGTCGACGGCCAGCCTGATCGTCGGCGTCGCCGCCGCGAATGCAACCCATATAGCGATCATGACAGCGGGATTCGCCAGTCTTGTCGCCGGCGCCATGTCGATGGCCGCGGGCGAATATGTTTCGGTCAGTTCGCAGGCCGACAGCGAGAGCGCCGAAGTCGAGGTCGAGCGGCGCGAACTGGAGACCGACAGCGCCGGTGAGTTGCGCGAACTGACGAACATCTATGTCAAGCGCGGGCTGACGCATACTTTGGCGCACGATGTCGCGGTACAGCTGACCGAGCACAACGCGCTCGACGCGCACTTGCGCGACGAACTCGGCATTTCAGAAACGCTGAGGGCCAGGCCGATGCAGGCAGCGACAACGTCTGCAATCACCTACGCCTGCGGCGCAGCGCTGCCGCTGCTGGCGGCGTGGCTATCGCCGTTATCCATGATGATTGTCCTCGTCAGTGCCGTTTCGCTCGTTGTCCTGACTCTGCTTGGCGGTGTCGCCGCCAGAGCGGGGGGCGCCGGCATTGTGGTAGGCGCCACGCGCGTCCTGGTCTGGGGCGCGTTCGCGCTGCTGGTTACGGCCGGAATCGGCAAATTGTTCGGCGCCGTCGTCTAGGAAACAGGAACCCGGCGCGAATGAAATCTCAATCGGCGCGCCGGGCGGCTCACTTGTTCGGTTCTGAACCGGGCGCCGCAGGCGGACCAAACCCGACCTGCAGCCAGCCGAGATTCAGGCCAATCGCACCGGCGGCAGGATCGGTCCATACGTAGGTGACCGTCCTGCCGGAGCCATCCTCGATCACGTTCAGTTGCAAGACCGAGAGTTTGCGCTCCGGATAGCTCGTGTGTTCGAGCGCCAGCGAGTAGCCGCTCGGCGCGCCGTCACGCCAGTGCAGCGCCACGCGGCCGCCCTCGCTGGACAGATGCAGATCGCGCTGCAGGTGCCAGTCGTTGTTGTCCGATTTGGCGTTGGGACCACCACCGTTGATCGCCGCCCAACCGTCGTACCAGCGCACGCGCCTGCCCTCTTCGATCGCATCGGCGCCGCGCGAAGAATCGGCGAACGTTGCGACTCGCAGCATGTCCGCGTCGATCGACATGCGCAGCGGCAACAAGGCGGCGTCCTGGCCGAGACCCGGCAACAACGCGCTGCACGATTCGACACTGGCGGCGGCGGAAAATTTCGTTCCGTCCCACTGGCCGTTCTGCGCACACGGCTCCAGTGCTGCCCACTGCGCCGCGTCGAAGTGAAATGTCTTGGCCGTGTCGGCAAACAGCGCCTGCGCTGCGGCCGTGTCCGTCGGACGCGACGGCACTAGGCGAACATGGTGCCCATCGGCGGTCACCTGCGCGCTGAACAGCCAGATAGAAGTCGAAACAGTCTTGCCGGCAACGCTGAGCCGCCAAAGCCAGGTGACGCCGCCCTGCGCGGACTCGACGACCCGCATCGAATGCTGCACATGCATCGGCGCGATGCCGGTACCGCCTTTGTTCGCGGCGCGAGCGCGCTCGACCTGCTCGTGATTGTCGTAGTCTCCCGGCAGCAACGCGGTGAGACTGGCCAGCGCGCCAGCATCGCTTCCCGGAGCGCGCGCGTGCTGCGCCGTCGGGCCGAGACTTTGGCAACCGGCCAGCATGGCCAGGCTCAACAGCAATACGAGACGAGGCATTGGTTACTCCGACAGACTCGCGCAAGCATAGCCGCTCGCTGCGCGGCAGCACAGACCCGCCCCGCCAAGCCGCAAAGCGCCTTGCAAATTCAGATTGCCGCCAGGGCCTGTTGCAGATCCGCAATCAGGACATCGGGTTCTTCGAGCCCGATCGACAGGCGAACCAGATTCAGCGGCAAGCTGCCGCCGCTGGGGATCGGCGCCGTAGCCGGATGCACGGCGCAGACCGGAAACAGCAGCGACTCGTAACCACCCCACGACACCGTCATCAGGAAACGCTGCAGCGCATTGCAGAAGCGCTCGACACCGGCGACATCATCGACGCGCAGCTGCAGCGTCATCAGGCCGCTCGCTCCGCGCATCTGGTCCTGGCCCAGATTGAACTGCGTGTTCGACGCGGCCGTCGGGTAGTAGACGCGCTCGACCCGGGAATGGCCTTCGACGAACGCCAGCACCTGCTGCGCAGTCTGCGCGATGCGCTGCATCCGGATCGGCAAGGTTCGCAGGCCGCGGATCATCAGCCACGCGTCGTGCGGCGACAGAATCGCGCCGAAAGTCATGAACGGCCCACGGAATACCTCGCGCATGATCTTCTCGCTGCCGCACAACGCGCCGGCAACGACGTCGCTATGGCCGTTGAGATATTTCGTCGCGGAGTGCGCGACCATGTCGATGCCGAGCGCGATCGGCGACTGGTTCAACGGCGTCGCGTAGCTGTTGTCGCACAGCGTGCGGATTCCGCGCGCGCGCGCCAACTGCGCGACGGCGGCGAGGTCCTGCATCTCGAAGGTCATCGAATTCGGGCTTTCGAGCACGATCAGCCGCGTGGCCGGCGTCAGCGCGTTCTCGATGTTCACGACATCGGTGCCGTCGACGAA
>Ga0163162_10007299_pt1 | contig 10739 bp, 6 predicted proteins | sample S55metaG_FD_115310 | JGI IMG/M metagenome (GOLD analysis project Ga0163162, IMG submission 115310) | Switchgrass rhizosphere microbial communities from Kellogg Biological Station, Michigan, USA - S5-5 metaG | ecosystem: Host-associated > Plants > Roots > Rhizosphere > Soil | place: USA: Michigan...
CACTGATGAGATCTATCAAAATCGTGAAATAAAATCAGCTATTATTACCGGCGCAGGCAGTAAAGCATTTGTTGCCGGCGCTGATATCAGTGAGTTCTTAACGCTCAACGCATCACAGGCCGCGCAACTTTCAACAAGAGGGCATAGAGTATTTGATAAAATTGAAGACTCGCCAAAACCGATCGTCGCCGCAGTGAATGGGTTTGCTTTGGGCGGAGGCTGCGAGTTGGCACTTGCCTGTCATTTCATTTATGCCAGTGAGAATGCAAAATTTGGTCAGCCCGAAGTGAACCTCGGGTTGATCCCGGGTTACGGAGGAACGCAGCGGCTAACACAATTGGTCGGCAGAAATCGCGCTTTGGAATTACTAATGAGCGGGAATATGATCTCTGCAAAGGAGGCAATGGATTGCGGCCTAGTAAACAAAGTTTTTCCCGCAGAGGAGCTGTTGCCAAAGACAAAAGAAATACTATCGCTGATACAGACCAAGGCGCCCATCGCCGTGACAAAGGTGATCGAATGTGTAAATAATTTTGATCACACACAACAGGGCTATGATTTCGAAATAAAAAAATTCGGAGAATGCTTTGCCACCGAAGATGCAAAGGAAGGCGCTGCTGCATTTTTAGAAAAAAGGAAGGCGAATTTTAAAGGCAGCTAGCGCTCGTACAGGGAGTCTCTCAACTAATTCTCCTATTTTGGACACTTACTTTCTGAATAACACCGAAGACGGTATGACCTGGTCTGAAAAACCTGGTCCTTTCCATTGAACCTGCAAAGCATCACCACCACTTCTCTCAAAAAATAAGACTTTAATGGCGTGGTATCCTTTTGCCAGGGGAATCTCGTTATTTTTTTCGACTATACCATGCAGTCCGTTGTTATCAATTAATACTTTATGGTCAATCAATAATTGGCTTCCGTCGTCTGAAGAGAGATAAAAGGTGTAAATACCATCAGACGGTATATTTATTAATCCATCAAAAACAAATGCATAATCATCACTCCCCTGTTTTGAACTGATATCAAAATATTTGACGACGCCGGTGGACGACGGTTTCAGGCTGTCAAACTCCGGTAGCCTCGACCACTCACCCTCATAGACCAAATAATTGATTCCAGGTGACGGAGACGAAATATTCGTTGCAGGAAGCGGAATGACCTTTTCAAAACTGGCAGTTGAAGATTCAGTGACCGCCTTGTTATACAAAAATGTTTTTGCCTTAACGGTGGTGGAGCTCTTAAGCAATAAAGTTTTCATTGCAGCCGGCGAACCTGCTGTAGGTTCATCTCCACTGGTTGTGTAGCGTATAATGCCATTTGGAATTTGAGTATTGAGTGTGACATGCAATTGATCAATAAACATGTTAGAGGAATATTTTATCTCAGGCGCATCGTAAGTCACAGGTTTTCCCTTTATATCTATCACGACTACCGTCGCATATGGTTGTTGTTCAACTCCCGATACATCAATCACATAGTCACCACCAGCCCTGGTAGCCGTTAACTTCTTTTTGTCAGCCAGTGAATAACAGTTTGTTACTTTGCTACCCAACCCGGGAACAATTAATTTTCCATCGGCAGGCCAGTCAAAGACGTGCAAATACAACCTTGTTCCTCCACTTATTGATTTCCGGGTACATCGTCCCCAGGAAAGATTCTTGAAAGGACTGGCTTTTGATCCATGAATAGACTCACCGTTAGCGCTCATCCAGGTGCCGATATCTTTTAATCGCTCTACAGAAGTTTCAGGAAACACACCTTCCGAAGTGGGTCCGACATTCAGTAAAAAGTTTCCGCCTTTAGAAGCAATGTCAATTAATTTTCGGACGAGGTCTTCAGGCGATTTCCAGTCGTTATCGTGACTATTATAACCCCAATGACCATTCATCGTCATGCAACTTTCCCAATCTGCACCGGGCACTCCCGTGGCCGGAATCTCTTGCTCAGGCGTACCAAAATCGCCGGCAAACCCTGGTCTTGTCTGTCCTATCCCCACTCTTCCGACATCCACACGATTATTAATAATGATCGATGGCTGAAGACTTCGTACATATTCATAAAGATCTTTTCCTCTTTCATGTGTCCATGTATTTTCCCATTGACCGTCAAACCAAAGAACTCCTATCTTCCCATAATTAGTAAGTAACTCCCTTAGCTGCTTTTTCATGTATGACACATAAGCATCAAAATTGTCGCTTGTCCCCGGCCTGTCTTTTTCCCAATCCCTACGGGGAAAATAATAAGGTTGGTGCCAATCCATGATGGAATGATAAAAACAAAGATGAATATTTTCCTTCCTGCAGGCGGCTGCCAATTCCTTCAGCACGTCACGATGAAACGGTGTGGACATGATGTCAAAATCTGTCTGTTTTGTATCGAACATGCAAAAGCCGTCGTGATGTTTGGTGGTAATGACAATATACTTCATGCCAGCTGCCTTTGCCAGCTTCACCCACTCTTCAGCGTTGAATTTTTCAGGATCAAACTGCTGAACAAACTTTTCATACTCGTTGATCGGTATCTGCGCGGTTGTTCTTATCCATTCAGCGTGAGTTGTATCACCTTTCCATTCACCCGCCGGCACAGAATACAGACCCCAATGAATAAACAAACCGAAACGCGCATCCTTCCACCATTTCATTCTTTGTTCTTTCTGAGCTTTGGTCTCGGAGAGAAAATTTGTTTTCGCTTTTTGACTGAATGCAGTGAGATTAAGAAAAAAAAGAAATGTCAGTAAAAACACGTAATACGAAAGTTTGGTTTCACGCAAAGACGCAAAGTTTGCAAAGGCGCAACGGTTGCGTGTATTACTGGCGTGTCTTTGCGACGTTGCGTGAAATATTTTTCTCATGATTATTTCTCAAGTAGATCTTCAGGAATTAAATAGGCTTCTACTCCGCTTATTGCAGACATTCCCTTTGATTTTTTGATTTCCAATATTAATTCTTTAGCACATTCCGGTTTAAAACTCAAAACTCTTTTCCTGCCAATTGTAAACCCATCAACACTTTTAATTTCCTTATCCTGATCATATAAAATGATACTAAACTCTTTGACCACCTGGCCTTTTTGAATAGCTTCTTTCAGAACAATACAGTTTATTAAACGCTTTTGCTCAAATAGCAAATGTATTTTTTGATAATCATTCAAGTCAATAACAGTATTTTTTTCCAATGTGCGTGGTTTTGAAAGAAACTTCATATTTTCAATGCGATAAGTTTTTACAAGATCCTTTCTAAAACTCTCATCTCTCAATTTCCTAAACCCAACCAACGCCATCGAATCTTTTTCATTGATCCTTCCCGTCCGGTCCGGAGGCACATTCAGCAATAAATTAGCTCCACGGCCGACAGACTTTAAATACAACTGAAATAACTCTTCAGGAGTCTTCACTTTATCATCCTCTTCTTTATGATAAAACCAGCCGGGTCGAATGCTCACATCACATTCCGCAGGAATCCAACTTTTCCCGTTTACATTTCCCCTGTTCAATGTATCACTGGCTGGGGCCCCTGCACCAGGAGAGAATCCAATCGTGTCTAACAGGTTCCAATTCGTTTCACCGGCAATTCCTTTTTCATTTCCGCACCAGCGAATATCAGGACCGACATCGCTAAAGACCACAGTATTCGGCGATAATTGACGAACCATCTTTTTAAAACGATCCCAGTCATAGACCTGCTTCTTTCCATTTGGTCCTTCCCCATTGGCACCATCCCACCACAACTCCCAAATCGGTCCGTAGTTTGTAAAGATCTCCTTCATCATATTTACGAACACATCATTGTAGCCGGGTGTTCCATACTTCGGATGATTGCGATCCCAGGGGGAAATATAAACCCCGAATTTCAACCCATACTCTTTACATGCTTGCGATAGTTCCTTTAGCACATCGCCTTTTCCATTTTTCCATTTGCTTTCGCGCACTGTGTGCGTTGAATATTTGCTGGGCCATAAACAAAATCCATCGTGATGTTTTGCGGTTATGATGATTCCTTTTGCACCTGCCGCTTTCGCCACACGGCACCACTGGCGACAATCTAAATTGGTGGGATTGAAAATGTCTTCCGGCTCTGTTCCTTCACCCCATTCTTTATCGGTAAAAGTATTAGGACCAAAATGTGCAAAAAGATAAAATTCCATTGCATGCCAGGCCAGTTGTTGCTTTGTTGGAACAGGATTGAGACTTTTTGTCTGTGAAAAACTAACAAGCGAAATTAGAACAGACGAGAGAAGTAAACATCTCATTGTTTATTTTTTTGTCTTTGGCGGTTTTACTTCGATTGTATCGGTCGGTAAAAATGGAACGGTGTATCCTCCGGAATCGATCAGGGTTTTTGGAAAAGCCTTCTTCAAATCATTCCAACCTGATTTTTTTACTCCCGTTTGATAAAGATAGATAGATCGAAGGCTTTTCATATCCTTCAATTGTAAAACACCTTTTTCTGTTACCGCTGTACCAACCAGGTTAAGATATCTTAGATTCTCTAATTCCTTCAAATTTGAAAGCCCCTTGTCTGTGATCTTTGTATATTCCAACTGCAGCCTCATCAAATTCTTAAACCCTGCGAGGACTTGCAAGGCAGAATCCGTTATGCGGGAACTACCCAGTTTCAATTCGATTAACTGATCTTTCAGTGGCAAAAGCATTTGAACTTCCTTATCGCCGGGGTTCATTACGGTCACAAAATTGGCGGATAAGTAATTTGTATTCTGAGCCACCGGTTCGACAACTGCGCCAATATCTTTTAATTTTTTTATCATTTCATCATTAGCTTTCTCCACCGGTTTAGCGGGAATGTCGGGGATGATCACCTTTTCCCTCTGTACATTTTGTAGTGCAAGCAAAGCTGGTTTCAATTCTTCAGGCAGATCCAGTTGCCTGACTTTTTTATCAAACGGCGCACCCGATGCGATCCACCAATGTATCAATGCAATTTCCTGTTCAGTCGGTTGTGGCTTTTCTTTTGGCGGCATATGATCATCATCACCGCGCGGCAATGATAGTCTTTTTGCCATCTCACTTTTTTCAGCATGCCCCGGTATAATCACCGGTCCGTCTTTTCCGCCTTTCATTAGTCGCAAACTATCGTCCATTCTCAGTTTTCCTTTTTGCTTATTCTTTCCGTGACACGAATAACATTTCGCCTGCAGGACCGGTTGAATAATATCTGAATAAACCATCGCCTCCTGGACATTAGGGATGGGTTTTCGCTGCGCAACCGTATCTGAAGAAAGTGTCCATGATTTTGTGAGATAATCTGAACCATGCGTCAACGAGCCCCCCAGGTGACCCGTTATAATGATCAACACGAATAATAAAACGCTGACCGGGAGCTGTGTCTTAATGGGAGCTGCTTTGCTATGAAAATAAAACATCGCAATACTGACCGCTGCAACGCTGATCCCAAACCATTGATGGGTGATCACCAGGCTTTCATCATAATCTCCACTGAACGATAATAAGTACCCGGTGAAGGCAGAAAGAATTGCGCAGATCATCCCAAGCAAAAACGCAATATTGGTTGCAGTTCGCAAAGAAGAATATTTTGGTCGCCTTTCTAACCATTGAAAGAGGCAGGCAAGCAACAAAATGCCGATAGGCAAATGGACAAGTACAACGTGGAAATGACCGAGGGATTCGAGCATGCAATAAGCTTTGAGCTTTTAGCCTTGAGCTGTGATCAAAAAATTTAAAAATTTAATTTATTTATAAAACCGATGAGCATCTTTTCTTCCGGATTTTTAGTTCTTTGAAATTTTTCATAAACAAGATTTAAGGTCGGAAATATTTTCAAAGCTCATAGCGCACAGCTAAAAGCTCATGGCTTGCTGCGCGCAGCTTACAGCCTGCAGCTATGAATATCTTTTCCTCAACAACTCCATCATATGAACATTGATCGCCCATTGATCAGCCAACGGTTGCTGTGTGTAAGGAAGCGTGGGCATATAAGTAGGCGGGCCGAACTCGGTCAGTATTGTCAAGCGATCGCCTTGCTGCTTTTTTAATTCAACTACCTTATCCCACCAGGCAAAATGCGCGTTCATTGTTTCATCCCATTCAGGGGCTCTCGGATCATTGACCTGCGGTCCCTCAGGATGGCCAATGCGTGCATGAATATGATCGACGCGCTGCAAAGCAATATTAACCGTATCAGGCTGGTCTTGCAGCAAGCTTTCGCTCACATTGCACCAGTGTGACACATCATACGTAATTCTTAGCTCAGGAATTTTATCAAAATATTGCCGGGCAACAGGTGCAGCAAATAAAATCCTCGAGCGATGAGTTTCATGACAAATTTTTAATCCTGTGTCCTTTGCTAGTTGAATAGTGTGATCTATGAAGGTCTTGTTTTGCTCATAAGAGAAATAATCTCTACCAGAATGACAATTGATATATAGAGGTCTTTGAACTGTATTCTTTGCAGCAGCATTCACCATGTTTTTGAATGTATTGAAGTGTTGCTCGTAGTTGCTTTCATGGCCTGCCGTCAGAAAACCTACTTCAAGATTATTTTTTTTCAAGGCTGCAAATAGCGCATCCTGGTCGCTTTTTTCGCCAGGCCACCAGATCTCAATGCCGTCATAACCGTCTTTTTTAACTTTCGCGCAGTACTCATCGATTGTTCCCCCAAAGCCCCAGTTGGTAGCTAAAATTTTTAATTCAAAATTCTTATTCATGGTAAATGCAGGTTTATTCGTGGAAGAAAATGCATCAAGAGATGAAAACAACAGGACAGCCGTCGAAGAAGCACCCAGTTCTAAGAAATTTCTGCGATCCAATATCTGATTTTTAAAATGATGACTCAAGCATTCCACTATGCCAATATCTCATCGATCACTCTTCCCTTTACATCAGTTAATCTGAACGGTCTACCCTGGAAATGGTAAGTGAATTTTTCGTGATCAAATCCCAGTTGGTTCAGGACTGTAGCCTGTATGTCGAATGGTTCAACTTTGCCACTGATGGCACTGTACCCGATCTCGTCCGTCTCGCCATAGCTCCCGCCTTTTTTTATGCCCGCGCCAGCCATCCAGATCGTAAAAGCCTCGGTGTGATGATCTCTTCCTTTGAAAATATTTTGTTTGCCTTCGCGGTTTTCCTGCATCGGCGTTCTTCCAAATTCTCCTCCCCATACGACCAAAGTTTCTTCCAATAGCCCTCTTTGCTTCAGATCGAGTATGAGTGCAGTCATTGCTTTGTCAACCTGGCGGCATTTATTAATGAATCCAACATCGATCGCAAGACTGGCATCAGTGCCATGACTATCCCAGCCCCAATCAAACAACTGAACAAACCGCACACCCTTTTCAACTAATTTTCTTGCAAGCAACACATTGTTCGCGAAGCAGGCAACATTTGGTTTCGTTCCATACATTTCGTGGATATAGCCAGGCTCGTCATTTATATTCATCACTTCGGGGACAGAGATCTGCATACGATAGGCCATTTCATATTGCGAGATGCGAGAAAGAATTTCGGGGTCTTTATATTCTTCGTATTCTTTTTTATTGATCGCATTGATGGCATCGATCGAGGCCTTGCGCAGATCGCGATCCATTCCTTCAGGATCTTTGATAAACAAAACTGGATCACCTTCGCTTCGACACTGAACACCCTGATACACTGATGGCAAAAATCCACTTCCCCAAACACTTTTGCCAGCGTCAGGAAATTTTCCTCCTGATGTCAAAACAACAAAGCCGGGCAGATTTTGATTCTCCGTTCCGAGGCCGTATGTCACCCATGATCCCAAACTAGGACGCCCAAGTCGGGGCGAACCTGTGTGAACAAGTAATTGTGCTGGAGCGTGGTTAAACTGATCGGTTGTGACAGCTTTTAAAAAGCTCACCTCATCAACGATTGTTGAAAAATGCGGGAGGTTCTCACTCACCCAGGTACGACTTTCACCGTGCTGTGCAAATTTTGCCTGCGGCCCCAACATCTTTGGAACACCACGGATAAATGCAAAACGTTTTCCCTCGAGCAATGATTGAGGACAATCCTGCCCATCCAATTTCATCAATGCAGGTTTGTAATCGAACAATTCCAGTTGCGACGGTGCTCCCGCCATGTGGAGGTAGATCACCGCTTTCGCTTTGCCGGGAAAAGGCGGAAGCTTTGGTGCCAATGGATGTGCCGGATCAAATAAAATATTTGAAACGCCTGGTGACCGTGAACGACATCCAATCAATGAGCCCAATGCCAATGCTCCTAACCCCATTGCACTCTCCTTCAAAAAATGTCTCCGTGTATGAAAATGCAAATGAGCGTGATTAGCCTCTTCAACCAATTTTTGATTATGAAGATCTTTCTTTGTCATTGAAAATATTATGTGCCCAGCCGTAGTAATTCTATTTATCGCCTGTTGCGTCGCACTCTTGTACTTCCAGATCGTTACTCAACACCCGCCCCACTTCACCCAATTTGTAGTCGCGTCCATTTCGTCCTTCCGAAGAAGGGCCTGTCAAAATCATAGCCCATCATCTTTCCGTTCTTTAATTCATTCCAAAGCTTGACTTCAGAAAACGTCATGCTCTAGCGAAGCTTTTTGGCCAACTCTTTAAGCGCGGGATTATACGATATTATCTGGCGTCTCATCTGTCGGCCTCCGTTCAGCTAATTCTTAGTGATCACCTCATCCAAATTCAATATCGCATTTGCCACTACTACCATTGCTGCCGTTTCAGGATTATTGTGCTCATCGTCTACGCCAATCATCTCACATGTTTTGTCCTTATCTTTTTTAAACTTTTGCAATGACTCATCATGCAGTTTCATCAGCACAGATAATTTATCAGGTGAGATTGACTTATACAAAGCCATTTCGTATCCTTTACTGATCTGTTGCTTTACATCTTTTCCAGCGTTCTGCATTTCGTATGCAAAAGCTCTTGCCATATCTATATAAGCGTCGTCATTCAATGTGACCAATGCCTGCAATGGCGTATTTGTTCGGATGCGCCTCGCTGTACAAACCTCTCGTGCTACTCCGTCGAATGTCATCATCGAAGGATAAGGTGCGGTTCTTTTCCAATATGTATACAGTGCACGGCGATATTGTTCTTTGCCTTCACTCTTTACCCAATCGGCACCATTCCACGGCGATAACCAAATTCCTTTTGGCTGATAGGGAAATACGCTGGGGCCATACATTTTTTCATAGAACAACCCGCTAATGCATAATCCCTGGTCGCGCACTTGCTCGGCCGACAATCTCACGCGTGCACCACGACCATATAATTTATTAGAAGGATCCTTTTCCAGTGATTCAGGTGTCAATTTTGAATCCTGTCTATATGTTGCCGACATCACGATCTCTTTCAGCAATGTCTTTACACTCCATTTATAGTCATTCATAAATTTCCACGAAAGCCAGTCAAGCAGTTCCTGGTGCGTCGGTGGAATACCTTGGGTTCCCATGTCTTCCAACGTTTCTGCCAAACCATTTCCAAACAGTTGCTCCCACACGCGGTTTACCATCGTCCTTGCCGTCAATGGATTTTCTTTGCTTGTCATCCACATTGCCAGGCCAAGACGATTGTTGGGAGCATTCTTCGGCATTGGGTTCAACGCATGAGGAACCGCTGCGGTAACTACATCTCCTTTGACCAGCCAATTTCCTCGTTCAAAAATATTGGTTGGGCGATGCATGTCCGGAGGGTTATCCAACATGATCGGCGTGGTAGGAACTTTTGCGTTAAGCAGTGACCAAAAGATTTTCTTATTCGCTTCATATCCAGGTTTGCCCTTGCCCGGAAATTCCTGCGTAAAATAAAACCAGTCCATCTGCTGACCGTTATCAACCTCATTTTTCAAATGCGGATTGTAATAAGTAAAATAAATATCATGCACCCCGGTGCCGGGCGAAATTTCAGTTTCCACAATTTTCCAGTCCTTTGTCGTATCAGGTGAGATCGTCTTCAGGATGGGACCATCAGGGCTATCCAAATGCAATGACCAAACACCATTCTTTAACCAACATACATACCGATAGATAAATAGATTTTTATTTTCGAGGTCGACGTGCTTTAATCTCGCCACGGCATGGTTACGGAATATGAGAAATTTTGTGTCTGCTAATTCGCTGTTGACAAACTGGTCCGCCGTCAACGAATTGATGGAGGGTTCCCATGTCCTGAGAAAGCGATTTATCTCTTTTGCCTTTTCCGTTGAAACATTTTCCTGCAACCATTCCGTCAATGAGTTTAATTGCTGATGCATTGAGTCATTGAAGTGTCTCAGCAAGGGATAATCATCATAAGTATCCTCGTCACGGGTATCATTATAAAAGGCCATGAATTTATAATACTCATCATGCGTAAACGGATCGTAGGGGTGAGTATGACATTGAACACACCCAAACGTAGTTCCCAGTAAAGCTTGCCATGTCGTATTTACGCGGTCAATGACAGCCGCCGTTCTGAATTCTTCATTATCGGTTCCGCCTTCATCGTTCGTCATTGTATTTCGCTGAAATGCCGTAGCGACGTACTGATCGTCAGTAGGATTTGGCAAAAGATCACCTGCTATCTGTTCAGTTAAGAACTGATCGTAAGGTTGGTCCCTGTTAAAAGCCTTAATAAGCCAGTCGCGATAACGCCATATACTTCTGCTGTCGTCTCTTTCGTATCCTTTCGTATCCGCATACCGCGCAAGGTCAAGCCACATAGCCGCCCATTTTTCGCCGAAATGATTTGACGCCAGCAATGAGTCGACTAAAGTTTCGTATGCA
>Ga0163162_10007300_pt1 | contig 10739 bp, 10 predicted proteins | sample S55metaG_FD_115310 | JGI IMG/M metagenome (GOLD analysis project Ga0163162, IMG submission 115310) | Switchgrass rhizosphere microbial communities from Kellogg Biological Station, Michigan, USA - S5-5 metaG | ecosystem: Host-associated > Plants > Roots > Rhizosphere > Soil | place: USA...
CCGCAGGCGGCATACGCGACCTCGAAGGCCGGCCTGCTCGGACTTACCCGCGATCTCGCAGTCCAATGGGCGACCCGGCGCAGAATCCGGGTGAACGCCATCTGCCCCGGCTACTTCACTTCCCCGATGCTCGACGAACTGCGCGACGGCGTATTGGACACGATCGTGGCCCGCGTCCCGCTCGGGAGAGTCGGAAGCGCCGAGGAAATTGCCAACGTCGTGGCGTTCCTGGCGTGCGATCAATCCAGCTACATCACGGGAGCCACGCTGGTTGTCGACGGCGGTATGACGATCCGGTGACGCTCCCAACACGATTCTCAGGACACCACATATGAGACGCACGGTCTTCGAACCCGAACACGAATCGTACCGTCAGGTCGTTCGTGAGTTCGTCAACCGCCACCTCGCAGCCCAGATCGACCGCCACCGCCGAGAGCACTCCATCGATCGCCAGACATGGTGCACCGCAGGCGAGTTCGGCCTGCTCGGCTTTTTCGTCCCAGAAGAATACGGGGGCGGCGGGGCCACCGACTTCCGCTTCAACGCCGTGCAGGGCGAGGAGCTGTCACGGCTGAGCTACGGCTACGCCTCGGCCTTCGGGATCAACACCGACATCGTCGCTCCCTATCTGTTGGAGCTAACCACCGAGGAACAAAAGCAGCGCTGGCTTCCCGCGTTCGCGGCCGGTGAGACGATCGCCTCGATCGCGATCACCGAACCTGGCGCCGGATCCGATGTCCTGGGCATCCGCACCACCGCCGCCCGGGACGGGTCGGGATGGATCCTCAACGGCGCCAAGACATTCATCACCAACGGATCGTCTGCCGACCTGATCATCGTGGCCGCCAAAAGTGAGAAGGACAAAGCCAGCCGGTCGATCAGCCTGTTCGTCGTCGAAACCGCCGTGTCGCCGGTCGGCCGTGGTCCCTCGCTGCAGAAGGTCGGCCAGACTGAGGTCGAAACGTCGGAGTTGTTCTTCGACAACGTCTACGTCGATGCGGCCAACCTACTCGGCGAACCAGGTGCCGGGTTCGGCTACATGGTCGAGCGCCTCGCCCAAGAACGCCTCTCCTGCGCGATCGCGTCGCTCGGGCACGCCCGGGCGGCACTGGATGAGACGATCGAATACGTCCGCCAGCGCTCGGCGTTCGGCCAGCCCATCGGGTCCTTCCAGGCCAGTCGTTTCCGGCTCGCGGAGTGCCAGACCATGCTTGATGTCGCGACGGCCTGGGTCGACCGGTGCATCGACGCCCACGTCGGTGGCGAGCTCACCCCGGTCGACGCCGCCAAGGCCAAACTGGCAGCCACCGAAGTGCAGAACAAGGTCATCGACCACTGCCTGCAGTTGCACGGGGGCTACGGGTATATGCAGGAGTACCGCATCGCACAGGCGTGGCAGGACGCCCGGGTGACCCGAATCTTTGGCGGAACCAGCGAAGTTATGCGGGAAATCATCGGCAGATCCCTGTCACTGTCGACCCAGCCCTCTCAGAAAGGTGTACGCGATGCCTCGTGACGTGGTGATCGTCGAAGCGGTGCGCACTCCGCTCGGCCGGCGAAACGGTGCCCTATCGGGTTGGCACCCAGCCGAACTGACCGCCCACGCGCTCAATGCGCTTGTCGAATGGGTCGGCCTGGATCCCGCGCTGATCGACGATGTCATCGTCGGCTGCGTCACCCAGGTCGGCGCGCAGAGCAACAATGTGGCGCGCAGCGCCGTGCTCGCGGCGGGCTGGCCGGAGTCGGTGCCGGCGTGCACGGTGGACCGGCAGTGCGGATCATCGCAACAGGCCATCCACTTCGCGGCGCAAAGCATCGCGGCGGGCGCCAACGACATCGTGGTCGCCGCGGGTGTCGAGTCGATGAGCCAGGTACCGATGTTCTCCAATATCACCGGTCTAGTGAGCGACCCGTACGGCGAAGCCGTGCGGTCACGGTATAGCGACCGCAACAGCTTCGGTCATCAGGGACTGATTCAGCAGGGAATCGCCGCCGAATTGCTCTCCGACACCTGGAAGCTCACCCGTGAGCAACTCGATGAATTCGCTCTGGCCAGTCACGTCAAGTCGGCGGCGACGCGCGACGCGGGACTGTTCGACGACGAGATCGTGGCCATCAAAGGAAAGGTGCGTGGCGACGAGGACGGCGAGGCGGTCACTGTCACGGCCGACGAAGGCATCCGCGACACCTCGCTAGAGAAGCTGGCCGTGCTAAAGCCGGTGTTCCTATCCCCCGACGGCCGCATCACCGCGGGCAACGCCTCACAGATCTCCGACGGCGCCGCCGCGCTGCTGCTGATGGACGCCGACACCGCCGACACACACGGGCTACGGCCGCTGGCCCGGCTGGTGAACTACTCGGTGCGCGGTGGCGACCCGATCGCGATGCTCGACGTCCCCATCGAAGCCACCCGCGCTGTGCTGAACCGAGCCAAACTCGGCATCGGCGACATCGACGTATTCGAAATCAACGAGGCCTTCGCACCAGTGGTGCTGGCGTGGCAGCAGGCCCTGACAGTCGACCCTCACAAAGTCAACGTCTGCGGCGGGGCGATCGCCCTCGGGCATCCCCTGGGCGCGTCGGGCGCGAGGCTGATGGTCACCCTCGTCCACCAACTGACGCGCTCCGGCGGGAGCTTTGGCCTTCAATCCATCTGCGAGGCAGGCGGAATGGCCAACGCCACGTTGATCGAAGCTATCCAATGACGCGCCGTCATTTTGGAGCGTTACCGACCTGTACTGAATCCAAGGAGCCATCATGATTGACTTCGACGTCCAGGGGCACCTCGCGGTGATCACCCTCAACCGCCCGCAGGCACGCAACGCCATCGACCCCGACACCACCCGCCAGATCGCCGAAGCCTTCGACCGCATTGAGACCGACAACAGCATCCGGGTAACGATCATCACCGGCAGCCCACCGGTCTTTTGCGCCGGAGCAGACCTGCGGGCAATCAACGCCGGCCGCGAACGAGAGCTCAGCGATGTCAACGGTTTTGCCAGTCTGACTCACCGGCAGCGCAACAAGCCGCTCATCGCCGCGGTCAATGGTCCCGCACTGGCGGGCGGAACCGAGATCGTGCTCGCGTGCGACCTCGTGGTAGCCGAGCCGACTGCCTCCTTTGGTATACCCGAGGTCAAGCGCGGACTCATCGCGGCCGCTGGTGGCCTGTACCGGCTAGCGCGAGTCCTACCCAGAAACATCGCCCTGGAATGCGGGATGACCGGCGACCCATTGTCCGCCTACCGCGCAGCCGACCTCGACCTGGTCAACGTCCTCGCCGACGCCGGTGAGGTGGTGCCGACCGCGGTGCGCCTGGCCGAGCGCATCACCGCCAACGCGCCTCTGGCGGTCAGCGAGACGCGACGGCTGATGCTCAGCACTCCCTACGAGCCCGATGAGGTCGGATACGCCGCATCGCGCGGGGCGATGAAGCGAATCCTCGCGACCAAGGACGCCGCCGAGGGCGTGCGTGCCTTTGTGGAGAAGCGCGCACCGAACTGGACCGGCGAGTAGATGACCAGCCGAAGGAGGACAGCACAAATATGGATCTCACCAACGCCTCGGTAATTGTCACCGGCGGCGCCTCGGGCCTGGGCGCGGCAACCAGTCGGCGCCTAGCGGGCGCGGGCGCGACGGTGGTGGTCGCAGACGTCGATGTTGAACACGGAAAAGAGGTAGCCAGCGACATCGGTGGCGTCTTCGCCGAGATGGACGTGCTCGACACCGACGCAGTAGTACACGCCGTGGAGAGCGCACTCGCCCACGCCCCGCTGCGGGCGCTTGTGTGCTGCGCGGGAATATCGCGGGCCAAGCGCACAGTCAGCCGCGACGGATCCTTCGAGAAAGCCCACGACATAGCTCTTTTCGAGAAGATCGTCTCAGTCAATCTCGTCGGCACCTTCAACTGCATCAGGATTGCCGCATCCGCGATGAGCACACAGGAGCCCGTCGGTGACAGCGGTCGAGGCGTGATCGTGACGACGTCATCGATCGCGGCGTTCGACGGCCAATTGGGGCAGGCCGCCTACAGCGCGTCCAAGGCAGGCATCGTCGGTTTGTTGCTTCCGGTGGCCCGCGACCTTGCCGTGTCGGGCATCAGAATCAACGCCATCGTCCCTGGCCTAATCGACACCCCGATCTACGGCGCCGGTGAGGACGCCGAGAAATGGAAGGCCGAACTTGGTGCCGATGTCCTTTTCCCCCAACGATTGGGTCTGCCCGCCGAGTACGCCGCTCTGGCCGAACACCTCATCGTCAACGACTACCTCAATGCCGAGGCGATTCGCCTAGACGCCGGCGTCCGGCTGGGCCCGCGAAGTCGATGAGCGCGGGTACGCGTAGCCCCGGCACCGCGATCGCCGGCCTGGGGATTACCGATGTAGGCAAGATATTCGGCCGCTCTGCAACGCATTTCGCGATCGACTCTGTGCGGCGGGCGATCGCCGATGCCGGGCTGACAACAGCAGACATCGATGGGTTGCTGACCTCAGGCGGCATCGCCGGCAACCCGCCGCTGGGCACGCTGCAGGCGCAGCTGAATCTGCGCCATCTGAAGCTGGCCGCCGAGGTACAGGCGTACGGGTCCAGCGCCATCCAGATGGTCGAACTCGCATCGCGGTCGGTGGCCGCCGGCGAGGCCAGCGTGGTGGTGTGTGTGTGGGCCGATGCACCGCTGCGGGCCGAGCAGCGCTCGGGGTCGGTCTATCGGCAGATGCGTCGTGGCTGGAACGGATTACTGCACCAGACCGGCATCCGCTCCCCCACCATCCAATACGCGCTGGCCACGCGGCGGCACATGCAGCACTTCGGCACCACCGAGGAACAGCTCGGAGCCATCGCGGTGGCGCAGCGGGCATGGGCAGTGCTCAACCCCCGCGCCCAGATGCGCACACCGATCACCATTGAGGACTACCTGGCGGCGCGCTGGGTCGCCGATCCGCTGCGGTTACTGGACTGCTGCCTGGTTTCCAACGGTGCCGCGGCGGTGGTGGTGACCAGCTGCGAACGCGCCGCCGACGGTGACCAACCGCCAGTGCGCGTATTGGGTTGGGGACAAAGCCATCCCGGGATGCGGCTGCGCAACAACCCCGACTTCGGTCTAGTGTCGGGCGCGGCGCACAGCGGCGCGCAGGCGCTGGCGATGGCAGACGTCAGTCTCAACGAGATCGACATCTTCGAGCTCTACGACTGCTACACATTCACCGTGCTGCTCACCGTCGAGGACTACGGACTGTGCGAGAAGGGAGAGGGCGGCGCGTTCGTCTCCAGCGGAGTGTTGGGCCCCGGCGGCAAGGTCGCCCTCAACACTGGCGGCGGGCAGCTGTCGGGCTATTACCTGTGGGGCATGACCCCGCTGGTCGAGGCTGTCGAGCAGCTCCGCGGCCAGGCTGGCGAGCGGCAGGCCACCCACCACGATCTCGCTGTGGTCAGCGGCAACGGCGGTGTTCTCGAACACCACGCCACCTTGGTGCTGGCGGCATGACCTCCGACGAGGGGGCGGCCGAGCCGCGTTCATTGACCGCCTTTGTCGAGCACCTCGAGAAGGGAACGTTCATGCTGTGCCGCTGTGACGATTGCGGCGGCTGTTCGGTGCCGAACGCCGAGCAGTGCGAAACCTGCGGATCCGTCGCACTTCGTTGGTGCGCTGCCGTTGGTACTGCGCGGCTGGTCAGCTGGGCATACGACAACGTTTCGGGCAGCGGTGGTGATCCGCAGCTTGCGCCCGTGGTCATCGCGCAGTTCAGTGAGGGCCCTTGGTGGTGGGGGCGATTGACCCTGGACGCACCCGCGGCGCTCAATGTCGACACACCGCTGCGACTGGATGTCAGCGCCGATCCCGAGGCCGGCACTCTTCCGGTTTTTCGCCTCGCCTTCTGATCGCGGTGCGACGGCAGCCCGGCCCCACCGTACGCGGGTCCTACACCTAGACAGACGAATTCGACCGCGCCATCACAATGCCCGCGACCGGCCAGCTGGCCGTCGATGACGAAACGAGCGTCATCACGCCGCTGCCGGACGCGCTCACTGCGTTCGAAGCCTTGCAGGCCGGCCACATCATGAAGGCACTTATCGCGCCGAGGTCGTAGCCGCCGTGCGGCGTCGCATACGCAGGATGCCGGCAACAAGTGTTCTGGCCCGCGCATACCGACCTCTCATGCAGGATGTTCATGGATGGTTGGCCCTGTCTGGCGGTTAACCGACCGCGCGGTGGTTTCATCCATCCGACGAGACCGAAGGAGACCCGTGGCCAGCGCCGGAGACGAGCAACCGCGACGGGACGCGGCGTCCGGCACCGGCACGGAAGCCCTGCTGGAGGGACTTGCCGGCGACGCGCGCCGCGATCGCGCGGAGTTGATCGCATGGCTGCTCGATCGCGGCTTCACCGCCGATCAGATCGGGTCGTCACTAACCCAATGATGCTGCCGGCCAACCGCGTAATGGGCGATGACGGCGTCTACGTCTCGGCGCGCGAGCTGGCGCAGGCGCATGAAATCGACCTTAGACTGTTGCAACAGCTCATGCGCGCCGCTGGCCTTCCCAGAATCGACGACCCCGACGCCGCCATCGTTCCCCGTGCCGACGCGGAGGCCGCCGCGCACGCCAAGTACCTCCTCGACATGGGCCTGGATGCCGCCGAAGCCGTTGCGGCTGTGAAGGTCCTGACCGAGGGCCTGCGGCGGGCCGCTCTGATGATGCGCAAGCCCGCGTTTCGTGTGCTCGCCCAACGCGGCGCCAGCGAGATCGAGTTCGCACAGGCCGCCGAGGCAGCCGCCCGGGCCAGCGTGCCCCTGTCACGGCAGCTGGTAGCCGGCCTGCTGCTAACCCAATACCGGCACATGTTTGAAGCCGAGGCGATCAGCGCTGCCGAACGTGAAGCGGGAACACTGCCCGGATCCCGCGAAATCGCCGTCACCTTCGCCGACCTCGTCGGGTTCACCCAACTCGGCGAGATCTTGCCGCCAGAACGCCTCCTCGATGTCGCAAGCCGGCTCACTGAACTCGCCCAGGACACAGCCGTCTGGCCCCTGTGGTTCGTCAAAACCATCGGTGATGCCGTCATGCTGGTGTCGACCGACACCGCGCGGCTCATCGACACCGTGCTCGAGCTCGTTGATGTGGCTGCCGCCGAGGGCCTGCCCCGGCTGCGCGCAGGTATCGACACCGGGCTTGCGGTCAGCCGTGCCGGAGACTGGTTCGGCAGCCCCGTAAACGTGGCCAGCCGCGTCACCGCACTCGCACTGCCAGGGACCGTGCTCGTCACCGACTCCGCACGTGAATCGACCGGGGACGGCGATGATTTGACATGGTCGCCGACGGGTACGCATCACATGCGCGGCGTGCCCCGGCGGGTGGAGTTGTTCCGAGTTCGTCGCGCTCCCGCGGACAGGCGCTGAACGGCGCGCCATCGAGCCGCAAGTCACCGCCCGCCTGCGACGTCTCGTTGTAAACGACTGTTCTACAACGGATATGCCGCACTTGTACCGGCCCCACGTCACCGACGCCGCGGTGTCGTCGGTCGCGATTCCATCACGAAAAACACGATGGCAGAGAGTGATTGGTCTCAGCCGGGCCGGCGGTTCGACGTACCGTCAGTTGCCCGCCGGCGGCGGAACTAACAGCTGCTGCCAGGTCTTGGCGCTCGACGCCATTCCTGCCAGGTCGCCCTGGGTATACACCCGTCCATCGGGTCCGACGTACTTTCCGGTCGCGGGGTCGTATGCCACCGCAGGCAGCCCTACCTGAGCGGGGGTGACAGGTCGTGGCTGGGCTGCCTGCGGCGGGGCTTCTCCGGGCGCGAACTGCGGAACGTCTTGGCCGGACAGGGTGGCATTGGGGTCGCCCTTCCAGTTGTAGCCGTCGTTGAGCGGCGCGTAGTCCTCATCGCTTTCGCACATCTTCACCGTCGGGGCGCGCTTGCCCGGACGGGTCAGGCACGGATAGTTACGGGCGCCACGGACGTTGAATGGTGAATCCTGGGGTACCCGGCAGTACAGGTCGCCCGGCGGACGGTCGGGAAAGTCCGTCAAGCTCATCGACCGCTGCTGCTGGGCCGGCAGGAACCCCGTCGAGCACGTCTGCGGAAGGTTGAGGTTGAGATTGAAGTCCAGAAACTGGCCCTTGTAATCCTGCTTGGTGTTCAGGTTGGCCACCTCGCCCGCGGCCACCATCGCCACACCTTGGGGAACGAGCACAAGCAGCTGTTCGATGGCCGGCTGGTAGGTCAGCGCGACATCGCCGACGCTGGCGAGGTTGGCCAGCAGAATCGGTACGGTCGGTTTTAACCGGTCCAGCACCTGGTGGACCTGATCGGCGGCCGCCGGCCCCTTCTCGAGAAGCCCGCTTACCGCAGTGTCCTTGGCTTGAAGTCCCGACATGATGGTTGCCAAATGGGACGCCCACGACGTGACCGCATCAGCGGTGGATGTTTGCGAATCCAATACTGGCTGAACCTGATCGATCAGGCTGGTGAGCGGTTCGAGGTTGTTGTGCGCGTCGATGGCCAACTGTGTTGAACCCTTGACGATGCGGGCTATGTCAGGTCCCAAACCGCCGACGGCTTTGTAGCTTTCGTCGATAGCGGTCTGCAAGTTGTCCTGGGGGATCGCCTCCAGTCCGCGGTTGGTCGCATCGAGCAATGCGTTGATGTTAGCCGGCAACGAGGTGTGGTCGCGCGGTATCACCTCGCCGCCCTTGAGCGGCGGTGAGGCCGGATTGCGTGGATTCAAAGCCACATACATCTCGCCGATCGCGGACTGGCTGTGCACTGCGGCGTCGACGTCGGAGGGAACCTGGAAGCTCGAATCCAACGACAGCACGGCCTCGGCCCCGCTATCGGTCAGCCGGACCTGCTCGACTCGCCCCACGGTGGTGCCGCTGTAGGTGACGTTGCCGTTGCGGTACAGGCCGCCGGACTCCGGCAACTCGACGGTGACCGTGTAGCGTCCCACCCCCAGCAGATTGGCTGGCAGCTTGATGTACCCGAAGATCATCACGGTGGCCGCAACGACGGCCACCACGATGAACACGGCCAACTGAATCTTTATGCGCCGGTCGAGATGCACGCTACTTTCCCTGATCGAAGTGGTACGGGATGACCAACGGATTGCCCGCGGTCGCCGGACTGGGCAGCTGACCGATAGTCCGGCCCCACTGCAGCTCCAACCGAGTCAAACTGCCCTCCCACCGAGTGCCGGTGAGAAATCCGGTGTCGAGGCGGCTCAGTGTGAGATCGAAAATCCCCGTCAAATTGGCGTAGTCACCGCGGAACCACTTCAGCAGCGTGTCCTTGGGCCACGGGAACGTCGACAACATGGCCACCGACCGCGTCAGCGCCGGCCCGGCATTGGCCAGGGATTCAAGCACCGGGCCAAGACTGTTCAGCTCGCTGGTCAGGGCATCCTTAGAACGATCGGCGACATCACCTACTACCGAGAGAAACTTGCCCAGTTCGACAGTGGCGTCGGCGAAATGGTCATGCAGGTTGTTCAAAAGCTCCAGCGCGTCGGGAATCGTGCGCAGCGCCTTGTCGACGACAGGTTTCTGCTCGGCGAATTGCGCGGCGAGCCTGTTGAGGCTGTCGGTGGCCGCGATGATGTCGTCCTTTTGCGCGTTGAGGCCAGTGATGAACGTGTCGAAACGCTGGATGAAGCTGCGCAGGTCATCTTCACGCCCGGCGAAGGCCGTGGAGAAGGCCTCGGTGATGTCCTGAATGCGCCCGATGGCACCCCCGTTGAGCAGAAGTGAGACAGCGGCCAGCGTCTGCTCGGTGGTGGGGTATGCGGCACCCTTGTCGAGTGCGATGAGGGATCCGTCGTGCAGGCGGCCCTGCGGTTCGTTGTTGGTGGGCGGAGCCAGTTCGATGTGCATGGACCCCAACAGGCTGGTCTCGCCCACTGTGGCGGTGGCATTGGCAGGCAGCACAACGTCGCCGTCGATCCGCATGGTGACCAGCGCGTGCCAGCCCTGCCGCTCGATGTTGGTGACATTGCCCACCGTCACATCCCCTACCCGCACCCGCGAGTTCTGTTGGATGTTCGTGACATCGGGCAGCTGGGCCTGCACCACAAACGATCCGGGGCCATGTCCCTGGGTGCCCGGTAGCGGCAGCGAATTAACCCCCCGCCATCCACAGCTGGACAGATTTGCCGCGATCGCGACGACCAACGCGCAGATTGCGATGCAGCGCAACAGCTTTCGCATCATGAGCCGGCTCCCACAGGCATCATCATGCCGGGCAGGCCTTCGGCGGGGTTGGTCCCCACCGTCGTTGGCCCGGGATCCGACGGCGGCGCGGCGGCCTCGGCCGGCAGCGGGGCGGACTGGGCCGTTGGCGGCGCATCCGCCGGTGGCGGTGTCGGACGGTAATCGGGCCGCATCCAGTCCTCGCTGTAGGTGATTTCGTTGGGCCGCGCCTGTGCGTTGACGATGAAGTTATTACCAATCGGGGGGAAGTTGAACTGCCGGTTCTTGACGATCGGCGCCAAATACTGAACGCACAACTTGGATGCCTGCTCGGCGCCGAGGCGCGAGGCCGCCTGAATTGCGCTGCACAGGAACGTGATCGGGTTGGAGAAGTTGTTGACCGCCAGCACGCCGGTCTGGGCGGCATGCGCCGGCTCGTAGATGTTGATGTAATTCTGGAAGGCGTTGGGCGCGACATGCAGCGCCTGCTTGATCTGGTCGAGGTTGTTGACCACCGTTTGGCTGACCGACGACAGCTTGTCCGCCGTGATACC
>Ga0163162_10007302_pt1 | contig 10738 bp, 7 predicted proteins | sample S55metaG_FD_115310 | JGI IMG/M metagenome (GOLD analysis project Ga0163162, IMG submission 115310) | Switchgrass rhizosphere microbial communities from Kellogg Biological Station, Michigan, USA - S5-5 metaG | ecosystem: Host-associated > Plants > Roots > Rhizosphere > Soil | place: USA: Michigan...
CCTTTCCGACCTGACGGAAAGGCAAAGTCCAATCCCAGCTCGCATCGAAAGCCAAAATACCTACTTGATCTGTCGGGTTCATAATGTCCGCAGCCGCAATGGCAGCCGCTTTGGCCAGATCGAGCTTGGTGCTGCCTTCACCACCGGCGCCCATGCTGCCCGACTTATCGAGCACGAAAAGCAACGCCACATGCGGCATCTCGAGGCGGGCGGGTGGGCGCATATCCACGGGCAGAACGCGTTCGAGCGGCGTGCGGAAATATCCGCCCGCGCCATAACTCTGGGATCCGCCGATGACGAGTAATCCACCGCCGAGATCGCGCACATATTTTTCGATGGTTTCCATTTTGGCGTGGGAAAGTTGAAACGCCGGGACATTATCGAGCACCAGGAGATCGTAAGCGGAGAGCTCGGATAAACTGAGCGAGTGATTATCGGGCGCCGCTTGAGCCACCGCATAACCCTGGACCTCTAAGACTTTCGCAATTGCCCGCTGACTCGATTTTTCCGCTGAAAGCAAAAGCACCCGCGGCGGCCCTTTCACCGTCACCACACCCTGGAGCAGATTGTTTTCGGCCAGCGTGTCATCCGGCGAATCTACCAGTAGCTCGTAGGCATGGTTGCCGCGCTCCGTGAGTGTGTCACGAAAACTCACTGGATTACTCCCAGGCCTGAGCTGCACTTCTCGCTCCGCCTGTAGAACGCCGTCGCGCAACAACCGAATTCGCGCGGCGGCTTCACGCGCGCTTTCGACGGCGCCGCGGATTTCGAACCCTTCGGCGCTATCGACTTGCCGGGGCACGGTCAAATCGCTCAAATACACTTCATTGCGGCCACGAGCCAGACTCACTGGAAGCGTCCAGACTTCGACACCCTGGGCGCGCAGCAGTGGAATCACACGCGAAACTGCGCCGCGATTCTCATTGCCGTCCGAGATCAGGAGAATTTTCCCCTCACGCCCTTCGCCGACCTGAGCGACGGCAGCCTGAAGCGCCGCCTGAATATCAGTCTCGTCGCGGTCCAGTCGCGAACTAAGCTCTGACGTGACAATTCCCGGATGCGGCAACCATTCCCATTGCGGTGTGCGACCGAAACTCAGCAAGCCGGTGCGCGTGTCCGGTCCGGCGAGCCGCTTCGCGGCTTCGAGGATTCCCAGGGCAGTCTCGCGTCCTTCCTGTCCGACGCTGCGCGATAGATCGATATCAAGGATCACATCCAGCGCCTGCACCGACCGATAGATCCGCGGATCGAAGAGTGCGAGCGCCAGCAGTGCTAGAGCTGCACCGCGAACGATTACCGGATAGATCGGTAATTTCTGGCGCAAGGCCAAAACAAGCTCGATGGCGAGGAGTAGCAACACCGCGACCAACAGAGCTGGCCAGAGCGAAAACGCGTTGCTCTCGGACTGACTCGCCGCTGCAACCGATTTGCCCGGTGCGCTGGTGAGTTGCGCCCGGGGGACGATCTGGGATTCGTCTTCGTCACATAGGTTAACGGCGAAGCGACCGGCATGGCTGGCGGTTTTGAAGCTGTAAATTCCCGTCTGCAATGTTTCGGCAAACAGCAGTCGGCTCGAGGTTGTCGAGAGACTCTCTTTTTTTCCCGAGGGCAAAGTGATCTCGACATTATCGTCGCCGCGCGCGAGCGCCAGCGCAAACGGATCACCGGCCTGCACCGCTTCTCCGGGAAATTCGAGCCGCTCGGGGTGAAACCATTCAAGCAGATTATGAAACAGGATTGGAAAAGCGATCCGCAGCGGCAGATCCGATGCCATGAGATCGAAGGCTACCAACACCACGCGGAGCTTTCCTTGTTCCAAGACGTAGAGAAGCGGATTGTCTGCGCCATCGTGCGCTAGCACAACGCCTTGACCCCTGGGTCGAAGCCGGAGCGCTTCGCTGATTCTTAGATCACCGAGGCTCAGGCCAGCGGTCAATGCATGCTTGACCAGCGGTAAAGCGATGCGTGGATTTTGCGTTCTGCCGCGGAGGTCCAAGGGTAAACTTGGACTCACGGTATTGATCAGGATGAAGTTTCCCTGCTTGAGCGCCGGAGCCGCGACGCGATCGAAGATCACCAGGTCGAAGGAGTCCGCGCCGTGCCCCTCGTCCCAACCACGCGCGGTACTTAGCTGAACCTGCGGGAACAGGCGCAACACCTGTTGCAGGTAAGGATTTCCCGGGCCGACGTAGAGCAGCCGTAAGGGCGCCTGCTCCGTGAGCGCCAAGTAGGCGACGTTGTCCGTTGCAAAATCGTCCTGGGCTTCCAAGCGGGCGGTCAAAATCCCTCTGAGCTCGCCCGTGAAAGGATAGATCATAACCCGGCGCTCGCCGGCGGCGATTTCTATCTCTTCACGCGCGAGCAACTTTTCGCCGAGAGTCACCGCCAGCGGTACGCGCACCGCTTTGGCGGTAAAATTGCGCACGTGCACCATGATCTCCGCAGGCGCGCTTCGATCCGAATGAAGTCTCGCCTCGAAACCGACAATGGCGATATTCTCACTGCCGCCGGCAACACTCACGAAGCGGTAATGGGCCGCCGGCTTGGTAAAATCCTCGGCGCCCTGAAAGGCGCCATCGCTGATGACCACAATCCCATCCGCGCTATCACGCTTCAAAAAACTATGGGCGAAAAGGATCGTTTCCTTGACTCGCCCCGGTGCATCAGTCGCTTCCAGACCGCGCGCCAGATCTCGCAGGCGCCGCTTCTCAGCCGTAAACGGCATCAACAGGCGCGGCTGAACGCCCGCGCCGATCACCATCATTTTTTGCGCTCCGGACATGTTGTCGATCAGCTTGTCGAATTCCCGCCGCGCCGTATCGAAGCGCGCGCCGCTCCGGCCGGTGGCTTTCATGCTCGCGCTCAGATCGATCACGACGATGAGATCGCCGGCGCTGGAGCCGAAGTGAAGCAGCGCCGGGTCCGCGAGTGCAATGATCAGCGCAACTGCCGCAAAAATCTGCAGGAGCAACAAAACATTGTGGCGCAGCAGCCAGCCGAGCCGGGTGCCGAGCGGGCGCTCTTTGAGGATGCGCTCCCAAAGAAACATCGTCGTCGTACCGACTTTTAGGCCTCTGGGTTTGAGGCTATGGAGAAATAGGATTAGCGGTATTGCGCCGGCGAGGAGGAATAAGGCCGACGGCAGGCTCCAAAGCATAGTTCAAGCCACGCTGCCCACCTGGCGCAGCGTCTGTAACACGAATTCATCAAACGGCACTTGGGTGGTGGTGCGCAAGTAGTCGATGTGCCGGCGCGCGCATACCGCTTCGATCTCGGTGAAATATCGCTCGATCTCGGTTTGAAAGCGCCGCACGAGATCGGCATCGAGAAAAAATTTTCGCTCCCGGCCCGCTTCAACGTCCATCAGGGCGACGTCGCCCCACGGTTGCGGTTGAGTTTCTTCTGTATCGACAATATGAATCACCAGGATCTGGTAGCGCTTCGCCGTCAATTCTTCCAAGGCTGCGCGCCATCCGGTTTCGTCAAACAAATCGCTCACGATGACGACGAAACCCGGATGCGGAAACAGGTTCGTGAAGGAATGAATTGCGGCGCGCAAGTTGGTTTGGCCGCTAGCGGAAAGATTCGCAAGAAAACGAAACAGGCTAAGCACCTGCTTTCGGCCCCGCCCCAACGTCAGCGGTTTAGCGATCTGCGTCGAAAACGAAGCACCACCGACTCGATCCAGGTTTTTAAGGCCGATGTAACCGAGGGCGGCAGCGACTTTCTTTGCATAATCGATTTTCGCCGGCTTACCTTCCGCCATCGACCGGCTGGTATCGACCAGCAGATAAATGTTCATTTCTTCCTCGGCGGTAAAGACCTTCAGCAGCAACCGCTCGAGACGGCGATAAACGTTCCAGTCGATGTAACGTAAATCATCGCCGCGCTGATAGCGGCGATAGTCGGAAAATTCCAAGCTGAAGCCCTTGCGTGAAACTGCGTGCTCTCCCTTGGCTCCCGCCCAGCTTAAGCGCTTGGCGATCAGGTGCAGCCGTTCCAGCTTGCGTAAAAAATCGCTGTCAAAGAAATTCTCGGGAGTACGATTTCGATTTTCAGGTTCTGGTCGGGTTGTTTTCACCACCCCATCGTTTTGCTCCTGAGCAGAGCGAGGGATCTTTCCCCGCGCGCCGATCATAATTCGCCCAAGCCAGTCACTGATTCGCGCCGGCATGAACTCTAAACTCGAAACGCGAGACGCGAGACTCATAAATTATTCCACTTCAGGGACTTGTGCCGCTACTTCGGTTAAAATCTTTTCTGCCGTAACACCTTCCGCATCGGCTTCGAGATTGAGAATGAGGCGATGCCGCAAACTCGGCAGTAGTTGAGTGCGAATATCGTCGAAAGAAACATTGGCTCTGCCCGCTAATAGCGCCCGCGCCTTCGCCGCCAAAATGACGCTTTGCAACCCACGCGGGCTCGAGCCATAGAGGACAAACCGCTGGGCCAATCCTCCCGAACCGTTTCCCCGTCTTTGTTGCGGGTGGGTGCTCATCACCAAACGCACCGCATAGTCCTTCACCACTTCGGCCAGCGGTACTTCCCTGACCCACTGACGCATCTGTAAAATTCCGGCCGCATCGAGAACTTCCCGCGGCCCCGACGCGGGCGCCGCGGTGGTCAGGTCGGCGATCCGCGCCAAGTCGGCGCGGCTCGGAAACTCGAGCAAAAGCTTGAAAAAAAAACGGTCCACCTGCGCTTCGGGCAGCGGGTACGTGCCTTCCATTTCAATCGGATTTTGCGTCGCCAGGACCATAAAAGGATTTTCCAGCCGGTGCATCTTACCGCCCACCGTGACGCTCTGTTCCTGCATGGCTTCGAGCAGCGCCGACTGGGTCTTGGGTGTGGCGCGATTGATTTCATCGGCCAGGACAATGTGGGCGAACACTGGCCCGCGCTGGAACTCGAAGACTTTACGCCCCGACGGATCGTCCGTCAGCATGTTCGTGCCGGTGATATCGGCCGGCATAAGATCGGGCGTGAACTGAATCCGCGAAAAGCTCAGACTCAAGACTTCGCCGAGACTCCGTACCATCAACGTTTTGCCCAGCCCCGGAACCCCCTCTAACAAGCAATGACCACCGCAGACCAGCGCGATGAAAACCTGTTCGATGAGGCTTTCGTGACCGACAATAGCTCGCGCCATCTCCGCGCGGAGCTCATCGAAACTGCGCCGAGCGCTGCTGATCCGCTGTTCGATTTCCTCCACCGATTGCATTCTATGGCTCCTGGCTAAATACCCGTTCTCAGTCACCAGATGTCAGCAATCGCTGTGATTTTCTGACAACTGATTACTGAGGACTGATCACTTGTTTTTCGCTTCTCCCAATGACAGAAAATAATTTTTTATCATCTCCTTGAGTTCCTCCGGCACCCGTTCGGAGTTGAGCTCCTGTTCGGCCTGGCGACGATATGAGGCAACCACCTCGCTATCGGCAAGCGCGCTTTTGCCTCCGCTGGTATTTCCCTTAAGCATCAAACCGCTGCTTTCCCCGGCGCCGAGTATTCCTTTGACCTGAGTTTGCGGGCCGGAACGGAGGTCGGGCAGCGAGCGGACGTCTGCATCTTGTTGCCCCGGCTCTTTCCCGGGCAATTTGCTGAATGATTTCTCATGAAGTCCCGCGGCATTTGGATCGGGTTCACCGTTGGCATCACTTCGGGCGTAATTCTCCCCCCGTTCGGGAGAACCTTGTTTGGTCATCTGCTCTAAATACTGCTGTGCATCGATAAGCGCCCGGCGGTCCAGCTCTTTCGTGACCTGTTGATCCAATTTATCCAGAAAGGCTTTTAGCTCGCTCGAGCCCAGGCCGGCGCCGGGATTAGCCGCGTCAAACTGCCGTTTCAGTTCTGGTAGGCCGGACAGCCGTTCCATCAAGCGTTGATTCGCTTCGTCGCTGTTTTTGGCGCCATCTGGGAATTGCAATAAATCCCTGCTCGCCTCCAGCTCGGTTTTGAGATCTTTGAGGGTTTGCTCGGTTTCGCCGCTCGAGAAAGCATTTTTGTCTTGGCGCGAAGCTGGAACTGTAAATTGCTGTGCCAACCCCGCAACTTCTTTTCTAAGCGACTCCTCCGGCGTTTTTTGCTCGTAGCTCTTCTGCGCGGTTTTCTCGAGCTCCTGGCCAAATTTGAGGGTCTCGCGCAGACCTTCGCCCTTGGCTTTGTCCTGCAGCTCACGGGAATACTCTCGAACTCTTTCTGCCAAATTTCGCGGGCCCAAATGCCGCGCCTCAGGATATGGCCGATCGAAGTCAAGCCAGAGCAGCGCAAGCCACAGCAGCACAAGCGGCACAACGCCGTACATCGGCCAGCTCACGGAACGTGGCAGGATTTGCCGCGCTGCGATATTGCGCAGCGCAGCCTCTGCTCGCTGCAAAACCAAAAGCTTCGCACCGCCAAGCTCAGCACCGCCGGAGATTCCCACGCCGTCACAGCGCACTCGGCAAGCCTAAGTTCTTTGTCCAAGGCCGCCACCGCGCGCGCACTGTGCTGTTGCCGCCACTTAGCGCGATAGAAAAACCACGGTGCCAAGAGCACGAACAATATCCCGGGAACAGTCCAGCGGAGCCAATCCCTCGGCAGAAAGCCATTCAGTGGCAAAAATACAATGGCGAAAGCGAATGTCACGCAGCCGATCATGGCGAGCGTTTGCTCGCGGCGTTTGCGCCGTTCCCAACCGAGGATCTCGTTAAATTTCTTGACCAAAGCTTCCATGGTTCAGAAAAGCGGTTCTCGTTTGAGCGCCCAACGATAGAGCAAATAGCCCGAGGTACCGAGCACGATGTGAAAAATCAAGTGAGTGACCGTACCCGACCATTGCATCCCCAACAAAGCCAGCGGGGGTAGCTCCTGTCGGCTTAAAAACGCCAGCACAAACGCGACAGGATTCAACGGCAGGTAAAATAATGCCGAGAGGATCACCAGAGACGTAAACAGCGAACGAATGAATACCTGGCGATTCTCCAGACGTCGTTCCCAAAGAGCTAAGCTCGCCAACCCCCAAACGCCATACGTGACTGCATAGAAAGGCAGAAGCAGAAACATCGCCGCGATATTTGCTGGCGGCGTGCGGGCAATCGCGCCGGCCCACACCAGAAAGGGCGCGCACAAAACCAGGGATAACGTGGTATGGGCCAAGAGAAAGCAAATTTGTGCCCGGCTGATGGTTACGACAGATTGTCCCCGCTCACGAATCCAGTGCCTCAGGGTCTTAAAACGCCATGCGGCGAACTCCTGATTTGCCACTCGGAGCGCAAAATAGACGATTAGCAGCAAAACGGTTACCGCGGTCACTTTAAAAAGACTCGCCGAGCCGGTCCACCTTTGAGCATCGAGCGACGGAATATACAAGGATAAAAACTCCACCGGGGCAATGATGATCAGCAGGTAGAAATACACCGCAAAACCATGCCCTTCGGTGAAGAAAATTTCGACACTTTCGCGCCAGACGGGATTGTCTCTCATTCGTCCTCACCGCTCGTCAGGGGAAATACCGCGCGATACAGCGTGTAATCCTGGGCTTGGATGCGGGGGTCATCGATTCGAACGTGGGGCTGCGCATCCTTCACCCAGCCAAAGAAAACCGCTGCGCCGCCAGCCCAGCGCGGGTCACCGTCGCGCGGAAACATCGATGAGTGAAACAAAATATCACGCGTCTTGTCGGCAAAAGTAATCTCGCGCAGGTTGAGAGCATCACCGCGGCTGACCGCGACGTCCGCGAGATTCGGGCCTACCAGAGGAAAACTATTTTGCCAATTGACCCCGCGCCGAATTGCACCGATTGCGAACCGTTGGCCGGGCAGCAGCAACCAACAGTCGACAAGATCATTGGGGCTGCGATTTTCCACCTTCAAGACTAACCGATCCCCCTGCACGTCGAAGGACACGCGCAACGGCAACCGATCGATGCGGCGCATACGAAAGAGTCGGTAATCCCATTCCCGAAGCGGCAGTTGATATCGGCTCATACCGCCGCCCTCCTGCGTCACAATGGTTTGCTCGGCTGCCTCGCGTGGCCGAATCGATACCGGTGTGAGGTCGATCCAACCGCGCTCTAATTCAAGATCATATTGCCGGAGCTGCGTTGAGAAAAGCGCGAGATTGGCTTGCGCATCGACAAAATCATCGCCGCTGCTCTCGAGAACGCTGGAGCTCAAGAGCACGCCGTCGGGCACATTACCGCCTCGACTGAAATGGGCATAACCCACGACGATCGCGACAAAAGCGATCATGGCTACCCCCAGCAACATCTTGCGTCCCGCCAGTCGGCGACGTTGCCACAGCCAGGTGAGCACGCCAATGGCCGCGAGATAGGTGAGCATGGCGAGAAGCAGTGAGCCGGAGGGAACATAGGTCGAAATAAATGACGGACTCGCGATCAGCTGATTGAATACCGCATCGCTCCACTCGGTGCGTGGGATGGTTTCGTCGCCGGGCGAAGGCGTTATTAAAGATTGCAAAAAATTCTGTAGACCGTGCCACTCCGACAAAGGTGGCCGACCCACATCGACTGCCAGATAGATGATGCGCCCGCGGCCGCGATGCGCCTCGACGATCATCGGAACGCCAGCCGTTTCCGAAATAACTTGGCCGTCGAGAAGATTCGATGTTTGCGCCCAGACTCCTGAGAAAGCCACTACGCCTTCTGACTTGCCAGTATTCGGCGTGAACGCCACCTGCTTTGCGCCGGTCACCCGGACCGGTAGAAATCTTCCTAGCGCGGGCTCCTGATAAAGCGCGTAATTGACACTGCCAATGATCACCATCGTGCCGCCCGCGGTAAGCCAGCCATCAAGAGCAAGAAGCTGTGACCGGGACAGATCGCGCAATGACTGCTCGTAGAGAATCACGTGCGAAACCCCGAGCAAAGCGCGGGAGTCAGCGGGCAGTTCCTCTGCGCTCGCCGACACCAGACGGTTTTGTAGGGCGGCAGCCGACGTCAGAGTAGGCAGCGCGCTGCTGCCGCTCATGAACAGTAAAACCGGCGACGGCGAAAAATAGCGCCGCAAATCCAACTCGCGGGTGGCGCGCGCCTCCGGCGCTGTATAAACAATGCTTAACGGCCGGCTGACAAAGTCAGGGTCGATCGTGAGCTGCACGGTCTTGCGACCCTGGCTAGGAAGAAAAATCTCGCGCCGATAGCTGACCAGATAAGGCGCTCCGCCCTTGACGACCCCGCCCTTCCAAATTCTAACATCCAGAGTTCCCTCAGCCGGGCGGCCGCTATTACTGAGTTCAACCTCCAGCGGAAAAGGACGGCCGAGTTGAAAAACGCCATGGAAGCCAATGCGCGGCTCGATGGTAATTTCGGCGTGAGCGATAACGGGCGCTAGGCAAGTCAGGAGAACGGTGATAGCCACGGCCCAGAGACCGGGACATTGGCGAGAACTGTCAACGCGGCGGTGGCGCGGCGCGCCCGTGGCGCGCTGGCGAGAATCAAACTGTCTGGCAGCCGGCACGGCTGAAAAGGACATGATTCCTTTCCAGGTAAGCCCATCCACCGGCGCGGGCGATCTTAATCGATGTATTCGACGCTTAGAATGTCAAACGTACGAACGCCAGTGGGGGTGCGGACCTGAACTTCGTCTCCTTCGGTCTTGCCAATAAGAGCTCGGGCAATCGGAGAACTGATGGAAATCTTACCGTTCTTGGGTTCCGCCTCGTGATCGCCGACAATTTGGTATACCACCTTGTCGCCGGTGTCACCATCGGCTAACGACACCGTTGCGCCGAAGACGACTTTGTCGCCCGATAGCTTTCCGACATCGATCACTTGAGCCCGCGCGAGCTTGTCTTCGATCTCCCGAATTTGCAAGTCGAGCAAAGACTGGCGTTCTTTGGCAGCGTGGAATTCCGCGTTTTCTGAGAGGTCGCCATGACCGCGTGCCTCTTCGATCTCGCGGATGTTTTTCGGCCGCTCCACGGTTTTTAGGCGCTTCAGCTCATCGAGCAAAAATTGGTAGCCCTTGCTGGTCATCGGAACGTCTGCCATACCGTTTAGACCTCGACAAAATAAAAACCCCTCGGAATTGCTTCCGAGAGGCTTATAAGATTTTCTGCGGTTCCCGCTGCTAAATACTAGATGATCTTAGCATCGACAATGGCAAATTCAACCACTTTTCTTAGCGCACGGATCGGCTATGCGCGCTTGATCGGCCCGAAGACGTGACAGGACACACCATGTCCCCCTGCGAAATCGAGGGGTGGCTCCATCTCACTACAAAGCGGCTGGCGATACGCGCAGCGCGGATGAAAAGTGCAACCGGACGGCGGATTCACGGGACTGGGCACATCCCCCTCCAACACGATCCTTTCCTTCTTTCGGCTCGTCTCGGGCATCGGCACGGCGGAAAGGAGAGCGCGTGTGTAAGGGTGTTTAGCGTCCCGGTAAATGGTTTCTCCCGCGGCGATCTCGACGACCTTGCCCAGGTACATGATCGCCACGCGATGGCTGATGTGCTCGACGACGCGCAAATCATGCGAGATAAATAGGTAGGTCAGATGCATTTTTTCCTGCAGTTCCTGGAGCAGGTTGATGATCTGCGCCTGGATCGATACGTCGAGCGAAGACACCGGCTCGTCGCAGACGATGAACTTGGGACTGACGGCCAGAGCGCGGGCAATGCCGATGCGCTGCCGTTGTCCGCCGCTGAACTCATGCGGATAGCGCGGATAATGATCTTCGCGCAATCCCACCTGATGCAACAGTTCCATGATGCGATCGCGTTTGGCTCTACCC
>Ga0163162_10007304_pt1 | contig 10738 bp, 11 predicted proteins | sample S55metaG_FD_115310 | JGI IMG/M metagenome (GOLD analysis project Ga0163162, IMG submission 115310) | Switchgrass rhizosphere microbial communities from Kellogg Biological Station, Michigan, USA - S5-5 metaG | ecosystem: Host-associated > Plants > Roots > Rhizosphere > Soil | place: USA...
CGCAGCGGAAACGAGTGCCGATGGCGAGCTCGATCAGATCCGCTTGTACCTGCAGCGTCAGTATGCGCTCGGCCCGGATCGGTTCCGCGACGCAATCGAGGCCCAACTCGGCCGCCGCGCTGGACCGGCGAAGATCGGCAGACCTGTCAAGAAGGGCGATCTTCGTTGAGAAAAGTGTACTCTGACCCCTGTTTTCACTCCGTCCCCTTTTTTCCACAAGAAGGAGGGACATGTCAAAGGGGAAAAATCTCGACGGTATAGCCCACCAAAACAGCGGACACATAAACTGGTTCACTAGCTAAGTCCGTCGTTCCGGCCAGGCTCAATCCCAAAATTGGCCCTGATTCCGTATACAAGCTCACAGGCCTGCTGAAAACAAAACTAGTCAGTGTTGGTTCACCGCCAGGGGGATTCGACCCGCAACAGACTCCCGGCGGAATCTCGATTGGAAAAGCAGCCTCCATATTAAGGCTCGATATTTGCATTCGAACGGGGTGAACGTCGCCCGGCAGAAGGAGCTCTATCGCGACATAGGTAATGACTAACCGTCTTCCCGGTTGGACAATCCCGTTCAGACTTACTACGCAAGCAGCCTTGCAAACATTATATCCCAACCCGCTGATCTGACCTGTCGCCTGATACGGTTGCCTCCCGGGCTCTACCTTTACATCTCTTATGTCCTGTGTGTTTCTCCTTATGTCCGCGTCATGTTGTTCAATCCTTTGCAAGTAGTGGGTATCTTCAGATATTTGGGCAAGACCGGGCGACGCAACGAAAACTCCTACGAAGAAAACCAAAGCGGCAAACATGGATTTCATACCGACTCCCTAAGGCTAACGGAAACAAAATTAGGCCAGGTACATTTCTAGATGACGGAAAATGAACCTGACCCCTCTTTTTGGCGTCGATCGTTTCGAATTGCTCGTGATGCGTCAGTTCGTTCTTCCGGGAAGGTCCGGGAAGGAGACGTAGCCAATTAAATCGCCTTAATTAGCTACGTCCCCTTTTTTCCTAAAGAAATTCGACTGGCTTGGTGGAAGAAAGGCAGACTAACAAACAGGCCTGCCGACCTAGACGCTGTTGACTGGGTTGCGCTGTTCGAAAGAGCCGTCGCCGAGAACGTCTTCAACGATACCGAAAAACTTGGGATACTTAAGGCGCTCTTGAGTTGAGCGGTTCACTCTCCCACACGCGGCTAACGGAGAAACATTAGATCGAGTAAATCGAGCAAATGGGACTGTGATCATTAACTCGGCTTAATTACCTCTGGGCTACCCCTGATTTATCGGACACCACAAAACGAGGACAATCCTCGCACGGAGGTGTTCGATGGAAAGGCGTCAGAAGTTTACGCCGGAGTTCAAGCGCAGAAAGGGGACGGAGGTAATTAACTGCTTTTAACTGCCTCCGTCCCCTTTTTCCTAAACGCTCCCGACATAGTCATCTGGCTTCCTTAAAGAAAAAGGGACGGAGCCAATTAACCCGTCTTAATTACCTCCGGCCCCTTTTGTACGAATTCCTGAATGTGGGGAAAGTGTACTCTGACCCCTGTTTTCTCTATATACGATATCCCGCCTCGCAGCGAGTAGCGCCCCGAAAATCATGAAGGAGTGGTGCGCCAAGGACCCGAGCCTAGATTCGTTTGTTGCGGCTGCCTCACTCTTTGGTTTTGATAGTGTGAAAGGAAAGTTCGCCCATTCCACGAAGCAATCGAGGGAGCTCATGGCAGCATTCATTGACCCCTCTAAGCTCAAGAAACACGCAAGGAATCGACTGAAGGATCAATTGCTCGCGTATCCAGCGCGCGCAGCTTGGCAGTCCATAGTCTCTGACCGAAGCATTTACGTGTCCGACGGCAGCACGACTCGAAACTAGCCTTTAACTACCTGCTATGGCGACACGTTTGGGGAAGGGCGAAAGTGAAAATTCCGTGGCTCGACCGGCAAGAGATGTTGAATTGGGCAGACAAATACCTCGAAGAAGCTGCCAGAAAGGGACTACCAGAAGATATCTGACGTTAAAGAAACAGGATCGGAGTACCGTTTCAAGAAAAGTGTACTCTGACCTCTGTTCTTTTTTTCCCGCCTTGCCGTCGCATAAGCGCATCGCGAACCCGAAGAAAAGTAGCGTCTTCCAGTCTAGAGCGTTTCCGCAAAAGTAGTTGGTATTCCCGTGAGGTGAGTTTTGGCGACGGAACGATCTCTCCATCACCGGTTATAGCGAACAGGCTGGCGTCAAACAGTCGATGCAGGTCTACACGCAGCAAGAGCCCGTTGTTAGCAACATCGGCACCATTACTGGCTGCAGGCAAGATATGGGCAGCCTCGAGCAATGCTTCCTGAGACTCGCCGGTGATGGCGCAGCGTGGATCGAGCAGCAAGAGTTCCAGCTTGAATTGCGCTTGCCGGCGCGCGATGCGCTCGACAGTCTGACGTTCCCTCTTGGTAAGCTCCAGGTGTTCAGAAGACAGACGCCTCCACGTGACTTTACCGCCGTGTATCTTTCGACCCTTGGCGTCTCGGCGCTCATGATCATCAACCCACTCAGCCCTTCCCTTCTCCATTTTGCCGCTGAGCGTGATGATCGATCTACCCCAACGACAACCCAAGCCCTTAAGATGCGGATTGTCTGATTTCCGGTAGTGGATAATAAGCGTTCCCCCATCCCGGGTGAGTTCGCTGGTCGTGCGGTACTGATAATAACGACGCTGACCGTCGACAAGTTCTGTTTCGTTGGTTTCGATCACCTGCGCTCCTTGACGTAGATGGTCGAGGTCGATTTTCACTACCTCACGAGTACCGCTCCACCGAATTACAATCGGCACCATAGTGATCTCCTCCAATGCCCTTTAGGATGTTGTCCTACAGATCGGGAAGCAGACGCCGAGTCAAATGTGCACTCTGACCCCTATTGCGATTCGGCTCTCAGGAAAGTGTACTCTGACTGCCCCCTGACTGCCCCAGAAAAAGGGGACGGAGGTAATTAACTGCTTTTAACTGCCTCCGTCCCCTTTTTCCTCCGTCCCCTTTTTTAGGTAAGTGAACCTGTCACCGTTTATGTTCTTCCGATTAGAGTGGAATGCGAATACCGCTAAGCCATTGCGCGACCCACGGATATGATTCCGAGCGGCCATCAAAAGACGGAACCTCGATCTGCACCAAATACAAACTTTTGGAATTCGTGACAAAAAATATCTCTCGATCAACAGTCAGACTGGTGGGCTCCTCACGCCCGATAATCTTCGCATTTTCGTACTTCGTACTCATCTGCAAATATAAGACGTTTCCTTTCTTCTGAACCGAACCAAGCTGTACATCTACATCCATGTACATCTCCGTCGGTTGCATCGATTGTAGGACCAGTACACCCAAAAATTTTCCAACCACATCTCCATGAAATAGACTTCCCAGAAGCTCCTCTGTCCTTAGTTTCGCCTGCCCCTCTTCTAAATCAGTCTTAGACGCCGACGGATGTTCAAGAGCAATATTCGATGCAGCAGTCGTGGCCGGCGGCTTCGCAGTCACAGAATTCGGGATTGCGGCAGCAATCTCTTGAGTCTCCTTATCTATCTTTTTGAGTAATTCATCAAGATTCTTTGAGAGCTCTTTTGTTCTCGACTCGTCATCGCCCAGGAGTCTCGCTATGGCACCCACTTGAGACTCTAGTTGCGATTGGCTTACGACTTCGATTGCAACCATCGGAAAGAAATTGATCGTGCTGGGCACCACGCCGGACAACCCTTTTTTTGGCTTCGTGGATAAGGTGATGAGGCTATCTTCTCGCCGCCACAAGTGGAGGTTTTTTTGACCCAATGCGAGCAGCAATTCATCCGTGTCCTTATCTTTCTTGAGCTCCGCCAATTTCAGCATGGCAAGACCGCCCTCCGAAGTCAGTTCATACTTCCACAGATCACCAGATGGTTTCACGTAAAAGAAAGAGCCATCCTCCGCGGCCTGATAGCTTTGATCAAGGGCTTTAATGCGTTCTGGCGTAATGATCAATTGGGAAAGATCGAAGTACGTCTTCTCATCAGTCCCGAGTCGCCTCTCGATTGATGCTATTCGGGTCTTCAGGGCGGAAATCTCAGACGTGTACACGTTCTCCAGCTTTGTTTTGTCGACTTCGAATTTATTTGATGCTACGTATGTAACAACCCCGACGGTCGCGGACGCCGTCGCTATGACCACGCCAGCAAGAACAGAAATGGGATTCTTGTCGATTACGTTCTTCAGTCTCATGGCGAACGCTCCCCAGCAGTGAGTGGTACTTCTTGCCGATTCGGAAGTTTCTGAAAGAAGTGTCTCCTATACGGTCCCTGTCTCAGCCCCGACCCGTCGTTCTTTAAGTCGGACGCGAGAAAATCCGCCGAAATCAATATAAGATTGCCATATCGGCCTCGCTGAGTTTCTTGGCAATTTCTTTCCGCCACTGGTCACCGGCCTGGATCTTCTTGTCCCAGAAAGGGGACGGAAGTAATTAACTGCTTTTAACTGCCTCCGTCCCCTTTTTCGGTCATCAGGCCTGCCCATCGCCCGCCAGCCGAAAAGGCACTCTGACTCCGTTATTCTCGTTATTCCCGGTAGTCGGCCATCGAGCAACACGGGGTAGACTTCTACCTTGCCCGCTAAAAGCAAAGGCGGCCACCTATTCGCTATTTGACACGGGCGGCGAAATGGTGACTCCGTTATTCGAATTTCCTGTCCACGCGAAATCAAAGCCTACCAATAGGTCTGTCACAAACAGAGTACTCCGGCGCCTGTTTTCCTGGGTAAGGCGCTAGGACCCCATTTCTGGAACCGATCCCGTTCCTGGACCGCGTTTCTGGCTCAGAACGGGCTGCGTTCGTTGATGGCCCAGTAGCAGCTGCTTCTGGAGAAATCGCGGAACTGTCGCGAGTAGTGACTATGGTTTGATTCACGCAGCTGTCTCGCTCCGGTTCCTTGCCTTTCAACCAGTCATATGCGCGATGTAGCTCAGGAGCCAGCGTCGCGAGGAAAACGAGCGCGGTGCCTATAACCAGCCCGAGCGTCCATTTCGCGGTTCGTCGTCCTGCAATGGCCGCCTCAAGTTGAGCATTCGTCGATTTCAAGACAGCTTCGAATTGATATCGGTCTTCCGAAACTTTCATCAGCGCAAAACGCAATCTTGCATATGTCCACCGAATGGACGCTGGTCCGTACTCATGAAAGAGAGACGATGCGTCAACCACACGCGTATCGCCAATCTTAGGTAAAGCGGACCAGCAATCCGCCACGAGCCTAAAGGCCGCAAATCCTCTTTCCTCAAAATGCGACATTGCCGATTCGATGTCCACTTTTTTCTCAAGACGAGCTTCGTTTTCAAAAACCGCAACCAAGTCAGCGAGTCGCTTGTCGGTCTCAGTCTGAAATGCAACGGCGTAGCGCATCAAGCGTGTGTTCAATGAATCAACCTTTTCCCTTGCAGCCTTGTGTTGCGCTTCTGTCAACCGAAGGTTCCACGTCTTTTGTAGCGAATCGACAAACTCATCCACACGCTGATTAAACGGCACACACCCTTGTTTTGGCGCCTTTGTCATCATTGACATCCGTTAGCAGTTTCTGCTTTATTGGTTACAGGACTGTTCCCTGAAAAGTCGGAATAGAGTGCGCGTTAGAGCAGCAGCGTGCGTTGGGCACTCATCGCTTTCAACTCATTGTCGAGCACAAACTCGGCCGCTGCGCTTCCATCAGGCCACTCACCGCCCGCCAGCCGAAAGGCACTCTGACTCCGTTATTGTTTACGCTGCAGCAACTTTATTGCGAAACGCTTGAAGTGATGCGAGATTCTCGATGTCAGTCTTATACATTCTCAGCAACGCAAGGATCTCTTCAGCAAGCTGTTCAAATGCGGATGCATCAATATCGAGGTACTCGCCGTGCGCAATCTTGTTGCGTCGCGCAAGCAGTACCTTATCAATCAGATTGGCGTACGCTTGGTAGGGAGCGATCGATATTCCGAGCGAGATCGCGATGTTCTCAAAGACCGTCGAACTCAGGTTCGATTCGGTGTTCACAGCGTTCGACACCGATAGATCAGCTTGAACGACTGTATTCCGTCGAAAAAATTCGACAGCCTCAATATTGACCTCGGAGCGCCGCGAATCGATCAAGCTGGCGACATACTTCTTGGCTCCGAATACTACAAAGCAGCTTGCAAGCTCACCGTACCTGAGCTTTTGGCTGGCGACGTAGGTTAAATAGGCCTCCGACGCTTCTTTGACAAATCCCTCCCAGTGCGCGTAGATCAGAGGCACACCCGCGCGTAGCAAAGCGGCTTGGGCAAAAGACTTTGCCGATCTCGTATTTGAACTAATGTAAGAAACTTCTTTGAGCCTCCACGACAACCCTTTGTCAAGGCTATCTTGCAGCTCGCCGAGGCTTCTTATCTTCACGGGCGAAAATAGTCCAAAGCCAGAGGTAAGAGGTTGGCCAACCGTGTTGTGCCTCTAACGCCGGCACCAGAATATTGTAGAAACTGCGGATATGCCCAGAGACCCTGGCACTTGTCCCGTACAAACGTTTGCCGGTCGGCAAGGTTCATCGCTTCTATAGCGATTAAGTTCCTTGACACACCCAGCGCGACGACTTCAAACACGCTCATGAGAAATTTCCCTCCGAATGCGTTGCCGTCCCATCGTTTGAAGGAGTCAGGCCCCATGATCGCGTCGAGCAACCCAAAAGTTCGTTCGAATACAGCCTGTTCTCCTGTCCGATCAAACGCCGCGTCGGACGCCATGGATACGAGGGCTGAACTAAGGTATTCGTGAACGTCCAGACCTGATCTATAGGGGACATTTCGAAAAGCCAAATAACGCAAAGCGAGTTCGACGTGGCTTTGGCGTTCCATTGCACTGGGAGTTTGCACGACCGTGTTGAGAAACTGTACGTTTTCAGCTAAGCCAACTAACCAAGTTTGGAAAGTCGCGTCGATCATGATCGCAACGGAATTTCTAACTTCTTGCTCAGAGAGGTTGAGTCCTCCAGTGTTTAGCCGCTGGAAAAGTTCGTACTTAGTTTGCGCATCGCTCTCTTGCTTGAGAATCTCCACTCGCATGCGCGCTCGCTTGAACTGAATCTGCTGAAGACTTCCGATGCCATCCCCTGCATTAGGCCCAGACGGCTCCCACCCTTTATCAGAAAGGCTTGGGAGAAACTGGGTCCCTTCTAAGCGGAAAGTGGGCACAACAGTGCCCTCGGGATCCTTCAGAACGCCGACGAACTCTAGTACGGTCGAGAGTCGTTGCAACCCGTCGATAAGTTCCCACACCCCGTCGGGAAGTTGGAATACGAAGATAGGTGGCAGCGGAAGGCCAAGCAAAATCGATTCAACGAATCTAGTCTTCCGGGTTGAGTCCCATCGAAACAGCCTCTGATATGCAGGATTGATTTTCAGCTCCCCGTCCTTGTAAAGATTAACCAACTCGCCGACCGACATGTCGTATCCGTCTGCGACAATTTCCTTTCGTGCGACAGCGATCTCTTCGTCAAGAGCCATTTGGTCCTCCAACAGGTAGCGATTACCTACATCTTCCGAGCGGAGACATGATTGCGGGCTGCCATGGAACTTGTGCCGCTTAGCACCCAAGCGTTAACTAAGCCGCATCGCCGTCGAATCAGAGGACGCGAAAACTGTGGTCGGAATACAGTTTCGACGGCGAACAATCAAGAAAGTCAGCGCTGCCCCTGCTTTCCGCAGCAAGAAAGGTGGAATCACGGGAGCAGCACCCCTCAATCAGCATCCACCAAGTCCCTGATACGAAGCGCTAAATCGGTAACTTCAACCGCTCGGAGGCGATACTCGTCGGTTACTTGCTCTTGGCTCTTGTTGGCAAGAAAGAAAAGCTTCGCCGCGACTTCTCGAATAGCACATACAACTTCCGAACCGTCATCCAATCCGTTTGCGTGTGTCCAACGATCAATTGCCCCTACAGAGAGACCATATAGCTCTTCCTTGCGCGAAGCCATGTTGACTATCGCGAGAATCTGTCGTTGCGCGTCAATGCGATTGTTGAATTCACTCATGACGCCGCCTGACTCCAAAGCAAGTCCATCCATGACGGAACAGTTTCCACAGCCTTTTGAGTGCGAGCCACTTCCTCCGCCGAAAGATTCTCACCAAATCCCCGTGTAGACAATAATCGTGCCCGAGTGAGAATCGCAAACGCAGCTTCGTCCATAATCAGCGCAGGCTCGACTAAAAAAGGTGAGTTGCGTGAAAAAACTGGCCGCTCCTGTGCGAGGGAGTAGCATGTTGCGGAGTTGCGGATCGCCAAGAAAATGCACGAGAGATGAAATGTCGTGCACCGTACGGACTCATTGAGCGCCGCATAGGATTGGTCAAATAGTGTCCGGAACTTTCTCGCATCGCTTCCAAAGTGACGATATCTACCAGGTCTCCCAAGTTCAGTTAGAAAATCCTCGCCATCGGAGGAGAACAACAACTTGGACTCCAGATGTAAGTGCCAGGCGAATGGATTTCCTTCGTTCCACAATGCGCGCACGCGGTCGTGTCGATAAATGGAATACTTTTCGGGATCGATGTGTGGCGCTGGCCCATCAACGCACGCTAAAAGATCCACGTCAGATCCCCGGTCGATCTCACCACGACAAACCGACCCAAAAGCGTAGAGATGCGTGCTCATATCAGCGACGACCAAAACGCTTGACGAGGATTGCAGTCAAGAAGGCAAACGCTACAAGACGTATGGCAGCTACCGAAGAGGTAAGCCAAACGGGGTACGTGTGAGAGTACGCTATTCCAAAGAATACTCCTGGCGACGCTTTGAGACTGGCCCAGTAGTCTGCCAAGCTCAATAGATTACCAAAAACTACGGTATCGTACGCCGCCAAAACAATATGCACCGCCACAATGGATCTTAGAAGTTTCAGGGTATTCTCGCCATTACCCCAAATCGTGTCGAGGATGCGAAACTCCAACCATCTAACGAACTGGTGCAGTCTCTTCCAGCTGGCATATTTCCTGCGATAATACGAATCAGGCGAAGACCAAGACTTCTTCAAGTATGTCTCGGTAGCACCGAGTTCAAGTGAAATTGCCTTGTTGACCGCCTTTGCGTCTCCAACCTGCTGAAAATTCATTCGCAAGGTGCGCGCAAACCGCATCCTCAGATTTTCTCGCAGCGGAGCGTCGCTATCGAGAATGTCTTCTTCGATCTGGCACCGCTCAAAGGTCGCATAGTCGAACGTGCACCCAATGAAACTGGAAAGATGCAAATTGCACGCGACAAAACGGCATCCCGTAAAGTCACACGAATCGAAGACGCAAGAGTTGAGGTAGCAGGTATCGAAGATAGAGTGCTGAAACTTTACGTTCGTGAATCGCTTTCCTTTTCCGTTGAGTCGAATATAGACCTTAAAAGCATAGCTATTCGCTTCGTTCGTGACATCGGTGGAAACGTAAAGATCAGTCAGCTGCTCGCGATTGCCGCGCAGGAGGGCTGGCGGTAGCTTGCCGCCATCACCGTTCAAGGCATTCCCTTGCTCTCGCATATTGGCACTCTCTTTCGTACCCGCCGACTTTTCTTTTGTCATGTCCGCTCTTCGGCATTACGAGGTGCAGGTCGTCTGATTCCAAAGATCGGTTAGCGGCAAGTGTGATTTACATATTCCGCCGATACTCCCCACCCACATCATACAGGGCATGACTGATCTGCCCCTCCGAGTTGTACTTCACGGCTTCCATCAACTGCTCGAAGACGTTTTTGCGGTCGCGGGCGGCTTGTTGAAGGCGTGGTAGAGAGCCTGGGGCAGGTTCGCCCTTCGATACCTCAGGGCGAACGATAAACGTATTCCGGTTTGTCTTGAACGCTTCGACATTCGCGATCTGCTGATTCTTTTCTTCCTCGGTCGAGCGGATCAGTTCGATCGTCGTGACGATGTCGCCGGCGTGTTCCTTCGGCAGGAACGTGTTGACGCCGATCAGCGGCAGGCTGCCGTCGTGCTTCTTGTGCTCGTAGTACATCGACTCTTCCTGGATCTTGCCGCGCTGGTACATCGTGTCCATCGCGCCGAGCACGCCGCCGCGCTCGCTGATCGCTTCGAATTCCTTGTACACGGCTTCCTCGACGATGTCGGTCAGCTTGTCGATGATGAAGCTGCCCTGCCACGGGTTCTCGCAGAAGTTCAGGCCGAGCTCGCGGTTGATGATCAGCTGGATCGCGACCGCGCGGCGCACCGATTCCTCGGTCGGCGTGGTGATCGCTTCGTCGTAGGCGTTCGTGTGCAGGCTGTTGCAGTTGTCGAACAGCGCATACAGCGCCTGCAGCGTCGTGCGGATGTCGTTGAACTGGATTTCCTGCGCGTGCAGCGAGCGGCCCGAAGTCTGGATGTGGTACTTCATCATCTGGCTGCGCGGGCTCGCGCCGTAGCGCTCGCGCATCGCGCGCGCCCAGATGCGCCGCGCGACCCGGCCGATGACGCTGTATTCCGGGTCCATGCCGTTGGAGAAGAAGAACGACAGGTTCGGCGCGAACGCGTCGATGTCCATGCCGCGCGCGAGGTAGTACTCGACGATCGTGAAGCCGTTGCTCAGCGTGAACGCGAGCTGCGAGATCGGATTCGCGCCGGCCTCGGCAATGTGATAGCCGGAGATCGACACCGAATAGAAGTTGCGCACCTTGTTGTCGACGAAGTACTGCTGGATGTCGCCCATCATGCGCAGCGCGAACTCGGTGCTGAAGATGCAGGTGTTCTGCGCC
>Ga0163162_10007306_pt1 | contig 10737 bp, 10 predicted proteins | sample S55metaG_FD_115310 | JGI IMG/M metagenome (GOLD analysis project Ga0163162, IMG submission 115310) | Switchgrass rhizosphere microbial communities from Kellogg Biological Station, Michigan, USA - S5-5 metaG | ecosystem: Host-associated > Plants > Roots > Rhizosphere > Soil | place: USA...
CGCCTCCGCCGCTGACGTAGGCCATGCTCTCAAGCTCGAACCCAGCAACACCGCCGCCCACGGCATGAAACAGGCTCTCGCCGCACGCGGCCAAATCATCCCATGAAATCCCGTTCGTCAATCCGTGCGATCGCCTGCATCCTACCGCTCTTCCTTTGCCTCATACCCCTTCTCGCGCAACCCGCGACTATCGTTAAGCTCACCCTCCACGACACGATTCAGCCCGTATCCGCTGGCTACATAGACCGTGGGCTCAAGGAAGCGCAACGATCTAACGCTTCGGCCATACTTATCTCCCTTGGAACTCCCGGTGGCCTGCTCGACTCCACACGCTCCATTGTCCAGGCCATTGAGCGCTCTCCTATTCCAGTTATCATCTATATCTCTCCAACCGGCAGCCGAGCCGGCTCCGCAGGCTTCTTTATCCTTGAGGCCGCGGACATCGCCGTCATGGCTCCCGGTACTAACGCCGGAGCCGCACATCCCATCATCGAAGGCCGTCAGCTCGATCCTGTACTCAAAGAGAAACTCGAGAATGATGCCACCGCCTTCCTCCGCTCCTACGTCTCACGACACGGCCGCAATCTCCAGGCCGCCGAAGATGCCGTTCGCAATTCAAAGTCCTACAGTGATGAGGAGGCCCTCAAGCTAAACCTCATCGACTTCATCGCGCCTGACGACGCCTCTCTCATCCACTCGCTCGAAGGCCGCCAGGTCCATCGCTTCGACGGCACAACGCAAACCCTTCACCTGGCCGGTTCCACCATCCGTGTCCTCGCGCCCTCCCTGCGTGAGCGGCTCCTTGGTCGCCTGGCCAATCCCGACCTGGCCGTTCTCGTCTTTGTCCTCGGCGCTCTCCTCATCTACCTCGAGTTCAATGTCCCCGGAACCATCGTCCCCGGATCTCTCGGCACACTGTTCGTCCTTCTGGCGCTCTTCGGCCTCAACCTTCTACCCATCCATCACACTGCAGTCTTCCTCCTGCTCGCAGCCTTTGCCCTCATTGCCCTCGAAACCAAGTTTCCCAGTCACGGCGCACTCGCACTGGCTGGAACCCTCGCTCTGATCTTCGGCCTGGCCACTCTTGTCGACGGCCCCATCGTTGAGCTGCGTGTCCATACCTCCACCGCCATCGCCGCTGGCCTCGGCTTTGGAGTCATCTCCTTTGGCCTCGCCTGGGTCGCTCTCCGCGCGCGTCGCAGCAAAGTCCTTACGGGACCGCAGGCCATGATCGGAGCACCCGCCATCGTCCGTACCAGTCTGTCCCCATCCGGTCAGGTGGAAATACGTGGTGAGATTTGGGAAGCGCGCCTTCTGGATCCCACATCGTTACTTCATTCTCTTCCGGGCTCCACCGTCCACGTACGCGCGGTCGAAGGCCTTACGCTCCTCGTCGAACCGTAAGCTCTTTCCCGGCGCTCAAGCCGCCCTCGCCAATCCGGATGTAGACTGGAAGGGCACCACTTTGTCTCCAAGGGAGTTTTTTGCTGATGTCGATTGTGTCTCGCTCGCTGCGTGTCTCGAGCCTCGCTCTTTGCCTCTTCGCAACCGCCGCAGCCCCGGTTGCTCATGCCCAGGCCACCAGCGGCAACACGGAACTCAACAAGCACCTAGCGCGCCTCGACTTCGCCGCCAGCGGCATCGGCTCCTTTACCAAGAGCGTCTCCGGAACGAATTACCTCGGAGTTCCGCTCACTCAGAATGGCAGCAACACCTTTGGCGCGCTCGTCACCCTCCGCTATACCAAGTCTCCATATATGGGCCTCGAGTTCAATTACACCTACGCCCGTTACACCCAGAACTTCTCCGCCTACATCAACGGAGGTGCCCAGACAAACGCCAGTGAATACTCCTTTGGCTATGTGGCGCATCCACCGCATGAATTCTTCGGAACTAAGCCTTTCATCGCCGGCGGTGCTGGCTCTACCGCTTTTCGTCCCACACCGGGCGGTGGCCAAGGGCTCAAGGCCCAGGCGCGCATGACCTATTACTACGCCGCGGGCATCGAAAAGGACGTCACGGAGCACTTCGGAGTTCGCGCACAGATCCGACAGACCTTCTTTAAAGCCCCTGACTTCGGCCAGAACTACCTGACTATTCTGAAATATACGTGGACATTCGAACCCGGCTTCGGCTTCGTGGTCCACTTTTAGCTCTGGTCAGCGCGTCTCATCGAAAACCGTGCCCATCGCCAGGCTCATTCTCGAGATTGAGATTGCTCATGCCCAATCGCTCAAGGATCGTCGCCAGGTTACTCGTTCCCTTAAAGATCGCCTCCGCCATGCCTTCAACCTTGCCATTGCCGAACTTGACGCCGCGGAAATCTGGAACCGGGCAACGCTTGGCATCGTTGTGATCTCAAATTCAAACAGCTACCTCTCCGGTCAGCTACGGGAGATCGATCAGGCCGCGCACCGCATTGCTAGCACGCTAGGGGCCGAAATCATTGATTCGTGGGCAGAAATTATGCACGAAGAAACATGAAATCCACCATAATTGCGCTATTTCCACCGCAATCGATTAGGACAACAGGCCTATCTTTGTTATCTTAAGCAGTTTACTGAGCTGAAATACTTTATGCCTGAACCAAGAGCCAGAGCGTACCACCGCAATCGGGTCGCCAATACCTTTTCCGAAGAGATTGGCGCCATGCTCGAAGGCGAGCTCTCAGATCCACGTATTGCCCCTAGCTACGTCACCGACGTCGTCCTCGCCCCTGGTGGCAAATCCGCACGTATCTATGTCGCGGTCCATGGTAGTGAGCAGGAGGAGGAGTCCACCCTCGCCGGTCTTATGACCGCTCGAGCCTACATCCGTTCCCAGCTCCGTGACCGCATGGGCGTCCGCCACGTCCCCGACCTTACCTTCGCCATCGACCGCTCACAAAAAATGACCGGACGTATGGAAGAGCTTCTCGGCCGCATGCGCAAACGCGACAAGCGCCGCTCCATGGAGGAAACCCAGCCCGCAGAGGCAACTAACCAATCATGACCTCCGAAGCCTCCATCAATGCGCTGGTCGAAGCTTTTCGCTCCCACCCCCGCTTCCTCATTACCTCTCACGCTCGTCCCGACGGCGACGCTATTGGTTCCGTCCTCGCGCTAGCCGAAGTCCTCGACCAACTCGGCACGGAACCTATTGTTCTCCTCGCTGACGAGGCGCCTGCCGTCTACCACACCCTTCCCGGTATCGATCGCATCCGCTATGCCGCCGATGCACGTGAGATTGAACCCAACCTCTCAGTACCCGCCATTCTGCTGGAGTGCGATGGCATCCCTCGCACCGGCCTCGCTGGGCTCGACGGACGGTGCCTCATCAACATCGACCATCACGCCAGCGGACGCACGTTCGGCATGTTGAACTGGATCGATGAGCAAGCCTGCGCTGTTGCGGCCATGATTTACCGCATCGCACTCGCCGCTGAAGTCGAGATTACCCCCTCGATGGCGACATGCCTCTACACCGCCGTCCTCTCAGACACAGGCTCTTTCACCTACTCCAGCACGACCGCTGAGACTTTTGCGATGGCCCACGATCTTGCCGCTCACGGTGCCAACCCGAGTCAGATTGCACGCGACCTTTACTTCTCGAACCCGGAGAGCAAGATTCGACTCTTGGGTGCTGCTCTCTCCAACTTGCGCACCGATGGTCCTCTTGCCTGGAGCTGGGTGACGACGCACGATATGGACCGCGCCGGTGCAGTCGCAGAGGACTGCGAAGGTGTCGTCAACTACCTCATCAGCATCGCAGGCGTTGAATCTGCGGTCTTCCTCCGCGAACTTCCTACCCTCGATCAGTACCGTCTCAGCATTCGCAGCAAGGGCAAGGTAGATGTCGCTCAGATCGCCGAAAACTTCGGTGGCGGCGGACATCGCAGTGCCAGCGGATGTACGCTCGACGGCCCACTCACCGTCGCGACAGAGCGAATCCTGAACCAACTCCGAACCGAACTCTGTTAGCCTTGTCTCGCTCCACTTCCGAAATGACTGACCTTCAACAATCCGCCGGACCCGGTGCGCGGGAAGAACATGCACCCGTTAGCTGGCTGCACCGACTGTGGAACCACCCCGAAGCAGTCGGCCCCCGCGAACTCATCCTGCTCGTCCTGGTCAGTGGCTTCCTCCTGCTCTACGGCCTCGTTCCTGTCTTCGGTGGCGATCAGTTAGGATTGGTCGGAGCCGACGAGCCTCGTTATGCGCAGATTGCGCGAGAGATGCTCGAGGCTCACTCCGCCGTCTGCCACGCAGTCAATGCCAAGGTCGTTCCTCGCAGCCTCCGTGTCGCAGACCTGCAAGCCTCTTATCGCTGCCTCGCAGGTGGCACAGTTACCCCAATCCTCTACGGTCAGCCCTGGCTCGAAAAACCTGCGCTCTATTACTGGCGCGCCATGGGCTTCTTCAAGGAGTTCGGGGTCTCCGACTGGTCGGCTCGCTTGCCTTCCTCTTCCGGAGCCTTCGCTCTCATCATCCTGATCTACCTCCACATGCGTCGTTTCCGTCCCGGCGGTCATCTCGACGCAGCGCTTATCACCGCCTCATGCGTCGCCATCGTCGCCTTCGCCCGCGGTGCCTCCACCGACATGCAGCTTGCCGCACCCTTCTGCATCGGCATGCTCGGCTGGTACGCCTGGTACGAGACGGGCAAAAAGTTCTGGCTCTTCGATCTCTACTTCTTTGGCGCAGCAGCCACGCTGGCAAAAGGACCGGTAGCTCCTTTCCTTGCCCTTGCCATCATCCTTCTCTTCGCGGGTCTCCGCCGCGAGTGGTCTCTTCTCCGTAGGACAATCTGGCTTCCAGGCGTAGCGCTTTACCTCGTAATGGTGCTTCCCTGGTTCATCGCCGTGCAGCATCACAACCCGACTTTCTTCCGAGTCTTCTTCAAGGAACACAACCTCGAGCGCTTCGCTACCAACCGTTACCAGCACCACCAGCCCTTTTGGTACTACGTCGCCGTCCTCATCCTCGGCATGATGCCCTGGACTGTCGTCGCGGTGCGCGCTCTCATCGACTCCATTGAAGTTTCTATCGCTGAGTGGAAGGTACGGCACAATCCTCAGCGATATCTCGGACACACCCGCGCAGGCGATGCCTTCCCCGAGTTCCTCGTCCTCTGGGCCCTCTTCCCTATCATTTTCTTCTCCTTCTCCGGCTCTAAGCTGCCTGGCTACATCCTCCCATCCATCCCGCCTCTCACCATCCTCACCGCCGATTACCTAAACCGCATCCGTCGCCGCGGTCTGTCTCGCTCGCTTCTCTGGGGACACGCCGCAACATGCGCCGTCCTCGTCTTCGTTCTTACTCTGGCTCCCCAGCACATGAAGTACGAGACGCTGGTTCCCTCCGCAACCTGGCTACTGTCAGCAGGTGCCGCAGCCGCGGCCTTCGCCGCTCTTGTCTTCCTCATTGTTCGCCGCTGGGGAGTCTCACAGATTGCCAACGCTACCGTCCTTCCCGTCATCGCCGTCCTGGTCTTCCTACTTGGATTCCACGGGCGCGATCTCGATATCAACTACTCCGCCCGCCCCCTCGCCGAAGAGATCCAACGCCAGGCTCCTGACGTAAAGGTCATCGCTACCGAGTCCATCAAGCGCGACATGGACTACGGTCTAGCCTTCTACCGCAATCAGCCTCTGGTCCACTATGACAAGGACGGCGTTCCGGACGCCGAGCATCTGCTCGTCGTTCGCGCCAGCGACGCCGCCCAGATGGAGCACTATCTAACCGGTCGCGTCTATCGTTCCCTCTTCCTCTATGACTCTCAGGGGCTTGAGGTCTATCGCGTCGCCGCGCGGCCCTGACCATAAAGAGTCCCGCCCGGCATTTGCGACTCACGCCATCAAAAATTTATGTAATCTCAACGGAGACTTTCGCTGCGGCTGAGCGTAGTCCAGTTGAATGACCGTTGCGACCCAACTCGAACTCCTCGACCTGAGGCACTTTTCCGCGCGCCAGTTACGCCCGCTGCTTGAGGCTGAGGCCAGGATATGGGAAGAGAGACTGAGGTGGAACTACCGAAGTTCCACTGAGTTACTGTTGCAATACCTTGATTCGCGCATTCTCCCGGGCTTTGTCGCCCTGGACCGCGGAAAGATCTCCGGCTACACCTTTTGCGTCTACGAAGGACACAAGGCCGTCGTCGGTGATGCTTACTCTCTGGCCAGTGACGCCGAGCAGAGTCTCCAGACCACCGAGATTCTCCTGCGCAGGCTTCTCGACCTTCTACTGCATTCGCCCAACATCGGACGCATCGAATCTCAGTTACTCCTCTACGACGTCGGCACGGTAGATCGCCCGTTCCTCGATACTGGTTTTGAGTTCCACCCCAGGCTCTTTATGGAGCACAACCTTAGCTCCGCGACCACGGAGGGACCGGAGACCCGCCTCTCTGAAGACGTGGAGCTCCTTCCCTGGTCCTCAATTTACTATCAGGTCGCCGCCGAATTGATTCATACCGCATACGTTGGCCACATCGATGCGCGCATCAATGATCAGTACTGCTCGCTTCACGGGTCCCTGCGGTTCCTGCACAACATCGTTCGCTTCCCAGGCTGTGGGGTCTTTGAAGCCGAACAGTCATGGCTGCTTCGCGACCGACAGACCGGAGCCATCGTCGCAATACTTCTCAGCTCTCGCGTTGCACCTGACGTAGCGCACATCACACAGCTCTGTATCGCTCCGTCCCATCGCGGCAGACATCTGGGACAAGCATTGCTCCATCACACAATGCGAAGTCTGGCGCGGGTTGGCACAACCGCCATCACTCTCACTGTCACAGAAGCAAATCGCCCGGCCGTCGCGCTCTACGAGAACGCTGGCTTCCATACACTCCATCGGTTCAACGCCATGATATTGGAACGCGAATCAGCCTGGTTCGGAGAGTAATCTCGAGGCTCTCTACTCGACGTGGTAGTTCGGAGCCTCGCGCGTGATGATGACATCGTGGACATGGCTCTCCCGCAGCCCTGCTCCCGATATCCGTATGAATTTTGCATTCTGTTGCAGCTCAGGAATTGTGGAGCAGCCCAGGTAACCCATGCCCGAACGAAGACCACCGACAAGCTGGTAGACCATGCTCTCGAGCGGTCCGCGATGGGGAACGCGGCCCTCGATGCCTTCCGGAACGAACTTCGCGAGACGGTTCGATGACGCGTTCTCACGCGCCGTCAGGTTAGGCCGCTCCGCGCTCGCATCCATATCGTCCTTGCCCTGGAAGTAGCGCTCGCCCGAACCCTGCGCCATGGCCGAGAGTGAGCCCATGCCACGGTACGCCTTGAAGCTGCGGCCCTGGTACAGAATCGTCTCGCCCGGCGACTCATCCACCCCTGCGAACAACGAACCCATCATCACTACACTCGCTCCCGCCGCAATCGCCTTCGTCACGTCGCCCGAGTACTTGATTCCGCCATCGGCGATGATAGGAATGCCCGTCTCTCGAGCTGCACGGAAGGACTCCGAGATCGCTGTGATCTGGGGCATGCCTGCGCCGGTGACCATGCGCGTCGTGCAGATCGATCCCGGCCCAATGCCGACTTTGACGGCATCGGCTCCTGCCTTCATCAGCGCCAACGCACCCTCATAGGTGGCAACGTTACCAGCCATCAGATCAATCTCGGGAAACCGGGCCTTGCACTCACGAACAGCCTCCAGCACCCGCGACGAGTGGCCATGCGCTGAGTCAATCGCAAGCGCATCCACCCTGGCGCGAACCAGTTCCTCGGCACGCTCCAGGAAATCTCCAGTCGCTCCGATGGCCCCGGCAACACGAAGCCGCCCCTGCGAGTCCTTGCTGGCGTTCGGGTACTTCAGCTTCTTCTGAATGTCCTTGACAGTAATCAGGCCCTTCAGCTCGTACTCGTCGTTCACGACCAGTAACTTCTCCACCCGGTGCTGATGAAGAATCTCTTCCGCCTGTTCCAGTGTCGTTCCAACTGGAACAGTGATGAGATTGGTCTTCGTCATCACGTCAGAGATTGGAATATCGGTACGAGACACAAAGCGAAGGTCGCGATTAGTCAGAATGCCAACAAGCTTCTTATTCTTCGTTACCGGAACCCCGGAGATCTTGTAACGACGCATAACTTCAAGCGCTGCCGCAATGGGGTACTCAGGCTCGATCGTCACCGGATCCACAATCATCCCGGACTCTGAGCGCTTGACCTTGTCAATCTCGCCGGCCTGCTGCTCGATCGTCAGGTTGCGATGGACCACACCCATGCCCCCCTGTTGCGCCATGGCAATAGCAAGTCGCGACTCTGTCACTGTATCCATCGCTGCGGACAGCAGAGGTGTATTCAGGGTAATGTTCTTTGTCAGCTGCGTCTGGGTAGAAACCTGTGTGGGGATGATTTCGCTGTAGGCAGGTACGAGGAGGACGTCGTCGAAGGTCAGTGCTTCGGGTACAGGGAGATTGATCATGTCGTTTTTTAGTCCAGGGTGAGGGCCTCAGAAGAGAGGCGCAGGCCGTTGGAGATTTAATATTTGATTGTAGGGGAGATGCGAAGGATGCAGCAAGGCGAATAGCGACAACCGGAGAAACAGCAGCTCTCATTCATGAACGGATGATGAAAAATCCTCGTGCTTATGCCGTGCGATTCGTTCGAGGGCAAAAAAGTAGAGCCAGAGGTAAGGCAACATCAGTAACCCACCCTCGGCCACCTCTCTGGCTATGCAATGCAGATCCATATCAAGATGCGCGATGCCCATGATCCGAGGAATCAGGTAAATGACCAACGGAAAGGCGACCGCCGTCATCAGCACGCCCGAGATGACCGACTGCTCCGTCGCCTGCCACCACGTCGAATCACGCCAGGTCGGCTTGCGCTTCGGTAAGGGAAAGTCCATGGTTCCTCGCTATCGAGAGGCGAAAGACCAACTCCTCGTCATGAAGCAATCAAGATACCAGACGAAATCCTTATGAATCGCCAACAAAGGCGCGTATGGGATAAACCATTGTGTTCGAAATCGATACTCACTGTCCGCTAGTGGACGGAGACGAAGACAGTAAGGGTTTGAATTGCCGCCAAAGTGGATGTATCATACGGATTGCAGCGTTTTTTCCGTTGTCCGCAAAAGCCGTGAGCGCACCGGCAAAAGGACGGAAGAGATGAGTGGGCTAGAGCCCACTTTTTATTTGCTCTGAAATCTGCCCTCGGCTGTACCTCTCCGGGGACGCAACATTGGCAGCAGGAACTAGAGTTATGGCGCTGAATCTGGACACAATACGGGCAACCGCGGATCGAGTCGCCGACTCGCATCAACTCGACGTCGTCGATATCGAATTCCAGGGCGGCGTGAAGTTCCGAACCTTACGTGTCTTCATCGAAAAGAACGCAGAAGAGCGAGCAAGGCTTGCTGAAAAGGCTAAAACCGAGAACGCAGAGGAAGCTGCAGCCATCCCCAAGGGCGTCCCCGTTGAGACGCTCTCTGGAGTCACCCATGAGGACTGTGCAGCATTCGCACAGGACTTCGGGACCGTGCTGGACGTCGAAGAACTGATCCCGGGAGCTGACTACACCCTTGAAGTATCCTCACCCGGCCTCGAGCGCAAACTCCAGCGGCCGGAAGATTACACGCGGTTCACAGGAAACCTGGTCAAGGTCCAGACCTTTTCCCCGGTCAACGACAACCGCAACTGGCAGGGGCGACTGACGAAGTTTGAAGCAAATGTTTTGACGCTGGATCTTTCGGCCGTAAAGCAGAAGGGCAAAGCAAAGAAGGCGGCAACGGCCCCAGTGGTCGAGATTCCGCTGGCAAATGTAGAGAAGGCGCAGCTGGTGGCTGAGATTTAGCCCCTCTGCCCGCATCAGAAGGAATGAGCAAGTTTAAACGGCCCAGGGAGAACCCCTCCACCGGGAGATGAAGGACGAATAGCGATGGCAAGTGCTTTGTATCAGTCGATTGAGCTTTTGAGCCGCGATAAGGGTATCGAACCGGGTGTCGTAGTTGGCGCCGTGGAGGACGCAATCGCGCTCGCGACGAGGAAGTACTACAAGACGCAGGAAAACATGCGCGCCGAGATGGACCGCGACACAGGTGAGATCCGTGCCTACGTCTACAAGACGGTCGTCGACGGACCCGAGCAGGTGGAAGACGAGATCAACCAGCTCACGCTGGAACAGGCACGCGAGCTGGCCCCCGAGGTCGAGATCGGCGGTGAGCTGCGCTTCTACAAAGACACCACGCCGCTCGGACGCATCGCCGCCCAGATGGCCAAGCAGGTCATCTTCCAGAAGGTCCGAGAAGCTGAGCGCGACACTGTCTTCAACGAATACAACCACCGCGCCGGCGAGGTTATTACTGCAACCGTGAAGCGGCTTGAGCCCATGGATGTGATCTTCGACATCGGCAAGGCCGAGGCCAGGATGCCCAAACGCGAGCAATCGCGCCTGGAGCAGTTTGCCGTCGGCGAGCGCGTTCGTGTGGTCCTGCTGCGCGTCGATCGCGCAGCCAAGGGCCCGCAGGTCATTGTCTCCCGCGCCTCACCAGTGCTGGTTCAGAACCTGTTCCAGAGCGAGGTTCCGGAGATTTACGACAACACGGTGTCGATCAAGGCCATTGCTCGCGAAGCGGGCGAGAGGACGAAGATCGCAGTGCAGTCGCGTGACAAGGACGTAGATCCGGTAGGCGCCTGCGTGGGCATGAAGGGCATGCGGGTGCAGTCGATCATTCGCGAACTTCGCGGCGAGAAGATCGACATTATTGAGTATTCGGACGAGATCACGACGTTTGCCGAGAAGGC
>Ga0163162_10007310_pt1 | contig 10733 bp, 9 predicted proteins | sample S55metaG_FD_115310 | JGI IMG/M metagenome (GOLD analysis project Ga0163162, IMG submission 115310) | Switchgrass rhizosphere microbial communities from Kellogg Biological Station, Michigan, USA - S5-5 metaG | ecosystem: Host-associated > Plants > Roots > Rhizosphere > Soil | place: USA: Michigan...
CACGGTGGATAAGCCCAGCCCGGTACCCTTCTCCGGCCCCTTGGTCGTGAAGAACGGCTCGAAAATGTGCGCCTTGACTTCATGACTCATGCCGCAACCGGTGTCCATCACGCTCAGCATGACGTAGTTGCCAGCCTTAAGGAAGGAATGCTGCCGCACTTCATCCTCCCCGATCTCGACATTCGCGGTTTCGATGGCCAGCGTTCCTCCTTCGGGCATTGCGTCGCGAGCGTTGACAGCCAGGTTCATCAGAATCTGCTCGATTTGGCCTTTATCCGCCTTAACGTTCTTGAGTCTCGCATCGCGCGTGATCTTGAGGTTGATGTCCTCTCCGATCAGGCGGCGCAACATCTTGTCCATCTCCGAAACGATCGCATTCAGGTCAAGCACTACGGGCTGGAACGGTTGCTTCCGGCTGAAGGCCAATAGTTGACGCGTCAACGATGAGGCACGATGTCCCGCCTTGATGATTTCCCCGAGGCTCTTGTGAAGTGGATCTTCCGGATGAAGATTTATCTGGGCCAGTTCGCTGTACCCCATCATCACCGCCAGAGCGTTGTTGAAGTCATGCGCGACTCCGCCCGCCAGGCGCCCAATGGCCTCCATTTTGAGCGCCTGTCGAAGCTGCTCCTCGAGCAATTTGCGGCGGGAAATGTCGTGCAGCGCGCCTTCAATAAACAGAATTTCACCGGAATTGGCGCGCACCTGGCGCGCACTCTCGAGAATCCAGAATTCAGTCGCATCCGGCCGACGAACTTTGTACTCAAAATCGCGCACGATTCCTGCGCTGTCCAGCAACTGTCGGAATTCGGCGTTGCGGTTCCCGTCGCCGTTGATCTCACGCGGCATTTCAGGATTGAGACTGAGCATCTGCTCGGGAGATTCGTAACCGAACATCTGCGCCAGCGCACGATTCACAGTTAACAGGCGGCCGTCGGGAGTACTCTGATACATCCCGACAACGGCATCTTCGAACAGAGCCCGGTATTTCTCCTCGGCGTGGCGCAACGCCTCTTCGGCGCATTTCCTTTGCGTGATGTCCTGGACTGTGCCGATCGCCAGCACTGCCCGTCCGTTGCTGCCATATTCGATTCGAGCGCGGGCTCGGACCCACTTGACGTTGCCACCGGCCCGGATGCGATGCTCAAGGTCGTACGAGCCCGTAACCATCGCCGCTCTCCACCGGCTGTGAAACGCGGTGAGATCTTCGGACGGTATCGCCTCCTCGACCAGCGCTCTCGTCACTGGCGTTCCTGGCGGCAGCTCGAACAGTCGATACGTTTCGTCCGACCAAAACAGTTGCTTGGTGCGAATGTCGACATGCCAGCTCCCCACATGCGCCACAGATTGTGCCCGGCTCAGGTTCGATTCGCTTTGTTCGAGCGCCTCTTCCGCTCGCTTGCGTTCGCTGACCACCGCGCCTACGATCAGCCCGGTCAGCGCCAGGGCGAGCATCGCAAGTTGTAGGCGGGGTAATCCGGTATCGGCCGAATGAGTCGCGTCGGCCGCAAACATCGCGAAGACGTTCATCAAAAATGTCGCCAGCGCTGCCCCCGGCAAGCCATGTCGCACGGCAATCCAGATCACCGGCAGAAACAAGAGATACAGGGGCTGGTAGGGAATCACAGGGTCGCAGAAGTAAACCAGCCACAGCGTCAGGAAGATTGAACATCCCTGCGCCGCGACCAATATCAGGTTGCTAGCCGTTATACGCAACTGACAGCGTCCCCACAGCAAACCGGCAAACGCCTTGCCTTTTCTCCATGCGGCCACCGCTGGGAACACATACAAAAGCAGCACTGGCGTGAACGACGTGATCGCGATCGCGTCACTCTCCCACCAGTTGATGGCCGTCTTCACCGTATCCGCTGGCCCGATGATGCCGTCCTCACGCAGGGTCATCATGCCGACGACCGCGGTCGGAACCGCCGCAGCAAGACAAGTCACGGCGAAACGTCCGACGTCGCGCACCGTCGCCATTCGAGGATCGATGCGCCACCATTTGCGCGTCAGCCCGATTCCAAGAATGTAAAACAGGTAAATGGCGACAACTCCCGGCAGCCCGCACCAGGACGCAATCGGCCGGTGGTAGTTGACCTCTGCCCCAACAACCGCGACCAGCAGGACCAGCGGCCAGAATCCCAGTCCTTCGCACAAGAACAACGCGGCCACCATGCCAAGCGGCAGATAGAACGCCGGAGCTCCAGGCCATCCCTGCGCCGTTTTCGAAGCGGCTTCTACCGCAAGGAAGGCGAGCGAGAATCCAAGGCAGAATAGAATCTCTCTGCCTACATAGGACCGCGCCCCGCGAGGGCCGCCGTTCCATGAGCGCGATTCTTTACTCTTGACCTCAGACCAGCTGTACATGGTTTCTCATGCAGACTTCGAACACCACGCTTCAACGGCAAGGCTTCGTCGGCTAAACACAGCTCCGCCTTCCTGCGCAGGCCATGGTCGTCTAAGGGTTATGTCGGCGGAAAATCCTGCTGGGATAAGTCAGTCTTCGGGAAGTTCGATTACGTAGGTGCCGGGCAGTTCGAGCCCTTCGATTCCTATTGTGCCGGGGCGTAGTACCCGCGTCGAGCCCGTACCCGCAGGCTCTTCTTGTCGGCGGCAAGAATTTCAATTGTTCGATAGCGCCCGTCCTGGCGGAAGTCAGCGGGTTTGTACGACAGTGCGTACTGGCTGCGCAACTCATCCTGGATCTCTGCGAACGCGTCCGCCACGTCTCGGATCTGGAACGGGAAAAATGCACGTCCCCCCGTCGCCTCTGCGATCCGCTCCAGAATCTTGTCTCCTTTGTTGCGCGCGCCCGTCACATTGGTGCTAATGGTGTAGATGATGACCTCGGCGCGTTGCGCCATTTCAATCGCTTCTTCGCGCGACACATGGCTCTGGTTGTCATCCCCGTCGCTCAGCAGAATGATCGCCCGCCGCACCGTCCCTCGCGATGGAGCTTTCAGAAGCTTGTCCCGGCAAGCGAAATAGAGCGCATCGTACATCGCGGTACCGCCGCCCGGGCGCAGCGAGCGCACGCCCTTCGACAGAGCCTCGGTACTGTCCGTAAAGTCCTGTGTGACTTCAGGGGTCACGTCGAATCCGATTACAAACGCGCGATCCGACTTTGGCCGGATCATCTGGTTCAAGAACTCAATGGCCGATTCCTGCTCGAACTTGAAACGGTCGCGCACAGAATTGCTGGCGTCGACCAGGAGCCCGACCTGCAGTGGCAGATCCGTCTCGCTTCGGAAGCTCTTGATCTCGAGTGCAGGCTTGGCGTCATCGACGACTTTGAAATCATTGCGCTTCAAGTCCTTGACAAACCGCCCATGCTTGTCGGTGACCGTGAAGATCACGTTCACTTCGTCCACCGCGCGTCGAATAGTGATCAGCGACTCATCCACTTCTTCTTTTGGTGTCTGTGCGGGTGGAGTCTGTGCGGCTGGAGTCTGCTGAGCAGGAGCCTGCCCGGTCGTTGTTGCCTCACTGCCGGCAGGCGGCTCGTCTTTCTTAGTCTCGGGCTTGGTCGCAGGTTCCTGCGGCGTGTTGGTCAGCTCCGTTATGTTTTGCTGTGGATGCGGAGCGGGCGTAGGTGCTGGAGGCGGGGGTGCCGGTTGCGATTTCTTCTGCTCTTCCTGACGTACGGCCGACGGCGCGGAGGGAAGAGGATCGGGGGCAGTTTGAGCGACAACCACTGACACAGCGCCCAGACACATAGCCGACAGCACAATGCGTGAAGCTCTCATGGGTTTAGCACATTATAGCCGGATTGCCCACTTACCCGAATTGCAATGCTACGTGGAATCGACCAGTCCGAGAAACCGTTCGAGCTCGGCGGGCAGCGGCGCAGAGAACCGTTCCGCTTTCCCGGTGCGCGGGTGCGAAAACTGAATGTCGCCGGCATGGAGAAAATTTCGATCCAGCGAAATCGCCCGCTGCGTTCCAAGCTTCCTCTTTCCCGCTTGCGCGCCGATCTCCGCCGGCGCTCCATACACGGTGTCGCCCACCACCGGGTGCCCAATTGAGGCCAGATGCACGCGGATCTGGTGTGTGCGTCCGGTATCAATCTTCACTTTCAGCACTGCGAATTTTCCGTAGCTCGATTCAATTCGGCGCTCGACCGTGTAGTGCGTGATGGCCTCCCGCCCCGCTGACCCGCGCGTCGTCATGCGATTGCGCCGGATGCTGTCGCGTCGGATCGGTGAATCGATCGTGGCAGTCTCTTTCTTCGGCCATCCGTGGACCAGTGCGATGTACGTCTTCTTTACCTGGCGGCTCGAAAACTGAGCGCCCAGTTTGCGATGGGCGATGTCATTCTTCGCAACCAGAATCACTCCGCTCGTTTCGCGGTCGAGACGGTGCACGATTCCCGGACGAAGCTCTCCACCAATTTGTGAAAGCGTCGAGAACCGGTGCAACAGTGCGTTGACGAGCGTGCCGCGGTTCCGCGCATCCTCGGTCGCGCCCGCGCCCGCATGCACCATCATGCCCGCCGGCTTATCGATCACGATTAGATCGTCGTCCTCATAGAGCACCTGCAACGCGATGTCTTCTGCCACCGCGCGAAGCGGCGAAGCTTTCAGCGCTCCTAAAATGCTGATCGTTTCGTCTCCGCGCAGGCGTTGCGATGCCTTAGCCGCCGTACCGTTCACGTGTACCAGTTCCTGCGCGATGAGTTGCTGCATGCGTGCGCGACTGACTTCAGGGAGATGAGCGACCAGAAATTGATCCAGACGGGTGCCGGCGTCGACCGGTGCAGAGATCAGAATTTTCGGGTCTGACAAATTGATAGATTCCTCAATTTGCGGTGCCCCAGGTTCGCGCCGTTCTTTGGTGCTAACCTGGGCAATCGGTACCTTAACGTGTCGCGTGCGCCGGAACAGGCCGGACAACTCCGCCTCGCAGCCACCAGATAAAGCCACCCAGAATGACCATGCCGATCGCGATCAACTGCGTGCCGCTCATCATTCCGCCCAGTACTTCGCCGCGACCCGGATCGTCACGCAGGAATTCCAGGAAATAACGCGCGATGCCATAAAGAATCAGAAAAGTTGCGAACACCTGTCCGTCAAATCGCTTTCGCTTGAACAGCCACATGAGAATGAAAAAGTTCGCGAGCTCAACCGCGGCTTCGAACAACTGGGTCGGCTGCAGCGGAATGTTAAGCGGTGTACCCGAGATCGCATTTGCCAGCGGATTTGTAAATGTCACTGCCCAGAAATGATGCGTTTCTTTTCCAAAGCAACAGCCAGCCGCGAAGCAACCGACCCGGCCAATCGCGTGTCCCAGCGCCAGTCCGGGCGCGAACGCGTCACAGGTCCCGAGTGCGGGCATATGATGCTTGCGAATGTACCAGGCGGCCACGACCAGCGCGGCGATCAGCCCTCCCGAAAACACTCCGCCGGCCTGCAAAGTGTTAAAGCTGAAAATCTCGCGCGGGTGTGCTGCGTAAGCCGACCAGTCGTTGATGATGTAGAGAACCTTCGCGCCCACAATCCCGCAGAGCACGACCAGAATGCCCAGGTTCCATGCTTTTTCGCCGTCGATGCCGCGGCGCTCCGAGTTGCGCACGCTTATCCACAAGCCAATCAGCACGCCGGAGGCGACTAGAAAACCATAGGTAGGAAGACTGTAACGGCCGAGTTCGACGAGTCGTGGAAACACTGTTAATTAGATGCAGTAAGCCAGCAATTTTGCTGTCCCTAGTGTACCAGCGCAGCCGCTGTCGAGTTGTAACAAGCCGACGACGGAAAGCGGACGACGGACGACCAAAAGCGGAAGACGAAAAAACCGACCCACTGATGCCGTGTGGAGGGCCGAGAATGAACCCGTCGTTAGACGCTGGGAACCCGCCGCGACCCTTTAGGCATCTCCGACTGGCGGAGCTTCGCACACCGGATCGTTATTTACGAGTCAAGTCCCCGTTCATTCAGTGTTGGTTCAAAAATCGGTGACCACCATCACGAACTTCGCAGGTCGGCTTTCAGGTTGGATGCTAGGGAATGCGCGCCAGATTCGCAAGAGGGCGCTCGCAAAAAGTTGGCACTCGGCTTGCCTCAGCCGGCGCTGCGCGACTCGCTCAACACTTCATCGAGCGCGCTCGACAGCTGCGATGCTCTTTGTTTGTAATCCGGCACGCTGTTGTCGGTCCTGCGTTTCATCATGTGATATTCGTCGGCGATGTTGAGCGCCGCCAGCACCGCCAGGCGCACCGAATCGACCGTGGAAGTCTGCTCGGCCACCGCGCGCATCTTCGTGTCGACATAATCCGCCAGCTTGATGATGTAATCGGGATCGGAGCCGCGCAGGTGATAGGCCTGGTCGAAAATCTCCACACGCACGCTGGAATTGTTGGGGTCCTTGATGACGGGTTGTTTCGTCGCAGATGCCATATGCGCCAGCTCCTCGGTTCGACGTCTGCGCGCTAGCTCGCCGCTTGCTCGACCACCGTTTCCATTTGGTGGAGCATTTTTTCGACTCTTCCCCGAATTTCTTCGCGGTCTCTGCGCAGTTGCACCATGTCGCGGCGCAGCGTCTGCACTTCCTGGTCTCGTTCTTCCAGTTGCTCACGCAAACGCTTCACGTCCCGCTCAGCCGCCGTTTTGGCCTCGCGCGCCGCTTTGTACATCTCAATCGTGCGATAAACTTTGGCTTCCAGCGCCTCGAAATCGTCGGCGGGAACCTGAGTCGATACCTCTTCTAGCGCTCGTCCGGACATGCCCTACTTCCTGGGAAAAAAGATTTTTGCTGCGTCTTGAGCGCAGTATACCCCAGAACGCTGTGGAAGGCAGACACGTAAGTACGGGCTTTTTTTATTTCGTCCCCAGCTCCCACAACAGCACGCCTAGCCCGACCAGAGCCAGAATCGGGCCGCCCCAAATGTAAAGCGCCGAAGTGTGCGAAAGGCTCTCCAGCATCTCGCGCTCGCTCTGCGCAGCGATCACGAATGGCCGTCTACCCGGGCCCTTTTGGAGCACCGTCGGCGGGTTCATATCGAAATCCTGCTCGGGCACTAGTGGACGCAAAATCCCACTCGGACACTCGACCTGCATGATGTCGAGCGCCACGCGTCGCTGCAGGTCCGCCGCCTCGCGGCTCAGCATCCGCGGTTCGCCTCGAACGCTCCCTTCGACGGATTCGCCCAATCCCCGATTTTCGCCCAGCGTGCCGAGCACAAACAGCGGCTGATCCGGCCTCACGACGCATTCCTTCAAGCGCACATTTGCGTCGGAGGGAATTCCGTGGCGTCCCAGAAAATGCCGGATCGATTCGGATGTCTCGTAACCGCGAACTTCCGATTCGAATTCTGGAGGCAACCCCAACTCAGCGCCGCGCGCGTCGACCATCATGCTGCCGGTTCCGTCCGCAACAAAAAACGGGACGCACAACACCTCGTGAGCGACTTTCTTCCACTTGCGATTGCGCTCCTCAACCTGCTGCCACGCTGTCGCTTCGTAGTAGTAGCAGTCGACCTGGGCCAGTGGAGAGATCAGGCTGCTTGGACCGGTCGCTTTCCCGTGGACCTCGACCGGGCCGATGGCGGCGGCGCGTACAGTCGACGTCGGTGTATTACTGATAAGTTGCTTGCGCAAGATCAGGAAAAATCCGCGCACAAAAAAGTAAAGGCCCGCAACGATTCCTGAACCACCCAGGAACAGCAGAAACGTGTGATCCATTTGCGGGTTCGGCATAGAGATTTGCGGGTTCGCCAAAGAACGCAACGTCGCGGCTCAGTGCCTCAGTTACTTCTTGCGGCGGTCACGCAGGGTCTTCAACCGCTTCGCCGCCTCGTCGAGCGTTTCCGGACGCTTGCAGAACGCAAAGCGCACCTGCTTCGCGCCGTCGCGCGCGTCCCGGTAAAAACTCGATCCCGGAACACATGCCACGCCTGCTTCCTGCACCAGAAATCTCGCGAATGTCACGTCGTCCGAAAATCCGAATGCGCTGATGTCCGTCATCACGTAATACGCGCCGCGCGGCCGAAAACACCGAAAACCCGCTTCTTCGAGCGCAGGCATCAGATGATCGCGCCGCGTGCGGTATCCGTCTGCGAGCTTTTGATAATAGGCCGCAGGAAGGCTGAGCGCCGCCGCTCCGGCTTCCTGCAGCGGAGCGGGAGCGCCCACGGTCAGGAAGTCGTGCACCTTGCGAATCGCATTCGTAATCTCGGGCGGTCCGACCGCCCATCCCACGCGCCATCCGGTCACGCTGTAGCTTTTCGAAAGTCCATTGATCGTGATCGTGCGGTCCTGCATGCCATCGAGCGAGGCCATCGAAATGTGCTTCGTGCCGTCATACAAAATGTGTTCGTAAATTTCATCCGTAATCGCGAGTACGTTGAACTCCACGCAAAGATCGCGGATCAACTCCAACTCTGTACGCGTGAAGACCTTGCCGGTCGGGTTGTTCGGCGTATTGAGAATGATGGCCTTGGTATTCGAATGAAAGGCCGCGCGCAGTTCTTTTTCATCGAAGGCCCACTCGCCGTCAGGGGTAGTCGGCGGCCGCAGTTTCACGAAGACGGGTTTCGCGCCGCTCAGCACCGAGTCCGGCCCGTAATTTTCGTAGAACGGCTCGAAGATCACCACTTCGTCGCCCTTATTGCAGACCGCCAGCAGCGTCGCGATCATCGTCTCTGTCGATCCGCAGCAGACCGTGATCTGCTTTTCCGGATCGACCTCAATGCCTTGCCACGCCTTCATCTGCCGGGCAATCGCATCGCGCAGATTCTTGGCGCCCCAGGTGATCGCGTACTGGTTCACGTCGGCGGAGATCGCCTCCTGCGCCGCGCGCTTGATCTCTGCTGGAGCCGCGAAGTCGGGGAAGCCCTGCGCCAGGTTGATGGCGCCATACTGCATGGCCTGGCGCGTCATCTCGCGGATCACAGACTCGGTAAAATGCTCAACCTTGTCGCTGAGGAAATGCTTTTGCGCGGCAGTGTGGGACATGCGCGTCAGACTAGCAGGAGTGTTTTGCGATTGCCAATTTCCGTGTGCCTTGATGGCGGTTGCGCCGACTTCGGAGCGTGGCCCCAACGCTCCGGGCCACGTGGCAGCCGCTACGTGCAAGCAGTTGGTGGAGCTGTGTGTGTATGCTCCCAGAGCGCAAGCACGCAGCCCGTAGCGCTTACTTCTTCCGGAACACCATTCGCTTGATGTCCGGCCAGAACTCCGAGAAAGCATTGCTGCCCATCTTTCCGGTGATGCCCCAGATGCAGCGCACGGCAGCATCATCCGGATGGCTTTCGCTCTCAACGCGCCACGTGTTCGAGAGAAAGTTGTTGCCGACGTTGCCCGCATGACGCGCGTACGCAACATGCCACCGCCCGTCGCGGCCCGGCGCCATGAACGTGCTCTTGATCACATACTTCAATCGGCCTCCCAACGCGCGGTCCGGAGAACGGAAGTATCGCGGGTCTTCTCCCCATACCGCGCCAAGTCCGGCCTCAATCGCGTTGCCAGTCGAGACGCCCGTAAGCCGCATTCCATAACGCTTCCCGAAGCCTTCCCATCCGGGGCCATATTCTTTTGGCTTGTTAAGCGCTGTACCCCAAGCTGCGCTCAGCGGCCCTGCCAGAAGCAAGCTCGTCGGGCCAGCAGTCGAGACGACAAACCAGTTGAAACGCTGCTGTCCCGTGATGGGTTTGTAGTCCGGCACGACGCCGGAGGATGTTTGCGCATTCGCAGAGAATGTGAGCAAAAGCAACAAGAATGTGGCCAGAACTTTCACTTACATTCCCCCAGTGTGGAGCGTTTTTTGGTGCGACCGCCATGCCCGCTTGCCCCTGCTGCTTTTACGACCGCAGCGTTCCCCCCAAATTCTGCAGTCCTGTAACAATTTGCGTGGACCAGCCCGCAACCTCATCTTCGCGCAGCGTGCGTTCGTGCGATTGAAACCGTGCCCGCAATAGGATGGAATACTTTCCCGCTCCCACTTTGCCGCCACGGAAGATCTCGAACGGCGTGAAGTCGCGCAACTCCGTCAGGCGAAGCGCTTCGACCGCAACCTGGATTGCCTCGAAGGTCACAGCGTCCGGAAACACGAATGAAAAATCGCGCTCGACCGCCGGATAGCGGGGAAGAGGCGTGTAGCGAATGGTCCGCAGTCCGTGCCGGTACAAGCTGTCGAGCATAACCTCCGCCACGAACACGTCCTGCCGAAGTTTGCGGGCCTCGGCGATATCCGGATGGATCTGCCCGAACTGCGCAACCGTCGCACCATCCACCACCAGTCGCGCAGACCGCGCGGGATGGTAGTAGTCCGGCGCCTGCGCATCATAGTACAGGGATCCGTAATCGAAGAAATCGAGCAACGTCTGGACATCTCCCTTCAGGTCGAAGAACGTATAGGGCCTTGCGGGCTGATTCACGCTCGGGTCAAGCGCGCTGCCCGTTGCCCCAACACAAATGCGCTTCGGCTCCGCCGACTTCTCCCCGTGCTTTTGATAGACGTGGCCGGCTTCGAACAGCCGCACGTTGTCGATGCCGCGATTCAGGTTCCAGGCCAACATGTCGAGCATGCTGGGAACCAGCGTCGTGCGCATCACCGACGCCTCTTCGCTCAGCGGATTCGCCAGCGCCAGCGCTTCCGCGGAAGAAAACTTCGCGGCATTTTCCTTTGCAATGAAAGTCAGCGAGACCGCCTCGTTGTAACCGAGCGCCAGCAGACTTGATCGGACCTTGGCATCTTTGGCCGCATCCGGCAATTCGATCACCGACCCTGCGAACGCCGGC
>Ga0163162_10007311_pt1 | contig 10733 bp, 9 predicted proteins | sample S55metaG_FD_115310 | JGI IMG/M metagenome (GOLD analysis project Ga0163162, IMG submission 115310) | Switchgrass rhizosphere microbial communities from Kellogg Biological Station, Michigan, USA - S5-5 metaG | ecosystem: Host-associated > Plants > Roots > Rhizosphere > Soil | place: USA: Michigan...
TGCCTGTGTCCTCCTGAAGGAAAAGCCGGCCGAAGCGGTCTATGGTGACGTTGTCAAACATTCTGCCCGGTGTATTTGTTAACAGGATCTCGATCGCGCCTCCCTCTTCCGGCCGTGCGATGTCATCAAACTTGAGACGCCACAGACGACTGTTTCGCAGCGGATTAATGTTGGCGGTGGTGACGAAATAGAGCGCGTCCTTGCCCGCCCCGCGTGGGTCCCACGCGCCGTCCTCAGGCCGCATCATCCGGAATACGCCCTTCGCGATGGAGTCTACCGACAATTGAAGGCCTGAAAGACCAGAGACATCGCCTTCAGATCCGAGTTCGACCAGTTCAAACCTGCCGTTGCCAACGAACCCAGTCGCGGCAGATCCTAGTCCGAAGTCGTTGCTCTCCTCGGTAACGTGGGTGTCCCCGCGAACCACTTTTACTCCATAGAGCTTTCCGTTTGTCAGTCCAGCTCTTTCAATCTCATTTCCCTCCCTCTGCTTACTGCCGATGTAGATGTACACCTCGGAGGGGTTATTTGCTGCTGGAGCCGCTGTGTTTATATCGCCGTCATCGAACAAAGCCACTATGGTTTGATCTTTTCCGTGCGGACACGCAACCACGTTCTCGAAAGACATCCTCCCGAGACGCGGCAACTCTCACGCCTCACCAGCGTGTTCCCCTGTAACAATCCTCGCCCATGCGCGTCCGAACGTGACCTCTTCGCCGTTAAGGAAAATGCGTTCCGAAGTTCCTCGATTACCGTGACGCAATGCCTTCTCGTCAGGCAGGTCTGCCGAGCACAGCCGATCCCAGCTAGTTGTCATCACCTGATACTGTTGCGTCGCTGAGTTCCAGAGGCGCACATGACTGGGTGATGGTGTCAAGTCCTCACCCGCCAGCACGCGCAGAGTCTTGCGGTCGATGGTCCACTTTGAAACAAAGGCTCCTGCGTGACCGTGTGCTCGAACGATGCCCGGACCCGAACTGCCCGCGCTCGCCGTCAGTTCATGATTCATGAACAACGAAAAAGTCTGTCCGTTTCCCAAGGCTCCCAAGCCGTCTGGTATTCCGACCATGCGGTAGCCATTCTCCGCCGCATCTCCGACCGTCAGGATGGGTGCGATCTCCACACCCGGCGCCGACGGCAAAACGTAAGCCGCTACATCCGTGATTGGAGTGCTGGTTTGCAGCGTGGATGCTAAGCCCACACGATCCAACAAAAGCGCCCCGCTGCCGATAGCAGCTCCTTTCAGTATTGCGCGCCGTGAAACAGTTCGATCAGAACTCATTAATTAGTCTCCTTTTGTGTATGACTGTTAAGCGAACTCGCAATCCCACCAACACGCTGCGCGATGCGAAGCATGTGAAGAGGTGTCGCAATTTTCGTTTCGGGGATTGTGCGATCGTGAGGCTAAGTGTTTGTTACGGGTAAGCTAAATGGAGGTTAAGGCAACGCAGATGAACGCGGATCCGATCGGGCGTTTATCTGGATTCACCTGCGGCTAAAATCTTCTTTCGAGGTCGCTCCTTTTCAGCCATCTCCTGTAGTGCCGTGTGAACCTTCAGCACGATCTCCTTCAATTCATTGAGTGGTCGCGGAGATCGTTCGTTTGCGGCCAGAATTGCGCTCGCGATATCGCCGCTCAATTCATTCGCTACTGTCATACGATGGGCCAGTAGTCCCTTGTAAGTTGTCATTGTGTGGCCTCGAATCCTAGTCGGGACGCATTACGGCGCTGTTAATTTCATGTTAAATCATGCGCGCGCCAGTTTTATTTGATGGCAGATCATTTCAGCTCTGCCTGCTGAATTGGTTGTAACCAGATGATAACCACCTTAGTTCAGTCAAAGGCTTCGCCCTGTTTGGTCAAGCGGTAACAAATACTTAATCATCTATTTACAGCGCTTTAACTCACAACGGTTAAGGTTTCAGGTCTGAACGTGAGCTTTCCGTCATTTCGTGAGGCCCACCTGGAATACAAATGAGACGAGTCGCATGATTTTAATCATCGAGGATGATCCCGATATCGCGGAGGTGCTGCGTTACAGTCTTGAGAGCCAGAATCTAGAAACACGTGTCGCTCTTACCGGAGAAGAAGGGCTCTCGGCCTCACTCGATAGCACAATCCACCTTCGTTAATTCTTCTCGATCTGCTATTGCCAGGGATGAACGGAATTGAAATCTGCCGCCGGTTCCGTAAAGAATCGCAAACCCGAAGCACACCAGTGGTAATCGTGACGGCAAAAGCATCGGATAACGACATCCGTATTAGCAAGGAGTTGGGAGTCGCCGGTTACATCACCAAGCCATTCTCTGACCAGACTTCCCGCCGGCAGCATCGTGCGCTTTCGAGAACTGTCGTTTTGGGAACGCGACAAAGGGTACGCAGTCGCTGCCGCTTTAGCGTTCCTTGTTCAGGCCGCATTGATTGGGTGGTTGTTGTTTACTCGTAGACGGCGGCGACAAGCGGAGAGCGAGCAGGAACGTCTTGCGGCGTTCGGTGAAGCTGAGCACCGGCGTCTCAACGAAGTGGAGTCAAATGTTCCTGGTGTGGTTTGGGAATCTCGCACCGATCCTGATACCGGCGCCCGCAAACTAACCGTCATTAGTGAATGCGTGGAAAAAATGCTGGGCTATAGTGTGGAGCAGTGTTTGGCAACGCCGGAATTCTGGCAAAGCGTCGTATTCGAAGAGGATCGAGAACGAGTAAGGCGTGAATGGGAAGCCGTGATCTCCCGCAAAGACGACGGACTGATTCAGTTTCGTAGTCTGACAAAAGACGGACGCGTAGTGTGGGTTGAGTCGCATCTGAGTCCGATCCGCGATCAGGGCGGAAACTTTGTCGGACTACGCGGCGTCACGCTCGACGTAACGCAGAAGAAGCAAGCCGAACAAGCAAAAGGTGAGAGCGAAGAGCGAAATCGTGCGATCTTGCGAGCGGTTCCTGACCTGATGTTCCTGCAAACACGCGACGGTGTGTATCTCGATTATCACGCCAGGAATCACGAGGATCTGTTGGTGGCTCCCGAGGCGTTTATGAGCCGGAACATGCGCGACGTACTCCCGCCGCAACTGGCCGGCGATCTTTTCCAGTGCTTTGAACGCGCGGAAATGGGTGAAGCGCAGGTTCTCGAGTACGCAGTGGGGCTCAACGGTACTAAGCGATGGTTTGAAGCGCGTATTTGTTCTAAGTGGAGGCAACATTCTCAGCGTCGTGCGTGATGTAACTGCGCGCAAGACGATTGAGAACGCATTGCGTGAGAGTGAAGCACGCTTTAGAAACATGGCCGACACGGCTCCGGTTATGATCTGGGTCGCAGATGAGTCCAAGGGTTGCACGTACTTCAACAAACAATGGCTTGATTTCACCGGCAGGAGTCTCCATCAGGAACTGGGTGACGGTTGGGCCAAGGGGGTCCACCCGGATGATTATGACCATTGCATGGAAGTATTTGCCGGCAGTTTTGACAAAAGAGTCCGTTTTGAAATGGAGTACAGGCTGCGCGACAAAGATCGACAATACCGTTGGGTATACGTCAGCGCGACGCCCCGTTTCTCATCTGATGGAAGGTTTCTCGGTTACATTGGATCCTGTCTCGATATTACTCAGCGCAAAGGATCGGAAGAGCAACTGCGAAAAGCGAACGAAGAACTACATGAACTCAAAAACCAGTTGGAGGCTGAAAATATCTACCTACAGGAAGAACTGCAACTGGACCAGAGGTTCGACGAAATAGTGGGCCAGAGCGATGTGATCAAATACGTGCTTTTTACAACCTCCCAGGTCGCGCCCACTGATGCAACGGTTCTTATCATGGGCGAGACCGGCACCGGAAAGGAACTGGTGGCGCGCGCGATTCATGGTGCGAGTTCAAGAAAGGACAGGTCGTTAATCAAGGTAAACTGCGGCGCGTTGGCGCCCACCTTGATCGAGAGTGAGTTGTTCGGACACGAGAAGGGAGCGTTTACCGGAGCCGGCGCGCGCAAGTTAGGTCGATTCGAGCTGGCGAACGGCGGCACGATTTTTCTGGATGAGATCGGAGAGCTTCCGCTCGAGTTGCAAGTGAAGTTGTTGCGTGTAATTCAGGAAAACGAGTTTGAGAGACTGGGCGGGTCCAAAACAATAAAGGCAGATGTGCGCATCATCGCCGCCACCAATCGTAATCTTAAACTCGAAGTTGAAAAGGGCAACTTCCGCGAAGATCTTTGGTATCGGTTAAACGTCTTCCCGATAACCGTGCCGACGTTGCGGCAGCGCAAAGAAGACATACCGCTATTGGTCGAACACTTCGCGAATAAGTATCAAAGAAGTTTGACAAAGCGATCACGTCGATTTCGCCACGCGCAATACAGAATCTACAGGCTCACTCATGGCCAGGAAATATCAGGGAGCTGGCTAACGTGATTGAGCGCGCAGTTATTCATGCAAAGGGGAGCGTCCTGCAAGTTATCGATCGGTTTGAGGAACCTGCTGAAGAGACTTCTGTTTCAATAAAAGCTTTGGAAGAAGTTGAACGCGAACACATTATGCACGCTATCGAAAATGTCGGCTGGCGAATTGAAGGACAGAATGGCGCGGCGAAGGCCCTCGGTCTCAATCCAAGTACACTGCGTGCACGAATGCTCAAGCTCGGAATCCAACGGCGTCGCGCCACCCACGTATGAATAACCGCGGTTTTGCCTTTTCTGTTTCTCTCTGTTAGCTGCTGGCCAACACAACCTCATACAGAGAAACTTACCCGCCCGTAAAGTAATGCGGATTCCGCAAAATATGGCGGCGCAACTAACCCTCTCGTCCGCAGCTCCAGAACCTTCAATCACGTCCCCCAAAAATCCCCCGCAAAAGCTCGCAGTTGGTCCAAGGTTCCGACAGGAGGACTATCAATATTCAGGTCACTCTCGTTTTCGGGTCGCGCTTTTTTTTACGCAGGCTCTTTGTTCTGATCTCTGTGGTTTCTGCCAGCGCGCAATTCAGAGCCGGAGCGCCGATCAATCGGAAATTCCTATGAGAGACTCTTGTATACGCCATATATCTATCTGCTTTTGCGCCTTTGGGGAGAAATCTTCACCATCAAGACAATGGCACTTCGATACTGTGGTTTGCTTTCGGTTTTATCGTCAACCGGTAACCGAAGTCGGCTGGTTTGTGCGTTTGCTTGATTTTCTTGGTTGAAGGAGTCGTGTTGGTCACGACGATTTCGATCTTGCGGCCGTCGCTTTTGGCCGACTCAACTATCCATTTCAGTGTGTCGTAATCGGGGTTATCGTCCTTGCCATTTGCTGAAATGACATAGGTGTCGGCAGTGATCGTCTTGAAGAATTTTGCGGTGACGTTCCTGTTGCTGCCGTGATGGGCAACCTTTAGGACATCAACGTGGAGCTTGCCGTTCGTGAGTAATCCGGCCTGGTCCAGACCCTTAAGAATATGATCGCTGCGAGCATCACCAGTCAGCAGGATGCTCTTCCCGTCACACTCAGCCAGCACCACGATGCTGCTTAGGTTCGGGACACTCTTGTCTGAATTCGCCATCGTCGACGGATCCGACATTTTCTTCTCAACCTTGGCGAGCCACTCAAGCCACTCGATGCGAAGGGCGTCAAGGTTCTCCTGGTTAGGACCAACCACACGCAGAGTGAGTTTTCCAAACTTAACCGCCGGCGGGGCGGTCTCAACCATCACTAGATCGTCCTGAAAACCGTTGTTCAAGGGCAGCTTGAGCTTCTTGGCGAGAATCCGGAGTCGATTTCCTTCTTTGACGCCGAAGAATGCATCTGCCGCCATGGGCATCGCGACGTTCGCTGCTCCGGCCGTGCTCATCACCATCTGCATACGCTGTGTGATTTGGCCATCCGGGTCGAGCGACTTCTGGAATGAGTTGTGCCAGATTCCAGCGATCTTGACGCGGGGCGGATCACCGTTGGCCTTATCCTCCTCGAGCGCCGCCAGCAGATCCAGCAGTCCAATGATGTGATCGTTATCGATATGACTAAGGATCACCGCGTCGAGCTTTCCGCTCTGAACAATACTCTGCAACGCGGTCTCGAGCTCATTAGCGAACGTATCCGGTGGCCCACCATCAACCAGAATGAAGCGTCGACTGGCGTTCGTGCCGAATTCGAGAATCAAACAATCACCGAACTGCGCTTGCACAGCATGCAATTTGAACATAGCACCTCCAGATAGTTTGGTCAGAGAATACGAATGAGATCGGATTGAAGATCGCCCGCAACCACCAGTGCAAAAGCCTGCGGCGGAATGTTGAGCGAGTTGGCGTTGACCACGATCGTGTATTCGCCCGGCGGCGGATTTTCAATCCGCACGACCTGAACGTTGTTATTCGGATCGGGCGTGTCGCCGGCGATGTTCAGACGCGAGGGCACTCGCGCGTTACCAACCCACTTCGTTTGGGCGGCGTTGTCAACCAGCAGCGTAAGGATGTGCTGCAGGGCGCGCGCTGCGGGATCGGTCCATGTCAGGCAAATCCGCAGCGGGAGATTCTTATTCACCTTCACCCGATAACGGAACTGCTGGTTATCCTTGATGAACACCCGACTTGCGTCCTTCCAGGTGTCATCGAAAACGAGCTTTAGCTTCGGCGAAAGTGGGCTGGGAACCGTGCTGGACATATCGATGCGACCGAAGCCCTGGTGAAAGTTCGGGTCACCTGCGAGTTCTGCAATCGAATCGTTTCCGGAAATGCGTTGTGTTCCGTTGATGAGAGTGGCTTTCAACAGCGCAGCGCTCGGCGTGTCCCATTTGGCTTGTTTCCGATACCACTCTCGCACCAGCGCCGCGCAGCCGGCAACGTACGGCGCCGCCATGCTGGTGCCACCCATAAACCCGTACAACTTATTTTTCGGGTACGCACCCCAAAACTTATGCAGGGGTGCATCCTTGGATCTTGCGGCGGCGATGTCTGTGCCAGGTGCGACGACGTCGGGCTTAATGCGCCAATCATTCGAAGGACCACGACTGCTGAAGGCCGCCAGGCACTGATCGTCACTTGAGATACGCTCGGTCGAGATCGGCGCGTGAGGATAGCGGTCGGGCCAGGCATCATTCCACGTAAGTTCCGCGTAACCGCCCGTGGTTCGCGAACTGCGACTGGCGCCTACCGTCAGTCCGTTCTTGGCAGTGGCCGGGGCCGCGACACTGGGCCAATCTACGAATCCATTCGCAGCGCTCATGACCGCGCTAGCCGTGCGGGGTATACCGATCCCATCGTTGCCCGCCGCAATAACAACCAGCATATCGGGATTGGCAACCACGAAACGGTCGACCTCGAGCGACGTGTTTGAGTAGCCCGCAAAACTGAAAGCGCCCCAACTGTTGTTGTGAATGCGGGCCCCGTTGTCATATGCCTCTTTAAAAAGTTCTCCCAGGTCATCCGGAAGTCCTCCCAAAGTGCCCTTGTCATCAAGAATCGACTGGAAGAAAACTTTCGCTTCCGGCGCAGCGCCGACGACTTCACCATTTGAGGCCGTTCCATCGCCCACCGCACAGCCGGCGACATGGGTGCCATGTCCTTCCGGGTCGGAGACGTCATTCTTACGGCCCCAGGCGCTGACCCCGGCTATCCGCTTCAACAAATCCACGTGGGTCTTGTCGATCCCAGTATCCGCAACCCCAATGATCTCGCCGGCGCCAGTAAGACCAAGATTCTTGTTCTTTCTGACTAGTCCCAGCAAGGTCCTGGCCGGTTCGTCACACAACCTCGGAGCCTCAACTTGCTCTACGACGGCCACCTCGGGCCGCTTCGCCAAATCGATCAAGGTCTTGCTCTTCTCGACGAGCGCGACCTGAAGCTGATCGCGGTGCTTCCAGAGCGGCTTGCGCTTATTACGGACCAGCCATCTGACTACAGCTGCCATGTCCTTTGCCTGGTGTAGCGTCACGGTGTACACGGATGTTCGGCGTAGTTCCGGTTTAGTGGCAGTTTTCCGTGCGCTGACCGCCGATCTTCGTCCCTCGTAGTCGTCTCGTGTTACAGGGTCGGATGTGTCTGCGACGCGCAGAGTGTCTTCTTCTGTGTAGAGGCGGATGAAATCAACGGATTTCATCTGGGCCAGAGACTTCACTTCGGAAGGTTTGAGCTCGACTGTGTATTGATTGCGCGCTAGCCGCTCCAGCAGCTTGATGCGAAGTTTGCGCAACTCCTTGCGGCGTTCTTCGGTGATAGAGCCATGGAAACGGACGACATAGTATTGCGCTCGCCTGGCGTCATGCGACAGCACCTTGCTTTTGGGGGTCTTGTTCTCGATAGTTCTCGGAAGCGGGCGCGCCGTGGTCCCTCCCACAGCCCCAATTGATGAGGTAAGCGAAAACATACTGCCGCCCCGTGTCATGCCCATTGGAGTCGCCGTGGAGTCGCCAACAGACTCCACTTCCTCATCATTCGAGGCCACGTCTTCAACGATTGAAATCACGAGCCCCTTTTTTGAGAGCGACTTAATCTTGGGCTTGTCTACTATCCCCATCACGTAACCGGGTGTCCATTCTGCGTCGGCGATAACTGCTGAATCGACTGCCTTCTGAGCAGCCTCTTTCTCATGCTCGTGCATGAAATAAGCCTTGATGCGGTATTTGGTCACGATTAATCTCCACAAATTTTGAGGTAAGGAATTCGGCGGCTTAAAAAGCCCACAAATCCGGTGTTGCCGTCAATCTCTATGAGATTTCACCAATAAACATTTCATTTCGGGACATTTCTGCCAGCAACTGGTCGTTGGACAAACTCTAACGTGCCCCTGATCCTGGTTTTCTCAGCGTAGTCGTCAATCCTAAAGTTTTGGTGTGAGTGCCTGATGGGTATACACCGGGAAATGCTCGTGAGACGTTGAAGGCTCGCGGAGTAAGCGAATGGCAGGTAAAACGCCGTCTCGCTAAGTTCCTTATTCGCAACGCCTAAATTTTAGAATTGGTGCCGAAGGGGGAGACGAACCCTGCAAATTTGTTAAGTTGTTCTACATCAATGAGATTTGCACAATGACTTGAGTCGTCATAGTTTACGCGAATTCTCTTTCGTCCATTTAATTCTCTTTTGCCTCTCCGGTGCTCTCCGTTAATAGACACCAAACAGACACCAAACAGCTCGTTGATCATTTCATCTGGTGGGTACCACAACCTAACCGATCTCAATGAAACAAGACCCCCAAAGAGAGCCGGAGAAAATCACGCGTGCCACCGGTTGAGTCGTTAACAAATACCGGGTTGTAGTCCATCAAGGCGCGAAAGCTTACTCGCTTCGAAGCGCGGATATCGAGGCCGCCACCTAAGGCCATCGCAAAGCTGTTGTCGCTTTTCTTCAAAAGCAAATTGAGTGTTGGACCTGGGGTCGTGAAAGTTGCGCTGGTGTGCGCAACCCCGCCGAGGGCATGCGCAAATGGCGTGAAGCGCGTGCTGTTGCGCGCCTTAAACTCAGGGCCAGCCAGAAAATTGTAAACGCGCGTCTTCAGCTGAAAGCTCTGGGTGGCGGTCGTGCACGCAGGAGTGCAAGCGGTAACCGGGCCCGAGGCCGACTCATTATTGAAATGAGCCGAGAAGTCGCCCTTGATCCCAAAACGCTTACTGAAGTTCCCGATAATCGAAGTCTCAAATCCTGTTTTGGCGGTATAGTTTGCTCCCACACTGCTATTTGGGCCAAAGCTAATGCCAGGACCATTGGCTTCACCAAGAGCCGAGTAACCTACGAAAACTTCAACCTTGGGATATTCGTCCGGGGTCGCGCTTTGCGCCGAACCCAGTAAGGCCGAGCCCAGTAGAAGTGCAGTACAGAATGCCAGGCGAATGAGCGGGTTCTTATTAATTCGTTTCATTGATGGTCTCCTTATGTTTACACAGTTAACCGCGGCGGTGAGCGGCTTGAGTTCCGACGGGAGTTAGACATACGGGGAGACTTGTTCATTAGGGACTGATGTTTCAGACACGACGACCCTCAAACAGAAGATCAACAGATCGACTTGCTGTTGGTGTTAGCCGTGTACTGTTCGAGGTTATTAGTATTCGAAGAAAGATTATTTTGAGTTAGACTGAAGAGCGACGTTTCGCATCAAACGTCCATTCGTTACATTCCATGCGCTCGGGCGAATTCGACTGAACACCCACTACTTGAAGGCTAAAAACAATGCTCGCAATTTGCTCACGTCATCATTCCTGGCTGGTAAAGGCGAGCCTGGTGTTTTTCCTCGCGTCCGGCGCCCTTACATCGGTGCGAGCACAGACGGCTGATGAGACCATCGCCAAACTGTCACCCTCGCTCAGTCGCGATGATGCGGAGATTCAGAAATTAGTAATTAGAGGCTACGAAGCTTACGCAACGAAGAATGCACCGGCACTGTTCTCAATGTTCAGCCAGCAGTCGCCATACCTTGATCAATTTAAGACGTTCCTCACAGAAGAATATGCCGCCAACGAACAGGTCAGGTTTGGGGTCAGAATCACTCGCCTCCCCGATGTACGGATCGAGGCCGAAAAGGCGACCGCCTATCTGGATGTCGAGATTCATGCAGTTAATAAAGTTACCGGCGAAGAAGTAGAAGGCCCTGGCAGGATGGCCCACACTTTCCGCTTCGTCAAAGAAAACGGAGTTTGGAAAATCTGGCAGTTCATAGACACCGCCGAAGAACTCACTGCTGAGTTGTTGGCGGCCAGGACCGATGAAGAGCGCGCGCTGGTGCTCAAACGAAGCGAGCCATTTACCGATGGTTTGCTCAAGGGCTTAGCGAATGTCGCCTCAGAA
>Ga0163162_10007312_pt1 | contig 10732 bp, 8 predicted proteins | sample S55metaG_FD_115310 | JGI IMG/M metagenome (GOLD analysis project Ga0163162, IMG submission 115310) | Switchgrass rhizosphere microbial communities from Kellogg Biological Station, Michigan, USA - S5-5 metaG | ecosystem: Host-associated > Plants > Roots > Rhizosphere > Soil | place: USA: Michigan...
TAAAAAATACAACGGCGTCAATGGAAAAATCGAACTGATTTCCGGTGCTTACCGGCTGCCAGTCGACACCTCCATTTGTGGTTTTATACAAACCATCACGACGAGCTACCCATCCGGTCGTATCATTCAAAAAATAAAGTGTTTGGTATGAAGGCATATTGGAAAATGTATAAATTTTATTCCAATGCACTCCCCCATCTATTGTTTTCCAAATGCTATTTCCTGCTGCATAAGCAGTGATACTATCTGCATAAAAAACATCAGTGATGCTAAGGTCGCCCGCAGTGTTCACGGTGTCAAAGCTCGCTCCACCGTCGCGCGTCGAAACCAGATAGCTTGGACCCACGGCAACTGACATGTTAGTTTCATTTCCCATTCCGATGTTTACGTTGAATGCATTGTTTGGAGTACCGGTTACAATTTGATTCCAATTGTCTCCACCATCAGTAGATTTATAAATACCTCCGGGTGATAATGCAAAACCTGTGTTGTTGATAAAGAATATATCGTACAAGATCGGCAACCCATCCAAAACTTTTTTTGTCCAACCCGCAGTAAGTGTATCCACCTCATTCGATGGTGGTGGCGGATTTGGAGTTCGTGAATCCGACGACTTTTTACAAGAAAATACAGTTGCTGCTAACAGCAAGCACATGGAGGGGAATAGTAGTTTCATGGGGCGACAAATTACATCTAAAATTTCATATTGACAATCTGGTGGAATGGGCAAATTCAGTTACACGCAAAGGCGAAAAGGGCACGTGATGATTCGAGAATTTATTAGAGCATTCTTCACGCCTTTGCGTGAAACTCTCGTCATTCATCTAAAAATCTTTTCTACAAATAAATTCATCACTTCCAAAAAAATCAAAATGATAATTACCCACTCGAGCAAATTGCTGTTCCTGTATTGCATGATGTCCTTAAACAACTCCTGGTTTTCTTTTACGATTCCTAATCCTTCGCGGATATTTCGAAATCTTTCCTGGAGATCAAATGTTCGCTTAAGTCCGATATCTATTTTATTTAAATTTTCATCTTCCCATGTCTCCGGTGGCGAATCAAAAATGTAAAGGTTCTCCGTTATCCTGTTCGTGAGGTTGAGCGTTCTTCCAATATATCTTATCAAAGTTCTGCCAGAAATATCCAGCCTGCCCTTTCGCTCCAGCACTTCCGTGTGATAATTAGTTTCAGCGAGCAATTTGTTTGTTTGATCAGAGTAATAATCAAGCGCTACGGATTGAGACACATTCAGCATGATGAACCTGAATATATCCGCATTGGCATCTGCTATTTCAATTTTGTTATACCCGAACTTATTTTCTTTCGCAGCGGTTTCAATTTGAAATTCCTCGCTAAGTTTTTGTTCAAACAAATTTTTACAAAAAGGTGAAATCGATTTCAGAATTCGATCGATCGTATTCTCCTCGCAGTTCAGGAAACAAACCACACCATATTTAAAAACATACAAATAAGATTGATCCCAGGTTTGATAAAACAGTTCATCTGCGTCCGCATGTAATAAATCGATCTTAAGTGCATTTCTTACTGCCTTAATGTCTATACTGTCGGCGATTTGATATGATATGACCTGCAGTAGCATCGGTGCAAATGTAAGATGGTTGGCGCAAAATGCTGAACGCATAACGCCAAACGCATAACTCATATAGGTATATTTGCGTTAGACATTTAGTGTTAATCGTTCGGCAAATAAAAATCCATGTGGAATAATACACGAGTTACAAAATTAATTGGCATCGATTACCCGATCATGCAGGGACCTTTTGGGGGCAATCTTTCCTCAGCGGAATTAGTGGCAGCGGTATCAAATGCAGGAGGTCTTGGTGGTTATGGAGCATATACATTAAGCGCACCGGAAATTGTTGATCTTGATAATAAAATCAAGGCCCTCACAAATAAACCATACAATCTCAATTTATGGGTTTCTGATACGGATGCACCAGATGGCACAGTCAGCGATGCACAATATGAAGAAGTGAAAAAAATATTCAAACAATATTTTGACGAGGCAGGTATTGAGCTTCCTGAGAAACCGTCATTCAAATCAAGATTCGAAAACCAGGTGGATGTAATATTGAGTATCTGCCCGAAGGTTTTCAGTTTTGTCTTTGGAATTCCTTCGCATGATATTTTAGAGCAATGCAAAAAAGCGGGAATAAAAACGGCTGGCGCGGCAACTTCATTAGATGAAGCCATCGAACTCGACAACGCAGGAGTGGACATGATCATCGCATCGGGGTTTGAGGCGGGTGGTCATCGTCCGTCTTTCCTTGCATCTGCTGAACAATCTACTGTTGGCACGTTCGTATTGCTGCAAATAATTAAAGAGAAAGTCAAAGCACCAATTGTTGCAGCGGGTGGCGTTGCGAATGGTCGCGGAATTGCCGCTGCGTTTACACTTGGTGCAGAAGCAGTGCAAGTTGGTACCGCGTTTTTAGCTTGTGATGAATCAGGTGCACTGGATGTACATCGAAGAATGCTTTTATCTGAAGCGGGAAAATATACAATGTTATCACGCGCTTTCACAGGCAGGCTTGGTCGCGGTATCACAACGCAGATAGCAAAAGATCTTATTGGAAAAGAAAAACAAATTCTCCCATTCCCACTGCAAACAACTTTTATGTCATCACTCAGAACAGCCGCGATCGAGCAACAGAAATGGAACATGATATTATTTTGGAGCGGGCAAATTGCCCCGGTCCTTACTCATACAAAAGCAGAAGCTTTGATGCAATCACTCATTGACGAATCGAACACCTTATTGAGATAATGGGTTTTTCCTTTGCACCCTTTGCGCCTTTGCGAGAAAAAATTGCTCGGAGCAACACATGCAGCGCTAATTGCATTGTGTAAAATCTTCACAGTTTATCAACCTCAATGATCGCTGCTGCAAATTCCTTTGGTGATTCTTGTGGGAGATTATGCCCGATACCGCCCGTAATTGTTTTGTGTTTGTATTTCCCGGAGAATTTTTTTGCGTAAGAAGTTTCCGGAGGATGTGGTGCACCATTTGCATCTCCTTCCATTGTTATAGTCGGTACAGTAATGTCCGGTGCTGTAGCAAGACGTTTTTCATATTCGTCATATTTTGATTCACCGTTTGCCAAACCAAGTCGCCACCGGTAATTATGAATAACAATACTCACATGATCAGGATTGTTAAATGACGCTGCGCTTCGCTCAAATGTCGCATCATCAAATTTCCATTGCGGCGATGCAAGTTGCCAGATCAATTTTGAGAATTCGTTCCGGTATTTTTCATAGCCCGCCTTCCCGCGATCTGTTGCAAAATAAAATTGATACCACCATTGCAGTTCGGCTGCAGGTGACAATGGAATTTTACCAGCCTCCTGGTTGCCGATCAGGTAACCACTTACGGAGACCATTGCCTTGCAACGTTCCGGCCACAGTGCCGCAACGATGTTTGCAGTTCTTGCGCCCCAATCAAATCCGCCGATTACAGCCCTTTCAATTTTTAATGCATCCATCAGTGCAATGGTATCAAGAGCAATCGCTGACTGCTGTCCATTTCTTACAGTGTCATTGGAAAGAAATTGAGTTGTGCCATATCCGCGAAGAAATGGTATGATCACTCTATATCCCGCAGATGCCAGAATGGACGCAACTTGATCAAAACTATGAATGTCATAAGGCCAACCATGGAGTAGCAATACAACTTGGTTATTCGTAGATCCCAATTCCGCATAACCGACTTTCAACACACCAGCATTAATTTGTTTTATTTCGGTTAATGCGTTTGCGTGATCTAGAGCGTTCGTCATTTTTGTTTGGTTTTTATTTGTGATGGAAGAGCTTGTCAACGCAGCCATCGCCACATCAACAGCACTAAACGATAACGCCGCTGTACTGAGAAAGCGGCGCCTGCCATACTTCATTGATTTGGACATCTTGAATGTAGTTGAGTGTTATAAATAAATTTTAACAACGGCCGATACGCACTCAGGCAATAGGTTTAGAATCAAAAATTACTTTTATATGCGTTCCATTGTCAGTTTCTATATTGAAACTTCCTCCCAAATCATCTGTAAGTCCCTGTAGTAATTCCATTCCCATGGAAGCACCAATCTTAGAATCAAAATCAACAGGAAGGCCACGCCCGTTATCCGCGATGCTCAACATGATCTGTGAATCCGAAATATGACTGAGTGAAATGGAAATCTTACCGTCACTTTTTCTTGCGAATGCATACTTAATCGCATTCGTAATCGCTTCATTGAGGATCAATCCTAGTGTGATTGCAGATGCATGATTTAATTCAATGTTTTCAATCTGCAAAGAAAATCCGATCGTATCGCGAATTCCGTAGCTTTCCCGCAAATATTCTACCAATTCATAGATATACTCGGGCATATGAATAGTAGATAGTGTTTCAGACTGGTAAAGTTTCTGGTGGATAATGGACATCGAATGAATCCTGTTTTTGCTTTCCTTAATTGCGGACAATGCCTCTTTATTTTTGAGATAACTCGATTGTATTTCCAATAAACTTGCCACAATATGAAAATTGTTCTTGACACGATGATGAATTTCTTTTACCAACCATTCTTTGTCTTTTACCAATCGTTCAAGTTCCAAATTTTTTTCATTTATCTCCCTGTTTGTTTTTTGTTTGTTGCGATATAAATAATAAATCAATCCGGTTACAACCAACAGCACAAGAATGCCGGCCAATGTAACTTTCCTCATAATATTTGATTGACGTAATGTAGCTTGCTGTACTTTGTCGCGCTGCGTTAGCAATTCGATGTCTTTGTCCTTGGCTTCTGTTTCATATTGAATCTGCAGTTCGGAAAATTTTTTGGCCTTTGCGAGGTTGTAAATGCTGTCATTCATGATCATAGCCAGTCGGTATCCTTTGAGCGCTTTCAAATAATTACCAGCACTGGAATCGAGTTTGTATTGCATGCTGTGAATTGCCATCATGTTGAATATTGACGTACTGTCAGCAAACATTTTCGCTCGCGAAAAATAATTTGTTGTGCGATCAATATTCCCTAACGCTAATTGATACCGGGCCAGATCCATATACGCGGAAAATATGTTGTGTTTTTCACTCACATTGTCCTTTAGCGAATCCAGGTAAGGTTCCATAATAGCATAATGCTTTTCACAAAGTGCTCCCTGCTTCAGAAATTGATAAGAATATCCAAGCATGTGTTCGAGATTCATTTTATCTACGGCTGTAAGCGGTGGATATTCTTTGATAACTCTTAAAACGAAATCGAGGGCTTGCTTGACGAATCCACCTTTGGCCATATCCATGGTCGTGTATGTAAACTGCCGATACCAGGCTCTCTTCGCTGTGTTTACTGGCTCCTGTGCGATGCATTTATTTAACCAATACGAGGCTTTGTCGCTATTATCCAATTGCGAATATACTTGCGCCATCGCTCCGTACACAAAGTTGGAAAATGCCAAGTCTTTGTTCGCTTCCATGATCTCAACAGCTTTCTGCATTTCCGTAAAGACATCACCCCAATCCCCGATAGTGTATTCCAAAAAACCAAGTACGCGATAGTTATAGTGAATATGTTTAAATCCAATTAATTTCTCGAGTTCGGTTACATGTAACAGTTGCTTTTTTACGGTATCATATTTTTGATGAACAAAATAAATTTCGTAAATGCGGGTTAGCATTTCAATCTCTCCTACTGTATCGCGTTGTTGGCGGGATATTTTTAATGCCTCGTTGAGATCGATTTCCTTCTGCGGATCATTAAACCCTGCATTTGATCCACGATTGGCCAGTGCCCTAAATAGAATAACAGGGTCATTGCCTCTTTGCGCAAGTTGAACAGCTTCCGTAAATGAGCTGATGCTTTTTTGAAATTCATTGCTTTGCAAATAATATCTGCCGAGTGTTGCCAATACCGCATTCTGATAATATAAATCATTCACCTTATCTGCTTCTTGTTTGGCAGAGAGAAATAGAGGCAACGCGCTGTCCAGATCGTTTTTATTGGCGCCGGATTTGAAAAGGTAATAGCTCCCCTGCTGCAATAATTTTTTAATCTTATTATCAGGGCCTTTTGTATAGTCCTCGTCATAATACAATGAGTAAGGAAGATGTTCGCCTTCGCTCACGAGAATGGCACAGCTATCCATATCCAGTACACCCTGCATACTAAAAAAAACAAATGACGTCGTCAGCTTAAATTGGAGACGCTGTTTTGATGTGGAATATCCAAACGTTGATTGACTTGATTGCGCAAAGGAAAAGGTGCCAGCCGCAAAACTGGATGCGATAAAAACCAGGATAAAAAATAAACATCGCGATTTCATTCACCTTACTTAAAATAATATAACTCGGTTCGTGTTATCTCCGTTCAATGCCAAGTTTTTTCATTCTCGAATTCAGTGTATTGACATTGATATCGAGAATTTCCGCTGCACCTCCTTTTCCGGAAATTTTCCAGTTACAACTTTCGAGCACGGCGAGAATATGATCCCGCTCATTTTCGATCATTGTCTTAAATCCATTCTTACTAACATTGGCGCCGGGGTTAATCATTCGCTTCGACACGGGAATCTCCAATGAGTTAATGACGGCATCGTTCGCCAGTACAACATTTCGCTGAATTGTATTTTCTAATTCACGGATATTGCCAGGCCAATCATATTGCATAAGCGTTTCGATGGCTTCTGCTGATAACACCGATGAAACCTTTCTCTCTTCAGAACTATACTTTTTCAAAAAATAATTTGCAAGCGCCGGGATATCCTCCTTTCTTTCCCGCAGCGTTGGCATTACTAACGGAAAAACATTGAGCCGATAATACAGGTCAATCCGAAATCTTCCTGCCGCCACTTCTTCTTCCAGGTCTTTATTCGTGGCAGCAAGCACGCGCACATTGATTTTTTTTGACTTGCCTCCAATGGGTTCTATTTCCCGTTCCTGTAATACACGTAGGAATTTCACCTGTAATTCAAGTGGCAATTCACCAATTTCGTCAAGAAAAATTGTTCCCCCATCCGCCAGCTCAAACTTTCCTTCACGTTTTGCGGTTGCGCCGGTGTACGAACCTTTTTCGTGTCCGAATAAATCAGATTCAATCAGGTTCGCCGGTAAAGTTCCGCAATTGACGACGACAAACGGCTTATATCGTCGTGCAGAAACTTTGTGAATCGAATGAGCTATCAATTCTTTCCCGGTACCGCTTTCTCCTAATATCAACACAGAGGTATCAGTAGCGCCAACCATCTTCGCGCGCTCAAGCGTTTCAATAAATCTCGGACTCTTCCCGACGAGGTTGCTGAATTCAGGCGGAAGAACAACTTGCGATATTTTGTGGGATGAAGGCGTATCAATTTTTTCTTCCTGCCTGTTCTTATGCAAATACAACGCAACATCCAGCATAATCAATACATCCTTTGCACGAAAAGGTTTTACCATGAACCCATACGGCTTTGTTGGTTTTGCCTCTTCCAATATCTGCCTGTTTGAATTAGCAGACAAATACACAAATGCCATATTTTTTTCACTTAATATTTTTCCAAGGTCTATACCGGTTCCTTCTCCCTGCAAGAAGATATCAACAAGTACCAAATCTGGTTTTTCTTTTTCGATTATTGATAACGCAGCGGTAACAGATCGCGCAATAGTGCAAGTGGCATATCCCGCGTTCGTCAAAATTACATTGAGACTTTTCGCTTCGATAAACTGATCTTCTACTATCAGGATTTTAGCTTTCAACTGAGGCTGTTTGATGTTTTTTATAAATCAATCGAAAATAAAATTACAACAGTTGTATTTCCAAACAATAAAACATTGTATTTACCAATTTCACTCGTGCGATTTTTCACTAATTCTTGATATTTCAATAAACATTTCTGATCGTAAAAATTAAATCGTTGCAAACGAGCCCCCTAATTTTTCGGCACGTTCGTTGTTTTTGCTGACGCCGTTCCAGATGACAGTTACCTTAAAAATAAATATCATGAAAAATTATACATCACTCGCCGACGCAATGGATGACCTGAAAACAAGAGGTTACGATTTTGACTTTACAACAACTTCGGACTGCCTTTATTGTGGTGACTTGGATGTGCGATTGGATCCGGAAGATTTTCACGTAGACGAGATTTACCGATTTGAAGCGAAATCAGAGACTAACTATAACGTTGTCATATATGCGATCTCATCGTCGACCGGCCCAAAGGGAACTATAATAGATGTGGATGGCACATACGTCGAAACGCTACATGTCGAGATTGTAAAAAAATTGCAGGACGCACACGGCAGGTTAAGTCTGCCCATTTGAAAATATTTTTTGCCAGACGAAATTCAACATCTCAATCAACTACATAAATATTTCAGTTATGACACAAACCAAAACGTTCAAACCAGAAAATGATCCGAGAATTTTTTCGGAAGTAAGATCGTTCCTTAAACAACTCAATTCAGGAGACGGGAAACCTATTGAACAACTAAGCCCCGCCGAAGCGCGACAAGTATTAACAGACGCACAAAATTCAACAACAGTGGACTACTCGGGTATTGAAGAATCCGAAAAAATTATTACGCAAGACGGAGAAAAAGTCAGAATACATGTTACGAAGCCTGTTGGTACCGGGTCCCATGCTCCCGTGTTCGTATTTGTACATGGAGGCGGATGGGTCTTGGGCGATTATCCTACACACAGAAGATTAGTAAGAGACCTCGTAGTTGCAAGTGGAGCCGTTGCAGTGTTTCCCGATTATACTCCATCACCCGAAGCGCATTACCCGGTTGCAATCGACCAGATTTATGCAGTCGTGAAATGGATTGCCGCTCATGGTGATGAGATTGGAGTTAACGGAAAAAATCTTGCTGTCGTCGGAAATAGTGTTGGCGGAAATATGACTGCGGCAGTCGTATTAATGGCAAAAGAGAAAAACGGTCCCACTGTAAAACTCCAGGTAATGTTATGGCCCGTAACCAACGCGAATTTTGAAACAGACTCTTATAAAGAATTAGGCGAAGGAAGATTTCTCACACGGAATATGATGATCTGGTTTTGGGACAACTATTTGCCCGATGAAAAAAGACGCAACGAAATCTTCGCTTCGCCGTTGCAGGCAACTGTTGAACAATTGAAAGGCCTTCCACCTGCCTTAATTCAGACGGCGGAAAATGATGTACTGCGCGACGAAGGCGAAGCCTACGCCAGGAAATTAAATGAAGCAGGTGTTGCAGTGACGCTGACGCGCCATGAAGGATTGATTCACGATTACGGTTTATTAAATCCAATTGCAAAAGTGCCAGCCGTCAGAACCGCGCTGCTACAAGCCGCAGCCAGTATTAAAAAAGCGCTCGCTGATTAAAAAATTGTTACGGAAATTTTTTCACCCACGTTAAATAATCCAGGTATGTATATCCACAATCAATCAAACGCTGATCGGATCCTATTAGATCTCCTCAGTACCATTCAGAATTTTAGCGATTCTATGTATACATATCTTGATCATATCGGAGAGCAGGAAGTTTTAAATCCGTTTCAAAAAATTGACTTCATCGGCATTCGTGAACCGATACCAAATGGATTCTTTACAAAATTTGGAATTCGAAGATTGATAGTGAATCCATTTCCTAAAACATTGACGATTTCGAATGTTACGGGCGATGACAAAAATTCGAGCGGCCGCAAATGGAACAACATTATAAATGATACAGCACTGGAAGAACTTAAAACGTTATTTAGAAACTGTGTTGTTATCCAGTTTGCGCAATGGGAAAATTCAGTGAATGCGTCGGATTTCTGGGACGGGCTTCTTCGGGATGTAATCAAGCCACTCAATAAAAAAGATTTCCATTTCATCTTCTACTTAGGTGACCCAACAAAAAAATTGGTGTTTGAGACAGATGAGATCCTTGACATCATGAGTGAATATTCTTTGTTTGGAAGTGTCACATTGGTGCTCAATGAAGATGAGGCAGACAGATTATCGGGTGTACTCAATGAATGGACCATTCGATCGTACTCGTTTAAAAAATCAGTAGAAAAATATGTCCCTGTCTTTAACACAATTCGTATCGATTCCCTGGTGATTTTCTCTCCCAACCGTACACTTCTCATTTCAAAAGATCAGCGACTCGAATTTGGCGGAAGATCATTAAACAACCGCAATGCTTTTGTCGGGAATTGTTTTGATGCCGGATATCAGCTCGGATTACTACTTCAATTAAAAGTTTCCCACTGTGTCGCCTTGGGACTTGCGATTGCCGGAGTGTACCAGCAAACTGAATCTGAACCCGATCAAAAAACAATGCTCCGATACATCAAAGAGTGGATCGATGAGTTGAAAACACCGGCTTACTAAGAGAAACACAAAATATTTAAACCGCTAACGGAAAAACATCGAACACGTTTCCCGCAATGCATCATTGCGAAAATGAAATCTTTATATTTTTTAACCGGCCATCATAGAGGCCAAAAATTTTAGTCATGAAAATTGTTGTAATCGGCGGTAGCGGGCTTATCGGTTCAAAGCTCGTAAACAAGCTTCGCCAGCTTGATCATGAAGTTATATCTGGAACACCTGACTCGGGCATCAACAGCATCACGGGACAAGGACTCGATGAAGCATTGAAGAACGCGGACGTCGTCGTTGATGTTTCCAATTCGCCATCATTTGAAGACAAAGCAGTCATGGAGTTTTTTGCCAAGGGCACTACGAACTTAACCAAAGCGGCATCTGCTGCAGGTGTGAA
>Ga0163162_10007317_pt1 | contig 10729 bp, 9 predicted proteins | sample S55metaG_FD_115310 | JGI IMG/M metagenome (GOLD analysis project Ga0163162, IMG submission 115310) | Switchgrass rhizosphere microbial communities from Kellogg Biological Station, Michigan, USA - S5-5 metaG | ecosystem: Host-associated > Plants > Roots > Rhizosphere > Soil | place: USA: Michigan...
GCCGACCTGAACTACATCTCCGACACGTATAGCGGAACAATGGACCCCGCGATCCGCCACGCGACCCAGGCGCCCGAGCACGATCCGGTCCCGCTGCTGTCGTTCATGGGTGCGGTCACGACGCGCATCGGGCTGGGTGCGACCTTTTCCATCAGCCACCGGCACCCGTTCTACGCCGCGCGCCTCTGGGCCACGCTGGACCACCTCACGCGCGGGCGGGCGGCGGGGAACGTGGTGACGTCGCTCAACCACAATCAGGCGGCGAACCACGGTGAGGAACGCAGGCCGACCGACGAGCGCTACGACCGCGCGCACGAGTTCATGGAGGTGTGCCGCAAGCTGTGGGACAGCTGGGAGCCTGACGCCGTCGTGATGGATCGAGAGGCCGGCGTCTTCGCCGACCCGGCCAAGGTGCATCGCATCGAGCACGCGGGGCAGTTCTTCAAGTCGCGGGGTCCGCTCAACGTCGTCCGCTCGCCGCAGAATGGCCCGGCGATCTTACAGGCGGGGACGTCGGCAAAGGGCCGTACCTTCGCCGCCCGCTACGCGGACGCGATCTTCGCCATCCAGCCGAACATTGCGGGCGCCAAGGTCTACTACGAGGACATCAAGCGGGAGACCGTCCGCGAGGGGCGCAAGCCGGACGCGTGCAAGATCCTGTTCGGCATCCAGCCGATCCTCGGCCAGACCTCGTCGGAAGCGCGCGAGAAGCAGGCTATTCATAACGCGCTCGTGCCGCTCGAGGGCGGCCTGGCCATTCTCTCGGGGCACCTCGACTTCGACCTGTCGCAGATCGGCCTCGACGAGCTGATGGCGCACCGCACCGAGGCGCAGCTCCAGCGGATGCAGACCCGGTACCGCACGTTGACCGGTGAGCTGCTCACGCTGCGGGAGGTGGCGCAGCGCCACGGGCAGAGCGTGGGGCTGCTGCAGATGGTCGGTACGCCGGCCGAGGTGGCCGATCAGATGGAGGACTACGTCGACCAGGTCGGCGGCGACGGATTCATGCTATCGCCAATCTACAGCCCGGGGGCGATCGAGGAGTTCGTGGATCTCGTGGTGCCGGAGCTGCAGCGGCGAGGCCGCTATCGATTGGACTACGCCGGCACCACGCAGCGCGATCACCTGATGCAGGAGCGCTGACGGCGGTGACGAAAAGGACAGCGAGGCCGCGATGATGTCGATGAGTCGCGGCGGCTTGACAAGTGCCGGGAAGACGTGTGACTGAGAGCGTCATGGAACCAACAGATCTGACCGTCGAGCAGGTCGCGGCTGCCCTGAAGTCCCGGGAGATGACGGCGGAAGCGTACGCCGAGAGTCTGCTGGCCCGCGCGGCGGCGCACGCGGACCTCAACGCGTTCATCAGCCAGGACCCCGACGCGGTGCGCGCGGCGGCGCGGGCGGCGGACAAGAGCCGTGCGGCCGGCGGCGCGCAGGGACCCCTGGCCGGCATTCCGCTGGCGCTCAAGGACAACATCGACACGACCGCGCTTGGGACGACGGGCGGCAGCCAGGGGCTTAAGGACCACCGCCCGCGGCGCAACGCCCCCATCGCCGAGGCGCTCCTGAACGCCGGAGCGATCCTGCTCGGCAAGACCAACCTCCACGAGCTGGCCTATGGCGTCACCAACAACAACGGCTCGTTCGGTCCCGCGCGAAACCCGTGGAACCGCCGGCTGATTCCGGGCGGCAGCAGTGGCGGCACCGGCGTGGCCGTGGCGGCGCGGCTGGCGCCCGCCGGGCTCGGCACGGACACGGGCGGCTCGGTACGCATCCCGGCCGCACTGTGCGGGTGCGTCGGGTTCCGGCCTACAACAAAGCGCTACTCGCAGGCCGGCATCGTGCCGATCTCGAGCACGCGCGATACCGCCGGGCCGATGGCGCGCTCGGTCGCCGACGTGGTCCTGCTGGATGGAGTCATCACCGGCGGACCGACGCGCCTGGCGCCCGCGCGGCTCGAGGGGCTGCGGCTCGGCGTCCCGCGCGCGTATTTCTACGCCGACCTGGACCCGCAGCTGGCCGAGGTCGTGGAGGCCGAGCTGGCCCGGCTGCGCGGTCTCGGTGTCGTGCTGGTGGAGGCGGACGTTCCGCGGCTGAAGGAGCTGGACGAGGCGGCGAGCTTTCCCGTGGCGCTGCACGAGACGGTCACGACGCTCCGCGAGTACCTGCGCGAGGCCGGGAGCCCTCTCACGCTCGAGGCGCTGTTCGATCGCATCGGCAGCCCCGACGTCAAGGGCTTCGTGACCAGCCTCCTCGGCGAGGGCGCGGTTCCCGACGCCGTGTACAAGGAGGCGATCGCGGTCCATCGGCCGGCGCTGCAGGCCGCCCTCGAGAGCTACTTCCAGCGCCACGACGTGGCGGCGATCGTCTTCCCCACGACGCCGATGCCGGCGCGGCCCATCGGCGAGGACGAGACGGTCGAGGTGGCGGGCCGGCGCGTGCCGACGTTCTTCACGTACATCCGCAATACCGACCCGGCCAGCAACGCGGCGTTGCCTGGACTGAGCCTGCCCATCGGACTCACGCGGGACGGCTTGCCGGTGGGCATCGAGCTCGACGCGCCGTCGGGCCGCGATCACGCACTGCTGGCCATTGGCCTCGCCTGCGAGGCGTCGCGGCCGGCGATGCCGGCGCCGCGGCTCTGACGGCGCGCGACCCACGAGCATCGAACTGACAGACGAGGAGACATTCGCATGACCATGACACCGACGCGCCGGCAGTTCCTTCGGGCCTCCGCCGCGGTCGCGGCCTGGGCCGGTGCGCCCGCCTTCGTACGCGACGCGCGCGCGGCCGGCGAGTTCCGGATCGGGATGTTCTACGCGATCGCCGGCCCCGCCGCCGGCCTGTTCGGGCCGACGCAGAAAGCCTGCGCCGAGCTGGCGGTCGACGAGATCAACGCCAAGGGCGGCATCCTGGGCCGCAAGATCGTGCTGAGCTTCGCCAACGGCGACGGGCCGGTCGCGGAAGCGTCGAAGGCGGCGGTACGGATGATGCTCGAGGAGAAGGTCGACTTCTTCCTCGGCTCGCACAACAGCGCCGTGCGCGAGGCCCTGGTGGGAACGATCAAGGCCAAGGTGCCCTACGTCTACACGCCGATCTACGAGGGCGGCGAGTGTGGCGCCAACACCTACGTGCTGGCCGACACACCGCAGCAGCAGATGGAGACCGCGCTGCCCTGGCTCGCGAAGAAGACCGGCTTCAAGCGCGTGTACATGATCGGCAACGACTACGTGTGGCCGCAGGTCACGAACAAGCAGGCCAAGCGCATCATCGAGGCGGGCGGCGGCACGGTCATCGGCGAGGAGTACGTGCCGCTCGGCGCGCCCAACAAGTTCGAGGAGGCGGTCACCCGGATCAAGGGCGCCAAGCCCGACCTCGTGCTGATCACGCTGGTCGGCGCCGACAACGTGAACTTCAACCGGACGTTCGCCGGCTTCGGGCTGGACAAGGAGACCCCGCGCCTGTCGTCGCTCCTCGAGGAGAACACGCTGCTCGGTATCGGCGCGGAGTCGAGCAAGGGCCTCTACGGATGCATGTCGTACTACGCCAACATCGAGTCCCCGGAGAACACTGCGTTCAAGGCGGCCTACAAGGCCAAGTACGGGGACAAGGCGCCGATCCTCGCCCTGATCGGCGTCGACTGCTATTCCGGGGTGAAGTTCATCCAGGCGGTGGTGACGCGGGCCAAGGGCACGCAGGCCGCCAAGGTCGGGGAGGCCGCCCGCGGGCTGTCGTTCGACACGCCCACCGGCCGCATGACGATGAACAACCGGCACGTCGACAAGAACATGTACCTGGCCGAGTGCCGGGCCACCGAGTTCCAGGTGGTGGAGACGTTCAAGAACGTGAAGTCGGGTCAGACGTGCGCCTGAGGGCGGCGGGCGCCCATTAGCCCGCTCATCGTCACCCAGGTCATGAACGTCGTCTACGAGGTGACGACGCTCGTCGTGATCGTGCTCGGGCTGGCCATCGTGTTCGGCTTCCTCGGCGTGATGAACCTCGCGCACGGCGAGTTCATCGCCATCGGCGCGTACACGGCGTACGCGTGCCAGGCTCGGGGCTGGCCCTACCTCACCGCGATTCCCGCGGCGTGTCTGGTCTGCGGTGCGCTCGCACTCCTGGTGGAGCGCGTCCTGATCCGGCCGCTCTATCAGCGACCGTTCGACACGATGCTGGCCACGTGGGGTCTGAGCCTGCTGCTGCGCAAGACGGTCGAGCTGGTCTACGGAGGCGGCTACAAGAGCCTGGTCGTGCCCCTGTCGGGCTCGGTCTCGGTGCTGGGCGCTCCGTTTCCTGCCTACCGCGTGTTGCTGATCGTGCTCTCGCTGGCCGGCACCAGCGTGCTCGTCGTGTGGTACCGGCGCAGCCCGACGGGGGCGCGCATCAAGGCGATGGTCGGCAATCCCGAGCTGGCCCAGGCGGTGGGGCTTCGCACCGGGCGGCTGGCGAGGAACACGTTCGTGGTCGGCACGTGCCTGGCCGGGCTGGCCGGCGTGATGGTCGCGCCGCTGACGCCGGTGCAGCCGTACATGGGGCTCGATTACATCCTCAAGGCGTTCTTCGTCCTCGTCGTCGGGGGGCTCGGCAGCGCGGTGGGCCTGGTGAGCGGGGCCGGCCTCATCGGCGGAGTCGAGAGCGCGATGTCGGCGATCGTCGACCGCACGTGGGGATATTCCACGGTGCTGCTGATCGCGATCGTCTTCCTCTGGTTGAGGCCGCGTGGGATCTTCGCTCGCGTCTAGCGCCGCGCTGCTGGCGGCCCTCCTGGTGCTGCCGCAGGTCCTGGGCGAGTTCTGGGCCTTCCAGCTCGCGCTGTACTTTCTGTACGCCGTGGCCGCGCTGGGCATCGGCATCTGCTGGGGGCGGGCGGGCTTTCTGCCGCTCGGGCAGGGGCTGTTCTTCGGTCTGAGCGCCTACCTCTCCGGCTTCGCGCTGCTGCGCTTTGCCGATTCGTGGTGGCTGCTGCTCTTGCTGCCGCTGGCGGCGCTGGCGTCCGGCCTCCTGGCGTACGCCATCGGGCTCCTCGTATTTCGTGGACGCACCGAGAGCGGCCCGTATTTCGCGCTCATCACGCTGGCGCTGTCGCTGTTCGCCTTCCAGGTGGCCAACACCTGGAACGGGATGACCGGTGGCTACAACGGCCTCAAGGGCATCCCGGGGCTGCCCGCGCTCGATAGCTTCGCCGCCACGTACTACGTGGCCGCCGTGGCGCTGGCCGCGGCCGTCGGCGCCGTGTGGTGGCTCGTCGAATCCCCGCTCGGCGTCCTCTGGCGCGCGCTGGCCCAGAACGAGCGGCGAGTCGGATTCTTCGGCCACGACACCGCGCAGCTGAAGGCCATCGCCTTCGGCGCCAGCGGCATCCTCGCCGGAGTGGCCGGTGCGTTGTACGCGCCCCAGCAGGGACTGGTCACGCCCGAGGTGTGCGGGTTCGTGCTGTCCGCGGATCTCGTGATCTGGACCGCCGTCGGCGGGCGCGGGCGGATCCTGGGACCAGTCGTCGGCGCGGTCGCCATCGGGGTGCTGACCGCGGAGCTGCGCGGGCGGATCGGCTGGTGGGAGATCGTGGTCGCGACCATCTTCATCGGTGTGGTCCTGGCGCTGCCCGGCGGCCTCATGGGGTTACTGCCCGTGAGGCGCCAGCGGAGCCGCGGAGCCCGGGCCCCCGTGCTCCTGCCAGCCCCGCCGCGCCAGCTGGCCGGCGGCCCCGTCACGCTCGCGATCGAGGACGTCAGCAGCATCGCCGGCGAGGTGCGGATCCTCGACGGACTGAGCCTGGCCATCCAGCGCCCCGGGATCTACTGCCTGATCGGCCCCAACGGCGCGGGCAAGACGTCGACGTTCAACATGCTGACGGGAGAGCTGCCGGCCCAGCGCGGGACGGTGACGCTGGACGGCGCCCGCGTCGGCGTGCGCACTCCGCACGGGATGGCCCGGCGGGGCGTGGGACGCAAGTTCCAGATCGCGAGCGTGTTCCCCGACCTCACGCTCGACGACAATCTCCGGATCGCGCTGTGGAGCGGACGGGCCTCACTGCGCGACCTGCTGCGCCCCGCACTGCGGCGGTGGGACAGCGCGCTGCTCGCGGCCCTGCGGCAGCGCTTCACCTTCCTGGCCGACGGCCTGCGCGCCGCGGCCGCGCTCTCGCACGGCGAGCGTCAGGTTCTCGAGCTGGCGATGGCCCTGATCGGGGAGCCGCGCCTGCTGCTGCTGGACGAGCCGAGCGGCGGGCTCTCGTCGGAGGAGACCCAGCGCGTCATCCAGGTCATCCGCTGGGCGCGCCAGACGCTCGGGCTCTGCGTGGTCATCATCGAGCACGACATGGCGATGGTGAAGGAGTTGGCCGACCACGTGTTCGTGCTCCATCAGGGCCGGCTGCTGGCCGAGGGCGACGTGCAGACCGTGCGCGCGGACCGTCGCGTGCACGACATCTACGTGGGCGCGAGCTCGTGACGCCCGCCCCGGTCTTCGAATTCGCCGGCATCACGGGTGGCTACGCCTCGAGTGTGGTCGTCCGTGGGCTCGGCGGCGCCGTCGCGCCCGGAGAGGTGCTGGGCGTGCTGGGCCGCAACGGCGTCGGCAAGAGCACGCTGCTCAAGCTGCTGCACGGCTTTCTGCCGTTGCGTGACGGCGAGATCCGGCATCGCGGGCTGGACATCCGGGCGCTGGCGCCGGCCGAACGGAGCCGGCGGGGCATCACATTCGCGCCGCAGGAACGGATCGTGTTCGACGATCTCAGCGTCCGCGACAATCTCTGGCTGATGCATCCCGGTCGACGTCTCGGCGATCTGGAACCGTACTTCCAGCGCTTTCCTCGGCTGCGGGAGCGTCTTGGACAGCGCGCCGGCACGCTGTCCGGCGGTGAGCGCAAGCTGCTCTCGTTCGTGCGAGCGTTTGCCGAGGACGCCTCGCTCATGCTCCTCGACGAGCCCTCGGAGGGCGTGCAGCGCGAGAACGTCGAGCACATGATCGCGCTGATCAAGGCTCGCCAGACCGCCGGGACGGCGTTCGTGCTGGTCGAGCAGAACCTGGCGTTCGCCGAGGCCGTCGTGACCCGCTACCTCGTGCTCGACCAGGGGCGCGCGGTCCTCGCCGGCGAGCGCGACGCGGTGACGCGCGAGGCGATCGTGGCCCACCTCGGAGTGTGAGGCCCAGGGCTCGACCGGACCAGCTCGCGAGCATCCGGCGTCAGCCCGGGCGGTCCGCCTCACTTCAGCGGCGGCGTGACTCCGTCGGGCAGGGGCACCTGCGCGACGTTCAGGGTCATGGACACCAGGCTGTAGTAGCCGACCGCACCGACGAGATCGACGACGCCGCGCTCGCCGAAGGCGTCCTTGACGCGCTGAAACGCCGCGTCCGAGACGCTGCCCTTCGCCAGCAGCTGCGAGACGAAGTCGTAGACGGTCTCCTCGTCCTTGGCCATGCCGCTTGGGCGCTGGTTCGCCGCGATGGCATCGGCGATGGCCGGGCTCAGTCCCGCTTCGAGGGCCAGCCGGCGATGCGCGTAGAACTCGTACTGGGCCGTCCACTTGCGGCCAGCCATGATGATGGCCATCTCGTTCAGCTGCGGCGGGATCGAGCTCCCGAACCGCACGAAGGCGCCGACGCGCTGGACGAGATCGCAGAGCTCGGGGCTTCGCAGCAGCGCGTTGAAGGGCCCGCGCAGGCCCGCGCCGCGCGGGCCGGACTGGATCGCGTCGGCCACGCGCTTCTGGTCTGCGGTCATCGTCTCCGGCGTCAGCGTCGTGAATCTCGGCTCACTCATCACGTTCCTCCCTGACAGGCCCGCTCGGGCCCACCGGCCGCCGCGGGGCGGATGGCCCTCGCAGCGGCAGAGTAGCAAAACAGGCGTCCAGTGCGATCTCATGTGCCAAATCGGGTCGCCGGTCTCCGGGGCACGGTGGCATACTCGGACCTCACCAGGAGGATGACCCGCATGATCACGACAGACGTGTACCCGGGCAAGGATCTCGGCGCGCTCGAGCTCACGATCACCGACGACATGATCCAGCACTACGTCAACGGCCTCGACGAGCCGAACCCGTGGTACACGACGGTCTCGCCGTTCGGCGGACCGGTGGCGCCCGCGATCATCTACCAGCAGGCGGACAGCGAGTTCAAGGGCTGGTATCTCGACAACCTCTTCGGCAACCTGTGGCGGCGCCAGGAATGGGAGATCTACGCGCCGACCCGCGTGGGACAAACTCTGAAGTTCAGCGCGCGGGTGGCCGAGCGCTACCGGCGGCGCGATCGCGAGATCGTCGCGCAGGAGATGTGGGTGCGGGACGAGGCCGGCAACCTGGTCGCGCGCAGCGTGCATCACCAGAGCTTTCTGGCCGAGCAGACCAGCGGCGAGGTCGCCCTGCGCGACCCGGGCAGCAAGGAAGGCGCCCGGCGGGGCGACGAGCCGGCCGGGGAGCCTTTGTCGCTCGAGCTCCGCAAGACGTTCAGCGAAGCGATGTGCAACGAGTTCTTCTACCGCAGCCGGAACTATCACAACGACAAGGACGCGTCGAAGGAGCTCGGCTTCGGGAACACGGTGATCGGCGGCCGCATGACGCTCTCGTGCGTCACCGAGCTCTTGACCCGGCATTTCGGCCGCGGCTTCTATCTGGGCGGCCGCCTGGACGTGAAGTTCACCAACGTTCTGTGGCCGGACGAGCCCTTCACCACGCGAGGGATCATCACCGGCCGTCGGGTCGAGAACGGCCAGACGCGCGCCGAGGTCACCGTCTTCTGCGAGAAGGCTGACGGCACGAAGATCATCGTCGCGAGCGCGAGCGCGCTCGAAGACTGAAGGCGGGTGGCGTGGCTAGACAGAGCCCGGATTGGTGGCGACCCAATTCATGAAGATCTGATAGCCGAGAGCCAGCAGGGTGGCCCCCACGAACATTCCCAGAATTCCGCCGGTCGCCATGCCACCCAATGCCCCGAGCAGGATGACCGGCATTGGCGCATCGACGCCGCGACCCAACATCAGCGGCTTCAAGACATTGTCGGCCATGCCCGAGAGCAGCAAGATGATCGTGTAGGCGATGGCCGCGCCGCTGTCGTAGTGGCCGCTCGACCAGATGTACGCGATGGCCGGAAGGATGACGATGAGCGCCGGCACCTGAGCAATGCTCAACACGAGCGTGATCATCGCCAGAACACCGGCCCACGGTACGCCGGCCAGGAGGAGCGCCAGGCCGACGAGGATGGCCTGAACGAAGGCGATACCGATGACGCCCTGAGCCACGGCCCGGATCGTTGCCGTGCACAGCCGGGCAAACGGTTCGCCTCGTTCGCGATCGATGATGCGCTCGAAGATCGCTCGACTCCCCCGCGCGCCGGCCTCACCGTACGCCATCAGCACACCGGCAACGATGAATGACGCCAGAAAACTCAGCATACCGAGACCGATGCTCGCGACTGCTGAAAGCGCCTTTCTGGCCAGCTCGCCGATCTTGGGCTGCAGGCTCTCCACGAGCCCAGGCAAGTCCGAGTGGGCCCGTGACCAGATGGGGTAGATCTTGTTGCCCACGATCGGCCATTCTTTGATGCCCTCTCGCGGGGCAGGAATGTCCAGGGTGTTCTGTTGCACGGCCCGGACAAAGTCATAGATGGAGCTTCCAAACGAATTCATCAGGAGAACGGACGGCGCGACGATCAGGAGGACGCCGGCCAGGACCAGGATGGTCGCGGCGAGGCCCTCTCTTCCACCAACCTGGCGGGCCAGCCGTCGGTGCAGCGGGTAGAGCGTGACAGCCAGGATGATGGCCCAGGCCATCAGCGCCAGGAACGGTGCAAAGACGACGTAGCACAGCACCGCCAGGACACCGATCAAACCGGCCCGAATCAATACGTCGAGAAGGCGCGACGAGGCTCGCTTGTCGAACTCCTCGTCAAGCGCCCGCGGCTGGCTCATTGGCCCTGATCCGGTCCCATCACCGTCGACGGCAATTCAGCGTCGGCGTCACGCGGCTGGGTCGTGTCAACTACTGCTTCTTGATGTCACGGGCGGAGTCGCGCGCGTCCTGCTTGGTGTCCCGCTTGTCCTGACGGCATTCCGCACGACTCTTGTCGTCCCCGTCCTTACACTCGGCCTTGCCCTCGCGGGCGTCCTGACGACCCGTTTGCTTGGTATCCCGGGCGTCCCCCCGATCATCCCGCCGATCCTGCCGGCGGTCCGTTCCCTGGGTTTGCGCGTCACTCGGTGCAAGCTGAGTGAGCGACGCCACGGCGAGAACCAGCGTCAACACGACCACCCGAAACCCAATGCTGTGCATCTTCCCTCCCAGATCTTCGCGAGGAGCGGACATCGACGTGAGCGGACGGGACCGAAGTCACCTGTTCATCTGTGTGCCCGGCCACCCAGGAGTGTATCCATGTCACCCGGCGCCACCATGGGACCTTCGTCCTATATGGAGGCCTCGAGTGACGCTTACGTGGCAGTGCCCAGGCTACCGTCGGGGCCAGACACGGGCGTAGGCGTGGGCAACGAGCGGCGCGAGCACCACGCCCGCGATCAGGAAGAGCGCCACGCGCAGCAACACCAGGTTGACGATGGCGCGCACCTCGTAGAGGGCGATGGCGCGCTCACCACGCAGGGTGGCAATCGCCCCGGTCAGCTCCCGGCCCACCTCGGCAATGGCCTCGCGGCGCTCGGCGGTCGCCCACTCGAGCGTGACCAGCCGCTGCGAGGCGACGTCGCGCAGCACTTCACCGCGTTCCGCGGCCACCGCACGGATGA
>Ga0163162_10007323_pt1 | contig 10726 bp, 10 predicted proteins | sample S55metaG_FD_115310 | JGI IMG/M metagenome (GOLD analysis project Ga0163162, IMG submission 115310) | Switchgrass rhizosphere microbial communities from Kellogg Biological Station, Michigan, USA - S5-5 metaG | ecosystem: Host-associated > Plants > Roots > Rhizosphere > Soil | place: USA...
GCGGACAAAGCCTCCGAGCCAGTGGAGTCGACGACCCTACGCGTCTATCAAAAACTGCGCCAGAGTCTTGGCGAATTAGCTGGATCTGCCGGATTTCACGCGCTCGCCTCTCGTGCACTAACGCTGGCGAGAGCAGAAGTTCCCGGCCTTCGCGCGGTGCAGGTGGGAGCGGATGGAGATCTCGAAGGTATGAGCGCGATTGAGCCTTCGATAAAAGTTGAGCAGGATCGGGTTCATGAGGGCGGAGTCATCCTGATCTCTCGCTTACTCGGACTGCTTTTTATTTTCCTTGGCGAAGCTTTAACGTTGAGCCTGCTGCGCGATGCGTGGCCAGGTGCGGCCTTTGACGATCGCAATTCGGGGAATGGGAGAAAATCGTGACGACGGAAAAGAAAGTAACGATAAACAAGCTGCCAACCGGAGTCCAGGGACTCGACGACATTGTGGGGGGCGGTATTCCCGAATACTCTTTCAACATCATCGCGGGTGCCCCCGGAAGCGGGAAGACGACCTTGGCACACCAGTTCGTGTTTGCCAATGCGACCCCAGAGCGGCCGGCTCTCTATTTCACGGTCCTCGGTGAATCCGCCATAAAGATGCTGCGATATCAGCAGCAGTACACATTCTTCGATCCCACCAAGCTGCCGGATGCGATTCGCTTTATCAACCTCAGCCAGGCTGTACTCGAGAAGGACCTGGGCGCGGTCCTCGAGGAGATCACAAAAGAAGTTGAAAAAGCCAATCCTGCTGTCGTGGTTGTTGACTCGTTCCGCACGATGGTGCGGCAGCCGAAAAGCGACATGGACCTGCAATCCTTTATTCAGCGCTTAGCCTTGTTTCTTGCCAGTTGGCAAGCGACAACTTTCTTGATCGGCGAATATGCCGAAGAGGAGTTGCGCGATAATCCCATATTTACAGTCGCCGATGGATTGTTCTGGTTGCGCCAGACAACGGAGCGAAATTCGATTGTCCGCAAGCTGCAGATCATGAAACTGCGCGGCCAGGCGTCTGTGCCTGGGTTGCACACGTTCCGCATCACCGAGGCCGGAGTGCAAGCCTTCTCGCGCACGTTTGGGTTGACTGCACGCAAGAGAAATCCGCCCGGCGATCGGCGTCTTTCCTTCGGTGTTCCGGAGTTGGACAAGATGTTGGATGGGGGCGTGCGCGAGGGCGATAGCGTGCTCATCGCCGGGTCATCGGGCACCGGGAAATCTGTTCTCGCAACTCAATTTATTGCAGAAGGCATACGCCACGGGGAACCCGGAATCGTGGCTGTCTTTGAAGAACGGCCGCAAGCCTATGCGGAGAGGGCTGCAAGTTTGGGCCTGGATCTTGAGACGCCGCAGACCGACGAGAAACTCACAATCCTCTACCTCCGTCCTCTCGATTTGTCGGTGGACGAAACCATGCAGTCGATTCTCGACGCTGTCCAGAAGATCGGCGCGAAACGCCTCGTGATCGATTCTCTAGCGGGCTTTGAGATGGCTCTTTCGCCAGGCTTCCGCGCCGACTTTCGCGAATCGCTCTACCGGATGATCTTCGCATTGACAGGAATCGGCGTAACGATTCTGAGCACAGTTGAGGTGGATGAATCTTTTATTGAATTTCCCTTCAGTACATACTCCATTTCTTTCCTTTGCGATGACATCATTCGGCTGCGGTATGTCTCCATTGATGGCCAACTTCGCAAGATTATGGTGGTCATCAAGATGCGGGGCGGCAATCATGCCAAGGATATTCGCGAATATGAAATAACGTCGAAGGGCGTGGTTATCTTGGACCAACGTCTGACAAGCTATCAGGGTCTGATCAGCGGAATTCCTGTGCATTCGAACCGGTCCGCCCAGGAGGCTCAGTCCTCCGATGATTCGGAAGCCAAGAATGAGACCTAAGGTATCTGAGAATCCAGAGACGAACACCGACTTTCGCCTTAACGGAGAGCCCGGTGTGACGAGCAGCGAGCGCTCAATTCTGGATACTTTGCCCCTGCCGACGGCTGCATTGGCGGGATCTAATCACATTCTGCGCTACGTCAATTCCGCCTTTTGCCGGCTTGCCTGCAAGACCAAAGATGAACTAGTGGGAAAGCCGCTCCTCGATGTCGTTGGCTGGGAGGGTTGCCTTGCATTGCTGAACCACGTGTATAGCACGGGAGAAGTCGAAATTCAGACTGAACCGGAACGAACAGAAGCTGACTTCGCTCGTCGGTCATACACGATGTGGCCTATCCAAGGCGCAGAGGATCACCCAGTTGGAGTCATGATGCAAGTGACGGAGACGACGCAAGCTCATCAGCGAGCAATCGCCGTGAATGAGCAGCTGCTGTTGTCAGGTGTGCGCCAGCATGAACTCAGGGAAACCGCAGAGAGCCTAAACGCGCAATTGCAACTTGAGATTGCCGATCGGGAGAGGATGGAACGGGCTCTTGTGAATAGCGAAAAGCTGGCGGTGACAGCGAGATTCGCCTCAACCATGGCCCATGAGATTAACAATCCTTTAGAAGCAATGACCAACCTGGTATATCTGCTGGCCCCTCTCCAAACAGGTCCCGAGGCACGAGCTTACATCGCCACGCTAGAAGATCAGCTGCAAGGATTGCGTCGCATTACTGCACATTCGCTCAAGTTCCACCGCGATGGCAACAAGCCTGCGGAATTCAAATTGGATGCGGTGCTCCGCGAAGTATCGGACTTTTACCGCCCCCAGGCTGAGAGGCGGGGAATTGTCGTTCATCAGCGCCTCGAAACGGATGGAACCATTTTGGCTTTCAGAAGTGAGATTGCGCAGGTCGTGACGAACCTCTTACTCAATGCCTTTGATGCCACGCCCCCTAGGGGACAGGTCATCGTGCACCTATATTCTGCTCCACCCTGGCTTTGTGAAGTCCATAAATCATCTGGTTATTGCATCTCCATCGCTGATTCCGGGAGCGGTATTGCGGCGCAAGATCGAGCGCGAGTTTATCAGGCTTTCTTCACAACAAAAGGGGAACGAGGAACAGGCCTAGGACTATGGGTAAGCGCCGGTATCGTCAACCGTGTTGGTGGCTCAATACGCGTTTGGAGCACGTGCCGGCCGGGTCGCTCTGGCACATGTTTCTCCGTCTTTCTGCCCCGCCAAGCAAACCCCCTTCACGCCGTCCATCGCCATCGCAGAACGTAACAGAGGCCAGGGCTCTGGCTATCCAGTCGTCATACGACACTGAGGGCTGAAGGCCACCGATTCCAGAGAGTCTGCATCGTCGCGGTCGCCTCCGCGCGTGCCATCAGTGCTGCGTAGCTTTCGAGCGCCAACAACTTCAGGAACTCGTCCGCGATAGCCCATTTGCGGCTCCACAATTAGTCATTCGGACCAAGTTCGAACTTGGTCAAAGATGTCCGGACTTCCGCAAGAGCAGATATATATACATGGAGAACAACTTTCCTCCCTAAGAACCTCAACAAGAGGACATTGCAGGATGCCTCCGGTTCAGGTCTTGATCCAGCCAGGCGTGATGAGGAGTGTCGTCGGAACGGCGGTCGGATTGTTGACTCGAAGAAGAAAATAGCCGATACCCGCCTGTCCAACCATCAGTCCGGGTGTCGCTGGGGGGATCTCTGCGCGTGCTGCCACCTCTATCCAGTATCTACCCTGGTCGATACCCTCGATCCTGTTCTCGGCCTCGAGCAAAATATCTGCGTTGCCGGCCAATCCATGGCATAGACAGAACGCAGTATCGCGCGCACGGAGCGCATCAACGACGATAGCGCGCGTGGTGCGGAGAGCAAGTTCAGCCTCTTCGCGGAGGAGAATATTTCGAGTTATCTGCCACGCCCTCATGCGGGAGAGCGCGATTCCCGGTGCACCATTACACCAGGCGGAAGCGAAGACGCGACGTCTGGCCGCATCAGGCGGCCGGAAATCTCGCCAATTCCCTGCCTCGCGATCAAAGTGTTGGCGCTCGTAGAAGAACGCTTCTTCCGCGGCAGCGGCAAATCGTTCTTCGCTGACTTCCGTCGACAACTCAAGCAGCGCGAGTGCAATCCCGGCAGTTCCATGGGAGAATCCCGTCAGATTTTGCCGTCGCCGCACACTCGTCGATGGCCAAGAGATCCCGGACTTGCTTTTTTGTGCATCACGCAAGAGTCGATCTCCAAGGCTCGCAGCGGATTCTATTGCCTTCTCTTGACCAAGTTCCTTCGCCAACAAGAGCAGGCTAATGATTATTCCGGCTTTACCCGAAAGCAAATCGGGTTCGAGGCGGCTCAGATGGGTCAGCCCTTTTGATATCCTTCCGGCCATTGCGCGGGCGCTGTATTCGATCTCATCATTTTCCAGTAGATGGGCAACCCGGAGGGCCGCGAGCGCGACACCACACTTTCCTGTATATAAACCGAACCGCAAATAGGGCTCGGTCGCATTCGTGCTCAAAAGGGCGTGGCGCACTGCACCCAAGGCCGTTCGCCGAAACTTCTCCGAGGGTGCAAGCGCATGCAACTGCGCCAGAAAAAGTCCTATCCCGCCGGTGCCCGCATAGAAGTCTGAACCTAACGTTCGACACTCCGAGGCCGCTGACGTTTCACTTTCGTTGTTGGGATCGGACACTACGCCCGCCCACGTACACGCGTCCCGATACCAGAAAGCATCCCGGCAAAGAGCGTCCCCGATTTTCGCCGCAAGAGAGAGGGGGTGTTCCTCACGATGCAAAACGTTCGGATTGAGTGAGCGATGTGTAGGTTCATGCGAGAAGCCAAGAGCGATGCCAGGCTCTGCCGATTGCGGATTCTGATAGGGGCGATCGAGGAGAATTCCTGCTTCGAGAAAGCGGCTCTCCACGGCATCGAATCGTGCGCGAATCGATTTCACTCTCTGGCGATGAGCCGACACGAGAGCTTCGGCAATCAGACTGCATCGATGGAGACCAAAACTTTGCATTCCGCCAGGGTCTTCTGCGAACCCCAATCCCGGCATAAGAGCGAGCGTTAGGGCAGGAACCCTCGCCTTGGTCCCCTTGGGCAGTTCTTGGTAAAGGTGTCCAATGATGTGCCGAATCGCATCAGCATCTCGCCGCTGGCAATAGAGGACGGCGGCATCGGCGCGCCGGTAAGCCTGAGGGTCCTTCAGGGTTTTGAAACGGAAGGCGACTTGTTCTTCACTCAACGCATCCGTTAGTTGGCCCATGAGCCAGAGGGCATCAGCTGGATCAAGATTCCAATAGAGCCGGATTAGATCGGGCTTCTCCTCTAAAAAGGGCCTGGCTCCCGTGGCAACATAATAGCCCGGAGAAATTGACGACTCTTCCTTGGGAAAATGAACGGCAACGGCTTGCCTTGGTTCGAGAGGCCTTGGATGCAAAGCCTCAAATTCCGCAAGTACTGTCAGACCGCTCTTAGTCACGGTCGCCGTTTCACCGGCGTGAAGCGTCTTCACCTGCCAACCCTCGTCCCAATAACCCGTTCCACGGTTGGCTTGAGAGAGTGCGCGCACGAACTCGGCTGTTTCGCCCGGATTTGTTCCGCCAGCAAGATCTGTCACGGGCATTGCTCTTCCCTGGGTATAAAAGTCCGAGTAAAGCTGGTGCTGCAGCGCCACCGTCATGCATGCCGCAGCGGCGTCTTCGCTGAGCCGGGCACGGCTGCTTGCATTGAGCGGTTGCGATCTCTGCCCAAACCACGTGTATGAAGTCGCTGAGGTGATTCGGATTGCATCCACAGCCTCTTCGATCTGATTGCGATAGTCGGATCTCATGCAAGTTCCAACTCAAATCCGCAGAGTGTTTCTGCGGCGGCTTGAGGAAACTGAAGAATGTTTGCGCTCAGTTGCAGAAGGCTGACGCCGAACCGATCGAGATCCTGCGATTGCTGGAGACGCTCATACGCGGACTGAATCAAGCGGGCGCCGGCATACTCCAGCGCAGTTGAGAGGAACGAAGCGCGGTCCGCATAATCAAGGCAGGTCGCTGCGCAATATTGGCGCCAGAAACTCCGCAGGACCCGATGCAAAATGGGTGTTATGTCTTTGTCCGCATAGCGCGACGAGACCTCTCCCCCGTTTTCGGGAATCTGCAGCGCCCACCACAGCAGGTGGTCCGAGATCCCGCAGCCGATATCCCATCGGGGATCTCCGACGCAAGCCGTCTCCCAATCGAGCAACTTGATCAGTGAAGCTTTTCGCGGCGATCTCGGGTCTCGAATGAGCCAATTGTTCCATCGGATATCCATGTGAACCATCGCACCTGGCCGCCATGCGACTCTCAATTCGTCGAGCTTTTTCCGAAATCGTGGGAGTCGCCTGGACCATGCGAATGAGGTCAAGGTTCGCCGGACTCACATCGCGGAGGGATTGAAGCGATGGGCGGTGGATTGAGAGAATCCAAGGGGGTTCGGAGGGCATGGCTACATCTCCCATGAGTTGACTGAGATCGATCCGATGCAACAGACCAAGCACATCGCCCATGGAACGGCTGATTGTATTCGAGACTCGTCCACTTTCCGCCAAGTGGCGAGACAGGTCCTTCACGTCACGAAGATATTCGAGAACGAGCACATTCTCTTCGGAGTCGTAGCAAAAGAACCTGGTGAGATGAGGAGCGATCTCGGGGATCTGACTGAGGCTCAAGTAGATCTCTGCTTCACGCTTCATCGTTGCATGATGCGCTACGCCCGTCGATTGTTTTAAAAAATAGTGGGCACCGCGCAGCCGGGAAACTCGCCGATTGCAGTTTCTCGAGCTCGTGTCTTCGACAACGATCTGGCCGTTGACGATGGAAGCCGGTGATAGCAATCGATGCCGAATGAGAACCGGAAGGCATCCAGCTAGAGTTAGCGGCGGCCGCAAGGAATGCACGGATAAATTCGAAGGTTACTGCGCCAGAATTGCACAGTCCGAACGAAAGATTCCCGTGGGAGTGCAACCCGTTCTGCCGGCACCTTCTGTAATTAGGCAAAGAATGCTCGCCGTACAGATTCTCTTCGCCGTGCATGTTCCGGTTGATGGATGTGGATCGTAGTTCTGGCGCACCAGCATCTGGAGCCCAAGTCCTTGGTGAAATAATGTGTCGGTATGGCGGCTAGCCAAATCTCCCTGGAGGAACTCTTTCGCCTTTCGAGGTGCTTTTTTAGGTGCCATCGTTAGTTACCTCCGTAGTTGCCTTTCGGCGAATGCGTCGAATGGTAACCTCGGAGGTTCGAAATTGCAACAACAAATTCTTCGAAAGTGCGACGTGCACAATACGGAGTTTTCCCAAGGGTTCAGACAAACTTGAAGGCTCAACCTTTGTTGTGCCAGCAACGTCGAGCATCACAGAAACGTCGAGCATCACAGAAACTTGGACGCGCACGATTCTATTTCTAAGTAAGAAACATACCAGATAGCTGCGCGATTTTGGATCGAGTTTCGCAGCTCAGCAGGACAGCATGAACACTGACTTCGGAGAGCGGGCGATTATCCGGGGTCAGACGCGCGACCTGACACTCCATGAGCGCCTTGCCGTGTCGTGTGATCTCGTTCACCAAGGAGTAGTCTTCGCCGGCGGCTTTCGACTACCCGTATGTGACAGCCGTCACGGAGCACGCCTGTTTCCACGTAACGATATGGGGATGTACTAGGAGCGCTGTCCTGCCGATATCTGAGTCTTTTTGGGCTCCACCAAACTGCAATCCGACCCAGCCACGTGAATAGGATCAGAGGAATTGGCTGTGATGTCCTATTCGCTGGGCGCTCAGGTCCTCGGAAAGCATGCCACAAGCCGACTTCCGGATACAAATTCGGGCTCGACGAGTGACTTGGCGATGACCTTCCCGTCAACCTGAATTTCCAGTCTTCACTGGAGGCATGTTCATTTGCGAACAAGGGTGAGCGGCCACGTACAGTTAACTTGAGGAAATTCCTAATGCTCTTCGGTGGAATTCGGACTTTGCCTCGCCGTCTCTGACGTCATAACCCAAGATTCATGCCCTGGATACGAGCGTTCTCCAGCGCGACGTGGGCTGAAAAAAGACTTGGCAGTCGAAATGCTCACTCTGTAATATTCGGCGGCCCCCTCTTTCCCATTCAACCGGAGGCGCTCATGCGAGTTTTGCTCCAGGATATCCGCTTCGCATTCCGGCAAATCATCCGCAACCCTGCCTTCTCCGTCACTGCCGTCCTTTCGCTTACGCTTGGCATTGGCGCCACGGTCGCGGTTTACAGCATTCTTTATGACGCTGTGCTTCACCCCTGGCCGTATGCCGGGATCGAACGGATCAGCGACGTCTGGATTACGGACAATGCCGGGCATGAAGGAACCTGGGACCTCACTGGCCAGCAGATTCGGCAATTGCGTCAGGCCCATGCTGTGGAAGATGTGGTCGTCTCCAACTATACGACCCGGACAGTGACGGGCAGCGACGTTCCAGACGACGTGATCGTTGACGAGATGTCGGGATCCCACTTTCAGTTTCTAGGACTGACACCTCTTCTTGGGCGGTACATCATGCCGGCCGATGCTCCGGATGGGCAAGATCCCCAGCCTGTCGCGGTTTTGAGCTACAAGTTCTGGCAGAGGCATTACCGGGGCGACCCCACGATTGTTGGAAAAACTATCCAACTCAACCACAAGACCTACGTGATCCTGGGCGTGATGCCGGTGCGCTTTACCTGGAGAGACGGAGACGTTTACGTCCCGCTAAAAATGGAATCAGACCAGACGCATCGGTACGGTCCCGAGATCAAGTTGAAGCCGGGCGTCAGTTTCGATTCTGCCGCTGCTGAATTCACTCCTCTTTTTCAGCAGTTCGATAAACAAACGCCGAACGTCTTTCCGAAGCAATTCAAAATCAGCGTGCGCGGGATGGCGGATACCTACACCCGCGATCTGAAGAAGACAATGTACCTGCTTTTTGGGGCGGTCGCGTTGCTGCTCGCGATTGGGTGCGGCAATGTCTCAATTCTCCTCCTTGCGCGCAGCGCGGCCCGACAACATGAGTTTGCTATCCGCTCCGCCGTTGGCGCGAGCCATATTCGGATCGTGCGCCAACTTCTCACCGAGGCGCTTCTGTTGTCTGGTATTGGAGCTGGGTTGGGAGTTCTGGTCGCTTATCAGTCGATCCGGTTCATTGTTCCCAGGCTTCCGGATCACTCGTATCCCTACGAAGCCGACTTCCACATCAACCTGCCTGTTCTATTTTTCAGCGTGGGCCTCGCGCTCCTCAGCGGGATTGTGTTCGGACTCTTTCCCGCGCTGCAATCGTCGCGACCTGAGATCAGCCAGGTGATGGCTGCGGGTACTCGCCGCCTCACTGGAAGCGTTAAGGGAAGGCGCATACACACCGCTCTTATCGCGGGTCAGATCGCTCTCACTCTCCTGTTGATGACGGCAGCCGGCGCGGCAATTCAGAGCTTTGTTCGAATGAACAACATTCCGCTGGGCTATGAGCCGCAGAATACGATGTCCGTGATCATTCCCATTGGGGAAACCGCTCATACGACATGGACAGATCGCGCCCAATTCATCGCCCAACTCAGGGACAAGATCGCGGCAACCCCCGGTGTCCTTTCTGCCGGAATCTCCACAAATGCCACTCCGCCCAACAGCGGGTTTACGCTTCCCGTTGAAATCCTGGGTAAGCCCGCCGCTCAAACCCAGGAGGCGCACGTTGAGTTCGTCAGCCCCGAATACTTCTCCACATTGCGGATTCCGTTCCGCACCGGACGCGTCTGGGATCAGGCCGAGATCGCGCGTGGAGCTACTCTGGTCCTCGTGAATCAGGCATTCGTGCGCCACTACCTTGCGGGCGAAGATGCCGTGGGGCGTTCGCTGCGCGTGCCCCGGTTCGCAACACTTCCTCCCATGCTGTTAGCCGCAAAGGGAATTACAGGGTGGCTGCAGATCATCGGTGTCGTGAACGATTCGGTGGATGACGGGCTAGACAAGCCAGTCGCGCCGGCGATGTACGCGCCTTACACGCTGGTGATGCCTCCCTTCACGCAGGTCCTGGTTCGCACCCAGGGCGAGCCCCTTGCGCAGCTCCACAGTATTCGACAGCAGATCGCAACTATTGATCCTGACCAGCAGGTGGGAGGAGAGATCCGCGACCTTCAGGGCTGGATCCAGCATGAACCGGAATTTGAACGCGGACGACTCATTTCGATCCTCTTCGGAGCATTTGCCTTTCTGGGGCTCTCTCTCGCTGCAGTTGGCCTCTATAGCGTCGTCTCTTACACCGTCCTGCAACGGACGAGCGAGCTCGGCGTACGCGTCGCTCTCGGAGCGCGCCGCCGCGACGTGCTGCGCCTCGTCGGCTTCTCCGCCGGAACTAGCGTCGGAATTGGAATCGCTGTGGGACTCGCTCTAAGTCTCGGTCTCAATCGGCTGATCGGGCGATGGATCGAGACTGGAACGCGCGATCCGTTCATGATCCTGACAGTATCGCTCGTTCTCATTGTCGTCGCTGCGCTTGCCTGCATCATCCCGGCCCGCCGCGCCACACGTATTGATCCCATGACCGCTCTACGCTGCGAATAGTTCAGTTCGAATTTCGTTAAAGCCTTCATCGGGAGTGATTTCTAGATCGAATAAAGTACCCTGCGACGGCATCGCGACAGTTTTCTCCGGCGGCCGATCTCCGGCCGAACCGCTAAACACTCGCCGACTTGAACGAAGCCGCCAGGGCGGCGGACGCTCACGCGTATTCCTGAACCGGCCTGGATAGGCTGGCGACTAGCTTTGGTTACAGGGAAGGAGGTCCCCTGTGACCCATCTACGTCA
>Ga0163162_10007325_pt1 | contig 10725 bp, 10 predicted proteins | sample S55metaG_FD_115310 | JGI IMG/M metagenome (GOLD analysis project Ga0163162, IMG submission 115310) | Switchgrass rhizosphere microbial communities from Kellogg Biological Station, Michigan, USA - S5-5 metaG | ecosystem: Host-associated > Plants > Roots > Rhizosphere > Soil | place: USA...
ATGCCGAGGCCGTTGGCGCGGGCTGCCATCACCGCCTGCACCAGCACCGGAACGAAGGCAGCGCGGCCCGGCAACTGCGCGATGCCGGTGTCCTTGGCGAGATCGTTGAGGCCAAGGACGAAGCCGGCAAGGCGCGTACCGGCGGCGCAAGCGGCGATGCGTTCCAGCGCGAGCACCGCGCGTGGCGTTTCGATCATCACCCACAGCACGACGTCTGCGGCATAGCCCGCCGCGTCCATCGCCGATGAAAGGGCGGCAATGTCTTGCGGGCTATCGACCTTGGGTGCCAGCAGCGCCTCGATCGGAGTGGCGGCCAGCGCGGCGAGGTCTTCGTGGCCCCACTCGGTCGCCAGCCCGTTGATCCGTGCGATAAGGCGGCGGTGGCCGAAACCGCCTGCCGCAACTTCAGCCGCCAGCGTGGCGCGGGCCTCTGCCTTCATGTCCGGCGCGACGGCATCTTCCAGATCGAGCGCCACCGCATCGCAATCGAGCCCGCGTGCCTTTTCGATGGCGCGGCGGTTGCTGGCCGGCATGTAGAGGGCCGAGCGAAGGGGGCGGGCGTCAGCTTGCGGGCTGGCGGGCTTTGGCATTTGCGGGTTCCTCCACCGAATCGAGGCGTCCTTCCTCGCGGGTGGGCATAGGGGCGAGGAAGCGCAAGACAAGCGTCAGCGCCATCCATGCCGCGGCGGCGCGCTGGGCAAAGGGCAGACCGCCCCAATCAGCCGCGGCGCCCCACACCCATGCGCCCACGGCCATGCCGCCGAACGTGATCGCCTGATAGATCGACAGGCACCGGCCGAGGATGGCTTCGGGTGAGCGCAACTGCATCGCCACGTTCAGGCTGGTCATCGCCGCGACCCAGCCTGATCCGGCGATGAAACTGGCCACCATGGCTTCGGGCAAGCCGCGCGCGAACGACAGTAGCAGCATGGCAACCACGAAGGCGATCGTGGCGCCGGTGACGACCAGTTCGCTGCCAAAACGCCGGCGCGCCTTGCTGACCCAGAAGGCGTTGACGATCGAACCAATGCCGAACGCGCCGAGCATCAGCCCGAAATCCAGCTCCTTGCCGTGGATCTGGTCGCGCGCGATAGCGGGCATCAGCGCTTGGATGGCGGCCGCGCCAAAGCCGAAGACCAGGCCACGCAACAGCACCTTGCGGATGGGCGCCGATTGCCAGCAAAATTCGATGCCGACGCGGATCGAGGCCAGCATCGGCTGGCGGACGGGGCGTGGAGCTTCAGCCTTCCACATCCATAGCACTAAGATCATACCGATATAGCTGACCGCGTTGATCGCAAAGGCGAGGCTGGTGCTCCAGATCGAGATGAGGATGCCGCCCAGCGCCGGGCCGACGCTGCGGGCGAGGTTGAACGACATGGCATTGAGGGCGATAGCCTGCGGCAAATCGGTGCGCCCTACCTGCATCCGCACCGAGGCCTGCCACGCCGGCCCGTTCAGCGCAGTCCCCATGCCGACCAGTAGGGTCATCACCAGCAGCGACCATGGTCCGATGTGCCCGGTGTAGCCCATGGCGGCCAGCACCGCGGACACGACAAGCATCCCGGTCTGCGCCCACAGCATCACCCGGCGGCGATCGTAATTGTCAGCGATGGCTCCGGCGAATACCCCCAGCACCAGGATCGGGATGGTGACCGAGGCCTGAACCAGAGCCATGAAAACGTGGCTGGTGGTCAGTTCGGTCATCAGCCAGGCGGCGGCGGCTGACTGGATCGTCGAACCAAGGCTGGAAAACAGATTGGCGATCCAGATTGATCGGAATGCCGGATAGTGCAACGGAGCGAGGGCCGAGCCTTCGCGGTGGGTGCGAGGCGTGCCGGCGTTCACAGGATGTAACGCAGCCGGATCGTGGTCGCCATCTGCCTCTCACCCAGGGCGAAGGCGGCTGCAGCAAAACGCGGCGGGCCAAAGCGGACCGGCGCATCGCGCGAGAAGCCGAAGCCTTCGGTAGGCACCATCAAAACCTTGTCGAGCCGTCCGTTGGCGTTTTCATCGTGGAACAGCGCGATGGCATAGCGACCAGGCAGAACCTGCCGGAATTGGAGTGTGCTCGCCTGCGCCGGCACCGTCTGACGGAAAGCGTGCGGATCGTGCTGGCAATCGGGAAACGACTTTGGGTCGGCGGTAAGACACGCCTGCACGAGCCCTTTGTGCGAACGCAATCCGGCGAGATCGACAGTAACGGTCGTCGGTTCGGGTAGCGCCGCGCCGAGCAGCGCCGGGAGCGCGATCAGAGGCAGGAGGGACTTTGCATTCATGGCGCGGCGATTCCGCGATCGGTTCCGCACCAGTGGTCCCAGAAGCGGAAGTAGAGGCCGTAGTTGCACCGGTAATGCTCGTGATGGCGATGATGGTGGCTGGCCGTTATCAGCCAGTGCCCAGCCGGCGAATGAACGAGCGGGCGGGGGAACATTTCCCAACCCATGTGATTGGTCACACCCATCACCGTCATGACCAGCAGCACAAGGCCTAGCATGCCGATGTGGATGGGGATCACGAAGACCAGAGCAGGTACGAACAGGCCGACGACGGCGGCTTCGACCGGATGGAAGTTCATCGCCGCCCATGCGGTGGGCGGGCGGCTGGCGTGGTGAATCGTATGGATCGCACGGAACACTGCCGGGCGGTGCATCCAGCGGTGGGTCCAGTAGAACCAGCTGTCGTGAAGCACGAGGAACAGCAGCAGCGATACCGGCATACACCACAGCGGATAGGCCGCAGGATCGGTGTAGATCTTCGTCCAGCCGCGTTCCTGCCAGCCCCATGCGACGACGCCCGCGGGCACGCCATAAATCGCTGCGGAGGCCAGGCTCCAGCCGATTTCGCGGCGGATCTGGCGGCCCTGCCCGGCATAGTGGCCGGGGCGGACCTTGTGCGTCAGCGCCGCGAACAGGCCGCTGGTGGCGAGGTAACGCACCGCCACGATCACCGTCATCGTGATGGCCGAAGCCCACACGCCGGTCATCTGGCGGGGCTGTTTGCTGACGAAGTTGACACAGTTGACACGGTCCTGAGGGAAAACTCGGTGCCCCCGGAATGCCGCGCGTAAAATGGAGTGTCGGCGGGGCGAGGTGAACGGATCATGGCCCTCCTATGCCAATGTGCGGTGCAGTAGGACAGCCATGATTGCGCCGGCAAGGTGATGTTTTTTTGGCGGGGGGCGGCGTTGCCCATCCACGAAAAAGGCCGCCCGAAATGCCGGACGGCCTTTCTTGTTCTATCGGATGCCTGCGCGATCAGACCGCGCGGCGGACCTTGTTGCGGTGCGCGCCGACGGCGTTGGGGCCGCGCGGGCGGGCATGGCGCTGCTGGCTGTCGCGGTCGCCTTCGGGACGAGGCGCGCGGTCGCCGGCGGGCGCGGCGCGGTCGGCGTGGACCGGGTTGCGCACCGGACCGCGCTCATCACGACGTTCGTTATTGCGCGGATCGGCGGTGTTGCGCGGGTTCGGATCGCGCGGACGGCCATCGCGACCCTGGGCCATGCCGCCGTGCGAGCGCCGGTCGTTGCCGCCGCCGTTGCCACGGGGCCCACGGGCGCCGGCACCGCTTCGACCACGGGCATCGCGTTCTTCGCGGCGGGCGTCCTGTGCGGCTTCTTCGGGCTTGCGGCTGGGCGCCGGCAGGCGCGAAGCTTCGGTCAGGAAGTTTTCGGGCAGCGACAAGGGCATCAGCTTCACATCGGTCAGTTTTTCGATGTCCTTGAGGTAGGCCTTTTCATCCGGAGCGCAGAAGCTGATGGCGACGCCATCGGCCCCGGCACGCGCGGTGCGACCGATGCGGTGAACGTACTGCTCGGGCACGTTCGGCAGTTCGAAGTTGAACACGTGGCTGACGCCCGTGACGTCGATACCGCGCGCGGCGATGTCGGTGGCGACGAGGATCGGGCACGAACCCTGGCGGAACGCGTCGAGCGCGGCGGTGCGCTGGGCCTGGCTCTTGTTGCCGTGGATCGCACGGGCGCTGATCTGGGCGGACGAGAGGTGGCGCACGACACGGTCTGCACCGTGCTTCGTGCGGGTGAACACCAGCGCCTTGTCGATCGTCTTGTCGGCCAGCATGGCGCGGATGCGCAGCGTGAGCAGAGCCTGCTTTTCCGACTGGTTCACGAAAGTGACGAACTGATCGACGCGATCGGCGGTGGTCGATTGCGGGGCCACTTCGACGCGGACCGGGTTGTTGATGAACTGCTTGCCGAGATCGGCGATCGCCTTGGGCATGGTGGCCGAGAAGAACAGGCTCTGGCGGTCCTTCGGCAGCAGGTTGGCGATACGCTTCAGCGCATGGATGAAGCCGAGGTCCATCATCTGGTCGGCTTCGTCGAGCACGAAGATTTCAACGCGGCCGAGTGTGAGCGCGCGCTGGTCGATCAGATCGAGCAGGCGACCGGGCGTGGCGACGAGGATGTCGACACCGGGAACGAGGCGACGCGCCTGCTTGCCGACGGGCACGCCGCCGAACACGCAATCGACCACGAGGCGCAGGTTCTTCGCATAGGCCGCCATGTTTTCGGCGATCTGCGCGGCGAGTTCGCGGGTGGGCGACAGCACCAGCATGCGGCACGAGGCGGGTTTGCGCGGCATGGGGTTGGCGGCGAGGCGGTGAAGCGAGGGCAGCGCGAACGCGGCGGTCTTGCCGGTGCCGGTCTGCGCGATGCCGAGCAGGTCACGGCCTTCGAGCAGGGCAGGGATCGCCTGACGCTGGATCGGCGTCGGTTCCGTATAACCCTTGGTTTCAAGAGCATGGAGAATGGGCTCGGCAAGGCCGAGTTCACGGAAATAGGACATGGTTTTACTGCTTTCTGGAGGCGCGGTGCCATGGGCACGACGCGCGGCTTCTGGACGCGTCAGGGGTCGAACGTGCGACCCATGCGTGAAGGGGAAGCTGGTGGGGCAAAACCGTTCGGCCGGGGCGGATCACGCCATAGGGCGGACCTCACGCTTGCTCCGGACTGCGGCGGAAGTACCGCTCGCCAATCTTGCTGCGGCGCACATAGGCACGATTGCGGCGAAGCGCAAGTAAATTACGTCTGCCGGATGCTTCCCACCCTGCGGGCGTGGCCCTATGGTTGCGCCATGCACCTGTTGTCCCGCCTTTTGGCGACCGCCCTGATCCTTGCTCCGACGATGGCGTTCGCAGCCCCGTCTGCACCGGAGCGGCGGATGATCGCTGCGGTCGATGCGCAACAGGGGCGGACGCTGGCGCTGCTCGAACGCATGGTGAACCAGAATTCGGGCAGCCGGAACATCGCGGGTAACAAGGCGATGGCGGCGATGTTGACGCCGGAGTTCGAGGCGCTGGGATTTGCGGTAAGGTGGATACCGATGGAAGCGACGGGCAGGGCCGGGCACCTTGTCGCCACCCACCAGGGCAAGGCGGGCGGCAAGCGGCTGCTGCTGATCGGGCATATCGACACGGTGTTCGAGGCGGATTCGCCCTTTCAGACGTTCCGCCGGGATGGCGACAAGGCCATGGGGCCAGGGGTGGCCGACGACAAGGGCGGCGTGGCGGTGATGCTGGCAGCGCTGCGCGCGATGAACGCGGCCGGCACGCTGAAGGACGCCAATATCGTGGCGTTCCTGACCGGCGACGAGGAGGATTCCGGCACGCCGCAGGATGTGGCGCGCAAGGATCTGGTCGCGGCGGGCAAGGCGGCGGACGCGGCGCTCGATTTTGAGGGGCTGGCGCAGGAAAACGGCGCCGACATCGGCTCGATCGCGCGGCGCTCGGCGCAGGACTGGACGATCACGGTTACGGCGAAGTCCGGCCATTCCAGCGGAGTGTTCGGCGAGAATGGCGATGGTGCGATCTATGCGCTGGCGCGGATCGTGGCGGCAATGCGTGCGGAAATTCCTGAAGCGAACCTGACGCTGAACGTGGGCCTGATTGCGGGCGGTGCGCAGGCCGTGCTGGCGAGCGACGAGGCCCACGCGAGCGCGGCGGGCAAAACAAACATCATCGCGGCGCAGGCGGTCGCACGCGGCGATTTGCGCACGCTGTCACCCGAACAGAACGACCGCGCCATTGCGAAGATGCGTGCGATTCCGGCGCGAGATTATCCCGGCGCGCAGGCAACGCTCTCGATGGGCGATGGATATCCGCCGATGGCACCCACGGCGGGCAACCGAGCACTGCTCGATGCGCTGAACGGGGTGAACGCGACAATGGGGCTGCCCGCGATGGGTGCGCTCGATCCGATGAAGCGCGGGGCTGGCGATATCAGCTTCGTGGCGGCCGATGTGGCGGGGCTGGTGGGGCTGGGGCCTGCCAGCACCGGCGACCACACGCCTGCCGAGACCGTGGATGTGCCGAGCATATGGCGGCAGGCAAAGCGGGCGGCGCTGTTGATGAGCCGGCTGGCTGCGCAAAAGCGATGAGCGAGGCGCATCCGCCCAGCCCGTGCGTGCAGGTGTGCGTGCTGGCGAACGACCTGTGCGGCGGATGCGGGCGCACGATGGACGAGATCGAGGCGTGGTTTACCGCGAGCGTGGCGGAAAAACACGCGATCCTCGCCGAGGTTGCACGCCGGGCCGGTTAGAGCGACAGCGTCAGATCCAGATAGCCGTAGGCGGTGTTGCCGGTGGCCGGGGCGTTGGGCGCATTGCGCAGGACGCCGTGCTTGAACAGGAAAGCCGCGCCGGTTTCGGCTTGCAGCAGATCGGGCACGATCCAAGTGCGGACCCGCGCATCGATCTGGTGCCCGGCAAAGCGGCCGGACTTACCGGTGGCGTCCTTTACGCCGGTATTCGAGAACGAGTCCCGGCTATCCTCCAGCCACAGGGCGCGGTAGGTGATGCCGCCGTCAGTGCGCTTCGAGGGCGTCAGTTCCAGCCGGAGGCCGGGCGAAACGATGTTGGCGCGACTGAGTGCACCATAGAGCGCGGTGGGCCCGAAATCGAAGCGGCGCGATCCAAACAGCGTATCGAAGCGTCCATACTTGCCGGGCTTGCCGCCGTCGCCGCTGACGCCGTCCATCAGCACGGCGGCGCGGGGGTGCCAGCCTTTTTCGAAAGTGTAGCCCACTTCGCCATGCGCGAACCATGCGGAGACATCCACATCGGCAAGATCGGCGGCGCCGGTCGAGCGGCGGACCTTGCCGAACTGATAGGCGGCTTCTGTATCGTGGTCCCACTTGCCAGCCTGCGGTTTGGCATAGAGTCGCGCGCCGACGGTGCCGATGCGGCGGTTGCGGGTGAGGCGAGTGGGGGTGTCACGCTCGGCCAGCCCGAAGGCATAGGCTTCGACTGTGCCGCCGAGCACCTTGGGGATGGTGACGTCCGCGCCATAGAATTGTAGCGCGGTGCTTTCGCTGTCCCACTTCACGCGGTTGTCGCGGATGCCCTGCGCGTCGTCCGGCAGGCGGATCTGGGGGAGGGTGTAGAAGGCCTGCAGCCGCTTGCCGTCGCCGGTCGTCCAATCGAGGTTGGCGCCGGTGAAGCTGTTGGTGGTGTTGCGAAAGCGGTTGCGCGCGACGAGACGCCGCGAGCCGATGTCCATGGTGAAGCGTCCGGCGGTGAGCAAGCCCTTGCCGCCCTTCGCACCCTTCGACCAGTCGCCGAGTTCGGCGCGGACATAGGCCTGCACCAGTTCCAGGGCGTTGACTTCGCCGGTGCCCGCGCTGGAATTGATCGCCTGGCCATAAGCTCGCGCGTCCCACATTTCCGCGCCGAAGCGGACGGGGCCGGCGTCGTATTCGGCGGCGATCGCGGTGCGCAGCGAGAGCATGGAATCGCCGGTGGCGATGTTGGGGCGGAACTGGCCGTCGATGCCTTCGACCCGCGCGCGGACGGTGGCGGTGATGACGAGATTGTCCGGCGCGCCAACGGCCTGTGCCAGCGGTCCCTGCTTTGCGGCGGCGGGGGCAGATACGAGGCCTGATGCTGCAATCGCGATCAGGAGGGCTCTGTTGGTCACAGTCGCTTCCTTGGCTTTATGTTTGGTCCTCCCCGCGCGGGGTAGGGTGTGCGGTAACGGCCTATGGCAGGCAAGCATGCTATATTCCAATGGATATTGCATCGAAGCGGAACAATGGAGCTTGCCAGCATGGCGGCCTGCCCCTAGTGCAAAAAACGTCACTTGGGGAGTAGCCGCCGTGCGCCAGCACGGTCCCCCGCGTCAACATGCTTGGCCGAGAGGCCATGGCGCAGGCGGCAGGGCCGATCCCGGCCCTACCGGGCGAGACCAATGACAGTACGCTTTTCGCTCGGCCGGGCGGAAGGGCGGACTGTCATTGTCTCGATACCTCGCCCGGCCCCGGAATTTGCCATGATAGATTTTTCCGCCATCACCACCTCCACCGCCGTGGTCGCGCTTGCCGAAATCGGCGACAAGACGCAATTGCTGGCGATCGTGCTCGCCACCCGCTTCCGCAAACCGTGGCCGATCGTCGCGGGCATCCTTGCCGCCACGCTGGTCAACCACTTCCTTGCCGCGCTGGTGGGGTCGACCGCAGCCAGCTTCCTCGACAGCCAGTGGTTCCGCATCGCGGTAGCCCTTGGTTTTGTCGCTATGGGGCTGTGGACGTTGGTGCCTGACAAGCTGGACGACGAGCAGGATGCCAAGCCCGCACGGTTCGGAGCTTTCCTGACCACGCTGGTGTCGTTCTTCCTGGTAGAGATGGGCGATAAGACCCAGGTCGCTACGATCGCGCTGGGCGCGCAGTATCATGATGCCGTGGCGGTAACTTTAGGCACGACGATGGGCATGATGCTGGCCAACGTGCCGGCGGTGTTCCTGGGTCACGAACTGATCGCTCGGGTGCCGTTGAAGACCGTGCGCATCGTCGCCGCCACGCTGTTCGTGGTGATGGGGCTTTACCTGCTGGCCAGCACGCTCGGCTGGCTCTGATCGCTCAGTCGGCCGCTCCCCATGCAGAACAGTGCGGATCGGCCCCGATGAGCGAGCGACGCAGCGAGGCGCGGGCGAGGCGTTCAACCTCTGCCTTGCGCCGCGCGGCGGCCATCGGCAGCGCGGGGGCCGGGCGGACGATCTCCGCGTCGTAGCCATCGGCCACGATCACACCGCAGCCGTGCGGCAGGAACACCTCGGTTTCGAGGCAGGCGCGATCGAGGTGCGGGGCAAGGCCCCAGTAGAAGCGGTCGCAATGATCGAGATAATCGGTCCACTTGGCGTCGCCGAGCAGATCGGCCCGGCTGATCTTGATTTCGACGATAACGATCCTGCCCTTGGCATCGATTCCCATCAGGTCTGCCCGGCGCCCCGATCGCAGCGGCATTTCAGGCAGGCACCAGATGTCGTTGCGGGCAAACAGACGGCAGATGCCGCGCGCCACGCCGAGTGCGGCGCGTTCTTCGGCGGCGGGGGGCAGCAGGGCTGCGTTCGATTCGGCCATGTCGGCCAGCATAGGAACAAATTGGGAACGAGTAAAGCGGCCGGCTCAGGCCCTGCGCTTCACCCCCAGCGGCGGGATCAGCGCCAGCAGGGCCGCCCGCGCCGTCTGGAATTCCTGCCACAGCGCCATGGCGGCGGCCGTGGCCGATACGCCGCGCGCGTGAACGGCGAGGAGCGCAGACAGGCCGGGCTCCATGATGGCAGCCAGATCGTCCACGCCTTGGCGCGCCAGATCATAGCGCCAGCCGCCGGTATCGCGCATGATCGCCGGGAAATTGCGAACTTCGGCCTTGCGCGCTTCGGGCGAAAGGCCGGCCAATGTGCAGACGACGCCGGCGGCATCATGCAATGCCGACCATTTCATCGACATGGCGCTGAGCGCGGCGTGCCCGAAATCGGCCCGGCCCGAACCGGGCAAGGCACCGGCCATGATCCCGGCCGGCGGACCGGAAGAGTCGCCGGACAGGCCGGGAAGATTCGGAAAACTCGCCATGCGACGATCGTTACACGACTCGTCGCTACCAAATCGCTAATCAGCCACGTGAGGGGCGCGAAAACCACTGGCAAGGCGCCTCGGGCGCTGCTACGTGCCACAGCCCACGCACCCGTAGCTCAGCTGGATAGAGTACTGCCCTCCGAAGGCAGGGGTCACAGGTTCGAATCCTGTCGGGTGCACCACTTTCCCCATTTTCTGTTCAATCTGGCAGGCGGCATTTGGTGACCTGCGCGTGCGTGCCGTTTCCTGACGGGTATCGGACCTGCCATGGATATTACGCCAAATCGTCATGCGGGCATGCAAAGGCTCGGCCCATTCGGAAATTCGGCAAGTTTCCAGGGGACCAATCGTGCCAGTAGCAAATACCGTCACCATCATCGATTCGCGCGCAGGCGATGTCGCCGCGATCGTCGCGAGCCTGCCCGCTGGCGCGACCGTGTTCGTGCTCGATCCCGCGCGTGACGGGTTGGCGCAGATCGCCGGCTTGCTCGCCGGAACACAGGATATTCAGGCGCTTAACATCGTTTCGCACGGTAGCGCGGGCGCGCTGTGGCTGGGCGATGGGGTGCTTGACGGGGCGGGCCTTGCCGACCATGCCGCCGATCTCGCGGCCATCGGCACGCATCTGGCACCGGGCGGCGATATCCTGTTGTACGGTTGCGACGTGGCGGCTGGCGCGACCGGAGCGGCCTTTATCGATTCGTTGGCGGGTCTGACCGGGGCTGACGTGGCGGCGAGCACCGACCTCACCGGTTCGGCAGCACTGGGCGGCAACTGGACGCTGGAAGCGCACAGCGGCGCCATCGAGGCGCAGTCGCTGGTGGTTGGCGGATTTTCGGGTCTGCTCGACGTGATCAACG
>Ga0163162_10007326_pt1 | contig 10725 bp, 8 predicted proteins | sample S55metaG_FD_115310 | JGI IMG/M metagenome (GOLD analysis project Ga0163162, IMG submission 115310) | Switchgrass rhizosphere microbial communities from Kellogg Biological Station, Michigan, USA - S5-5 metaG | ecosystem: Host-associated > Plants > Roots > Rhizosphere > Soil | place: USA: Michigan...
GGACGACCTCTGTGCACCGCATGGCCAACCTCCTGCAGATTTCCTCGGCCTACGGTCGTGCGATGGAGTCGCTGAATCGCACCAGGATGTGTGAAGTGCTTTATCCGGTCCTGTTGGAACGGATGCGGACGCAAAGTATCAAGCGCGAAGAAGCCGACGCGGTGATTGCGTCGTGCGCCGAAGGCTATCCGTTTCCGACGAATCTGGACAGGGATCCGCCGCTAGGTGGCCTCGCTCCGGAGAGTCAGCAGGGATTGTTCCGCCGGGCGCTGACAGAGCTATGGAGCATGGACAGGTTCGTAGCCGCAATTCGTGAGCAGGCTGAACGGCGCGAGGCGTAGGAATTTTTAGCGAGCAGGCCAAGGGCCCTCTGCTTTGCGTCGAATCACTGTTGAGTGATCTGTCGGCTGCCGTGGACCGACGTGAAAGTGACACGACTTCGGCAGCGTTTTGTCAATCCGCCTGATCTGCCGCGCCGATCGGACGCGCGTGAGCGGGCCTGGGCCAGACGGCCGAAGCACCGCCGCCACCTTCGCCACTCGACTGCCTGTGTCGTCCGCCACCGTCATTGGAAGCCTTACCGGCCATTGCCGGACGCCTTAACGGAATCAAAGGACGCATTGAACGCGCCAGCAAAATTGACGGACATTCGACCGCTCGAGGGTTGCTGAAACGCAATTCGGGTCAATCGGCTGTCTGCCTCTTCCCGCGTCGTTGCTAGTGAACTCTGGCAGCCTTTTCGCTAGCGCAATTCGTGAACGCCGCTAGCAGAATCAGCGAACACCAACGGCGTACGACGCTTCCGGGCAGCCTTCGATATCGGTGTGCAGCGAGAACAACGCGCCCGCAAGCGGCTGGCGTTGCAACGCATCCTCGGAAAGCTTGCGTGTCGCGCTCGTGATGAACAGCGTGCGCATGTCCGGCCCCCCGAACGTGCAGCTTGCCGGCTGCGTGACCGGCATCGGCACCACGCGGTCGATGCGTCCGTTCGGTGCGTAACGCGTCACAACGCCGCCGCCATATTGCGTGCTCCATAGATAGCCGTCGCGATCGACGGTTGCGCCATCGGGAATCCCTGCACCGGGCGCAAGCCGCGCAAATAGACGCCGCTCGCCCGGCTCGCCGGTCACGGTATCGAACGGAAACGCCCAGATCACCGGCTCGATACCGTCGGCGAAGTACATCGTCGCGCCATCAGGCGAGAAGCACAGACTGTTGGGCACCGCCACGCCTTCGATCACGCGCGTGTAACGCCCCGCCTCGAAGCGATACAGCGCGCCCACCGGACCCCGGCCGATGTCATCCATCGAGCCAACCCAGAAGCGGCCCTGCCGATCGCATTTGCCATCGTTGAAGCGCATCTGCGGCTGGCCGGCGTGCGGCGCGTCGAAGCGTTCGAGCGCGCCCGTCGCCGTATCGAAGAAGGCAATGGCCGAACGCAGCGCCACGATGAGGCCGCGCCGCGACGCGCACGGCGCGATCGAGCCGACCAGTTCGGGCATTGGCCAGCTTTCCGTGTGGTCATCGCTCCACTTGCGACGGCGAATCAACTGGCTGCGGATATCGACCCAGTTCAGCGCCTGCTCCGCGGCGGACCAGAACGCGGATTCGCCGAGCACATCGCGCGTATCGCCGACCCGCTCTATCGGGTTCAATGCGCGATCTCCTCCAGCGCACGCCCCGTCACGCGCGGACCGAGCCACGCAACCGTCGTGGCGATGATCGCCATCGCACCGCCGATGAATGCAAATACGCCAGCCTGCCCGAACGCCCGCAGAAAGTAGGCAATGAAGAAGCCCGCGAAAATCGAACTCAGCCGGCTCCACGAAAACACGAAGCCGACCGCGCGCGCCCGCATCCACGTCGGAAACAATTCCGATTGATACGCATGCACGATGGTCGACATCCAGTTGACGACAAGCGTTTGCAGACAACCGACGACGATGAGCCAGCCGGGCGCATCGAGCATGGCGAAGATCGTGCCGATGATGGCCACCGAAATCACGCTGCAAACGAGCTGCCATTTACGCTCGAACCGGTCGATGACGAGCATCACGATGAGCGGCGCAACCGGATAGGTCAGGACGATGAGAAACGTGTATTCGAGGCTGCGCGTGACGAGAATGCCCTTCGCGATCAACAGAGTCGGAATCCAGCTCACGAAGCCGTAATAGCCGATGGTCTGGCAGAAGTTCACGATCATCAGCATGATGGTGCGCACGCGATAAACCGGCCCGAACATCTCGGCGATGCGCCCCTGCGGATGCACCGTGCCGACCACCTTCTCCGGCTCGGGCAAGGGCTTGCCATACTCCGCCTGCACTTTCGCCTCGATCGCGGACAGCACGCGGTCCGCTTCGGCGAGCCTGCCGTGTTGCGCGAGCCAGCGCGGCGACTCCGGCAAGCCGCGCCGCAGGTACAGCACGAGCGCCGCGCCGAACGAGCCGAACAGGATCACCCAGCGCCAGCCATCGAAGCCGAAGGGCCTGGCCGGCACCAACATCCACGCGAGAAAGGCGACGAGCGGCGCGCTGATCTGCGCAAGCCCGTAGAACAGCGCGAACGCCTGGCCACGCGCGCCGCGCGGCGCGAGTTCGGAGATGTAGGTATCGATCGTGATCATCTCGACACCAATGCCGATGCCGCCTATCAGACGCCAGACTTCAAGACCATGCACCGAACCCTGAAACGCCAGGATGAAGGTCGTGACGCTGTACCAGATCATCGAACCGAGAAACACTGCGCGCCGGCCGAAGCGATCCGCGATATAGCTAAAGCAGATCGTGCCGATGAAAAGGCCCACGAACAGCGACGCGAGAAAGGCCGCCAGACCGTTGAGATCGAAAAACGACGCAGTGGTCGAAGTCAGCAGCTTGCTCTGGAACAGACCCGGCGCAATATAGCCGGTGAAGTAGATGTCATATTGCTCAAAGAGGCCGCCCGCAGCGATCAGCATCACGAGCGTCCACATGTGCCGGGTCATCGGCAGGCGGTCCAGTCGTCCGTTGATGGTGCCGGATACGACGCTGGGGTCTACGGAATCCATTGGCTGCTCCGCTAAGACTGACTGATCACCGCGCGATATCGTCGAGGGCAAGGCCCGTCGTGCGTGGTCCGAAGAGCGCAACCGCAACTACGACGATCGCCATCGCCGCGCCGATGAACGCGAACACGCCCGGCACACCGAACTCGCGCAGGAAGAACGCAATGAAGAAGCCAACAAAGATCGACGACAGCCGGCTCCACGAATACACGAAGCCCACCGCGCCCGCCCGCATGCGAGTCGGGAACAACTCGGCCTGATAGGTATGCACGATCGTCGAAAGCCAGTTGACCACCAGCGTCTGCGCGATACCCACCGCGATCAGCCAGCCAGGCGCCTTGAGCATCGAGAAGATCACGCCGATCACCGCTACCGATATCGCACTCCACACCAGTTGCCATTTACGCTCGAAACGGTCGGCAACCAGCATGACGATGAACGGCGCGATCGGATAGAGCAGCACGATCAGGAAGGTGTATTCGAGGCTGCGCGTCACCATGATGCCTTTGGCGATGAGCAGTGTCGGAATCCAGCTCACGAAGCCGTAATAACCGATGGTCTGAAAGAAGTTCACGACGACGAGCATCAGTGTGCGGCTGCGATACTGCGGGCTGAACGCTTCGCGCAGCGTGCCCTTCTGCTCCTCGGCTTCTGGCGCTTCGGTGGGCGCGGGCAGTGCCTTGCCGTATTCGTGGCGTACGCGGGTTTCGATCATCTGCATCACGCGCTCGGCTTCTTCGAGACGGCCTTTCTGCACGAGCCAGCGCGGCGACTCCGGCAGACGCAGTTGCAGATACCACACGAGCAGCGCGCCCGCCGAACCGAGCGCGATCACCCAGCGCCAGCCTTCGAAGCCGAGCGGTGCGATCGGCACCAGCACCCACGCGAGAAACGCGATCAGCGGCGCGCAGATTTGCGCCACGCCGTACACGAGCCCGAATGCCATGCCGCGCGCATGACGCGGCGTCAGCTCCGAGACGTAGGAATCGATCGTCACGTACTGCACGCCGACGCCGATGCCGCAGATCAGGCGCCACACGTTCAGCCCGAGCGCCGTGTCCTGAAACGCGATAAAGATGGTCGCGATGCAATACCACAGCATCGATGCGGCGAACACACGGCGGCGGCCGAAGCGGTCCGCAAGACTGCCGAAACAGATTGTGCCGATGAAGAGCCCGATGAACAGCGACGCCAGAAAGCCGGCGAGGCCGTTCATCGCGAAGAAACTGGCCGTGGTCGGTGTGAGGATGCCCGAGCGGAACAGACCCGGCGCGATATAGCCCGCGAAGTACACGTCATAGAGTTCGAAGAAGCCGCCGAGTGCGACGAGGGTGAGCAGCTTCCATAGCGTGGCGGTCATCGGCAGACGGTCGAAGCGCGCGGTCACGCCGCCAGCCGTGATGACGCGCGACGGATAATCCGCGCTGTCGAGCGAGCCGACGACATCCGCGCCGATGGCCCTGTTGGGGGTATTCATCCTCTTCTCCTCCTGTGCAGCCGGCTGGATATCGAAGGCGTACCGTGCCGGTCGTGAATGTCGGGACTAGTTATTCGATGAGGACCCTGCGGGCTTGCATCGCATCGTGTGGCGCGCGAGCTTGTCTGAATCGCCGTCCGGGCCGCTGTCTCCTTTCGATTGGCCCAGTCTAGTGACGCACGCGATGGCCCACAATACTTGATCGTTGAATCAACATGAACCCGGCGTGGCGCGCGCCGAGGCGCCAAATGAAAAACGGCCCTTGCGCGGGCCGCTTGTCTCGTGCTGTGTCGTGCTCAGGGTTCAGGGCGGCAAGATCGTCGCCAACCATGCGCCATCGACGGACTGTTGGCCTTCCGCCCTTCCCTGCGCCGGCCCTGCCTGAAGGTAATCGGCACGCGGACGAATCAGCGCACCGGACTCGCGCTGTTCGATGATATGCGCCACCCAGCCCGCCGAACGGCTGATGATGAACAAGGAAAACGCGCTGCGCGGCGGCAGACCCAATGCAACGGTCAGCATCGTCAGGCCGATTTCGAGGCTCGGCAGGCAGCCATATCCGGCAGCGATATCGAGCGCCGCGAAGAGCGGTTCAACCGCGGCATGTCGTCCTTCGAGCCGCCGCGCGAGGTCGATCAGATACTTCGCGCGCGGGTCGCCGTCCGGATACAGCGGATGGTTGAAGCCCGGCAGATTGCGATGCGCGGCGTAGTGCTCCTTGAAGAGCCGTTGCGCCTGCGTGATCGTCCTGCACGCGCGCAACAGGTCTTCGGTGGCTTCGTATGATCGCGCGGACGTGAGTCCGGTTTGCGTGAGGATCGCCGCCGCCACGCATTCGCCGATATCCGCCCCCGCCGATGCCGCGATGCGCGCAACGAAGGTTGCCTGCGCGAGTTCGTGATCGGCGCACAGCACGAGCGCGGCATCGAGCGCGGCGCAGTGCCCGGGCGATGCGGTCCCGCCCAGCACAGTCAAGAGCGTCGCCGCGAGGCCGTCCGTGCGCTTGCGCGTGAGACTGGCTGCGGCGCCCGAAGACGCGCGGCGCAGATGAGCGAGACAGTGCGCCATGGTCGCGATCATGCGGCTGCATTCGATGAACTGCGCATCGCCGGCCTGCAACGCGCGCAGATGCTCGCCCCCGAAGCGCAACGCGATGTCGGCAAAGAAACGCACGAGTTCGCGGCGCGGTTGCGGGCCCGCCGTGCGCGACCAGGCGTCGGCAAAGCGCAGCGTGCGCGCGCACGGCTGCCACGACAAGGTCACGTCATCGCCGGGATTCCAAAGCGCTTTCACGACCTGTTCGAAGGATTGCCCCCTGCGGGCCAGTTCGAGCGCTGCGACGCCGCGATAACGCGGGCCTTCTGCGGTGATCTCGGTGAGCGTGCTCGAGATGATCGGCTCGCCCCAGCGCATCGCGGCCGCGGCGACGGGCGCGTGACCGCTGCGGGCATCGGCGCGCGACTTCATGCGTTCGACGTCCTGCCGCGCGTAGAGGCGGCGTCCCTTGTCGCCCTGCGGCACGCTGCGAATCCAGCCGCGGCTGACGTAGGCGTACAACGTTTGCAGCTTGATTTGCAGCAGCGCGAGCGTCTCGGCGCGCGTCAGGTAATCGCCGGGCGCGTCGGGGGACGCGCCCGGACTATCTTGCGGGCTGGGTTGCACCTCGGTCTCCTTGCCGGCAATAGCGCGCCGGACGGGGGCACAGTGAACCACAAGATAATCAAACGCGTGAACGCTCACAATCGGGTCATGCCAGTAGGAAGGGTCGAGCGCACACTCCCGCTAGACATGAAGCTCGGCCTCTTGACGAAACGTCTTCGGAATGCCGGCCTTCGGCACCTGACCGTACATCGGCTCGCCGGGCAGGCCTTCGTGCAGCAGCTCGCGCGCGGCAATCAGCCGGTCCAGGTCGATGCCGGTATCGAAGCCCATGCTCTCCAGCATGAACACGAGATCTTCCGTGACGATGTTGCCCGACGCGCCCGGGGCGAACGGACAGCCGCCCAGACCCGCGAGCGCCGAATCGAAGAAACGGATGCCCTCTTCGAGTCCCGCCAGCGCATTCGCGAGCCCGAGCCCCATGGTGTCGTGCAGATGCAGCTTGGTTAGCTTGCCGCCGATTTCGGCGCGCACGGCCTTGACCATCCTGCGCACCTGAACGGGATTGCCATAGCCGACGGTATCGGCGAGCGCGACAGCATCCACGCCCGCTTCGGCCAGCGCCACGGCCGTCTCGATCACTTTTTGCAGCGGAATGACGCCATCGATCGCGCAGCCGAAGGCGGTCGCGCAACCCGGCTCGATCGCCATGGGCCGCTCCTGCTCCCGAGCCCATTCGACGATGCGCCGCACTTCCGCCACCTGCTCCATGGTGCCCTTGCGCGTGTTCGAGCGGCTGTGGCCTTCGCTCACCGAGACCGGTACGCCGACGCCATGTGCGCCCGCTGCGTACGCCGCCTGCGCGCCGCGCAGATTGGGCACCAGCGCCATCACGCGCAAGCCCGGCTGCTGCAGTGCGGCCTTGACGATGGCGTCGGTGTCCGCCATCTGCGGAACGAGTTTCGGCGGAACGAAACTGCCGACCTCGATCTCACCGACGCCCGCCTGGGCAATCGCCGCAATCCAGCGCGCTTTCAGCGCGGTCGGCATGATCTCGTGCGCCATCTGCAAGCCGTCGCGCGGCCCGACTTCGCAAATCATCACTTTTTCTTTCATCTTCCCTGCTCCTTCGGATAGGTCTTCCCACGGGCCCGATGCCATCAACGCAGCACGCCCGCTTCGGTCAAGGTTTCGATTTCGTGCGCATCTAGGCCGAGCAGTTCGCCGAATACGTAGTCGTTGTGTTCGCCAAGCCGCGGCGGCGGCGCGAAGTCGCCGCGAAAGCCTTCGCTGTCGCGCCACGGCAGCGCGATGCTGCGCGAGCCATCGGCGAGAACGGGGAACAGCCCGCCATCGGCGAAATACGGGTCTTCAATCACCGCGCCGATGTGCCGCGAACGCGCCGCGGGCACGCCGCGGGATTGCAGTGCATCGAGCGCGCGCGCGGGCGGTTGAACGCGCAGCCACGCAGCCAGCAGATCGTCTGCCGCGGCGCGGTGCGTGACGCGGCTGACGGCATCGGCGAAGCGGGAATCGGCTGCTAATTCCGGTTTGCGCATGGCGTCGCAAAGGGCGCGCCACTGCCGGTCGTCGCTCACGGAGACGGCGAGCCAGGCGTCGTCGCCGGCGCAGCGGAAGCATCCGGATGGCGCGGCGTCCGGCTCGCGTGCGCCGGTCGCGGTCGGCGTCTCGCTGCCGAGCGCCTCGCGAAACAGCAATTCCGGCAGCAGCGCGACGGTGCTCTCCAGCATCGAAAGGTCGATGTAAGCGCCCTCCCCGCTCACCCGCCGATGTCGAATGGCCGCCAGCACCGCGCAGCTTTCCCACAACGCCGTGATCGGATCGGTCCACGCGGGCAGAATGCCCATTGCCTCGACGCGTTCGTTCAGCGTGCCGACCACGCTGGCGCGGCCGCTGTACGCCTGCAACAGCGAACCGTAGGCGAGCGAGTCACGCTGCGGCCCTTCGCGGCCCGTTCCCGACGCAGACACAAAAATCAGATCGGCCCGAATTTTGGCGAGCGTCGCGTAGTCGAGGCCAAATTTCGCCAGCACGCCATTCGAGAAATTTTCGACAACCATGTCGCTCTGCGCGATCAGACGGCGAATCAGCTCGGGGCCCTGCGGCCGGCTCAGGTTGATCGTGCAGCTTTTCTTGCCCGCGTTCACCACGGCCCACCAGGGCTGACGCTGCGTATGTTCGCGCCGCGTCGACGATTCGATCTTGATGATCTCCGCGCCCATGCCCGCGAGCATCTTGGTGGTCATCGGGCCGGCCAGCACCCAGCTGAAATCGACGACGCGCAAGCCCGCCAATGTTTTCTGTGTCATCACACCACTCCGTGCCGGCGCAAGGTTTCGACTTCCTCCGCAGACAGCCCGAGGCGCGCTTCGAACACGGCGCGATTGGCCGAGCCAAGTACGGGCGATACCACCTCGCGTGCACGCGGCAGCTCGGCGCCGGATGTCGTGCGCATGGAAAATGGCAGTCCAGGCATCGACAACGGCGCGTTGCCTGCGCCCTGCCAGCGATCGAAAAAGCCGCGTGCATTCAATTGAGCGTTCTCCAGCAGATCGCGCGCACCGCTTACCGGGAAGCACGCCACGCGCGCCGCCTGCGCGCGTTCGAACACGTCGGCGCGCGTGTGCTCGCGCGTCCACTTCGACATCTCGTCCTGCAAGGTCATCCAGTTCTCGTTGCGCGCCGTGCGTTCGCCGCAAAGCGTTTCATCGCGCGACCACGTCGGATTGCCGAGCAACTCGACCCAGCGTTCCCACTGATGCTGTTCCCGCGGCGAAATCATCACGAAGCCATCCTTGCATGGCAAAAGCCAGATTAGCCCGCCCGCGACCTCGGTGCCTTGCAGCTCCTCACGCAGACGGCTGAAGCTGCGTTCGCCGCGTCCGTAATCGGCGACCGGTTCGATCAGCAGATGCGCGATAACATCCAGTTCCGCGCATTCGATACTGCGGCCATGACCATTCATTTGCGCTTCGAGCAGACCCCAGAGTGCCGCATTCGCCGCCGCGACACCGGTGGCGAGCGCCACTTCGCGATCGGCGCAGGCGACAGGCGCTTGCTGATCGGGCGCATGCACGGGCCGCGCCTGATGAAACGCATAGCCTGCATGATGCGTGAGGGTGAAATCGGTGAACGCGGAGGGCGTGCCGGATTCAGCACGGGTCGCCCACGACGTCACAGCGAGCGTCACGAGAGCGGGCTGGATTCGCCTCAGCGTATCGCTGTCGAGTTGCAGTTCGGCAAGACCCGTTGCATCTGAGGTGATCAGCAGATCGGCGGTTTCGATCAGACGCCGGAACAACGCGGCGCCTTGCGGATGCGACGGATCGAGCGTCGCGCTCTCTTTGCCATGGTTCAGATAGGCGAAGAGCGCGGCATCGTTGCCATAGGGTGCATCGGGCGCGAACGGGCCGATGCGGCGCAGCGCATCGCCCGTGCCGGGAGGCTCCAGCTTGAGCACCTGCGCGCCGAGATCGCGCAGCACGCGCGCGCAGAACGCGGCGGGCATCGAGTGGCTCCATTCGATCACGCGCACACCGGCGAGCGGCGCGGCGATCGCGCGTGCTTGCAACGTGGAGTTGGCGGCGTTCATGCGGCCTCTTCGAGCACGGCGGGATCGAAGGGATATGGCACGGGCGCACCGTTGCGCAAGGGCAGCACGACCGTCGCGCTGCCGGGCGTGCTTTCCTTGCCTTCCTGATTGCGCAAGCCGATCTCGAGATGCACGAGACCATAGCCGCCGCGCTTTTCGCGTCCGGTCACGCGCCCCCATGCCGTGAGCAGATCGCCCGGCACGTTCATGCCGCGAAACTGGAACTGGAGCTTCCACGCCCAGCCGCTCTCGCCGACCCAGTCAGTCAGCAATTGCAGCATGATGTGTTGCTTCCACGAACCGTTGACCATCACATCGGGCAACTTGTCGTGCTGGGTCGCGAAGCGCCAGTCGTAATGGATGCGATGCCAGTTCTCCATCGACGCCGACCAGCGCACGATATGCGCCGTGGTCATCGGTCCCTTGACGAGAGGCGGGATCTCCATGCCTGTTTCAATGTCCTCAAAATACAATCCGGCCATGATCGTCCTCGCCTAGCGCATGATCTGAGTGTTGGTGACCTTCAAGAGCTTCTCGCCCTTTTCGTTCACATAGGTTTCCTCGATGATGACGAACACCATCGGTCCACTCTTGCCGTCGCGCTGCACGATGTCCTTGTAGCGCGCCTGACGCAGCACCTTTTCACCGACCCGGGCATAACGATAAAGCTCGTATTCGTAGCCGCCGTTCAGATCGCGCGGCAGTTCCACGTCGACTGCGGGCAGGCCGCTGAAGCTGCGGCTCAGGCCGTCGTAGTCGGGTTTGTTCATGTCATCGAGCGGATCGGGCGATGCGGGCGGGCGGCGAAACGCATGAACCGTAAACCCCGGCGGGGCGACCAGACCTCCGTAACGGCTGGTCGCTGCCCAGTCTTCGTCCCAGTAACGGCGCGCGTCGTCCATGGTCGCGTGATGAAAGCGGCGCACTTCGCTGGCTTCGACGGGATGGGTCGACGTGACCCAATCGGTCTGCGCACCGATGATGGCTTTCACC